>Ga0307373_10016183_pt1 | contig 10035 bp, 6 predicted proteins | sample OX2MG_FD_202534 | JGI IMG/M metagenome (GOLD analysis project Ga0307373, IMG submission 202534) | Soil microbial communities from Risofladan, Vaasa, Finland - OX-2 | ecosystem: Environmental > Terrestrial > Soil > Coastal area > Acid sulfate soil | place: Finland: Risofladan, Vaasa | collected...
CTCAGCCGACCCTCAGCCACACTGCCAGTCTGCGTCATAACCCGCGATCATGGCGGCCAGCAGGCAAAACACCCGGCAGCGACACGCCGGACAAACCAAGATCAATTTAAGCTAAGCGGCATTGGGCGCACCCGGCACCACGCTGCCGCCGCCAGCCTGCCTGAAGCCAGGGACGAGGCCAGGCGCATCGCCAGGCTTATCGGAGAAGCATGATCAGCCCTCTAGTCGTGGCCGCCGGATTTGCGAGATATTGGTCCCCGGGATAATCGATGGAGGACTTGTGAAGAATCGCGCCATGAGCGCAGTGGTCGTCCTGGCACAGATCTGAACCGAAAATACCCACCCCAGCGATGCGCACGGCAGTAGGCCCGGCCGGTGATCGTCGGCAGGGTGGCAGGTGGTGCGGCAGGGGTCAGGCTGCCTGGGCCAGGGTGACTGTGTAGCCGAGGGCTTCGAGCTGGCGGATGTGGCTGCGGGTCTTGCGGTCTTTGTCGGTGCGGCTGGCGTAGTAGCCGGAGCCGAGGTCGCAGTAGCGGGCGGCCGGGTCGGCGAGCAGATGCCAGATGATCACCAGGATGGATCGGGCGACGGCGACCAGTGCCCTGAGCTTGCCGCGGCGTTTCACGATCCGCCAGTAGCGCTCGCCGAGGAAGGTGCCGGTTTTAGCCGCGGCGGTCGCGGCCTCGCCGAGGGCGCCCTTGAGGTAGGGATTGCCCCTGCCGGTCTTGCCGGAGCGGTTCTTCGGCCCGGACTGGATGGTGCGGGGCGACAGCCTCGCCCAGGACGCCAGGTGCCCGGCGGTGGGGAAGACGCTCATATCGAGGCCGATCTCGGCGATGATGACCTGCGCGGTGTGCCGCGCGATGCCGGGGATGTCATCCAGGCGGTCGATCGCCGCCAGCACCGCCGCGTCGCTGCCGGTGCCGGTGCCGGGACCGGTGGTTCCGTCGGCGTCCACGCCGCGGGCGGCGGGGATCGCGGCGATCAGCGCCTCGATCCGGGCGGTCAGGGCGTCGATCTGCACGGTGAGGGCGTCGTACTGGCCGAGCAGGATCCGGGCCAGCTCGGCGTGATGGGCGTCGAACCGGCCGGTCAGGGCCTGCACCAGCGCGGCATGCTTAACCCGCATCCGGCCCCTGGCCAGGCCGGCCAGCACCTGCGGGTCGCGCTCCCCGGCGATCAGCGCGCCGATCATCGCCCGGCCGGACTTGCCCATGATGTCGGTGGCCACCGACGACAGCTTGATCAGGGCGTCTTCCAGCAGCTTCTCGACCCGCTGGGCATGCCGGGACCGGTCCCGCGTCAGGTCCAGCCGCAGCCGGGTGTAATCCCGCAGCTGCCGGATCTCCTGCGGCGGGACGAAGCTGGGCCGCAGCATGCCCCGCTCGGTCAGCTTCGCCTGCCACACGCAGCCGAGCTTGTCTTCTCCGAACAATCAATGTGAACTTGAGAGTTCGGGCGTCGTCCCAGGCCAGGGCACTTGCGCAAACGCTCAAGGTCGGTTGGGGCTGGTGTCAACAAGCGGCAGCGAGGAGGAGGCAGGCGAACAGTTCAGCACCAGATGTCCGCTTTCTGTAGGGCCCGGCCCCGGGTCAGAGCCACTGCGACCTGCCGATCACGACATTTCGGCCAGCGTCGCGATTCCAGGCTGTGGTCGCTCAGCCTTCTGAGCTGCGGCGACGTCCTGTAGTTCAGTCAATAGGTCCGTCTTGGGACGGCCGGGGACGTTCTTCACGTCCCGGGAGTTGACCAGCTGCACATCCAGGCCGCACGCCTCCAGCAGATAGCAGAACGGCCGCCAGTAGCCCGACGTTGACTCGAGCGTTACCTTCCCGATCCCCAGGCCGACCAGGTACCCGCCCAGCTCGATGATCGCGTTCGTGGTGGCACCGGCATTCCAGACCTTCGTCTGGCGCCTGCCCGCCCTGGAGGGATGCGGCACCCGGGTGCACACCATCCCGGTCGCCCTGGCCACGTCGATCGCGGCGACCCGCTCCAGGACCTGCTCGTACTCCTCATCCTCGATCTCCTGCGGCTCGCTCATCACAGGCACTGCGCTCCTCATGCCACCGGCGGGACAGGGCTAAGGGATGCCCGGGGGCCTCGGTCAGGGAACCGAAAATCTGAACCGCGTGCTCGAAGCAACAGTGCGTGACCCTTCAGGGCCAGGCCCCAGTACCAGGCTGACTCGACGGCCTCAACGACCAAGTACCTGCCGGCATCAGCGGGCAACCCGCCCCCATTTTCACGCCGTCGTAGCGTCCCCCGCAGGGATATCCCGGCTGACCGGAAACAGAGCAGTCCCCTCGGGCAGACTCCAGCCACCCTCTGGCGCAGGACTGCCAGGGGCGTGGGGTGAGCTGCGGTAATACGTTAAGCGATTGCGCCATCCATGCTGGTGACGAGTAGCCGGGGGGAAACGTGCTGTGGTCAGGTGGCTGCCTGCCCGGCGGGTCCCGGGCGGGGCATCAGGGTGACGGTCATGCCGGGGTTGAGCTTTTCGAGCTGGCGGATCTTGTCGCGGGTCTTGCGGCCTGCGTCGAGGTGGTCGTGGTAGTCCGGTCCGAGCTCGATGTAGCGGAAGCCGGGGTCGGCGATGATGCGCCAGGAGCTCTCGATGATGGTGCGGGATCCTGCGACGATGGCCTTTTGCTTGCCGCGCCTGCGGGCCTGGCGCCGGTAGCGGGCGCCGGGGAAGGTATCGGTCCTGGCGGCGGACATGACCGCCGCGCCGGTCACGCCGCGCAGGTACGGGTCGCCTTTACCGGTGCGGCCGGTCTTGCCGGTGGCGCCGGACTGGATGGCGCGGGGAGTCGTCTTTGCCCAGGAGGCGGCGTGCCCGGGGGTGGGGAACTGGGTCATGTCGGTACCCAGTTCGGCGACGATGACCTGGGCGGCCTCGCGGCCGATGCCGGTGATCTCATCGAGCCTGGCGATGACGCCCGGGACCGGCTCGCCGCATCCGGTGCACGGCCCGTCCGGCCCGGCCTGCCCGCAGTTGGTGCACACGCCGCCCAGGCCGGGCACGTTCTCCAGCTGGGCCTCGATCCGCTCGTCCAGCAAGGCGATCTTGGCGGACAGGTCATCGATGAGGTCCAGCAGCATGCCGATCTCGAAGCCGTGGATGTCGCGGAACCGGCCGGTCAGGGCCTTCTTCAGCTCGGCCTTGCTGGCGTGCAGCCGGTAATCGCCGAGCGCGGCCAGCGCGGCGGGGTTGCGCTCGCCGTCCACCAGTGCCCGCAGGAACCGGCGGCCGCTGGCGCCCATCAGGTCCGAGATCACGCTGGAGACCTTCAGCAGCGCGTCCTCCAGGATCTTCTCGATCCGGTTCTGGTGACGGACCGTTGCCGGTACGGCAGCCGCACTTCGCTAGCTGACCCGGGGGGGCAGTGTGCAGATAACGGACTCAGCGACAAGGTTCACTGCGCTCACTACGGCTTGGGAAGCGCGGCTGAAAAGCATCAGCTGCTATACAACGGTACGAATCCGTCCGGTGCATTTGTCTCGGACGAACAGGACATGGCTTTAGGGCATGATGCGAGCGAGACCATCTCAATCAAGGTGCTGGATAAGATAGCGCCTTTCGCTGCATGTGACCTGCTGAAAGTGGATGTCGAGGGATATGAGCCGGCCTTTCTCGAAGGTGCGGCGAAGACCATCCGCAAGTTCAAGCCAGCGTGTCTTATGGAGGCAAACCACTGGTGTCTCAACGCCTTCACCAGAACCGCACTGCCTGACTTCCTCGACCAGGTGCAGTCAATCTTCCCATATGTCTACGCATTTGGTGAGGATAGCATCACTGATGTCGGCACTAACCGGTTCAATTTTCTGTACCGGAATATTGTGAATAACCAGTTACAGAATCTGTACTGCGATTTTGATGCGGATCACTGCAAGGAAGTAGTTGCGAGATACCAGCGTGTCATGTCGTCTACGGCCGCCATGAATGACCAGTTGAGCAAGCTGCAAGCTGACAACGAAGAGCTAAGGCGAGAGTTGGCCGCACTGGAGAACTCGCGTTCGCACAAGCTGGCCAAGCGAATCAATGGGGCAGTGGTGGGGCGGTAGGCTGAGTAGTCTCGGAGTGAATGGGGTTCGGAGGTTCCGGGACTACTGATACGGATTCAAGCTTGTCAGCGTTCTGCCTGCTCTACTGCTTCGAGCGCGCCCAGTGCGCCTATGAGCAACAGATTATCAATAAGATCTAGCACCTGGCGCCGCAGGTCTGGCTCGGCGGCCTGGGCGTAAGCCCTGAGCGTGAGCTGGATGATCTCCCGAGCTTCCCCGGCAGCAGAGGTGGATATGTCACCCGCCTGCTGACCGTAAACGTCGATGTACCGTCGCGTGCAGTTGAGCACCATGTCGTCGATCCGGTCCGGCGCGGCTTGCAGCGTGATGAGCAGTTGTGGGAGCGCTTCGGTGAAGGACTCCGACGCAATGAGGGCATTCAGAACGTCGCTGAACGGCCGGAGTTCGTGGTTGCGCAAGCTCGCCGCTACTTGGGCAGCGGCCTTACGTACAGCCTCATCCTGGTCAGTGACAAATTGGATGACGGCCGCTGCGGTCGCGATACATCTGAGGTGGTCGGCAGGCTACGAGCGCAGAGGTCAGCGGCTCCCCGACGGGTGGCCGCATTGTCGGAGACACGCGCGACGTTGAGCAAGTCTGAGAGCCCGAACTCCAAGCCTGCGTATGCAGCGAGTAGGCCGCCCGATTTCCGGACGGTTTCGTCTGGCGAGGCAAGCATGCGCTGGATTACCGGCTCAACCACTGTCGGATCACCCATGCCGATGTAGATAGCGAGTTCCACGGCTTGCCGGGTGGCCAGAAGACGATCGTCAGTGTCCAACAGAACGCTATAGGCCGCCAGTACTGCGGCGCTTGCATGGCGCAAGCAGGCAGCGAGCAAGTGGGCAACGCAACTTCGCACCGCTACGGACGGATCTTGGGCTAGTTGGTCGAGTGACGAAGCGATTAGCTGCGTGTGATGTCCATCCGCATCGTGAACGACAAGATCTCCCAGCGTCACGGCCGCCTGGCCTCGGGCGCAGTTGATGCCGTTCATGAAAATATCGCCGCCGTAGTAGTACTGGCCGCCGCCGGAGTCTTTTGACCAGACATCCTCGGATGGATCGGAAGAGTGAAGCGCTCGATCCAGGACAATCCCGATGATATCATCGGGCACGTCGCTGTCTAGTTTCTTCTGCAACGCCCGGCTGAGTGCTTGGTCATTCTCAGTGTTACTCAAACCGGCGATGTGTCGCACCACATCAAACACAACTACCGGCTCAACGGAGTCATCGGCCAGCCTGAGCGCTTCGAGGATGGCGTTGCCATACGCAGGTGGCGTGTTCGCAGTCAAGCGGAGCGCCAGTCGCGCGAAGCGTGCCGGATCTATTGTCGCCTCAGATCTGAGGACCCCGCTCAACTCGTGAACGCCGCCGCGCAGTGTCCCGAAGTCCGTCCGGTCGGTCCGGTGCTTGCTCATCGCACTCAGCCACTGGTTGTCGCTCATGCGCTGGGCAGCGGCTTCCGGAATAGGCGAGCCGATGGTGCCGCCAGCTATGTCCTTTGGAGCAGGAGGCTGGTCTGTGCCGAATTTCCGACGCAACTCACCCAATCGTCGTCTGGCCGGATCTGACAGCCGCTCTTCGACCATCGCGCTAAGCAGTTCGAACGAGGATCTCCCGGCCCCTTCTCGGCTCTCCCAGCTCGGTTTGAAGCCGAGGACTGCCGCCTCGATCTGCCGGAATCGCGCTTCTGGCATGTGGGGAGAGGTTGCTTCTATGAGCTGGCGGGTCGTCCAGAACGAGTCTGAGAGATAGCCGCTGTAAAATCTGTGGTCTCCCTGAAGCAGGAGGTCTGCCGCCCAATCGGCGTATCGGTCCCCGGCAGCACGCAGGGCTTCGTATAGCAACCACTGGGCGCTGTCGTGGTTGTCCTGAGCCAACTCTTGCAGTATCGGATGTACGGCAGCGGGTTCCTGCTGGGCTAGGCGGCGAAGCGCGCTGGCGGCTCCATGCAACAGCGCATCATCGAGGTCTGACATCGGGTTGGCGGCTTGGGACCTGAATGAGAAATGCCGGTCAGTCACCGGCTGCCGGGACGTATCGCTTTCGGTCAGCGCCATCACGCGGAGCATGTACGGCACGAGTGCTTGACAGTACGCCAGTGGCGCTTGATCAGCCCCGTTACGCGCAAGCTCGACCTGGTTGTGCTCTCTCACCCGTAGCGCGGCTACCCGATCAGCTTCATCGAGATCCAACGCTGTCGGGCGATCGACGAGCCATGCGGTTAGCAGTTCCACAGCCCAGGTCGGCTGATGCTGACCGAGGCCAAACACGGCCAACCACAGCGCCCCGTCCTTGCCGTTGTAGTCGCCTCGCCGTACGGCTGCCAGCATGAGGTCGAACAGTGCTCGACTGTCGTGGACGTTGGAGAAGCGTGTGACCCAGGCCAGCCAGCCCAGATAGGAGGCGCCCTTACTTGCATATGGCTCGATGAGCTGCGCTATTCGATCTCCCCGCTGCTTGGCGACCGTGGCCATCACATCGAGCGCGTACCCTCGCACTGCGTCATCCTCTGCGGCAAGCCACTGCGCGATTACACCTTCCGAGTCCAGGCGATCGAACCACGGCAGTGCCCGCATAGATGCCCACAGGTGGGTCGCGACCGGGCCGCCCAAGGCTATGAGTCGCTCGACCATCTGCCACTCGGCCGTGGACGGATCGGGCAAGGCGCGGAGGAGTGCAAATACCACGGCCTTGATATGGAAGCGGACCTCAGGGTGAGACAACACTGCCTCGACCTCACGGACGAACCGCTCCGGCTCGTCGCCGCGGAGGTAGAACAAGATCTGCCGGACCTGAGCGCGACGGAAGAGTTGTTGATCATCGGCGAGCAGGAATTCAACCAGACCCTGGCGGTGGCTAACCCAAAGACGAGCGAAGGCGTAATCGAAGAAGGCCTCATGGAAGAAGGCGTAACGCGGTCCGTCGGGCACCAGTACGTGCTCTGACGCCAACACCTCGGCATCGGTCGCGAGATCATCCTGGTCAAGCACGGTGACGCTCGCCGTCAACTGTTGCCGGGCGCTCATGGCGTCCGCGAGCGCTGCGATGACTGGGGTGAAACGAGGCGGCGGTTGTCGTCGCTGAGCGCAGTCACGCCGCTTGCGCTCCCAGTATGCGTTCATAAGGCCAGTCGCCGACGTGAACGACAGCGCGTCAGCCTGGTCCGCAATCACGCTGAGCAGTACCAGGTTGAGTGGCAGCGTCAGTAGCGACCGCTGTTCAGCAGTGAGCTGCTGAGCACGGAGGCTCATCGCCCCGACTGCCGCGTCTATCTGGGCGTCAGACAGCGGGTGTACATCGACGCGCATGACACCTTCGGCAGTCACGAGCCGGCGAATACGGTGATCGTTATCGACATCGAATGCCCGGCAGCCGAGCAGGACGCGCATCTGAGGGAAGGCAGCCGCCTCTCGGATAAGGTCAGCTACAGCGTCAAACCTGAAGGGCATGCGGCCGGACGCCAGGCTGACCGCATCCAACTGGTCGATAACGAGCAGGCTCCGGCGCTCGCCTGCGGTAGCTGCCAGGGCGGCTACCGGAGACATGCCCAGGCCAAGGTGTACGCCGATCTCCGCTGTGGAGGCGAAGGCTTCGAAGCGGTCGAGCCGGAGTCCGAGCACCGCCCAGTTCTCGGCTTCAAGTTCCCGGGCCGCTTGATGTAGTACAGCGCTCTTGCCCCCGCCAGCGGCACCCACGACGACTGCAACCTGGTTTGTGGTTGACCGAACGACGTCTGCTAGCTCCGTGTCCTCCGACCTTTGGATGGTCGGCTGCAAGAGTTCTCGCTCAATGCTGCCCTTCCAGCTAGCCAGGGCTGCGGCAACGGCATGGGCTAGAGTCGGGCTGCCGATGTGCTGAGCACGGCGCAAGTCGTACGCCCCAAGGCGTTCTTCTATGGCTTGAGCATCCAGACGAACACCCAAGCTGCGCTGAGCGAGATCGCCCAAGGACAGGGCGGCGGCTGTTGGTGGCGCGCCGTCGAGTAGCAGTGCGGCGAGCACATCATTCATGCGGCGAAGTCCGTCTTCGTCCTGGCAGTGCACCCAGATGCCTCTGAGGAGCTGCCAAGCGACTTGATCTGATCCGCATACGTCGCGGCCAGTCAGATAGGTGAATTCCTTCTTCAGTTCATCGGTCAACCAATTAGTCACAAAAGATTGGAGACCATCCGACCGCCGGGCACGATCAGCGAGCGTTTCCATCTTGGGGGCGGGTATGGTCGAGACGAAGTGAAATTGCCGCCCCTGCTCCACATGTAGTTGAGCTGCTTCGAGTACGCCTTCGGTGGCGAGTCTTCGCGGCGTCCACCCGCTAGCGTTGCTGTAGCCAATCTTCACCTGGTGGGCTTCGTCGGCATGGTACGGAGTCGCTAGCGTGAACTCAGAACCCTTACCGGCATCCCCGAGATCCTCAACCGTCACTGCGGTGGCTCGACCGGCCAGCACAAGCAGCAGGTGATGGATGGTCCACACACCTTCGTAGCGGTTGCCGAACTTGTCGGCCTCACCGCCCGGACGGGCACTCACGTCGCCACTCCAGCTTTGACTATTTCGCTTGGTTCCAAATCGATCAGCATACTCTTAACAGCACCGCTACGTATTATCTCCTATCCGATTATAGATTATTGAGCACTTTCGTGCTCCAATGAAGCGCTTTACGGCGTTAGGGTTAGTGACGCTACGTGGGATAGCAGCAGCTTCGTCATGCTGTAGACGAAGGCTGCGTCCCGCTGGTCAACCGGGAATTGGCCCGCTTGCTCGACTCCCGTATTCGGTACGACGTGCCGGCCCGAGTGAATGTACTTGCCGATCTGCTTCGTCAGGTCGTCGATGGCATCGCGCTTCTTGCCTTCCGGCATCGCGTCGAAGATGCCGGTCTTGTTGCCGGGTAGTGCGTCGATAGCCGCCCGGCAGGCACCGAACACGCCGGGCGGGTTCCCCTGCACGAGGGCACGCAGCGCCTCGTCCATGTGCCCGAGCGTGGCCTGCCAGCTCGGGACACCGCGTGGGAGATAGAGCGGCGTGATCAGGTAGGTGCCGATACCGAGCTTCTTGACCACCTCTTCGTACCACTCGCTCCGCGCGACTTGGACTTCAAGGTCGGAGCCACCTGTCTCACCGATCGAGTCGAAGTGCCAGACGTCTGGTTCACCCAGTCCTTGGGCTTTGGCGTCTCCTGGCTGGTAGCTATGCCGGTAGCGGATCAGGCCCTTGAACGCGAGTGTCAGGGTTATGCGGCCTTGCGGCGGCGGAGGGTTGAACAGGTAGGCGAGCGCTGCCTGCGGGCAGGTTGCCTTCGCCGGGATGTAGCTCTCGTCGGTCCGCAAGGACGTGTACGGTCCGATCTCGCCTTGACCGACCAGCGTGTTGCCGAGCTTGAGGTCGAAGCCCAGGTGAAGCAAGTCGATCTTGATGTCCTGCTCGGTAAGGCGAGCTTCGAGCGGGATGGTGATCTGAGGCAGTGGGCCGTCCGTCGCGCTGAAGGGGTTGGTGTGACTGCGGAGGATGAGCCACTGCCGGTGCGAGCCGCGGAGGTTGATCGAGAGCTGCGTAGACATAAGAAGATTCTGCTGCACCGGACCGACAGTGCGAGTGACGCTCGGCCGAATGGCCGCTCACCACTGGATGGGTCCTGCATGTCCTCCCACAGTGGCGCCTAGATCCGCCACCCCAAACGGAGGTCAGGGGTGCCAGGGCCAGCCTGCAACCGTCGCCGACTGTCGTAGGTATGCGTGCTCAAGGTCGAAACGGGATGCTCATGACGCCGCCGTGCGCCAGAACACCGCATGCCGTAACGGGATAGACCCTCGCCGTGATACACACTCTGGGGTGGCAACTGACTCAGGCGAGTTATGCGGGTTGATCTATTGCTCTGAGAGGCATGTGCGCAAGATGGTGTGGGCGGCGATGGTGGCGGCGGTTCTGGTGAGCAGGCCCCAGAAGGTGTGGGCGCCGTGCCGGGC
>Ga0307373_10016184_pt1 | contig 10034 bp, 8 predicted proteins | sample OX2MG_FD_202534 | JGI IMG/M metagenome (GOLD analysis project Ga0307373, IMG submission 202534) | Soil microbial communities from Risofladan, Vaasa, Finland - OX-2 | ecosystem: Environmental > Terrestrial > Soil > Coastal area > Acid sulfate soil | place: Finland: Risofladan, Vaasa | collected...
AGCTGGTCGATTGGAGGGCGCGAATCTGAGTCTGGGTCGGTATCGTTACCCTGCCTCCTTCACCCTGACCTTCCCTATTGTTCGGGCGCAGGTCCGGGTGGACATGCGAGCGAATCCGTCGGTCGAAAGCGCTCAGAACCCGCCAGGAACTCGCGCACGCGCTCGCCGACATCGTCCTGGCCGCTGCCGATGCTCTGCACGGTGGAGACGTGGTTGTGGCCGCGCATGAAGGCGAATTGCGGCGCCTTGCCGTCGCGGAGCGAGACCGCGCGCGCGAGATCGAAGGTCGGCGCCGTCAGCGTGCCCGGATCGTATTCGGCGACGCTGAGGAGGAGCGGGACCTTGCTCTTGCCGACATGGGTGATTGGCGAGCGCGCCTCGTACTGCGTCGCGTCGGCGCCGAAATAGGCGACGTGATTGGGCGGCGGATTCGCGGCGACGCGATAGGCGCCGCCGCTCATCAGCACCGCCGCGATGACGCCGACGCCCGAGCTCGGATGGAACTGGGGGTCGAAGAGATAGCTGGCCGCGTGCGTCGCGCCTGCCGACTGGCCGAAGAGAAAGACCCGGTTCGCGTCGCCGCCATGGCTCTCGCCTTCGCGCCGCGCCCAGGCGATGGCGCCGGCCACGTCAGCGGCGCCGGCCGGCCACGGATGCGCCGGCGCGAGACGGTAATTGGCGATGATCGTGAGATAGCCGTGATTGGCGAAATAGACACCGAGATTGCCGTAGAACGTGCCGTCCGCGTTCTTGTCGCCGCCGACATAGCCGCCGCCCGGAATGTAGACCAGGATCGGCAGGCGCCGCCCCTCTTGCCGGTAGAGGTCGAGCTTCTGCCGCGCGTCGCCGCCATAGGCGATGTCGGCGGTGACCGTGACCTTGGCCGCCGACTGCCGCTTGACGAAGGGGAGATAGAGCGCGCGCGTCGCGGCGTTGATGTCGTTGTCGAATTTGGCGCCCATCGCCTTGATCTTCTCCGCCACGCCCGGCGGGAATCCTGTGGACATGCCGATATCCTCCTTTGACCGCCGCACGACGCACGCGCGGCGATGAGTTCAGATCTCGATGGTGCCGTCGATGTCGTGGCTGAAGCCGATCGACGGAATGGTCAGCCGCATCGTGGCGGCGAGTGGCGAGCCTTCCCTGATCCGTCCTGCGGCGAGCGCGGCGCGCACTGCCTTCTCGATCTCGCGCTGTGAGGTGACGCCCACCAGTTTAAGGAATTTCCGCACCTCCATGTTGAACTTGTCCTCGTCCATGGCGCGCTCTCCAGAGTGGGTTTTGCACCGAGGATCATTTTCCGCTATGAGAGGCTTGTCCATGCCCTTGTCGACGCCGTCCGAACCTTTCCGTTCTTCCCTCGCCGCCGACGGACCGCTCGCGCGTTATCGCGCCTGGCGCGATGCCGGCCGGCTGCAGCACGACCCGGCGCAGCAGCTTGCCGCCGAGAAGCTGCAAAGCCTCGCCGCCGCGCTCGCCGCATACCGGCCCGGCGGGAACGGCGAAGGCGGGCTGTGGGCCAGGCTCGGGCTCGCGGGCGCGCCCGAGCCGCCGCCCCAGGGGTTCTATATCTTCGGGGCGGTCGGCCGCGGCAAGAGCATGCTCATGGACATGTTCTTCCGCACCGCCCCGGTGGCGCAGAAGCGCCGGGTGCATTTCTATGCCTTCATGCAGGAGGTGCACGGCCGCCTCCACCAGCTCCGCGCCGCCAAGGGCGATCCGATCGGACGAGTGGCGCGCGAGATCGCCGCCGGCGCGACACTCTTGTGCTTCGACGAGTTCCAGGTGACCGACATCGCCGACGCGATGATCCTGGGCCGGCTGTTCGCGGCGCTGTTCGAGGCGGGCGTGGTCGTGGTGGCGACCTCGAACCGTGCGCCCGACGACTTGTACAAGGACGGCTTGCAGCGCGAGCGCTTCCTGCCCTTCATCGCGCTCCTCCAGGAAAAGCTCGACGTGCTCGAGCTCGAGGGCGGCCGCGACTGGCGGCTCGCGCGGTTCGCCGGGCGGCAGGTCTATTTCGTGCCGGCCGATGACGGCGCCTATCGCGCGCTCGAGCGCGCCTTCGGTGACCTCACCGACAACGAGGCGGCGCCGCGCGCGGTGCTCACCGTCCAGGGCCGGAACCTCGTCGTCCCACGCGCCGCCAAGGGCGTCGCCTGGTTCGGTTTCGATGCGCTGTGCGGCAGCCCGTTGGGTCCGGCGGATTATCTCGCGCTCTGCAGCCGCTATCACACCATCGTGCTCGATAGCATTCCGCGCATGGGGCCCGAGCAGCGCAACGAGGCGAAGCGCTTCCACACCTTCATCGATACGCTTTACGAGGCGCACGGCAATCTCGTCGCCTCGGCCGCGGCGCCGCCGCAAGAGCTTTATGCCGAGGGCGACGGCGCCTTCGAATTCGCGCGCACCGTCTCGCGCCTCATCGAGATGCAGAGCGACGCCTATATCGCCGCGCGGCGGCCGTGAGGATCAGGCGCAGCGCTTGAACGCCCGGTCGAAGAAGCGCAGCGCCGCCGGCAGTTCCTCGGCCCAGGTCGACCATTGGTGATCGCCGCTCGTCATGCGCATGGATACATCCATCCCCGCGTCGCGCATGCGCTTGAAGGCAATGAACGTATCATCATAGAGCTTGTAGCGGTCATGGTCGCCGACGGTGAGGAACACCGCCGGCGCGTCGTTGGCCGCGGCGACGGTCGCGATCATCGACAGCGGGTTCTCGGCGACGAAGCGGCGCAGATCGAACGGGCGGCCGAAGGCGCCGTCGAAGATGCGGGTGATCTTGTCGCCGTGGGCCGATGCCTCCGTCATCCCGGCCCAGAGCGCGCCGCTGAACGAGGCCGCCGCGCAAAAGCGGAACGGGGTGAGGAAGGCGAGCCTGAGCGCGCCGAAGCCGCCCATCGACAGCCCGCCGATGGCGCGAAAGCGGCGCGTGGCTTCAGTCCGATAGCTCTTGTCCACATGCGCGACGAGGTCCACGCCGATCGCCGTGCCGTAATCGCCGTCGCCGCCCAGCGCCTTCGAATCGACGTACCAGGAATCGCCGCCGCCATCCGGCATGATCACGATCATCGGCCCGACCGTGCCGGCAGCGATCATGCGGTCGAGCGTGTCGCGCAGATGCCCGTCATGCAGCCATTCGCGGTGATTGCCGTCCTTGCCGTGCAGCAGATAGAGGCTCGGGTAGCGCCGCTCTTGCGTGTCGTAGCCCGGCGGGAGATAGACGGAATAGGCGAGATCATGGCCCAGCGCCGGGCTCGGCGCGTGCGCGGTTTCGATCACGCGCGATTGCGCCCGCGCCGCGGCGGTCGCCAGCAGCAGCGCGGCGGTCGCAAGCGCGACGAACCCTCTCATGCCGGCGCGAGAAAGCGGCACGTGCCGTCGCGGTCGATGCGCGGCAGCAGATCGACCTCCCAGTTGAGGTATTCCTCCATCGCCGCCTTGACGCCGCGCGCGCGCTCGTAAGGCTTGAGCCAGAGGTCGATCGGCTCGTCCGCCATGTTGGCCTCGCCGCGCGCCAGCGTGCGGCCGCTCGCCGTCCACGCTGCGGTACCTCCGGCGAGGAAGCGTACCGGGACGCGCACCAGCGCCGCGGCCTCGGGCGCGGCGAGCGCCGCGATCACGCCGTCCTCGGAGGTCAGCACCAGCGTGCCGTGCGGCTTCACCCGCTCCAGCGCGCGCGCGAGCCGGGCACGGATGGCGAACCAGGCGCCCTCGATATGGCCCTCGCGGAAGCTGCGGCTCGACGCCAGATCGATCACGGTGGCCGCGTCGCGCGCCAGCAGATCGGCGAGTTGCGCGGGATCGACCGCCAGCTCGGGCCGTGCCGGGGCGCCGAGCACGACCGGCTTCGGCCAGCCGGTCTCGCGCCCTTCCGCGGCGAGGACATAGACGTCCTTCCAGCCCATCTGCTTCAGCCACGACGCGGTCATGAAGGCGCGTACCTCGAGCGGATCGACCAGCACCAGCCGCGCGCCCAGCGTGCCGACATAGTGGTCCGTCGCCTGCACGAGCTGTCCGCCCGGCGCCGAGACCGCGCCGGGCAGATGGCCCGCGGCGTACTCGCCCGGGTCGCGCACGTCGAAGAGATAGGTGGTTCGCGCCGCATCGTCCTGGAAGCGCGCCAGCGTCGCGGCATCGATGCGTGTCGCGCCGAAGCGTTCCGCCACCTTCACGGCGGCGGCGCGGGCCCAGGCCAGCGCCGGCGCCGAGGGCAGCGGCGCGCGGCGGTCCTGGCCGTGATCGGGCGTGAAGCCGGCGAGCGACCAGCCCATCGTGCCGTTCTTGAGCGCCACCACGCGGTTGGGCACGCCGGCGTTGATGAGCGACTGTGCGCCGATGATGCTGCGTGTCCGTCCGGCACAATTGACGACGATGAGCGTGTTGGGATCGGGTGCGAGATCGCGTACGCGCAGCACCAGTTCGGCGCCCGGAACATCGACGCCGGTGGGGATCGAGACGCGCTGGTATTCGTCGTACGGCCGGCTGTCGAGCACGACCACGTCGCCGTGCTCCTCGATCAGCCGGTGCAGCGCCTCGGCGGCGATGTGGGGCGTGCCGCAGCGATGCTCGACATATTCGCCGAACGCCTTGCTCGGCACGTTGACGCCGGAGAAGAGCTCGAATCCCGCGGCGGTCCAGGCGGCGATGCCGCCCGCCAGCACCGCTACGTCGCCATAACCGAACGCGGCGAGCTTTTCCGCACCGCGCGCGGCGAGCCCGTCGTCATCGTCGCACAGCACGACGCGCGTCGTCCGCCGCGGCACCAGCGCCGCGAGCCGCAATTCGAGCCGGCTCAGCGGCAGCGCGCGCGCGTGCAGGAGATGGCTCTCCGAGAACGCCAACTCCTCGCGCAGGTCGAGGATCGCGACCTCGCCGCCATCGCCGATCATCGCCCGCAGCTCGGCGGGCGCGACCTGTCGTGCCATCGCGCGGGCTCCCCTTACGACGCCGTTTGCGGCGTCATCTGCGTGACCTTGCCGGTCTCAACATTGAACATCTGGCGCGTGATGCGGTCGAGATTCGTGCCGGTGACGCGGATGAAGATCGACTTGTCGGGGTAGTCGATCGAGTGGATCTTGCCATCCTGATAGATGCCGGCATGGCCCGGGGTGAGCCGGTACTTGGTCGCAGGCTTCAATTCGGCCTTGGCGCCGCCGCCGTCAGCCCGATCCCACTCGGTCATTTCGGTCCACTTGGTCGCCTGGCCATAGATCGCCCACGAGGCGCCATGGTCGTGCGGCGGCGACACCCGCGCCTTCTCGTTGACATGGGCGAGGATCTGGAAGCCGAGCTTGGGGTCCTCGTACAGCACCGTGAGCCCCGGCTTCGCGTCCGCGCCGCAATACCGGGCAAGGAAATCCTTATCGCCCAGAAGCTGCTCGAGATGCGTCCGGACCTGCTCGCGCCCGGCGGGGCCGGGGTCGTGCGCAAGAAAGCCGCGGCAGTCCTCGATGAACCGTTCGAGATCGTAACCCATCCGTCCCTCCTTGGAGCGAAACCGCACAACTTTCGCGCATCGGGCGGCGCCGCGCCAGTCCCTTCGTTTGGGACGCGGCGGGCGCGCTTGCCCCCTCGCGCGTTTGGGGCTAAGACGCGGCGCCGCGGCGCGCGGCGCTCCCATTGCTAAAGCGGATTGAGAGGTCTCGATGGCACGCAACAAGATCGCGCTCATCGGCGCCGGGCAGATCGGCGGCACGCTGGCGCTGCTCGCTGGAATGAAGGAGCTGGGCGATGTCGTGCTGTGCGATGTCGTCGAGGGCGTACCGCAGGGCAAGGCGCTCGATCTCGTCCAGGCCTCGCCGGTCGAGGGCTTCGATGCGAAGATCGGCGGCGCCAACGATTATGCCGCGATCGCCGGCGCCGACATCGTCATCGTCACCGCCGGCGTTCCGCGCAAGCCCGGGATGAGCCGCGACGATCTCATCGGCATCAACGCGAAGATCGTCGCGCAGGTGGGCGCGGCCATCAAGCAGAACGCGCCCAACGCCTTCGTCATCACCATCACCAATCCGCTCGACGTCATGGTCTGGGTGATGCGCGAGGCGACCGGCCTGCCGCATCAACGCGTCGTCGGCATGGCCGGCGTGCTCGACAGCGCCCGCTTCCGCTATTTCCTGGCCGCGGAGTTCGGCGTCTCGGTCGAGGACGTGACCGCCTTCGTCCTTGGCGGGCACGGCGACCTGATGGTGCCGCTGGTGCGCTATGCGACGGTCGCCGGGATTCCGCTGCCGGATCTGATCAAGATGGGCTGGACCACGCGCGAGCGCATCGATGCGATCGTGCAGCGCACCCGCGACGGCGGCGGCGAGATCGTCAACCTGCTCAAGACCGGTTCGGCCTTCTATGCTCCGGCCGCGTCGGCGATCGCGATGGCCGAGGCCTATCTCCGCGACAAGAAGCGGGTGCTGCCCTGCGCCGCCTGGCTCACCGGCCAATACGGGGTCAAGGACCTCTATGTCGGCGTGCCGGTGGTGCTCGGCGCCAACGGGGTCGAGCGGGTGGTCGAGCTTTCGCTCGAGAGCGAGGAGCGCGCGGCCTTCGATAAATCCATCGCCGCGGTGCGCAGCCTGTGCGACGTCGGCCGCCGGCTCCTGGCCGAGGGCGCCAAGGGCTGAGCCTCCGGGATGCCCGCATGGCTCCCCTGCGCTCTTCACGACAGTAACCGGGTTGCAATAGTTCGGGACTAGGAAGATGGCCCGGCGACCCAATCTTTAGGACGCGGACCCCGCCGCGGCCATCGCCGCCGCGCGCCTGGGGCAGGTGCTACTTTTCTAGGCAGAAGCTCATGTCACCACTGGATGAATCTACTTTTCTCACCGGTTTCAACGCGGCCTTCATTGCCGAACTGCATTCGCGCTACCTCAAGGACCCGGGCGCGGTCGACGAGAGCTGGCGCCGCTTCTTCGCCGAGCTGGCCGATACGCCGGATGCCGTGTCGGGCGAGCTCACCGGGCCGGGCTGGGGCCGGGCCCAGCCCCATATCATCGGCAACGGCGCGGCGGCGCCCAACGGCCACGTCGCGGCGCCGGTCGAGGCCGGCAAGGCCGCGCTCGATTCCATCCAGGCGATGAACCTCATCCGCGGTTATCGCGTGCGCGGCCATCTCATCGCCGATCTCGATCCCTTGGGCCTGACCGGGCTGAAATCGCACCCGGACCTCGATCCGGCGACCTACGGCTTCACCGAGGCCGATTACAACCGGCCGATCTTCGTCAACAACCTGCTCGGCTTCACCACCGCGACGCTGCGCCAGATCCTCGAGGCGCTCAAGGCCACCTATTGCGGCAAGGTCGGCGTCGAGTACATGCATATCCAGGAACTGGAACAGCGCCGCTGGATCCAGGCGCGGATCGAGGTGCCGCGCAACCAGACCGAATTCACGCCCGAGGGCAAGCGCGCCATCCTCGAGCGCCTGACCGCCGCCGAGGACCTCGAGCGCTTTCTCGACCGGCGCTATACCGGTACCAAGCGCTTCGGGCTCGAAGGCGCCGAGGCCCTTATCCCCGCGCTCGAGCAGATCATCAAGCGCGGCGGCCAGCTCGGCATGAAGGAGCTGGTCATCGGCATGCCGCATCGCGGCCGGCTCAACGTCCTCACCAACGTCATGGGCAAGCGGTTCGCCGCGCTGTTCTCGGAATTCCAGGGCAATCCCGCCAATCCCGAGGACGTGCAGGGCTCGGGCGACGTGAAGTACCATCTCGGCACCTCGACCGACCGCGAGATCGGCGACATCAAGATGCACCTCTCACTGACGGCCAATCCGTCGCATCTCGAGGCGGTGAATCCGGTGGTGCTCGGCAAGGTGCGCGCCAAGCAGCGCCAGCACGGCGACAATGCGCGCGATGCCGTGGTGGGCTTGCTGATGCACGGCGACGCCGCCTTTGCCGGCCAGGGGCTGGTGCCGGAATCGCTCGAACTGTCGGAACTCAGGGGCTACCGCACCGGCGGCACGATCCACGTCATCGTCAACAACCAGATCGGCTTCACCACCAGCCCCGCCCAGGCGCGTTCCGGCCCCTATCCCTCGGACATCGCCAAGGGCGGGCAGGCGCCGATCTTCCACGTCAACGGCGACGACCCCGAAGCGGTCGTCCACGTGGCGCGCATCGCCACCGAGTTCCGCCACCGCTTCAAGAAGGACGTGGTGGTCGACATCTTCTGCTACCGCCGCCACGGCCACAACGAGAGCGACGAGCCGGCTTTCACCCAGCCGCTCATGTACCGCGCCATCGAAAGCCATCCGACCGTGCGCGAGGTCTATGGGCAACGCCTCGTCGCCGAGGGACTGCTCTCCGAGGCCGAAGTCGAACGCGTCGCGAGCGACTTCCATGCCCGGCTCGAGGCCGAGTTCGAGGCGGCGAAGAGCTACCGCCCCAACAAGGCCGATTGGCTCGAAGGCGCCTGGGCCGGCCTCACTGTGGCCTCGGGCGACGAGCGGCGCGGCGAAACCGCGGTCAAGCGGGAGCTGCTCGAGGAGGTGGGGCGCGCGCTCACGCGCATTCCTGAGGGCTTCAATCTGAACCGCAAGCTCGTTCGCCAGCTCGAACAGAAACGCCACGCGATCGAGAACGGCGACGGCCTCGATTGGGCCACCGGCGAGTCGCTCGCCATCGGCACGCTTTGCGCGGAGGGAACCTTCGTGCGTCTCAGCGGCCAGGATTGCTGCCGCGGCACGTTCTCGCAGCGCCACGCGGTGCTGGTCGATCAGGAGACCGAAGAGCGCTACATCCCCTTGAGCCACGTCCGCCCGGACCAGGCGCCGTTCGAGATCGTCGACAGCCCGCTCTCCGAGGCCGCGGTGCTCGGCTTCGAATACGGCTACAGCCTCGCCGAGCCGCGCGCGCTGGTGATGTGGGAGGCGCAGTTCGGCGACTTCGCCAACGGCGCCCAGGTCATCATCGACCAGTTCATCACCTCCGGCGAAGCGAAATGGCTCCGGATGTCGGGCCTCGTCCTGCTGCTGCCGCACGGCTACGAGGGTCAGGGGCCCGAGCATTCCTCGGCCCGGCTCGAGCGCTTCCTCCAGCTCTGCGGCGAAGACAACATCCAGGTCTGCAACCTCACCACCGCCGCCAATTATTTCCATGCGCTCAGGCGCCAGGTGCGGCGCAACTTCCGCAAGCCGCTCATCGTCATGACGCCGAAATCGCTGCTGCGCAGCGCCGAGGTGGCGTCGCGGCTCGGCGACATGGGGCCCGGCTCGTCCTTCCACCGGGTCCTCGAGGAGACCGATCCGCTCGCCGAGGACGCCAAGGTGCGGCGCGTCGTCCTGTGCAGCGGCAAGGTCTATTTCGACCTGCGCGCGGCGCGGCGCGAGCGCAAGATCGATGACGTGGCGATCCTGCGTCTCGAACAGCTATACCCGTTCCCCGCGCGCACGCTGGCGGCGTCGCTTCAGCGCTACGCCGACGCCGAGGCGGTGTGGTGCCAGGAAGAGCCAGAAAACATGGGCGCCTGGTCGTTCGTCGATCGCCGTATCGAGCGGACGCTCGCCGCTCTCGAGGTGAAGGCGAAGCGTGCCCGCTATGTCGGCCGGCCCGAGGCCGCCGCCACCGCCACCGGCCTGATGAAGCGGCACAACGCCGAGCAGGCGCGCCTCGTCAACGACGCGCTCGCGCCCGGATGAGGCGACCGTCGGCATGAAGAGCGGCGCACGGTGCAAACCAGCGCCAGACCCGCTACAGTCGATTCGCATCGCGCGCCGGCGGCGCGTCTGCGTGCGCATTCACGATCGCTGATGTAAGGAGCGACCCCATGGCAACCGATATCGTGGTGCCCGCGGTCGGTGAATCCGTGACCGAGGTGACGGTGGCGCGGTGGCTGAAGCACGTGGGCGACGCCGTCGCGGTCGACGATCCGCTGGTCGAGCTCGAGACCGACAAGGCGACGCAGGAACTGGCGGCGCAGGAAGCCGGCATGCTCACCGAGATCGTCGCGCCCGAAGGCAGCAATGTGCGCGTCGGCGGCATTCTCGGCCGCATCGGCGATGGTGCGGCGAAAGCGGCGCCGGCCAAGCCCGCCCCCGCAGCTTC
>Ga0307373_10016185_pt1 | contig 10034 bp, 9 predicted proteins | sample OX2MG_FD_202534 | JGI IMG/M metagenome (GOLD analysis project Ga0307373, IMG submission 202534) | Soil microbial communities from Risofladan, Vaasa, Finland - OX-2 | ecosystem: Environmental > Terrestrial > Soil > Coastal area > Acid sulfate soil | place: Finland: Risofladan, Vaasa | collected...
TCGAGGCCGGAGAGGCTGTCGGCCATCGAGCGGCGCATCGCCTGGATCTGCTCGTTGGAGATGACCTCGTCTGCAGGGTCGGCTGCGCGGTGGTCGTCGAGGAGGTCCTCGACTGCTCCCTCTCCCGGGTCGTCGCTGCCACGGACGCCGGAGATCGATACATAGCGGTTGAGCGGCTGGTGCTTCTGGCGCGTAGCCGCCTTGATGGCGCTGATGACCTGGCGGGTCACGCAAAGCTCGGCGAACGCCCTGAACGACGACTGCCGATCATCACGAAAGTCCCTCGCCGCCTTGTAGAGCCCGATGAGACCCTCCTGCTCCACGTCGTCGGCGTCGGCGCCTACGAGGAAGTAGCTGCGGGCCTTGGAACGGGCGAAACGGCGGTAGCGCTGGAGGAGCACCTCCAGGGATTCCGAATCACCGGCCTGCCAGCGGGCGACGAGATCCTCGTCCTCCAAATCGGCCAGTGAAACCAGCGAACTGCGAACCGTCATGTGGACCTCTGTTGTGTTGGGCTGCTGTGGGGAGTCCACCGAGGTAGATCGGATGGGCTAGTTATTTCTACCCATCAGTTCGCAGCTGTGTCAACCGTCACGGGGTGCTATGCCCGGATTCGTCCCGAGGAATTTATCACCTGACCAGGAAAAAGACGGACGATCTTCGCATAACAGCTAGCCCGGACTGACCCCGTTAGGTGCTAGCTGAGATAACTAGTCCGCGGTGGCCCGCCGGCGGGCTACTTCGAAGCAGGCCAGGGTGGCAGCGGCCGAGACGTTGAGCGACTCGATGGGACCGGCGAGCGGGACCGACACGAGCAGCTCGCAGCGCTGGCGGGTGAGCCGGCCCAGACCGGACCCCTCCGCCCCGAGGACGAGGGCCAGGCCCTCGGTGGCGATGTCCAGGTCCCAGAGGCTCGCCTTCGCTCCGGCGTCGAGGCCGACCGTCCAAACACCGGCACCGGCGAGGGTGGACAAGGCGGCAGGGATACCTCCGACGAAGGCGACCGGCAGATGCTCGGCGGCGCCGGCCGCGGCTTTGACCGCGGTCGGGGTGAGCCCGGCCGCGCGGTGCCGGCCGACGACCAGACCCGTAGCCCCTGCACACAGGGCGCTTCGCATCACCGCCCCGAGGTTGTGCGGATCGGTCACTCCGTCCAGTGCCACGAGGAACGGCCTGCCGTCCGACGCGAGCTGGCCGAGGTCCGCCTCGCGGAGCGGCTCGGCGATGGCCACGACGCCCTGCGGTGAATCCGTGAGAGCCTTGGCGTCGATCTCCTCACGGCCGACCCTGCGGACCGGTACGCCTGCCGACCGGGCCAGTTCGACTATCTCCGACAACGCCCCTTTGTCACTGGCTCCCTCGGCAACGATCACCCGCTGGACCCGCCGCTTTCGCGCCCGTAGGAGCTCGCGGACAGCCTGGCGTCCCTCGACCTGGTTCATCTCGGTACGACGAGCGCTACCGCGAAACAGGCCACGCCTTCGCCGCGCCCCAGCGAACCGAGCGCCTCGGCTCTTTTGGCCTTCACGCTCACTGGCGCGCCCACGACGTCCTCCAGCCTTTGCTGCATCGCCGCTCGGTGTGGAGCGAGCTTCGGTGCCTCGAGCACGACCGTCACGTCGACGTTGCCGATCTTGTATCGCTCCGACACGCTGAGGACGACGCGGGCGAGCAATTCGAGGCTGTCGATGCCGGCGTAAGCGGGGTCGTGATCAGGGAAGTGCTCCCCGATGTCGCCGAGACCGGCCGCTCCGAGCAGCGCGTCGGCGACCGCGTGCGACACCGCATCCGCGTCGCTGTGCCCTGCAAGACCCGGACCCTCGAGGGTGACTCCGCCCAGTACGAGCCGGCGGTCGGGGTCGTCCGTGAAAGGGTGGATGTCGAAGCCGAGCCCGACCCGTGGAGTCATCCGCGCTCCTTGCTCAAGGCCTCTGCGACGAGCAGGTCTGTTGGCGTGGTGACCTTGATGTTGTGGCGCTCGCCGTCGATCAGGGCTACGCGGCCGCCGGCGGCCTCTACGAGCGCGGCGTCGTCGGTGGCGTCGTCTCCGCCGGCGTGAGCTTCTTTGAGGGCCTGCGCTCGGAACGCTTGAGGCGTCTGGACCGCGAACAGCTCCGACCTGTCGAGGGTGACCACCACGCCTTGCGGGGTCTTTCTCTTGATCGTGTCGGTGAGCGGGCAGGCGGGGATCGCACCGTCGGCACCTTCTTCGACCGCGTCGATGACAGCCTTCCAAAGTGCCTCGCCGGCGAGGGGACGGGCGGCGTCGTGGACGACGATCACGTCGGCGCCGTCGGGGACCGCGGCGAGACCGGCCCGTACCGATGCCGAGCGGGTAAGCCCACCGCTGACAACCCGGTCAGCATCCCATTCGCCGGGTGTGCCACCCGGAAGGACGAGCACCACGCCCTCGCAGAGCTTGCGCGCCGTGTCGAGCGACCACTCGACGAGCGGGCGGCCGGCGAGCGTGGCGAACTGTTTGGGCCCGCCGAAGCGCGATCCTGTACCGCCGGCGACGACCACGGCCCAGACTCCGTCAACCGGCACGGGCGAACGGCCTAGGGGAGAGCTTCGTCGAGCTTCTTCTCGGCCTCGGCCTCGTCGACGCCGATCGCGAAGGTGAGCTCCGAAACCAGGATCTGCCGGGCCCGGTTGAGCATGCGCTTCTCGCCGGCGGACAGTCCCTTGTCCTTGTCACGGTTCGAGAGGTTCCGCACGACCTCCGCCACCTGGTAGATGTCGCCGGACTTGAGCTTCTCGACGTGGTTCTTGTACCGGCGAGACCAGTTGGTGGGCATCCGCACGTCCTTCTTGCGGAGGACGGCGAAGACCTCCTCGACCTCTTCGTCGTTGATGACCTCCCGCAGGCCCACCTCTTCGGTGTTGTCGGAGGGGACCATGAGAGTGAGATCGCCATAGGCGAGCCGGAGGACGAGGTACTCCTTCTTCTCACCGAACGCCTCCCGCACCTCCCTGCGCTCCACCACGGCCGCGCCGTGGTGGGGATATACGACCTTGTCTCCGACGTCGAATGGCAATGCTGCTCCCGGAAAGCGAACGCGAGGGGGGTCCTTCCAGGGTACCAGCCGACTGGCCGGCTGACCCGGCGAGCCCGTGGCGCGGGCGGGTAATCTCCCCGACGTCATGGACGACCTCGACCTGCTCGCCAGCTCAGAGTTGTTCTCGGGGTTCGACTCCGAGGCGCTGCACAGGCTGGTCGCACAGTCACGGGGCGTCGAATGCGAGCGCAACTTCAGCCTGTTCCTCGAGGACGACCCGGCCGACGAGATGTTCGTCGTGCGCAGCGGCCGGATCGCGGTGGGGAGGCGATCGGTGGACGGGCGGGAGTCGTTGGTGGCCCTGATGGAGACGGGCGACGTGTTCGGAGAGATGTCGCTGTTCGACGGGGGCAATCGTTCGGCGTCGGCGCGAGCGTTGGAACGATCCGAGGTTCTCGGGATCCCGTATTCGGCCGTTCGCACAGCGCTGGACGCCGAGCCCCGTCTGTTGTGGGACGTCGTGGGGTTGCTTGCCGACCGGTTGCGCGTCACCGACTCAGCCCTCGCGGACGCCGTGTTCTTGGATGTCACCGGGAGGACGGCTAAACGGCTGCTGGAGCTCGCGGGCGACCAGGAGGAATTCCAGCTTCCGATCACCCAGGAGGAGCTAGCCGGACTGGTGGGAGCGTCGCGCGAGCGCGTCAACAAGGCGATCGCCGCATTCATACGCCTCGGTTGGATCGAGCAGACCGATCGCAGGTACCGCATCGTCGAGCGCGAGAAGCTGGCGCAGCGTTCGCACTAAAGAGGTCTAGCTGTAGCGATCGAGAATGCTGGCCTCGGCCAGGCGCGCGAGACCGTCCTTGATGGTGCGGGCCGTGACCGGGTCGACGTCGGGCACCGCTTCGAGATCCTCAGCCGTCGCCCTCATCACCTTCTGCAGTGACCCGTAGCGAAGGACCACCGAATCCACGAGCGGCTCGGGTAGGCGCGGGATCCGCCCCAGGAGCCGGTATCCCCTCGGCTGCAGGCTGGCCTCGAGGTCGCCACCGTGGTCGAGGTCGAGGACGGTCATCACCGCTGCAGGGTCGAGCACCCGGTCGGTGGGCAGGAAAGCCAGCGCGAGCATGACCTCGTCGACGCTGTCGGGGTCCTCGGTGGGGATGTAATCGCGGACAACCTGGCGCCGTTCGTCTTCTACGCCGGCCATCAACTCGTCGAGCTGCAGGTGGGCGAGGCGCCCGTCGGTGCCCAATTCGACGATGTAGCCCTCGATCTCCTCCGCGATGCGGCGGACCATCTCCGCCCGTTGGAGCACGGTGACGACGTCGCGGGCAGTGACGAGGTCCTCGACCTCCAACGCCGACAGCGACGTAGTGACCGTGTCGAGGCGGTCCCGGTAACGCTCGAGTGTCTGCAGCGCCTGGTTGGCGCGGCCGAGCAGGCGCGCAACCGAGTCGAGCGCGTGTTTGTCCTCGCCGCGGTAGAGGGTGATAACGGACAGGTCTTCGGATACGGCGATCACCGGAACGTCGATCGAGCGGGCGACCCGTTCGGCGGTCCGGTGCCGGGTGCCGGTCTCGCTTGTGGGCACTCCGGGGTTCGGTACCAGGTGGACGTTGGCCCGTGCGATCCGGCTGGCGTCGGAAGCCAGGATGAGGGCACCGTCCATCTTCGCGAGCTCGGCCAGGCGTTGGGGGCTGAACTCGGCGTCGAGGAGCAGCCCTCCGGAGCAGATGCTCAGCACGTCCGGCCCGTCGCCGACGACGATGAGCGCGCCCATGTTGGCCTGCAGGATTCGGTCGAGCCCGTCCCGCAGCGGCCTGCCCGGGGCGATCGCGCCGAGCGCCTCGATCATCGCGGCCCGGGGGCGTTCCACCGGGCCCAGCCTACAGGCGTTGTGCCTCGCCGGAGGGGCTGGGAGCTAGTCGAGCGCCCGTTCCAACTACCGGCCCCGTCGCGCCGAACCGCTCTCCAGGAACACCGACCGGATCAGGTCATCGCGGGAGGCGAGGTCTGCGCTCGGTCCCTCGAAGCGGACCTGACCGCGCTCGAGGAAGTAGGCGCGCTCGGTGACGGAGAGGGCCATGGTCACGTGCTGCTCGACCAGGAGAATGGCGATGCTGCGCTCGTGACAGAGGGTCTGAAGCAGCCCGATGAGCTCCTCGACGACCGCCGGCGCGAGGCCGAGGGAGAGCTCGTCGACCATGAGAAGCCTCGGCCTGGCGACGAGTGCCCTCGCGATGGCGAGCATCTGCTGCTCACCGCCCGACAACGTGCCTGCGAGCTGCCTGCGGCGTGAGGCCATCCACGGGAAGGGGCGGGCGGCTTCGGTGACGGCGTCGGCGTCGGCGTCGGCGTCGGCGTCGGCGTCGGCGAGCTGGGCTTTGGGGAGGAGGTGGCCGCCGAGGTTGAGGTTCTCCTCGACGGTCAGTGTGGGGAGCAGGCCGCGGCCGCCGGGGACCTGCCCGACCCCCCGTGCCAAGACGATCTCCGGGGCGGCGCCGGTGATGTCGGTGCCCTCGAAGGTCACCCTCCCGGCTTTGATCGGCAGAAGCCCGGAGATCGCCTTGAGGATGGTCGACTTGCCGGCGCCGTTGGTGCCGAGGAGGGCGACCATCTCCCCTGGCGCGACCGTGAGGTCGATGCCGTTGAGGACCCGGATGGCCCCGTAGGAGACCTCGAGGCCACGGACCTCAAGCACGGACGGCCCCCTTCTTCGCCTGAGAAGCCCGCCTCGGCTTGGCTGCCGGCGCGTTCTGCTTGACCCACGCGTCGCCGAGGTAGCTCTCGATCACCGCAGGGTCGGTGATCACGTCCTGGGGTCGCCCCTCGGCGATGACCGTGCCTTTGGCCATCGCGACGAGCCGGTGGGAAAGACCGAGGACGAAGGGCATGTCGTGTTCGACAAGGACGACCGACGCGGCCAGCCGGCCGCGGATGGAGTCGAGTATCGGCCCGAGCGCCTCCACCTCTTTCTGCGCCATGCCCGACGACGGCTCGTCGAGAAGAAGCAGGCGCGGGGCGAGCGCGACGACGCAGGCGAGTTCGCAGAGTCGCAGCATGCCGTAGGAGAGCTCCTGCACCGGCTTGTCGAGATGGTCCTGCAGGCCGACGACGCCGAGGACGTCGTGCGCCCTGTCGGAGATGTCCTTCTCCTCGCTGGCCCCGATCCCGAGGACGGACGCCCAGAACCCGCGGTGGCTTCGGGTGTGCTGCACCGTCTTGAGGGTCTCAAGGACCGTGAGCGAACCGAAGAGACGTGCGTTCTGGAAGGTGCGCCCGACTCCGAGGCCGGCGCGCCGGTGCGGCGGCAAAGACGCCAGGTCCACCGGCGACCCGTCCGCCGACCGCAACCAGATCTCTCCGCCGTCGGGGTTGACGAAACCGGAGATGGCGTCGAAGGCGGTCGTCTTGCCCGCCCCGTTGGCGCCGATGACGCCGACGATCTCCTCGTCGCCGACGGTGAAGCTGACCGCATCGAGGGCCGTCACCCCGCCGTAGCGTTTGGTGACGTCGCGGCATTCGAGGAGGGGGATCACAGCGCGCCCACCGCGTCGACGAGTTGGCGGTCCTCGGCGACCAGCTCGCCGTGGACGGTCGAGCGGCGGCGGACGAAGCGTGCCATCGTCGCGACACCGCCGGGGTTGACGACCATGACGAGGATCAGGAGGGCGCCGGCGACGATCTCCGCTCCCGACCCGGTCGACGACGCGGACGCCCGGCTGGTGAAGACGAGGGGCAGCAGGCCGAAGACGCTCGACGCGAGAACCGCTCCGCCGATCGAACCGATCCCGCCGACCACGACGTAGGCGAGCCAGGTGATCGAGAAGAAGATGTCGGTGTAGTTGCCGCCCGGCTGGCCTATGACGTAGGTGAGCACCGCGCCGGCAACCGACGCGACCGCGCCGGCGAGGACGAACCCGCTGAGCTTGGTCCTGGTGGTGTCGATCCCGTACGCGGAGGCGACCGTGTCCGAGTCGCGCACCGCGTAGAAGGCCCTGCCCGGGCGGGTGACCGAGACCCTCCAGCACAGCAGTGTCACCACCGCGGCGACGGCGAGCAGGCAGTAGTAGGTGCCGAGTGTCGTGTTCACGTGCCAGCCGAACAGGTCGGGATGGGCGGCTCCCGCGTGGCCGAGACTCACGTTGCCGGCGACCAGGCGCGAGGCGCCGTAACCGAACGCGAGCGTCGCTATCGCGAGGTAGAGGCCGCGCAGGCGCAGCGCCGGCAGGCCGATGAGCAGGCTGAACGGCACTGACAGGAGCGCCGCGAACACCACCGGCAGGGGGAACGGAAGGTGCAGCGAATCGGAGCCGATCAGGGTGCCCACTCCGCCGACGGCGATGAACGCACCCTGCGCGAGGCTTATCTGACCGACCCATCCGGTGAGGACCACCACCGACAGGGCGAGCATGAAGTAGGCGAGGCCGATGGTGAAGTCGAGCCCGTAGACGTCGTGGTTGATGCCCGTCACCGGCCACGCGATCAGCGCCACCGCGCCGACGGCGATCAGAACCCGCTTGAGCCGCCGCTGCCTGGCCTGGTCGGACGAGGTCCAGTCGAGTCCGAGCGCTGACCGCCACAACCGCCAGGCCTGTATCGGGTCGAATGCCCGCGCGAGCAACGGCTGGCGCGACAGCGGCTTGGTCGTCACACCCGAATCCTCGTCCTCGCGGCTGCTTGCGAAGATCCACGACGGCCGCGCCACGAGCACCGCGAGAGCGACGAGGATGCTGGCCGCCTCGGGCATCCCGGTCTGGGTCCAGTTGTGCCCGAGGAAGTGGATGCCCGTCGAGGGGTAGTAGGCCTGGACGAGCTCCTGCAGAACCCCGAGGCCGATGCCGGCGCCGAACGCGACGGGCAGCGAGGTCATCCCGCCGATCACCGCGGCGATGAAACCGACAACGGCGGTCAGGGTGAGGTTGGTGGTGTTGAGGTCCACCTGCTCGGCCGAGAGCAGGATGCCGATGAAACCGGCGAGCATCGTGCCCCCGACCCAGGAGAGCACCGACAGGCGACGTGCGGAGACACCGCACAACTGAGCGACGTCCCTCTTTGACGAAAGTGCCCGGATGGCAAGCCCCGTACGGGTCCAGCGGAAGAACGCGAACACGAGACCGGAGAGGAGGAGCGAGAGGATGAGGATGCCGAGTCGTTCGTAGGTGAGGTACACGCCGAGGAAGTGGATCGTGTGCGCCCGGGAGAACGGGGCTTCGGGGCCGGTGACGAAGCGGTCCTGGAGGCCGAACATCTTCCCGGCCATGCCGGTCAGGATCAGGTAGAGGCCCACCGACACGATGATGAGAGCGATGGTCGGCGCCTCGGCGAACGGTCTCATCACCAGGCGTTCGATCAGGTAACCGAGCACGCCCGCCACCGCGAGGCTGACCGGCATCATCGCCCAGAAGGCGGGGTGGAAGCGGTGGTGCAGGTTCAGATGGAAGAAGAGAAGGTGCCAGTGGATCGCGTAGGTGTGTCCCGCGAGCGCCTGGTAGTGCAGCAGCGCGACGAACGTGGCGGTGGTGCCGAACGCGAAGTTGGGAACCCTCGTCGCCTTGTACATCGAGACGATGCCGAGCCCCATCACCGAGTAGACGGACCCGGCGATGACCCCCAGGATGAGCACCGTCGGCAGCGCGAGTCTCATCTGCTCACGCCTCCGGGTGGTCCACTGGAGCGAGGGTCACCCGCCAGGGTGCGACCAGGTTCAAGCCGAAGAGGGCGGCGAGCGCGGCGAGGATGAGTCCGGCCATCTCGAGCGTGGTGCGCGCCGGCAGCAGCGCGCCGACGGTGGTCACCAGCCGGGGCGGAGAGGGCGAAGCGGCGGCACGCGACGGAGTGAACGGCTGCGCCGGTGTGGCGAGCGCGGGGGCACCCGAGGCGAAGTCGGGCGCAGCCGGTGGCGCTGCGGCCGGGGCCACCGATCCGGGCTGCAGGCCCGACCCGATCCCGAGGTCCCCTGTGCCGATCCCGTATTGCAGCGGTTCGCTGCTCGCGTTCGCCTCGGTCCCGACGAAGCCGAGCAGCACCTGCAGTATGAGCGGCTTGACGGTGGTCGGGTTCAGGTTGTCGGGGACGACGCAGCGCAGCGCAGCGCCCGCAGCGGTCGAGCCGGCATCGCTGCCGTCGGCTTTGACGCGGTTCGGGAGCGGCGGGCGCGCGAAGAGGGTGCCTTGCGGGTAGTCCGCCGGGTTGGACAGCACGGTCAGGTTGCAGCCGACCGACGACGCCGACTGGTTGAACTCGTCGACGAGCGGACCCGCCTGAGACACCGGGACCGTCGGCCCGGTCCCGAGTTGGATCCCGTTCGGCCCGATCGAGATCGACGTGCCGGCGATGCTGAGGTCGGAGATGTCCACCTGCGCGTTCGTGGCGGCGCCGCCGGGCCGGCCGCTCGCCTGGCTCCAGCCGCTTGCTTCGACACCGGCGACGGTGAACAATCCCGTGATCGAGAAGTTGTGCACCTCCGCGTCGGCCGCGACCTTGGCCGCGCCAAGGGTCGTGTCGGGTCCGAGGAGTTCGTGGCCGGTGACCGCGCCGTTGACACCGAGCGGCACCGCAGAGAGGCCGAGCGTCTCGAGCTCGTTCGGGTTGGTGACACCGGCGTTGCCGCCGATCTGGGTCGCGTACGCCTGAGCGGTCGCCTGAGGGCCCGCACTGCAGGTCGCCTCTGACTGCGCCGTCTGCTGGTCGGTCCCGTCGAAGGGGTAGCTCTGCGCGTCGGTGTTCGGCTCGGAGGGGTAGACGCAGGTGGCCTGAGGGAGCTGGGTGTACTGGTGGCCGTCGCCGGTCGGGTCGGCGACCTTCGGCCCGATCACCGCGCCGAGGAGGTCGACCGCTGACGTGGCGTTGGCGAAGTTCTCCTGGGCGTTCACCTGCCCGGCCAGGCTCGGGATGTCGCCGGTGCCGACCGGTAGCGGCTCGTCCGCTTCGATGCGCACCGCGACCGCTTGCACGTCGCCGGTGAAGACCGGCGGAACCGGGCCTGGCGTCGCCGCAGGGTCGCCGGCGTCGTGCACACCTGCCGGGACC
>Ga0307373_10016188_pt1 | contig 10032 bp, 8 predicted proteins | sample OX2MG_FD_202534 | JGI IMG/M metagenome (GOLD analysis project Ga0307373, IMG submission 202534) | Soil microbial communities from Risofladan, Vaasa, Finland - OX-2 | ecosystem: Environmental > Terrestrial > Soil > Coastal area > Acid sulfate soil | place: Finland: Risofladan, Vaasa | collected...
GATGCCCACACCCTTGTCGCGCTCCGCCAACAATTGTTGGTGGACGAACTGGATTGCCCCAATGTCCAGCCCGCGCGTGGGCTGGGCGGCGATCAGGAAGCGCGGCTGGCAGTCAATCTCGCGGGCCAACACGATTTTCTGCTGATTGCCCCCGGAAAGAGAGCGGGCGGGCGTGACGGGCGCCGCGCCGCGAATATCGAACTGACCAATCAAACGCCGCGCCCGCTCCAGGATGCGGCGGGGACTGAGCAGCCAGCCGCCAGTCACCGCCGGCGCGGCCTGGGAACCAAGAATCAGGTTGTTGGCCACCGAATAATCGAGCACCAGGCCGCGGGCGTGCCGATCCTCGGGGATTGCCGCCAGGCCGAGATCGCGTAGATGGCGGGGCGAGGCATTGGTGACAACCTCCCCATGCAGCGTGACGACGCCGCCCGTGGCATGGCGGAGACCGGTGAGGACGTCGGTAAGTTCGCTCTGCCCGTTCCCCTCCACGCCGGCGATGCCAAATACCTCGCCGGCTCGAACGGTAAAATCAAGGCCCTTGAGGGCGCTCAGGCCGCGATCCGAGTCGCAGCGGAGATCCCGCACCTCCAGCACGGGCTCGCCGGGCCGGCTGATCCCTCGATCGACTTGGGGCAAAACCTCGCGCCCCACCATCAGGCGCGCGATCTCCTCGCGTGACGTAGTGGCCTTTTCCAGGGTGGCCACTTTCTTTCCCCGGCGGAGCACGGAAATCTGATCGGCCACCGCCATCACCTCGCGCAGCTTGTGACTGATGAACAGAATCGTCTTCCCCGTATTCACCAGATCGCGGAGGACGACAAAGAGCTCGTCGGTCTCCTGGGGAGTGAGAACGGCGGTTGGCTCATCAAGGATCAGAATCTCCGCCCCCCGATAGAGCGTTTTGAGAATCTCCACCCGCTGCTGTAAGCCCACGGGCAACTCGCCCACCCGCGCCGTGGGATCGACGCGCAGCCCATAGCGGGCCGCCAGCTCATTCACCCGCCGGATCGCCTCCTGGCGCGGGAAACGCGCCAGCCCTGGCGGCTCCGCCCCGAGCACGATGTTCTCGGCCACGCTGAGCGGCGGCACCAGCATGAAATGCTGGTGTACCATGCCGATGCCCTGCTTAATCGCGTCGCCCGGCCCATGCAGCACCACGGGCTTCCCGTGAACGAGGATCTCGCCGCTGTCTGGAATATAGAGCCCGTAGAGCATATTCATCAGCGTGCTCTTGCCGGCGCCATTCTCCCCCACCAGAGCGTGAATCGTGCCCTTTGGCGCCAGGAGATCGACCTGATCGTCGGCTACCAGGGCGCCGAAGCGCTTGGTAATCCCCCGCATCTCCACGGCGGGCGGAGCGGCCGGCGGACTAGTGGGCGGGGTCATAGGGCACTCCGTCGGCGGCGGGCGCCGTGGCGCGGCCAATAAAGCCCGCCACCGCGATAAGGGTAATCAGGTAGGGAGCGATGGTGACCAGATTGGAGGCGAAGCTGGAGACGTTCACCAGCTGCGAGGTCTGAATCTGGAGGCCGAAGCCGAAAAGCAGCGAGGCCGCGAGAGCGCCCACTGGGGTCCACTTTCCCACGATCATGGCCGCCAGCGCGATAAAACCAGAGCCGGACGTCATGTTGATCGAGAAGTTCGAGATCAGGCCCAGTGAGAGGTAAGCGCCGCCCAGGCCGGCCAGCATGCCGCTGATCGTCACGCACAGATAGCGAAGGGCATAGACGTTCACTCCCACCGTGTCCGCGGCCCGCGGCTGCTCGCCCACGGCCCGGATGCGCAAACCGAGCGTGGTGTGGAACAAGACCAGGTGCGCGACGATCACGAGGGCCAGCATTATGTAGACGATGCTGTTCTGGGCGCCGATGACCGGGCCAACCCCGGGGATAGCGGAGATGCCAGGGATCTTCAAGTTGGGAATACTGGGCAGATTAGTAAAACCGTTACTGACGTAGGTCTCATAGAGAAATCCGGTGATCCCGGTGCCAAACAGATTGATCGCGACTCCGCTGATAATCTGGTTCCCCCGGAGACCGATAGAGACGACCCCATGAATGAGGGCGATTAGTCCGCCGAAGAACATGGCCCCCAGCACCCCAACCCAGGGGTTCCCGGCGCCGGCGGAAATCCAGGCGCCAAAAAAAGCGCCGATCAGCATCAGCCCTTCCAGACCGATATTGGTCACCCCGGAACGCTCCGTCATCACCCCGCCCAGAGCGGCGAGCGTGAGGGGAGTAGCGGTGCGCAGAATGCCGGCATAGAAATCGCTATTGGCCAGGACACTCCAGTCCATGCAACCTCCCGCCTAGAGATACTGATTGATCGCCAGGCCAAGAGCCAGGCAGAGAGCGCCGTAGACAATCGCCGCCGTCGAGCCGCGCGTTACCTGTCTACGGATAAGTACGAAGACCATCGCGAAGGCGATCGCCAGGGCGCCGAAGAAGATATGGGAGAACAGGAGGGCGATACTCGCGCTTACCGCCGAGAGCACCAGCAGCCCACGCCATTCGGTGACGAAGTCGCCGGCCGGCCCACCCGCGCCTCGGCGCCGGCGATTGAGCAACTTCCGCACGATCAGATCCAGGGCGATGAAAAGGACGATGATTCCTTGCAGCACTTCCGTCATATGAGGGGAAACCCCCACCAACTGCATGCTCTGGCTGCCCGTGCGCAAGGAGCCAAAGAGAATGGCGGCCAGGATCATGCCAATCGGGTTGCCCTTGCCCAGCAAGGCGATGGCAATACCGTCAAAACCCCAGCCGGGATCGAAGGGCGCCTGGAAGGTGCCCGTACCGGTAGGATCCGCGATATACAGGCCCCCGGCCAACCCGCCTAACCCTCCCGCGATCGCCATGGTCATTACTACGCGGCGCTTGATCGGGATGCCGCCGTACGCGGCGGCGCCAGGATTCAGCCCAACCGCCGTCACCTCGTAGCCAAAGCTGGTGCGAGCGAAGATGAACCAATAGAGGAACGCGCAGGCCAGAGCCACGAAGACCCCGGCATCAAGGGTGCTGTCCTTGCCCAACCAGGTGAGAAGGGGGAGGAAGGCGCCGGAACCGGCATGGGCGCTCACCGCCTGACCGTTGGAATTGGCGGCGTTCAGCGGTCCCCCTTGCTCCACTAACGCGGTGCCCGCGTAGACGGCCATATAGTTCAGCATGATCGTGGTAATCACTTCATGAGCGCCGCGATAGGCTTTGAGAGCGCCTGCTATGGCGCCCAGTACGCTACCGGCCAGCACCGAGGCCAGCAAGACCGCGGGCAGCAGCAGAACGGCCGGCAAACCGCTCCACGAGCTTGCCACCATGGCGGCAAGCAGCGCGCCGGCGACCAATTGTCCTTCGGCGCCGATATTGAAGAGCCCGCCGCGGAAGGCAAAGGCCACCGCCAACCCAGTGAAAACGAGCGGAAGGGCCTGGCCGAAGGTCACCGAGGAGGCAGTCATGTCCGGGGCGCCGAAGGCCCCGGAAAAGAGGCTGTCAAAGGCACTGAAGGGATAATGCAGGAGCCGGCCCAGGGTTTCCAGACGGAGCCCGTGCGCGCCGATCACGGCAAAAGGATTCGTGCTGGTGCTGATGATGAGCACGGAACCCAGGAAAAATGCCAGTCCCAGGGTGATGCCGGCCACGGCGCTTTCCCCGACCAACCGCCGGACCAGGCGGATCAGGGCTGAACCGAGCGCACCGGATGTACTCGCCTGATCCTGAGACCCTGCCGCTATCGCCACGCGATTCTCCCGCGCGCTTGAGGAGTCATCATCTCCACACATCATAGTGGATTCAGGGTGGATGGAAACAGGGAAGGCGCGGGAGTTGCCGCGCCTTCCCTGAACCTGCTGGTACGCCAGGAATCAGGACTTGGGGATGACCGTGGTGGGAACGAGCTTGCCGGACGCGATCAGCTTCGCTTGGGCCGCCACCTGGGTAAGGATGTTCGCGGGCACCATCTTGCCCACCGTACCGTAACCGGTGGCGCCGTTGGAGAGGTTAAAGGAGTTGTCTCCACCCTTGAACGTGCCGTTGGCCACGGCGCCAATGGTCTCCAGCACCGCTTGGTCGACCTTCTTGACCGCGCTGGTCATCATATAGGAACCAAGGTATGCCTGGTCGGAATCGACGCCGATGCCGTAGACATTGTTCTGTTGGGCGGCCTTCAGATAGCCAAGGCCGGCGGCCCCTGCCACCGCGAACAGGATATCAGCGTTCTTCGACACCTGATGGGACCCCAGATTGAGTGAGATCTTCTGATCGGTGAAGCTGTTGCTATACCCGAGGACGATCTTGACCGTCGGATCGGCGGCGCGGGCGCCCTGGTAATAGCCTGCGATGTACCGATTGACCGGCGGGATGCTCAGGCCGCCCATGGCGCCGATGACGTTGTGCTTGGCGGCGCCGACCTTATTTTTTTCCATCAAGCCGGCCATGTACCCGACCAGGTAGCCCGACTCCTGCTCGCGGAAGAACAGGTTAGCCACGTTGGGCAGATTGGCCACGTTGCCCTTGGCATCGGTGGGGGCGCCATCGACCAGACCAAAGTGGACCTTGGGATAGGCTTTGGCTACCTTGTACATGGAAGGCTCCATCAGGAAGCCAATCCCAAATACCAGATCGTAGCCCTGACGGGCGAAGGTCGCCAGGTTGGCATAATACAGAGCATCCGAGGACGTGGTGGTCTGGACGTACTTAAAGGTGATGCCGTACTTAGTCTGGGCCGCCTGGGCGCCCAGATAGGCCATGTGATTAAAGCCCTTGTCGTCGAGACCGCCTACGTCAAGCACGATGCCGACCCGAAGCGCCTTGTGGGTGAGGGCGCCGGCGCGCTGAGCAGCGAACGAATGGGTGGGGACCGACATGGCAGCAAGAGGCAATAAACAGGCGGCCGCCACGGCCACCCGGCGAGTGAGTTGACGATGCATACGGATTATCCTCCCAAGAAATGTGATCAACAAGTGCCGGTTGGGTTACGTGCCGGTTCCCTAAATCGCGCCACCTCCTCCCTCTCCTCTACTGTAGTCCTCCACACATGGCGCGCCGGTGAATGCCGCGCCGACGCCGTATGATCCAACCTGAACCGCACCATGGTTGTCGAACATGATAAGGCGTGGAACCACTCTTCGACTAGCGATTAGCGGACAACGGTTCTTTCCTCATTTGACAATGAAAATGATTGGAGTTATAGGTAAATAGGTGAGCATCCACTGTGCCAACCGAGGCGCCGGGACGATCCTGGCTGCGGTGGGCCATGGGAAACCCGAGGAGGCAGCCATGTCGATCACGGATCGGTTCCTGCGCGCGAACGAACAGTATGCCGACCATTTCACCAAGGGGAACCTTCCGATGCCGCCGGGCTGCCAGGTTGCCGTGGTCGCCTGTATGGACGCGCGTCTGGATCCCGCGCGCATTCTCGGCCTGGAGGAGGGCGACGCTCACGTCATCCGCAACGCGGGCGGGCGAGCCGATGACGCCATCCGTTCCCTGGTGATCTCGCAGCAATTACTGGGCACGCGGGAAATCGTGGTTATTCACCACACCGATTGTGGCATGCTCACCTTCACCGACGATCAGTTGCGCCGGAAAGTGCGCGATGAACTTGGCGCCGACACCGATATGCCGTTTCTCGCGTTTCCCGATCTGGAGCAGAGCGTCCGAGACGACATGCGCACCCTGCGCGACTCCCCGCTTCTCTTGAAAGACATCCCCATTCGTGGGTTCATCTACGACGTCCATACCGGCCGTTTGAGCGAAGTGGCCTGAGCCGCACCCATCTGGCCGTGCGGGCGCCCAATCAGTTTGCCCGGAGGAGCACACGCACTCGTATTTTGTGGTATCATTGGAAATTGTCATGGGCGTGGTGTTTTATGTTCCGGCGTTTCGTCGGCGCGCTCCGATGGCAGAAAGAACAGCAGCGTGGCACAAGGAACAATCGCACGAGTCACAGACCGAGGGTTCGGTTTTATCCAGCAGGAGCAAGGTGGAGAGGATCTCTTCTTCCATAGCTCGGCCCTGCAAAACGTAACGTTCGATAACTTGCGGCGTGGGGACACCGTCGAATACGACGCCGAGCCCGATCCGCGGGGCCGCGGCAATCGCGCGGTGAACGTACAGAAGATCGACCGCTAATCCCTCGATCTGATTGCAGCGGAAGGGGCGCCATCCTTTGGGGTGGCGCCCCTTCCGCGTTTGGCTCATCCAGGGGTTCAACCGGTGGATGAGGAAGTAGCCTCGCCGTACGCCCACCCGTCCATCTCGGGCGGCTCGATGCCGCGCGAACCCATGATGGTGGCTACGTGGGCGCGATGCTCTGTAGCGTGGTTAATTGCCTGAATCAGCAGAGTAGACGAATTGACCGGCTCCTGTTGGCCTTGCCAGTCCACGAGCACCATCCGGCCTGGCTCAGCCCGCGCCGCCACGGCGGCCAGTTCCTCACTGGTGCGGAGCGCCCGCTCGCGTAGGTCGGCAAAGCCGGAAAATCCGTCACCTCTCCGCAAGGGATTGGCCTGGGGCTCCCCAGTGAGGAGTGACAGATACCGCCCCTGGGCGGCCACCAGGTGCGTGAGCGTGTCGCGGATGCATCCAAAAGTGCCCGGCACGGCGGCATCAAGGTGTTCCCCCGCGAGGCCCGCGCAGGCATCAATTAACCGGAGGTTCGCCCAGGTGTTGTGCTTGAACAGCTCGACCAGGATAGAGTCCATATGGGGTTATCTCCTTATTGTCCGCGCCGCCAACTTCTCGGCCCGGTGGACCACCAGCCACTGCCACCAGTCACTGAGCAGCGGGCACGTCGCCAGGTCCCGCGCGGTCGCCAGGTCCGCGTTGCGGTCGTGGCCAAAATCGTTGACGAGGGCCACCGTCCATGCTGGATATGGTCGCTCGATCAGCATCACCGGCGCGCCGGGTTCGATTAGCCCCTCGGTAAGCACCCTGCAGTACCAGCCCGTGCGGCCGGTCGCCGCTACCCGCGCGGTCAGCCCCGGACGATCCCAACGGCGCTCGATCTTCCAGCAGGGGTACCGTGGGCCGCTCACCTGAATCCGGGCCTCGCCAATCCCGTACGTGTCGCCAATGCAGGCAGTCTCCTCCGCAAGCCCACCTATCGTGAAGTTTTCGCCAAATCCGCCGGGGCCGATTTCCGGCAAGTCCAACTCCTCCCGCCAGAGCGGGTAGTGCGCGTCCGCGTAGAGCAGGACCGCCTGGCCAGGCGTGCCGTGGTTCTTGGTATCCGCCTGCGCATTCCCATCGAGGTGGGTGGTATAGAGCCAACGTGGACTCGGGCTCGGATCACGGAAGAAGGATGTTTCCCAGCGGCGACGCATCTCTTCCTCCGCGCCCACCGTGCCATACTGACGCGGCGTTCCCACCTGCATCGATTGCAGTGATCCAATCCGTTGTTGGGTCATACTCTCTCCTGGGGGAGCGGTCAGGCCGGAGCGGGCGGCGGCGGCACGAGGATCAACGGGCCATCAGTGGCCGGCCAATCGGCGATGTTGAAGGCTGGGCTGGATAATTGCCGGATCGTCGAATCAGCGGCAGCCGCCAGGAAGGCGTCAATCGGCTCCAGGAAGCTGATCGCGGGCGTTCGATAGTGTGCATCGGCACGGTCCAGCGCGGGCAGAGCCGGCGCATGAGAGCCGCCGCGGTTTCACCGCCAATGGTAGCCATGCCGCCGACCGGAAGAAACAGGAGGTCGATCTCGCCTATCGCTTGCTGCTGCTCCGGGCGGAGCGCGGCCTGGCCGAAGTCGCCGAAGTGACAGACCCGGAGCCCGGCGAACTCAAAGACAAAGATGGTATTTGGGCCGCGTTGGGTGCCGGCCGCCTGATCATGCTCGGAGGCGATGGCCGTTATCTTGCCAAAATCGGACTCGAAGACGCCGGCGGTGGAACGAATAGTCCTGGGCGAGCCGCCGATGGCCTCAACCCCGTTGTGGTCGCCATGTTCATGGGTAACCAGCAACAAATCAGCACTCGCCCCCACGATCGGCGGGTACAGCCACTGTAGGCCACGTTGGGTCAGACCTTCCATCTTGCCGAAGGGATCGATGAAAATTGTCTGGCCGTCATTGACCAACTGGAATGCCGATTGGCCAAACCATTGAATATGCATGCGGTTACCTCCAGTCAGTAGTGTATCCGAGAACATTCGGACGGAGAGCACTCTATCGAGTGGGGGAGCACCGCTGAATTGTGGTCAAGGGTGCTTGTTAGGAGCGCGAGTCTCCAGGCCCGCTTGATGCGGCGACGGATCGTCAGGGTGGGGCACGCAGGGGCCGCCAACGGGTGGGCACGAGCGCCCAGCGGGCCTGGAGACCCGTGCCCCTCGGTCGTGACCGCGAAACTGGCCGACGGTGCCTACACCTGTATGGCCCGTTATTCCGGCGGAGATCAGGGCGCGAACGCGACGATCCCCGGCTCACTGGCGCTGGACACGTAGAGTGTGCCATCCGGCCCAAGGGCCGCGCTTGGGGGAGAGGCAAGTCCGTTCCCTAGCGTGGGGAACTGGTACTGCCACAGGATCGCTCCGACCGGGCTGAGCGCGCGAAGCGATCCATCGCCGCCAAAGACATAGGCGGCGCCCCGCGCATCAAGCACGAGCGTGACCGTGTTCCCAGGTGTGGGCCGCCACGTATGTCGCCAGAGCACGATCCCTGACGGAGATAGGCGTTGCACGCCAGACGTGTCCGCCAGCCACAGGTCACCGTCGGCGCGGTCAAGCGCAAGCGCGGGGTACGGCGTGCTTCCCGGACCATGAGCGGTCCACAATAAGCGCCCCCGCAGGTTCAGGGCATACACACTGCTCTGCCCGCGTGTCCCATGTTTCCCGCAGAGCGCGGCCACGTAGATGCGGGCGCGCGTGGTATCGACGGTGATCGCGGATGCCGCGCAATTCAGCGGCAGCGGCGTCAGCCACGCTCGCGTACCGTTCCCATTGAAGGCCACCACGCTGGAGCCATTGCCTGTGGGATAGGCGGAATACGCTGGACACATGGCAGCACCCACCCCATTCACGCCCTGGTCAAAGGTGATAGCGTAAAGACGATTGGCGGAGCCAAGCGCGGTCGCGGCCCAGGAGCAGGCGGCGCCGAGCGGGCGCCCTACGCCAGTGCTGGAGTACATCATGATCGGGAAACCCTTAGGTCCGACCGTCGCCCGCACCAGCACGCCATCGGGTCGCACCAGCGGTTGTGGCAGGTTCTTCTGAAAGCCCTGGATCACGGTCTGCCAACGCACGCGGCCATCCGGCCCGACCGTGGTCAAACATCCCGCCGTCCCTATACTTTCGGCAATGGCCGCGGCGGACGGCCGGCAGGCGCCGCCGCCAAAGGAGACTTGCCCATCCGGTGCGAGGACTGGCCCCATATCGCCCGCGCGCCAGCCTGGGCGGTTGGCCCAGACTGACCAGCGGACACGCCCAGCAGGGCTGACAGCCACCACCTGGCCATCTGCTCTCGGAGGGTCAGGATAGCGCATACCGTACAGCGTGCCGTCTGCTCCGACCAATGGCGGATCACCACTCAGGCCCGTGCTTACCAGCCGAGGCGCCGTGGCCCGTTGCGGCCCCACGGCGCCGCCCTGGGAGGTGCGCCGCGAATCATGGCCGGCCATGGACCAGGCGGCAGCCATGCCGGGGGAGCCGCTGGGCAGCCCCTGGCGCCCTGTAGGCAGCACGGACGGGGTACGCCCCACGGAGACGGCACCCCGGTGGAGCAGTGGCCGCAATTCTTGCGCGGCTCCTACGCCACCGGCACAGAGGAGGATAATCCAGAGGATCGCGGCCGGCCAACCGGCCGCGAGTAGGCGCGGTTGCCGGCGCCGGGGGAGCGGCGTCCGGTGCATACGGAGCAGATCCATGCGCAATTTTGCCACGAATGCGGGATCAGGAGGGGTACGATGCTCAAGCCCTACTAGCATCATCCGCGTATCCGCGGCCAGCGGCTGGGTTCGATCACCGTCGATCACCGCCTCAAGCTCTCCGGTCTTGGCACGATCTGTCATTGCCTCTCCTCCTCATCCTCGCCCTGGGCGGC
>Ga0307373_10016189_pt1 | contig 10031 bp, 11 predicted proteins | sample OX2MG_FD_202534 | JGI IMG/M metagenome (GOLD analysis project Ga0307373, IMG submission 202534) | Soil microbial communities from Risofladan, Vaasa, Finland - OX-2 | ecosystem: Environmental > Terrestrial > Soil > Coastal area > Acid sulfate soil | place: Finland: Risofladan, Vaasa | collected...
TCCAACACGAACCGCTCGTCGGCCGCCGCTTCGTCGCCGCGCAACTGATGGTTGAGATGGGCCACGATCAGCCTGCCCTGCGACGCGCCACGCAAGGCGGCCGTGGCGCAAGCGAGCGCCACGCTGTCGGCGCCGCCGGAAACCGCCACCAGCACGGTCATTTCCCGCCAATCGGCCGGCGGCCAGCTTTCGGCCAGCTTTCGCTCGAACGGGATATGGGGATTCGGCATGAAAAGAGGTTTTATTAAGGGGGATGTGGGGATGAAGAGGAGATGGGGGGATGGGAGTTCACTCATTCTACCTTCCCACATCCCCAACGAGAAATCGTTTGCAGTCGGACGAAACTCTGCTACGATGAGAGGTTGTGTTTGCGTGGAGCCCGTGGTGGCCGCCTGGCGACGACCGTGGGACGAATCGAAGCGAGTTTGTGACGGGATCTGTTTGCAGCCAATTGTCAAGCCCCAGCCTTGCTCGGGAGCCGGCCGAACGATGCACCTGTTGATCATCATTTTGCAGCAACTGCTCGGGATGCTCCCGAGTTCGAAGCAGGCCCCCCAGGCGGAAGTCGTGCGCCGTGAGCGTCCGCAACCGAACAGTTCGGAAGGCGACGCCTGCCTACGCCTGGCCCCACCGATCACTGGCTGGATGTCCGTTCTTACGGTACTTGAAGGATTACGGCACCGGCCGCCCCCGGCGGTCATGGTGCGTCGAGATCGTCTTGCCCAGTCGGTCGTCGCCAGCGCGACGATGACCACCGCGACGAACACCGCCGCGCGGCCGGCCGTTTCCCGGAATCCCTCGCTGGCCGATTGACGGCGGGCAGATTGACGGCGGGCAATGCGCGCCGCGCTGCGAATCTTGTCATGGTGCTCTCTTGCCGTCGCGGCCACGGCCTGTTTGGCCGTCGTCCCGCCGATTCGTCCCGCGATTGCGCCCGCCGTGCCTGGCGCCGCTTCCCGCCTGAGATCGCCGTCACTTACTACCAACTCCGCCCAGGTTCGCGCAACCGCATTCACCTTTGCGGCTCGAACGAGGCGGACGCCAGGGGAGACCATGGGCAACACGGGTATCGTCCTACTGACCGCGTGCGTCGCCATCGCCGCAACCTTCGTGCTGATCAAATGGCTCGACCACTTGCACGTGCGCGACGCCAACCGAAAAGCCAAGGAGATCATCGGCCAAACCGAGCGCGAAATCGAAAACCGCCGCCGCGAGGCCGAGTTGGAGATCAAGGAGCTGGCCATCAAGCAGCGGGGCGAAGGCGAGAAGGAACTGGCCGTCATCCGCCAAGAGCTGCACGAGCGCGAGCGCCTGCTCGACAAACGCCAGGATGCCCTCGAGCAACAAGCCGACGGGCTGCGCAAGCAGGAGAAGATGGTCGAGGGCAACCAGCGTAAGCTGGCCGAGAAGATCGAAGAATCCAACCGCCGCCAGGAGGAGTTGGACAAGGTCCTCGACGCGCAGCGGCAGACGCTGCACCGCGTGAGCGGCCTGAGCCAGGAAGAGGCCAAGAGTCGCTTGCTCGAAATGCTCGACCGCGAGCTGGCGCGCGAGGCCGGCGCGGCGATCATGCGGCACGAGAAGCACGTGGCCGAAATCTGCGAGGAAAAGTCACGCGAAGTGCTGATCACCTCGCTGCAACGCTACGCCGCCACGCACACCGCCGAGACGACCACCAGCACGGTCGACATTCCCAACGACGACATGAAGGGCAGGATCATCGGCCGTGAAGGGCGGAACATCCGCGCCTTCGAGAAGGCCACCGGCGTCGACGTGATCATCGACGACACGCCGGGCGTGGTGATCGTCAGCGGCTTCGACATGGTCCGCCGCGAAGTGGCCCGGATCTCGCTCGCCAAGCTGATCGCCGACGGCCGCATCCACCCCTCGCGGATCGAGGAGATCGTGGCCGAAACGCAGGCCGAGTTGGAACAGCACTTGCAAAAGCTTGGCCAGGAGGCGGCCCAGGAGGCGGACGTGCCTGGCTTGAACGAAAAGATCATTCATCTTCTGGGCCGGCTCCGCTTCCGCACGAGCTACACGCAGAACGTGTTGCGGCACTCGATCGAGGTCGCGTTCCTCACCGGCATGATGGCCGAGGAAATCGGTCTCGACGCGCGGCTGGCACGCCGCTGCGGCCTTTTGCACGACATCGGCAAGGCGGCCGACCACGAAGCCGAGGGTGGGCACCCCAAGATCGGCGCCGACCTGCTCAAGCGCTACGGCGAGAGGCCCGAGGTGGTCCACGCCGCGCTGGGGCACCACGACGACTTGCGGATCGAAAACCCCTACACGGTGCTCGTCGCCGCGGCCGACGCATGCAGCGCGTCGCGGCCCGGCGCGCGCCGCGAGACGCTCGAGCGGTACATCAAACGGATGGAGGAGCTGGAAACGATCGCCGGCGGTTTTCCGGGGGTCGAACAGGCCTTCGCCATCCAGGCGGGGCGCGAATTGCGGGTGCTGGTCAGCGCCAAGGAAACCACCGACCAGTCGGCCGCGAAGATTTGTCATGACATCGCCAAGGCGTTCGAGGAGCAACTGACTTACCCCGGCGAGATCAAGGTCACGGTGCTCCGCGAGGCGCGGTTTACCGGCGTCGCGAAGTAACCGTAGCGGAATTCGTGAGAATTCCGAGGCGCAAAGGCGGTCGGTCTGAACTCTTATGGGTTCCGCTACACAAGTGTTCAGAATATTCTGACTCCTGACTCCTGTCTCCTTCAAGGGACCAATGACAAAGGACGGCATCGTGCGTTTGCTATTGATCGGAGACGTCGTCGGAAAGCCCGGCCGGCAGATCATCAGCCGCGCGCTCGCCGGCCTGGTGGCGCGCGAACGGCTCGACCTGGTCGTGGTCAACGCCGAGAACGCGGCGGGCGGATCGGGACTCACGCCCGAGATCTACCGGGAGCTGATGGCCGCCGGCGTCGACGCGATCACGCTGGGCGACCATATTTACAAGCGGCGCGAGATCAACCCCGTGCTCGAACGGGAAGCGAACATCGTCAAGCCGGCCAACTTTCCACCGCACGCTCCCGGCCGCGAGTTCATGATCGTCCCGGCGCGCAACGGCGTGAGCGTGGCGGTCATCAGCCTCTTGGGCCGGGTGTTCATGCGGCCGGTCGATTGTCCCTGGACCGCCGCCGACCGCGTGCTCGCGCAGTTGCCGCCGGAGGTGAAGGTGATCCTGGTCGACTTCCACGCCGAGGCCACCAGCGACAAGCAGCTCATGGCGCGGCACCTCGACGGACGCGTGACCGCCGTGCTGGGCACCCACACCCACGTCCCAACCGCCGACGAGGCGGTGTTGCCCGGTGGAACCGCGTTCCAGTGCGACGTGGGGATGACCGGTCCCTACGACAGTATCCTGGGGCGCCGGGTCGACCGCGTGCTGGAGACGACGCTCACGTTCAACCCCACGCATTTCGAGGTCGCTACCGGCGACGTGCGGCTCTGCGGCACGATCGTCGACGCCGATTCGGCCACGGGCCGCGCCCTGGGAATCCAACGGCTGCGGGTCGATGCCAAAGAAGCGGAGGAATTGGCGGCCTTGATTTGAACGACACCCGCGACGTCTGGCGACGGCGCGCCTCAAATACCGCGATCGAGTGACTTGGACGAGCCGAAACCAGCAATTCCGCCCGCCGAGTCGGACGACGGAAAGCCGGCCGGCAAACCGCGCCGCGCGGACCCGCTCGTAACGCGCGCGACGATCCAGGCTCCGCTGGTCGGTCTCAGTGCTGGTCATCGGATGCCTCGATCTTGAATGCCGATGTGGCAGTCGTCTTTGCGGCGGCCGTCCGAGCGTGGCCCTGAGGAGCGGTCGTGCGCGTCCCGAAATAGCGTTTTTGGGCCGAGGTGAGGTATACCGCCCGTCACGATCGAGTGGGCAGGACGATCACGGGACGCGTGCTTCCACGAACGACGCGTTCGGCGGTCGTGCCGAACAAATACGGTTCGAGTTTGCCGCTCGTACCGAATTTGCCCATCACGATCGCATCGACGCCGAGCTCCTCGGCCTTTTTGATGATTTCAAGGAACGGTACTCCTTCCACGATGATCGTCATGACCTCAACGGGTGCGGCGGCGGGCGCCTTGTAATCGGCCAACGCCAGTTCGGCACGAGCCCGCATCGCATCGACCACTTCTTCCCGGGCCGCCAATTCGTTTGCGGTGACGAATTCGATCAACGAGGTATCCATCACATGCAACAGGATAACCATCGCGTACTCGCCTGAGGCCAGCTCGAGCGCGCGTTCAAACGCGGCCCTTGCGGCCGCTGAAAAATCAACCGGAACCAAAAGACCATTGAACTCGTACATGCTACACCATCGCATGGCTTTCGGGTTTTACAGGAAACGTGGCGGCCGCAGAGGCAAGACCCTTGGTTCCTCAAGGGGCGGCTCGTTCGCCGGACGGTTACGGACCACGACCACAGGCGAGCGGGCGTGCCGCAACACGTGTTCGGCGACACTCCCTAGGAACAAATGCGCTAACCCGGTTCGGCCCTCGGTTCCCATCACGATCAGGTCGCAATGTCTGTCCTGGGCCAGCCAACAGATGACCTCGGCGGGCGGTCCCGCGTGCAGCATGCGCTCGACGGGCACGTCCGGCGACGAAGGCCCGATCGCCTGAAGTTTGTCGGGTAGCGTCGCATCGGAGGGCACCTGCTGGCCCAACATGCCCAGATCCTCGGGCACGTCAAAGACGTGCAATAGGATCAGTTCGGCCCCTGTGCTCCGGGCCACTCGCTCGGCATATTCCAGCGCTTTGGTCGAGGTCTCGGAGAAATCGACCGGGCAGAGTACCCGCTTGATCCTCTTCATGAAAGGACCACGCGACTGCGATGATTCCGCCATTTTCATCTCCCTGGAATTCGACGACATTTTATAAGTGAACTTGCGCCGGGTGCAACTCGTGGTCGAGTTGCACCGGCAATTTGAAGCCCTCGGGCTTGACGATCAGTAGGGAACAATGCACGTACGGCAGCAGTCGCTCCGCCGTGTTCCCCAGCATGATCCGCGACAGGCCGCCGCGAGCGGCTGTGCCCATCACGAGCAGGTTGATCTTATGTGTCTGGATGAACTCGAGCACGACGGAGTCGCACCCGCCGTTGATCACCTGGACATCAATTTCGCCCGCCGCCTGTGAATCGCCGGTCCGCGCGATGTGCGCGGCGAGCGCCCGTTGGGCACCGGCGCGGGCATCCCTGAAGAACCGCCCGGCGCTTGCCTGAACCAGGCCGCTGCTCGAGAGGCGGGCAAAGGGGCTCTCCAACACGTGGAGTAAGTGGATCTTCCCACCCAAGAGCGTGCGCAGCGTGACGGCGATCTCCAGGGCGCGCTCGCCCACTTCGCTCAAGTCACTGGCCACGAGAATGTTCAATTCCGCCTGGTCCATTTCGGGTTTGGCGACCCAGACCGGGCAAGGGCAATAGTGGACCAATTTGACGGCCGTGTGGCCCAGCAGGTCGCGCCAGGCATAGTCGTGACACGAGCGCGCGACGATGACCAGATCGTGTTCGCAACGCGCGACGCGGCCGATGATTTGTTTCCACGCCGTTCCGTGTTTCAATTCCCATTCCGCGTTCACGCCCTGCGCGCCGGCCAACGGCACGAGCTCGCCGAGAACGCGCTCGGCCGACCGCTCGACGTGCTCGACGACGCCCCGGCGGTCCGGTTCCAAGAAGTACTTGTCGGCTTCGGGGACGTCGACGATCGACAAGAATGTAAGTCCCGAAGGTCCCTTGGCCGCGACTCGTATCCCCAGGTGTACCGCTCCGGCCGCGGCGGCCGTGAAGTTCGTCGTCCAAAGCTGCTCGGCCTGCAAGGGGTCGACCCCGACGAGGATGCTCCGAAAATGTGCCATTGGGCCTCCGACTACGCCATGGTGCGAGTGCGCGTCATATCAGGTCGCAATACGACTCCCGGCAGATTCCGTGCCAAACCGCAGGACTTCCTCAGTTTATACGGGATGACGTCGCCGCATCCGAACGAGTTCATCGGTCGGAGTGATATGAACTCTTGGTCCCCGACGTTTCTGCCGTGTGCGGTGGAGTCACGGAGCGTGCGATTTCGCACGCCATCCTCAAAACATCGCGTCAGGAATGAGACTGTGTTCAGCCGGTGCCTGGGGCGACTTGAACCGCTGTACGAAGGGGAATCGGCCTTGGCACTGAACTTGCAATGGTACACCAGGGACAATCAACCGGGTCGCCCGATAAGAAGCGGCGATCGCATTCCCAACATCGCGAAGGGAGACTGCCATGAATGCCAAGACGATCTTGTTTCCGACCGATTTTTCGACGCTGGCCGACGCGGCCCTCGAACATGCCACCGCGCTGGCCCTCAACATGCACGCCGGATTGTTGATTCTCCATGTCGAAGAGCCGCCTTCCATGTACGGCGGTGGGGAAATGTACTACGGCGTTCCAGACCCCGACGACTCCGCGCTAAGGGCCATGCTCGCCGAATTGAAACCCTCGGACTCGCGCGTGAGCTACGAGCACCTCCTGGTACGCGGTGTACCGGCCGCGGAGATCGTTCGTTTGGCCGAGGAGCGCGAGGTAGAGATGATCGTGATGGGGACGCACGGCCGAACGGGCCTGGGACGGCTGCTGATGGGCAGCGTTGCAGAAGCCGTAGTTCGCCGGGCAAAGTGCCCGGTGTTGACGGTCAAGTCGTCCCTGGTCCCGCAGCACGTATCCGAGTAAGTTCTTCCAAGGACATCAACTCAAAATCACTGGATCTGGGGTACAACACCCGAAGTGAGTTCGTTTTCGACACTTTCCGGCGAAGCCGGGAGCGATGCTAACCAACGCAAAGGACTGAATTCCATGAAGAAACGCATGCTTGCAGCGGCGGCACTGGTGGCAGTATCGGGCGCCTTGGTCGTTTATGCCCAGACCCCGCCCGCCAAGAAGGAAAAGCCGGCTAAACAAACGCCGGCCGCGAAGCCGGCCAAGCCTGACACCGCGGTGGATAAGAACCTGGCCGCGTTCATGCGGATGAAACTGGATCACTCGCAAAAGGTGCTCGAGGGGCTCGTCGTCGAGGATTACAAGCTGATTGCCCATCACTCGAACCAAATGGCCCTTTTGGTGCTGGACGAGAATTGGATGGTGTTGCAGACGCCGGAATACCGGCACCATAGCGCCGATTTCCAGATGGTCGCCAACCGGTTGACCGAAGCGGCCCGCGAAGAAAACCTGGACGGCGCCACGTTGGCCTACGTCGATCTCACCATGAGCTGCGTCAACTGTCACAAGTACACGCGCGGCGCGCGATTCGCCGCGCGCGACTGAGGGCGTCGTGGCGCATGAAAAAAGGCCACGCAGGCGGGACAGGTGCCTACGTGGCCCCAAGGTCGGCCTATCGACCTAATCGCGCCGGCTGTCCTGTCGCGGCCAATACGCTCGACCAGAGCTCGCCGTCGAGCGCGACCCGTCGCGTGCCGTCCACGGCCATCTCGATCGGTACGTGGACGAACTTGCCATTGATGATCGATACCATCACGTCGGTCTTGCCGGCCATCGCCGCGTGGACGGCGTTGCGGGCGAGCTTGTCGCAGAGCAGGCTGTCGTCGCAGTTGGCCGCCACGCTGCGGATGATATAACTTGGATCGATGTACTTGATCTCAACCGGGCGGCCGATCTGATTGAAATGCCCGGCGATCGCGCCTTTCAGGAACACGCCGACGTCCTGATAGCGCGGGTTCCCCGAGAGATCGCGCGCTTGCAACGCCTCGCCGCAAAGATCCTGCCCGGCCCCCTCGGCCACCACGATCACGGCGTGGCCTCGGGCATCCATCCTCCGCTCCAAAGCGGCCAAGAAGCCGCGTTCGCCGGCCAATGCGAAAGGGAGCTCCGGGATCAACGTGAAGTTGACTTCCTGGCTCGCTAGCGTGGCGCCACAGGCGACGAAGCCCGCGTTGCGACCCATGACCTTGACCAACCCAATGCCCCGTGGCGTCCCTTTGGCCTCGGTATGGGCCAGGTGCAACACCTCGCGAGCCTGCTCGACGGCGGTGACCGCGCCGAACGTCCTGTCGCAATACGGTATGTCGTTGTCGATCGTTTTGGGTATGCCGACCACGGCGAGCGCCATCCCGCGGCGTGAGACCTCGGCATGGATCGCATGAGCGCCCCGGTGGGTGCCGTCACCGCCGACGCAGAACAACAGGTCAATCGCGTGCCGTTGGAGAGAATCGACCATGGTTCCAACGTCCTGCCGGCCGCGGGAGGAGCCGAGGAACGTTCCTCCCTCACGGTGGATATTGTCGACCAGGTCGCTGGTTAACTCGATCGGCGGTTGGCCGTCCACCGGGTTGAGCCCCTGAAAGCCGTAGCGAATGCCCAGCACCCGACGGACGCCGTAATGGTGGTACAACTCAAGGAACAGGCAGCGGATTACGGCGTTGAGTCCTGGGCAGAGCCCACCGCAGGTGACGACGGCGGCGGTCGTCCGGCCGGAGTCGAAGAAGAGCCGCGCGCGCGGGCCTGCCTTCTCGAAGAGTAGATCCTCGACCGGCAGGCCCCCAAGCACCATTTCACCTCGCTGCCAGACTCTTTCGGAGTCGGCGACGAACTGCCCCACCCCCGCTTCGGCCAACGAAGACCGATGCGCCGGCGAAGGAAACGAGGCTTCACCCAACGTGGCGATTTCCACCAGACGGGCCGGCAAAGTCACTTGCATAATTTGATCTGTTCGCATCGCTCCAGCAAATCCAGGCTCTCCAAGTTGGGGACCTTAATGGTCCAGGCATCACTGTCCGGGATCGGCTGGTCCGGGCCCCTGGTTGGGTAACCGTGGTCGTTCAACCATTCGCTGAGCCATTGGGCGTCGCGGATGTCCGTAATCTGCGAAAATTCGTAACCGGCCGCGTTACCGCGCTCGTCGAAGATCGGCCGGTGCTCGACATTGAATTTGTACGACATGAAAAAGCCTCCTAACCACTGACCGAGGGCGAACTATGGTCGCCACTTGAATGATGTCAACTTTCGACGGCCTCTTTTCGTCGGCCGCGAACGGTGAGCACCGCCGACGGGATCTCACGCACCAGCCGCTCGGCGACGCTGCCCATCAGGACACGGTTGATACCTGTGCGGCCGTGTGTCCCCACCACCAGCAAATCGATACCCTGCCGGCGAATGTAGCCGCAAATCTCGTCGACAGGATTGCCGAAACGAACGGCCCGAACGAAGTTTCGCTGCGCGCCGTTCGACGCGGCAAGCGCCGTGAATTGTTCCTCCGCGTGGCGCTCGAGGTTCTCCAGCACACGAGGATTCGCCGGTTCGTCGCCGGCGGGCGACGCCTTGGCCGATGCACCGCTTTCGTCGTCACGGTTCTCGTCGTCACGGTTCTCGTCGTCATGGTCCCGCAACCGATTGAAGTACTCTCTGGCAATTTCCAGGCTAAGCCGCTGATCGCCGCTTCGGGCCACGGGCCCCAAGTCTTGAAGCACGTGCAGTACGTGCAATTCGGCACCGTAAGGCTCGGCCAAAGCGACCGCGTACTCGAAAGCCCGCGCCGCCGATTCGCTGAAGTCGGTCGCGACGCATATTTTGTTGAATTTGACGCTCATGGTAAATGCCCTCTGCGCTGTGACGCTCGGCTCGGGTGGACCCATTGGGGCCGCCGGTATCGTACTTTGCAACTTACAGACCATCCGCCGAAAAATCCCGGTCTTACTCGCTTCAACGGTTACTTTTGGCTGACGAAACCAGCCCGCGACTCCAAAATACCGCCAGTGAGAGCGTATCCGCACACCAACCGCGCGCCAAGCGGCACAGTTTGTGAGGCACCGGCGGAAACACCGGTACTCTCCACGACGAACTGAGGAAGAAGGGAAATTGGCGCGGCAATTGCGTGTGCTGCGATCGCTCTCGCTGCAAACACACTCGTTACTGTTGATATGCGAAATAGTTTCAGGAGACCCCTTGCCATGTATTCCCACCGATTGTCAGTTCGTGGGACCGAGCTTGAAAAGTGAGCCACTTTCGAGCGGTTGATGGGAGCCAGTTTGCAGGCTCTCCT
>Ga0307373_10016191_pt1 | contig 10028 bp, 8 predicted proteins | sample OX2MG_FD_202534 | JGI IMG/M metagenome (GOLD analysis project Ga0307373, IMG submission 202534) | Soil microbial communities from Risofladan, Vaasa, Finland - OX-2 | ecosystem: Environmental > Terrestrial > Soil > Coastal area > Acid sulfate soil | place: Finland: Risofladan, Vaasa | collected...
TGTCGCCCGGGACCTGAAGATGCCGTTCCCCCAGCCTGGCGCTATAGTGCTGGCCGGAGGACGGAATGGCAGACACGCCACGCGTCGGATTCGTGGGACTGGGCCGGATGGGGCGGCCGATGTGCCGGAATCTGCTGCGCGCCGGCTTTCCCCTGATCGTTTACAACCGGAGCCGACCGGCGGTCGATGAACTGGCGGACGCCGGGGCGCATCCGGCCGCCTCGCTGGCAGAGGTGGCGGCCGGATGCGAGTTCGTCCTCACCTGCCTGCCGACGGTCGAGGCGAGTGAAGAGATCTACCTGTCGGCTGACGGCCTGATCGGGCACGGCCGGTCGGGGCAGGTGTTCATCGAGCACAGCACCATCGGACCGTCGACCGCGCGGCGCATCGCGGGGCACGCGTCGCCGCGCGGCATCGGGTTCCTGGACGCCCCGGTCAGCGGAGGGCCGGAAGGCGCGGCCGATGCCACGCTGACGATCATGGTCGGCGGCGAGGCTGCCGACGCGGCGCGGGCGGCGCCGGTGCTGCGCGCGCTCGGCCGGCATATCCATCACCTCGGCGGCGCCGGCACCGGCTCGGCCGCCAAGCTGGTGAATCAGGCGCTGACCGCCGTCCACGCGGCCGCCGCCGCCGAAGCGCTGCTGCTCGCCTCGGCGGCCGGCCTCGACCCGCTGGCGCTGCTCGACGTCCTGTCGACGAGCTACGGCCAGTCGCGCATGCTGGACCGATCGGGGCCGCGCATGGTGGCACACGACTTCGCCGGCGCGGCCCCCCTCCGGCTGCTCATCAAGGATCTGCGCCTCGTGCGCGAGATGGCCGACGAGACCGGGATCGACCTGCGGCTGGTCGCCGTCGCCGAGCGGCTGTGCGGGGCGTGCGAGATGATGGGACTCTCCGAGGCCGATCTGGCAGCCATCGTCCTGCCGCTGGAGCGGGATTCGGGACGGCGGATCGATCGGGCCTGACGCCGACGCAGAAAGGGGGCGCGGACCGGCCGGGCCGCCGGCCTGACACGCGCAGCGTGCGCCGTCGCTGGGGGGCGTTCTCGTCGGTGGCCGGCCCGGGGCACTGGGGCGGAAGGCTCAGGGGGCGAGACGAAAGGTCCCGATCCGCGTCCGGCAGAGGAACCGCGAGGCGAGCAGCGCGTCGAACAGCCGATGGCACGTCTGCGCGTCCAGTCCCCAGAGCCGCTCGGCCTGTCGGGGCGTCAGGTGCAGCCCCGGCATTTCAAGGTACTCACCTCGCACGCGGCGGAGGAGATCGGGATCGATCATCAGATCAGGCGACACGCGAGACTCCTTTCCTGACGGCATCGGCCTCGCCGCCGATACGGTGGTGACCGGCGTCCTTCCGGCGGCACGCCGAGGCCGGCACGCAGGAGGCCGATGACGCGGGATGCCTGCAGGGCGGCGGGCCGGGCCGGCAGAGACCGAACGCCGTGGCGACGATCACCGCACCGCCGCAGATCAGGCCGGTGACCGGGCTCAGGCTGATCTGCTCGAGGAACCCGGCGGCCGCGCCGGCGGTGACAATGACGAGGAAGACCAGTGCCGCCACGGTGCCGACCTGTTCGGGCGGCCTGACACGGGCGCGTGAGCAGCTGCAGGTGGTGGTCAGCATCTCTGACGGCTGAATAGGCAAGGGGTGTGCCGTCTGCCGCACGGCCGGTCTATTCCGGTATCCTGCTGTGACCAAATAAGTTAGCCATTGTCGAGAAGGCTGAGCGTTACTGGCTGGATCGGACAGATATGTCCAGGCATTGACGGCAGCTGACACAACCGTCGAGATCTGGTCTGACAGCGGCTCGCTGTCCCGCCGCGGAATCGGGCCGCCGGGAGAGGACGCGGAGAGGTCGCGGCTTCGAATCGACAAAGTTGTCCGGCGATCGTCAGCGATGAACATGAATGTTGATTCGTCCTCCGCGCGCGGCACCCTGCGAGTGCGATGCGATCGCTGGCGGTCGCGCGCGCGGACCGGCCCGGGGAGCGAGTCGTGAAGCACGCGGTTGGAGCACGCTCGGGAGGACGGATGCGGCTCACGACGCCGGCCGGATCGGCTTGACCCGGCGCGTGGGGACCTGGGCGAATCGTCGCGCGCCGGCCGAGAGCAGGGGGCGGCCCATCGGTCGCGGCCGGGTCGGCGTGACCCCGGTCGCGCGCGGCCGGAAGATCTTGTGGGCCCAGTCCATGGCGGCCAGATAACAGGTCGGGAAGTCGTCGTCGGTCAGGCCGGCGCTGGCAGCGGTGCGCGCGCAGCCATCCCAGTCCGCCGCCTCGTACGCGATGACGGCGTCCAGAATGCTGCGCAGCGTGTTCGGTTCGCCGAGCAGGGCCGCGCGCGCCTCGGGCGGCACCGGCAGGGCAGTGAGGATCTCCTCGAGCGGCCGCCCGATGATCACGTCCAGCCGGGAGAAGAGACCCATCAGGAACAGCTCGGCGGCCCGCTTGCGGAGCGGCGTCCCCTGAACCACCATCTCGCAGAATCGGGCGCGCATCACCGAGTCGGCCACCAGCTGGTCCGGCGCGTCGCGCCCCAGATCCGCCAGCGCCCACACCGACGCCCACCGCCGGATCTCGTCGAGCCCCAGCAGCACCAGGGCGAACCGCAGCGACTTGATCTCGGTCCGGAACCCGAAGGCGGCTGAATTGATGTGCCGCAGCAGCCGGTACGTGATCGACAGGTCCTGCTTGACGATCGTCTCGAGCTCGGCCGGCGTTGCGTCGGGACGGGTGACCTCCTGCAGCAGCCGCAGATAGTTCATCCGGAAGGCCGGCACGCTGCGCGCGGAGACCACGTCGGGATGACTGAGAAAGTACCCCTGGAAATAGTGGTACCCGGCCCGGGCCCCCTCATCCTTGGCCTCCTTCGTCTCGACCTTCTCCGCGATCAGTCCGATCTCGTGCGCACGCAGGCGCTTGGCCAGCTCGATCCGGCGCTCTGGAGACGGGTCCGCCAGGAAGTCCACCTTCACGAAATCGGCGAGCGGCACCAGCGGGTGGGTTTCGTCGCCCGGGAAGTCGTCCAGCGCAATCCGGTAGCCGGCCCGCTTCAGGCGCCTGCAGGCGGCGATGACCTCGACGTCCGGTTCCACCGTCTCGAGGATTTCGATGACGACGCGGTCGCGGGGCAGCAGCAGGGGGGCATCGCTGACCAGCAGCGACCGCGGGAAGTTGATGAACGCGTGCTTGCCCTGGCAGAGCGTGTCCAGGCCGAGGAAGCTGCCGTTGGAGATGACGTGCGACGTCGCGCTGTCCGCACCCGCCGCCTCGCCGGTGAAGTAGTTCTCGAGGCCTGAGCGGAACAACAGCTCGTAGGCAATGACGTGATCCTGTCGATCGAAGATCGGCTGGCGCGCGACGAAGATTTGCATGGTCGATGACCGGATCAGGTCGAGCCACCGCGTCTCATCCGCGGCGTACACACCCCCGGGGACCTTCACACTGCTCCTTAAAAGCGGCAAATTCCTTCAAAACATGAATTCAACTCGCTTTCTCACGGCCAGCGCAGCCTGTGAGGCAGGTAGAACTTACATATCTGATTTCCACTTCATGCTCGCCCCAGCGGGATGAACGCTGCGGTCTCTGATTACCGCATCTATATGAAAATAAGAGAGATGAATTGAGTTCTGGCGCGCTGGCCCTGCGGTTGCAGGGCACGTGAGGCGCGGCGCCGGTCGTTCGTGAGCCTGCGCGGTGGCAACCGGAATGTCGTCAGGCAGAGCAGGAGGGAGCATGAGGAGTCTGAGGAGCGCGAGCATCGCGTGCGTTTGCGCCCTGGTGGCGCTGGGGGCGGGGTGCGATCGTCCTCCCGATCTCCGCGGGCTCGAGCCGGGCGCGGCGATCGCCTTGACCGAGCGCAACGGCCAGACCGTGCAGGGGCGGGTCGCCAGTGTCACGCCCGATGCCATCGTCGTGCAGGTCACGCCCGACGAGCAGGTCACTGTGCCAAAGGCGGTCGTGACGGCCGTCCATGCGGTCGATCCTGCGGTACCGGGGCCGGCGGCCGGCGGGGCGATGACCAGCGCGCCGGTGCCGCCGCCACCGGCGTTCCGCGATGTGGTCGTCGCTGCCGGGACCGGATTGTCCCTGAGGCTCGCCACATCGGCCGGCTCGACCACGAGTCTGACCGGCGATCCCGTGCGGGCGTCCGTCGCCCGTTCCGTGGTGGTCGGCGGTCTCGACGTCATTCCGGCCGGCGCGACGGTCATGGGGCGGGTGGTGCGGGCCGTGCGTGCGGGGCACATCAAAGGGCGGGCCTTGATCGCGATCCGGTTCGACCGGATCGACACCGCCGGCCGCCGGTACGCGATCCGCACGACGCTCTTCGAGCGGGAGGCGGCGTCGCACGTGAAGAAGGACGCCTTGTCGATCGGGCTGCCGGCGGCGGCCGGCTCGATCATCGGCGCGATCGCGGGTGGCGGCAAGGGAGCGTTGATCGGCGGTGCGGTCGGCGGCGGGGCTGGGACGGCCTATGCGATGTCCACACCTGGCCAGCAGGTCGTGCTGCCGGCCGGCACGGTCATTCGAGCCCGGCTGGCGGACCCGCTGACCATACGCGTCCCGGAGGGGCGCCGCGGTGACTGACGGGTGGCTCTGCGGCGCGCCGTTGTGGCCGATTTTCGTTGCGCGACGGCCTGGTTCCGCCGAGAATGTCCGACACATGGACACGCGAGGCCTGCGGGTGGACTGCTGCCGCGGAGCCGTCCGTCAAACGCCGGCGGATGCGTGCGGCGCCGCGGGCCGGACGGCCCTGGCGCGATGGGCGGGGCGTGGCCGGCCGCAGTGGTCCTGTGCCCTGGCGCTGGTGGCGATCCTGTCCGCGCCGGCGACCGCCCGGGCCCAGGTGTTTTCGACCGGGCAGGCGACGGTCACGCTGGCGGGCAGCGTCCGGCGGCTGCCGCTCTTCGCCCTGCCCGAAACCATCGGCTCGTCAGGCGTGCGATCCGATCTCGACGGCCGGCCGTTGCTGGGACTGGATTTCGGCGAGATGCGGCGCGGGGCGATCGAGGCGACCGTCCACTTCACCGTCGACCGTGTCCACGGACCGGGTCGGTACGGCGATGCCCAGATCGGCGCCCTGTCGGTGATGTATGGCGGCGGGGGCGAAACGTGGCTGTACGATCCCCGCCTGAACGCCTGCACCTGCACGCTGACGAAGCTCGATGGGAGCGGCGTCGAGGGGATGATCAGCTGCGCCTCGTCGCCGAAGAACCGCCCTCCATTCGGGACCATCCGGTTCGAAGCCGCACCCTGAACGGAGGCGGCGCCCGGCGCCTCCGGCTCACACGTGGTGACCGGCGAACTCCAGCTCGTGCCGGAGCACGGCTTTGATCGATTTCACCGACGGCCCGGTCTGTTTCAAATCCACGTCGATTTCGAATATGCGATGATCCGGCGCCGCCCGGTGGTTCGTGAAGTGATAGCAGAGCTGCGAACCCTGCTCCTCGGCCGAATCGAGATGGAAATCGAAGTCGAGCTCCCGCACGGCGTCGGTCCCGATCTTCCGCACCTCCTGCTGAGTCATTGGCGCCTCCTTTCTCTGGCTCCACTCTGCGCCTTTGCACGGCGCCCTGCAAGCTGATCGGCCTTTGAGCCGTTCGACGGGCCGGTTCCGGGCGGGCCGGTCAGGACGATGCGCGGGAGCGCGACTGGGGCCTGTCGTTCGCCGGGCGGCGGACCATGTCGCTCAGGCCGAGGCGCTCGAGGTGCCGGTACAGGGCGCGCCGGCTGACGCCGAGGATCTGGGCGGCGGCGTACTTGTTGCCTTTCGTCTGGCGAAGCACGCGCAGGATGTGTTCGCGCTCGGCGTCCAGCAGCGAGGCGACGGCGGCCGGCTCCTCGCCGGCCGGCCGGGCGGGGGCCGGCGGGGCCAGGCCGGCCTCGACCTCGCGCTCGGTGATCACCGCCTTGTCGGCGAGCAGGCAGACGCGCTCGATCGCGTTCCGCAGCTCGCGGACGTTGCCGGCCCAGGGCGCCGATTGCAGGAGGCGCTCGGCGCCGGGGGACAGCGCCAGCTTCTTGTCCAGCCGCCGCGCGAACTCTTCGACGAACGCGGCCGTCAGGTAGGGGATGTCCTCGCGGTGGTCGCGCAGCGGCGGCACCCGCACCTCGACCACGTTGAGGCGGTAGAAGAGATCGCTGCGGAACCGGCGCTCGGCGGTCTCGACCCGGAGATCCCGGTTGGTGGCCGCCAGAACGCTGACGTCGACGCGCCGCGGCTCGAGCCCGCCGATCCGCTGCACCTCGCCGGCCTCGAGCACCCGCAGCAGTTTTGCCTGGACGCCCGCCGGCAGCTCGCCCACTTCGTCCAGGAACAGCGTCCCCTGGTGCGCAGCCTCGAACAGGCCCGCTTTCGCCGTCACGGCGCCCGTGAAGGCGCCCCGCACGTGGCCGAACAACTCGCTCTCGAACAGCGTCTCGACCACCGCCGAGCAGTTCACCGCCACGAACGGCCGCCGGCTGCGCGGACCGAGCTCGTGGAGGGCGCGCGCCACGAGTTCCTTGCCGCTGCCGGTCTCTCCGGTGATGAGCGCGCTGCGCACGTGCGGGCCGAGCCGGCGCAGCAGGGCGAACAGATCCTGCATCGCCGGGCTGCGCCCGATCATGCCGCAGAAGGTGAGCTGCCGGGCCAGCCGGCTCTCGCTGGCGAGCAGCGCGCGCCGGCGTTCGGACTCCTCCCGGGTGGAGTGCAGGAGCTCGCGCAGACGGGTGAGATCCAGCGGCTTGGTCAGGTAATCGCGCCCGCCGAGCTTGATGGCTTCCACCGCCGCGCTCACGTCGGCGTGGCCGCTCATCAGGACCACCTCGCACTCGGGGACTTCCGCGCGCATCTCCCGCAGCACGTCCAGGCCGTTCACCTCCGGCATCATCAGATCGACGATCGCCAGATCGGCCGGCTGCCGCCGGAGTTCCTCCATGGCCTGCCGTCCGTTCTCGCACGTGACGACCTGGAAGCCCTCCTGGTGGGCGACCCGGGCCACCAGTTTCAGCATCTGGACGTCATCGTCGACCACCAGAACGAACGGGCTGCCAGTCACAAGGCCTCTGATTATCGACAGGCGCGGCGACAGGCCGGATGCGTCTGCCGCTCGGCCGGCCGGATGGGACGCCACGCTTCGAAGGTTCCCGCCAAGCATAAGCGGCCGCGCGCGGGAGGGGAAGACCTCTTCCGCCCGTCGGCCGCACCCGTGTGTCCCGATCGGCGTTCGATGCGCCGGGCGCCGGATCCGGGAGCCGGCGGCTGCGGACGTCGTCTACGGCACGATCGGCGCCAGGCCCGCCGCCTTGAGTTTCGCGTTCAACGCCACGAGATCGGTCGATTGCAGCTGGCGCCATGCGGCCAGCCTGGCGCCCAGCGCGCGCCCGAGCGTGCCTGCCGCCGCGATCGCCTGGGTGGTCGGCCTGGCGTCCGCTCCCTCGACGATTTCGTAGACCCTGGCGAGTTCGCCGTTGAGCCGGGTCAGATCGTCGGTTCCGGCGGCGGCTCCGGCCGGCGGCCCGCCGCTGGCCCCGCCGGCGAGCGCGAAGGCGCGGCGATCGAGCGTCCCGACGGCAGCGGACAGCGCAGCCGCCCGCGGCCCGATGGCCTGCAGCTGCGCGCGGACCCGGCGCGCGGCCCGCAGCGCGGCATCGTCCCGGTGCAGTGCGGCGGTCAGACGGCTGGCCAGCGCGAACTGCTCGCGCAGGCCGGCGGCCGTCACCCGGACGCGCGGATCCATCTTCACGACGAGCGGCTGGCTCATCGTCCGACCGTCCACGGTCAGCCTGACCGTGTACCGGCCGGGCAGCACGGCAGGTCCCTGCGGCACGAGCGGGGTATCGTGCGGGATCGCCGAGATCGGGTACTCGCGCCGGAGCACGTCGGGCGGCGCCTCGTGGAGATCCCAGACGAACCGGTGCATGCCGGGACCGGCCGGCAGGATCTGCGGCAGCCGGACCCAGTAGGCCGGCACGTTCAACTCGGGATTGATCGGCGCCGGTACATCGGTACTGGAGAAGCGGCGCACGAGCGTGCCGGCCTGGTCGTAGACGGCCAGCGTCACCGGACCGGCGGCGGCGCGCCCGAGCACGTAATCGAGGATCGCGCCATCCGGCGGATTGCGGCCGGCCGGCTCCTCGGGCGGCAGCGGCGTGTCGGTGTTGGTGTCGCGGCGGAGGCGGTACGCCGGCGCGGGGCTGAAGAGCCGGGCCGCCGACCGCGCCACCGCCGGCGTGAGCTGCCGCAGCGGCGTGACGTCGTCCAGAATCCAGAACGACCGGCCGTGCGTGGCGACCACCAGGTCGTCATCGTGGACGATGAGGTCGCGCATCGACGTCGACGGCAGGTTGAGCTGCAGCGGCTGCCAGTGGTCGCCGTCGTCGAAGGAGACGTAGACCGCCCGTTCGGTCCCCGCGTAGAGCAGCCCCTTGCGCACCGGATCCTCGCGGACCACGTTCACCGGCGCGTCGGCCGGCAGACCGTTCGTGATCAGCTGCCAGGTCCGCCCGCCGTCGTGCGTCCGGTAGATGTACGGCGTCAGGTCGTCCAGCCGGAAGCGGGAAACCGACGCGTAGACCGTCCGCGGATCGAAATGCGAGGCGTCGAGCTGGGTGACCTTGCTCCAGGGTGTCATCGCCGGCGGCGTGACGTTCTGCCAGTGCAGGCCCCCGTCCCGCGTCACCTGGATCAGCCCGTCGTCGGTGCCGGCCCAGATGAGGTTGACGTTCAGCGGTGACGGGGCGATCGAATAGATGACCCCGCGGTGCGGCACGCGCCGTGCCTCGGCCGCGTAGACGCCGAGGCTGGGCGGCACGCCCGGGTCCGGCCGCGTCAGGTCGGGACTGATGATCTGCCACCGGTGCCCGCCGTCGGTCGTCTTGAAGAGCACCTGCGCGGCGAAGTACAGGATGTGCGGGTCGACCGGCGAGAAGATGAGCGGGGCGGTCCGGTCGAACCGGTACTGTCCCGTGCGCAGCACGACCGGTCCGACGTCCTGGACCTGGCCCGTCCGCGCGTCGTACCGCGTCACCTTGCCGCCGTACACGACGCCCGGGTGAAGCGGATCGGGCGCGGCGTAGCCGTACTCCTCGGCGCCCACCGGGTGCCAGTCGCGGAAGGTGATCGCGCCTTCGTTCCCCCGGCTCGACACGCCGGCCGACCCGCTTTCCTGCTGGCCGCCGTACACCCGGTACGGAAAGCCGTTGTCCGCCGTCACGTGGTACAGCTGCGCGGTCGGCTGGTTGTACCAGGAGCTCCACGTCCGCCCCCCGTTCACGCTGAGGGTGGCGCCCTGGTCGGCCGCGAGCAGGATGATGTCGGGGTTGCGGGGATTGATCCAGATGGTGTGATAGTCGTCGCCGCCCGGGGCGCCCTTGATCGCCGTGAACGTGCGGCCGCCGTCCGCCGACCGGTACGTCGAGGTGTTGGCGACGTAGACGACGTCGGGGTTGCGGGGATCGACCCGGACGCAGGCAAAGTCGTCGCCGCGCCCCCAGATGCGGGTCTCGTCGTTCACCCGCGTCCATGTGCGCCCGGCATCGTCCGATCGGTACAGGCCGCCGTACGCTGGAGCCGCCTGCACGAGTGCGTACATGCGATCCGGCCGGCTCGGCGCGATGCCGATGCCGATCCGCCCGAGGCCCTCGGCGAAGGTCGGCAGGCCGGCGCGCAGCGCCGTCCAGGTCGTGCCGCCGTCGGTCGATCGGAACAGGCCGCTCTCCGGGCCGCGATAGGCGTTGTTGTACTCCCAGGGCCCCTGCCGGGCGGCCCACAGCACCGCGTACACGATCGAGGGGTTGTCCGGGTCGAACGCCAGATCGATCGCCCCCGTGTTCTCGTTCCGGTACAGCACCTTCTGGAACGTCCGACCGCCGTCGGTCGACCGGAAGACGCCGCGCTCGGCGTTCGGTCCGTACGGATGGCCGAGCACGGCCACGAACAGCCGGTCCGGATCGTGCGGATCGACGATGATCGCGCCGATCTGCTCGCCGTGCCGGAGGCCGAGGTGCGTCCAGGTCCGGCCGCCATCGGTCGTCTTGTAGAGGCCGTCC
>Ga0307373_10016192_pt1 | contig 10028 bp, 6 predicted proteins | sample OX2MG_FD_202534 | JGI IMG/M metagenome (GOLD analysis project Ga0307373, IMG submission 202534) | Soil microbial communities from Risofladan, Vaasa, Finland - OX-2 | ecosystem: Environmental > Terrestrial > Soil > Coastal area > Acid sulfate soil | place: Finland: Risofladan, Vaasa | collected...
ACGCAACCTCTGACGCGTCGGTCGTCAGCAGCGTGACGGGCGGCCAGTTTGACCCGTTCGCAAATGGGGTCTCGGCGAGAAGTTGCAGCGCTTTGTCGACATCGAAATCCTGCAGTGAGCGCACGTCCTTATCGGCGACGCGCGCCGGGAACGTCGTCGGAAGGAGTGATTTCGCCGCGCTCGCTCGGCCCTCGCTGAGTTGGACGAGCCGCTCGCGGTCCAGCGCATGGGCGACCGCCTGACGCACGCGCAGATTGTCGAAGGGCGGGCTTTGCGGCGCAACGAGCAGGAACCAGACCGCCGGATCGACTGAGCCGGTCAGGCTACCGTTCAGATCCGATATCGACCGAACGTTGGCGAGATCGGTTGGCTGTACCGGCATGAAATCGACCTGAAAATTGAAGTACGGTTGCGCGTGTTTTTCGATCGGCGTGATCGGTACGAACGTCTCGTCGAGTCGAACGTTGACGGCGTTCCAGTAGCGCGCGTTCTTAACGGTTGTCCACATGCTGCCGTGCTGCCACTCGTTCAGCGTAAACGGTCCGTTCGTCACGATGTGCGAGGCATCGGTCCATTCTTTGCCAAAACGCTCAATCGCGGGCCGATACGCGGGCGCTGTCCCGACCGTCGCCGCGATCGACGGAAAATAGACGCGTGGCCCAACCAGATCGACCTCCAGTGTCCAGGTATCGGTGGCCGTAGCTCCGAGTTTCTCCGGAGGCATCTCGCCGCGATGAACCTGAATGGCGTTGGCCACGTCGAACAGGAGCCACGCATGCGGCGCGTCGGTCGCCGGGTTGAGCAGGCGCTGCCACGACCAGACGAAATCCTGAGCCGTCACCGGGTCGCCGTTGGACCAGCCGTGGTTATCGCGTTGAAGATGGAACGTCCACCGGCTCGCGTCCTTATTCGGCTCCCAGGCTACCGCCCAATCGGCCATCGGCGTCAGATCGGTGTTGAGCGTCAACAGCCCACTCCAGAGCGACGGGTCGCCACCGCAATAGAGATTGGCGTTGAAGTCGTGACTGATTGGCTCGGCAAGGAACCCGCCACGGTTGAGAATCTGCGCGAGCGCGGGAGGAGTCGCGGTCGGATTGGCCCTCGGCGTTGGCGTCGCTTTGGCTGGCGTGGCGGAGGCGGTGGCAGTGACGAACGCAGATCTGGTTGGAGTCGGTAACGGGGGTGGCAACGCTGGCTGGGTAGCCATGCTCGTCGCAACCACATGCGCACTGCCGCGCCGGCACGAGGCTGTGAGGACGACCGCGCCGCCGGCGAGCACACGAAAGAGCCGCCTACGTGTTAGTCGAATCCGGCTCAGACGACGTGTCTCGTTCGTGTGCGTCGAGCGTCCGGCATTGATTGCGGCTGGACCGGCGTTTGACGATGACGCCGCCATGGCCCCCCATCCTAAAGAGTACCGGGATGCTTCTCCTGCGCGTAAAAGACGAGTGCGGCCGCGCCATAGATCCCGGTGTTCAGGTCAAGTGACGATGGGCGGATCGTGACTTCGTGAAAGATCGACGGGAGCGTATAGGATGGCAATGCATCGCGGAGCGGTCCAAGGATGAGATCGCCCGCCTTAGAGAGCCCGCCGCCGATAACGATGACCTCTGGATTGAAGATATTGATCAGCCCGCCGAGTGCGACGGCGAGCGCACGCCCGGCGCGATCGAAGATCGCCCTGGCGCCGTAATCACCGGCCGACGCCGCCTGAGACACCATCTCCGGTGTAATCGGGCCACGCTCTGCCAGGCGCCGCAACGTCTCGGAGCGCAACGATTGCACCAGGAGTTGGCCATCGCGCGCGATGGCCCAGCCGCCCACGTACGATTCGACGCAGCCGATCCCGCCGCAGGAGCAGCGTGGACCGTTAGGATCGATGGTGACATGCCCCAGTTCTCCGCCAAAGCCACGTTTGCCGGAAATGAGCTGTCCGTGCGAGATGACTCCGCCACCGACGCCGGTGCCGAGTCCGATATAAATCAAATGCCGTAGCTGCGTGGCTGAGCCGAAGCGCGCCTCGCCGAGCGCCGCGGCATTCGCGTCATTGCCGATTTCGACGGTGCGATTCAAGGTCGCGGCGAGGATGTCGCGCAGGTGGACATCGTGCCAGTCGCGGATATTCGGACCGTAGTAGACGATGCCAGTTTCCGGATCGACTGTGCCCGGCGCGATCACACCGACGGCGACATCCGGTCCAGGGTTTTCGTGGGCGACGACTTCGCCGACAAGTGCGGCGACACGATCGAGCACCGCTGCCGGCCCCTCATTTCCCAGCGTTGGCCGGCTCACCAGATGACGGATTGTGCCGTCCGCGTCGACGAGCGCTGCGCGGATATTGGTGCCACCGAGATCGACCGCTATCGCGAGTCTGGCCAAAATTCAGCTCCACGCTTTCATCGAAACACCGATCGCTTCCCGCAGGCAGAGGCGGAGAATCAGTTGAGAAAGCGATAGCGGATGAGCGATCCCATCACGGTGAAGCCGTCCTTCCACGATATCTTCTTGCCTTCCCAGAATTCTCGACCGTTGTAGGCAATCGGCACTTCGTAGATCCGGTTACCGTGCTTGAGGATTTTCGCGGTGATCTCCGGGTCAAAACCCCAGCGATTTGACTTCAATTTCAGTGCCCGAGCGATATCGACCGTGAAGACCTTGTAGCACGTTTCCATGTCTGTCAACGTCGTGTCGAACATCACATTGGTCGCGAGCGTTAGCATCTTGTTGCCCAGAGTGTGCCAAAAATACATCGCCTTGTGCTCGCCAAGGAAGCGAGAGCCGTAGACGACCTTGGTGCGGCCCTCCTCGATCGGGCGCAACAGCCTCGCGTAATCTCGTGGATCGTATTCGAGATCGGCGTCCTGGATGATCACTACATCGCCGGAGACCTGCTTCAAGCCGGTGCGCACTGCCGCACCCTTGCCCTGATTCCTGGAGTGCAAGAAGACGCGTGTGTCGTCGTGCGCTGCTGCTTCTGTGGCCAGAACCTCCCGTGTCCCGTCAGTCGAGAAGTCGTCGACGACGATGAGTTCACGCCGGTTGGGTAGGTCGATCGCACGGATCTGCTTGAGGATTTCTTCGATCGTCTTAACTTCGTTGTAGACCGGGATCACTACAGAGATCGTGAGCAAACGTTCCCCTCCCCACGAGGTATCAACCCGAACGAGTAGATTTTAGCCGAGATGAATCGTTAGAGGATGAAGTTGCTGATGTCGTCGTCCGCCGCGATCTCCTCGACCCGCTCCCGCACATAATCGGCATCGATCACGATACGATCCCCGGCAAGTTCTGGCGCGTCGAAGGATGCGTCTTCCAGCACGCGTTCGACCAGGGTATAGAGCCGTCGCGCGCCGATATCTTCGGTTCGCTCGTTGACTTCGGCCGCCATCCGGGCAATCTCGTGAATACCGTCGTCAGTGAACTCGATCGATACACCGTCCGCCTGGAGCAGTTGCTGATATTGCTTGGTCAACGCGTTCTCCGGCTCACGCAGAATGGCGTTCAGATCTTCCTCCGAGAGGCTGTTGAGTTCGACACGGATCGGGAAGCGCCCCTGAAGTTCCGGGATGAGGTCGGATGGGCGGACAGAATGAAACGCTCCAGCAGCGATGAAGAGGATATGGTCGGTGCGCACCGGGCCATATCGGGTCATCACGATTGAGCCTTCGACGATCGGCAGTAGATCGCGCTGAACCCCTTCACCCGAAACGTCGGGACCATATTCGCCGCCCGGATTGATTGTCTTGTCGAGTTCGTCGATGAAGACGATCCCCGATTCCTCGGCCTGTTTGATCGCGTTGTCGATCACGGAATCGTAGTCGACCAGACGATGTGCCTCTTGCTCGGTCAATATGCGTCGTGCCTCGCGCACTGAAACGCGGCGGGAGCGCTTGTGGGCGATCAGGTCTTCGAAGAAATCGTTCAGGCTCTCTTGCGCCTCTTCGATCGTGACCTGCGCATGCCCTTCAGCCGGCGCGAACGTCGCTTCGAAGTCCGTCTCCAGGTCGATCTCGACCATCTCGTCATCGAGCGCGTCGCGGGCCAGGAGATCGATCATTTGCTTGCGCCGACGGACCAGCCGCCGCTTGGTCGCCGCGTCGCTCTTACGCTTGGCCGGAACATCGACTTCGGGCGCGTCCGTCGATGGCAGCGGCGTCGAATTCAATTTTTCCTGCTCGACAAGCATATCGGCCAGGCGTTGAATGGCCGCCTCATTAGCGTCGCCGCGCACGGCGTCGAGGTGTTTGAGGTGCAGCATATTGACACCGTTGTCGACGAGTTCACGGATAATCGACTCTACGTCACGGCCAACGTAACCTGCCTCAGTATATTTGGTCGCTTCGACCTTAATGAACGGAGCATCGACGATACGCGCGACGCGCCGCGCGATCTCGGTTTTGCCGACACCGGTCGGGCCGATCATCAGGATGTTTTTGGGCAGGATCTCGCGTTGGGTATCGGAGTCGAGCTGCTGGCGGCGCCAGCGATTGCGAATTGCGACGGCAACGGCCCGTTTGGCGTCGTGCTGACCGATAATATACCGATCGAGTTCATCGACAATGCGGCGCGGCGTGAGATCCTTCTCGATCTCACCGAGTTTGGGAAAGAGATGGTCACGATCTGATTGCGCGTTAGACTTCATCGGCTTGCTTTGTTACCTCGATCAGTATGTGCTTGTTGGTGAAGATGCAGAGATCGGCGGTGATCAGCATCGCCGCTTGGGCGATCTCGCTTGCGCTCATCTCAGTATGCTGCAGCAACGCCCGCGCAGCCGCGATCGCGTATGACCCTCCGGTCCCGATCGCGAGCACGCCGTCATCCGGTTCCAGCACGTCGCCTTCGCCGGAGATAACCAGCAAGTGCTCACTGTCGGCGATGATCAGTTGCGCTTCGAGGCGGCGCAGATAGCGATCGGAGCGCCATTCTTTGGCGAGTTCGACCGCGGCACGCACCAAATTATCGCCTGAATCGTGCAGTTGCGCCTCGAACTTCTCGATCAGCGTCAAGGCGTCGGCGACCGCACCGGCAAAGCCGGCGACGACGCGACCCGACGACAGGGTGCGGATCTTTCGCGCCGTATGCTTCATCACGACGTCACCATAGGTCACCTGACCGTCACCGGCCAACGCGACTTCGCCGTTGCGTTTCACCCCGAGAATTGTTGTTCCATGCCAACGGGTCGTTGATTCGAGCATTTTCCACCCACGAGCAACCTGCCGCGGCCCGCACCAGTGTGCGAACGAGCCGCTAACCCTTGATTCTATCAGGTTCCGGACGCGGTAAATCGACAGATTCGACCGCGCTCATCGTGTCTCGATTACCGCTGTTTCCCTGTGGCACCCGGTTGCACGGTCACCGCTCAACTCGCTTTCGCAAGTTGCGTTGGGCGATAGTGGCAGGCGGAGTTGCGGCACTTGATCGTGCCGTCTCGTCCGGTTTCCACCAGAATATCGCCGCACTCCGGGCAGCGTTCGCCGGTCGGCTTGTCCCAACTCGTAAAGTCGCAGTCAGGGTAGCGGCTGCAGCCGTAGAAGATGCGCTGACGCCCCTTGCGCGTCCGTTTCTCAACAACATCGCCCTCGTGGCACTGCGGGCATTTGATACCAATCTTGATCAGCAGGGGCCGCGCGTTGCGACATTCAGGGAAACCGGTGCAGGCGAGAAAGCGGCCAAATTTGCCGAGTTTGATCACCATCGGACGGCCGCACTTTTCGCAGACCTCGTCCGTTGGCTCGTCGGCAATCTTGACCCGTGTCATCTCCTGCTCGGCGAGTTCGACTGATTGATGGAACGGCCCGTAGAACTCGCGCATCATGGGCACCCAGGCACGGTCGCCGGAGGCGATGTCGTCGAGTTCATCTTCCATCCGTGAGGTGAACTGTGAATCGACGATGGCCGGGAAGTGCTTGATCAGCAAATCGATAACCACCTCGCCTAATTCAGTCGGCGAGAGGCGGCGCTGATCAACGACCACGTAGTTTCGGGCCTGCAACGTCGCGATCGTCGGCGCGTAGGTGCTCGGACGCCCAATCCCCAGTTCTTCCAACGACTTGACCAGCGTTGCCTCGGTGAAGCGCGGTGGTGGCTGTGTGAAGTGCTGCTCGGGCAGCAGTCGCTGCAGATCGAGTATCTCGCCTGCCGTCAACGACGGCAGCGCGTCGCGATCCATGTCATCGACCTCGTCGTCGTCGCGACCTTCGCGATAAACGGCGATGAAGCCCTGGAATTTGATAACGGAGCCGGTCGCATGAAAGCGATACGGCTTCGTTCCACCGGGCGCGCCGGCGTCGATGTCGACGGCGGTGCTGTCGAAGATCGCGTTGCGCATCTGACTGGCGACGAAGCGCTGCCAGATGAGCTTATACAGGCGAAACTGCTGCGGACTGAGGTATTGCTGAATCTGTTCCGGACTCCGCGCCGGGTCGGTCGGACGGATCGCCTCGTGCGCCTCCTGGGCGCCTTTCGCTTTCCGCGTATAAACCGGTGGACGTTCCGGCAGGAACTCTGCCCCGTGTCGCTCAGTGATGACCTCACGGGCACGCTGTTGAGCCGAGGCTGCGATGTTGGTCGAGTCGGTACGCATGTAGGTGATCAGGCCCTGTGACCCCTCGGGACCGACGTCGACGCCTTCATATAACTCCTGGGCGATCTGCATGGTGCGGCGTACCGGAAAGCGCAGCTTCCGCGACGCCTCCTGTTGCAGCGTGCTGGTGGTGAACGGTGCCGCCGGTCGTCGCTGCGTTTCTTTGGTCTTCACCTCGGCGACCTGGAACTCGGCACCGTCGAGCGCGGTGACGATGGCCATCGTTGACGCCTCGTCGTTCAGTTCCGACGTAGCACCGTTCACCCGTGAGAGCGACGCGACGAAGGTGGGGACCTTTTTCCGGCGGGCCACTTCGTTCTTCGCGAGCTCTGCTTCGAGCGACCAATACTCGCGGGTGACGAAGGCGTCGATTTCGCGCTCGCGTTCGACGATGAGGCGCAGGGCGACTGACTGGACTCGACCGGCTGAAAGGCCGCGCTTCACATTTTTCCAGAGTAACGGACTGATCTCGTAGCCGACGAGACGATCGAGCACGCGACGAGCCTGCTGCGCCTCGACGAGCTTCATATTGATCTCGCGCGGCGCTTTCACGGCTTCGCGGATCGCGTCGGGTGTGATCTCCTGGAAGACGATCCGTTGCACAACCTTATCTTGTGTTTGAGTCGCTTCTTTCAGATGCCAGGCGATCGCTTCGCCTTCGCGGTCGGGGTCGGTTGCGAGGAGTACCGATTTGGCCGATTTGACGCTCTCGCGCAACTCCTTGACCACTTTGCTTTTATCGCGAGGCACCAGATAATCCGGGGCAAATCCGTCTTCGGTGTGCACCCCCATCCGGCTCTTCGGCAGATCCCGGACATGACCCATTGATGCCTTGACGACATAACCGCGACCGAGGTAACGGCCAATCGTTTTCGCCTTCGCCGGCGATTCCACGATGACGAGCGTGTTACGTCCGCTGCTGGAACTGTTCGTCGCCGTCTTTTTAGTGGTCGTCGTTTTCTTCGCCGCGGGCTTTCGTGCTGGTTTCGTTGGTTCGGTACTTTGTTGAGCCATGATCTCCGTTTGCTGAATGAGTCACGCCGTTACCCCTCGTTGCTGACGAATACCGGCCCTTCTCTGTGATGTTTGGACGTGCATCCTGTGGCAAATTAAGCAGGTCGTCTTTCGCTGTCCAATGTGTTGAAACTCACGCTTTCGACGTCGCTGGGAACGATGCGAGACGCTGCTCTGCCCGATCTCAATGCTCGCTTCGGTTCGCGCCGCGCGTCGCGAAAACCGGTCAGCGTTTACCCTGGTGCCGAAAGGTTGCTTCGCGATCCACTAACGGCGGTATTAACGATCATGTGAGCGGATGGTCGCCACCGTTCTTCAATCGCTGCACAATCTTACGCACATCTTGTGCTCGTGAGCGGCTACAGATGAGCAACACATCATCGGTGTCGACGATAACCAGGTTGTCAACTCCCAGCGTGGCGACAACGCGACGATTCCCAAAGACAAGCGTCGAGCGCGTATCTTCCGCTACCAGGCGCCCACGCACGACGACGTTCGCGTCGGCTTCTTCCGCCATCAGTTCGGCCAGACTGTGCCAATCGCCGAGGTCGGTCCAGCCAAAGCTCGCGGGTACTACGGCGACGCGATCGGCCCGCTCCATAATCCCATTGTCGATTGTGACGTCGGCGATATGCGGCCAGTGTTCCTGCAGGACCGCGTCGCGGTTGGGTCGATCCCATGCTTCGGATAACGTCATCAATGTCTGATAGAGATCCGGCAACAGTCGCCGCATCTCCTCGAGGAGCAAGGACGCTTTCCATACGAACATGCTGGCATTCCAAAGATACTTCCCGCTGTCAAGGTATGCCTGAGCAGTCTCCAAATCGGGCTTCTCTTTGAACTGATCGACGCGGAACGCATCGAAATCACCATCGAGGGCCAGCGTCTGACCGGCTCGTATATAGCCGTAGCCGGTCTCGGGGTAGGTAGGTGTAATGCCGATGGTTACCAGGTAGCCATGGCGGGCCACCTCGGCCGCTGCCTGTACCGTGCGCTGAAAAAGTCCCGGGTTCGATACGAAATGATCGGCGGCGAAGGAGCCCATGATCGCATCCGGATCCTGGCGGGCGATCAATGCCGCGCCGAGGCCGATCGCCGGGCCGGTGCCGCGTGGACCTGGCTCGACGATGATATTCTCGTCAGGTAACTCCGGCAGTTGCCGCGCGACTGCGGCGGCATGCGCACCTCCAGTAATCACCAGCATGTTTTGATGGGGAACGATTGGTGCGAGTCGATCGACGGTTGCCTGGAGCATCGATCTAGGGCCTGGCAGCGGCAGCAGGAATTTGGGACGAGACGACCGGCTGGCCGGCCAGAGTCGTGTGCCACTTCCACCGGCCGGTATCACGGCGTGTAGTTTTGCGGAGCTCTTCTGCTCGTTCAACGGTTTCCCTCACGACTAAGGTCTAACCACGCACGTAATGCTGTGTCCCGACGTTGCGAACCAGTCCCTTCAACTGCATTTGCAGGAGTTGCGCACTGAGCGTGCCAATCTGCAAACCGGACTCGATCGCGATCTCGTCGATGTGTTTCGGTTCACCGGTCAACAACAAAAGCACGGTTCGTTCCACATCGTTCGACGGTAACAGTTGCCGCGTCTCCATCTCTACCTGCCGCGTACCGAGGTTGAGCGCGGAGAGCACGTCGTTGCCGTTCGCGGCAACCGTCGCGCCGTCGCGCAACAGTTGAATCGTACCTGCACTGGCGTTCGAGAGTGCCGAGCCGGGCACTGCGAACACGGTGCGCCCCTGGTCAGCCGCGAAATTCGATGTAATCAGCGCGCCGCTCTTCATCGGCGCTTCGATAACCACGATGCCGAGCGATAGACCGCTGATGATCCGGTTACGCACCGGGAAGTTGGCGGCTTCCGGCGTTGTCCCAAGCGAGAATTCGGAGACAAGCGCACCCTGCTCGACAATGCGTTCAGCGAGCGCCCGATGCTCGGGCGGATAGATCGTGTCGAGACCGCAGCCGAGCACGGCAATCGTGCGACCTCCTGCGTCGAGCGCGGCGGAATGGGCGATGCCGTCGACTCCACGAGCGAGCCCGCTCACGACGGTGACGCCGGATGTCGCGAGTTCCATACCAAAACGCCGCGACATTTCACGTCCATAACTCGTCACGCGACGGGTTCCGACGATCGCGACCGCGTTTTCGTCCTCGGGCGTGAGCGATCCGCGAACGTAGAGCACGGTCGGCGGGCTCGAAATCTCACGGAGCAACCGCGGGTACTCGTCATGCGCGAGCGTCAGCAGGTGAACACCGTCGCGTTCGACGCGTTGCATCTCAACGTCGAGCGATAGCCGTGCGCGGGTGGTAACGAGCGAATCGAGCGCGCGTTCACCCAATCCGCTGGCACGCAGCGCGGCGGGCGTCGCGTGCCAGGCACACTCCAGACTCCCGAAATGCTCGATCAGTCGGGCGAGCCGTG
>Ga0307373_10016194_pt1 | contig 10026 bp, 7 predicted proteins | sample OX2MG_FD_202534 | JGI IMG/M metagenome (GOLD analysis project Ga0307373, IMG submission 202534) | Soil microbial communities from Risofladan, Vaasa, Finland - OX-2 | ecosystem: Environmental > Terrestrial > Soil > Coastal area > Acid sulfate soil | place: Finland: Risofladan, Vaasa | collected...
TCGTAGTTGCCACCCGCAAGGGGGAACTCTACGAGGACTGCTCCGGATAACGGAGAGGAAGGTGGGGATGAGGTCAAGTCAGCATGGCCTTTATGTCCAGGGCTACACACGTGTTACAATGCGCGCCACAATGCGTCGCGAACCCGCGAGGGGGAGCTAATCGCAAAAAAGCGCGCTCAGTTCGGATTGCAGTCTGCAACTCGACTGCATGAAGCTGGAATCGCTAGTAATGGCGCATCAGAACGGCGCCGTGAATACGTTCCCGGGCCTTGTACACACCGCCCGTCACATCACGAAAGTGGGTTGTACTAGAAGTCGCCGTGCCAACCGTAAGGAGGCAGGCGCCCAAGGTATGACTCATGATTGGGGTGAAGTCGTAACAAGGTAGCCGTAGGAGAACCTGCGGCTGGATCACCTCCTTTCTAAAAGAAAAGGGAGCACGACCTGTGTTGATTGCAGGTACGACTCTTCATCCCGGTTCTCACGATCCGGGACGTTCGGCTTCTCGGCTGAACGGGTTCTAGCAAGTCTCATCCGATCATTCAAAAGAACTCAGACGAACAGAAGCCCGCTCCGATCAACAATCGGAGCGGGCTTTTTGCTTTTACCTGCTCGGAAAACAGCCGTATTCTGGGAAACACGGCGCTTATGCGAGTTAGTTCGCCGGGCCAGGAACAGGCACTTGCTTCGGGTACTTAAGCTGGACATTGCGCTGTTCCGCGCGAACTTGAATTTGGCGTAATTCTCCATTTTTCTTGTTGCTACGAGGCACCGCAAACGTCAGGAGATACTGATTGTGGAGCACCATATCCAGCTGTCTGAGATACGGTGCGAACGAAACCGGTGTGATAAGGCCCTCGAAGAACGCCTCGCCACCGCTTCCGCTCGTGATTTCCTCTAGATTTTGCTGGGCGTACTGACCACGAAACGATTCGCCGAACCGAAGACTAGTACCTGTGTAGATGGTGTGAACGGTGACGCCGGCTTTTTGAACATCTTCGATCGCGGCCTGGACGTATGGGCTTTCCGGGCCTCGCTCGAGCCGATCGACGCCGTTTGAAATCAACAGGATTTCGCGGCGCCCCCGTGTCTCGGGCCAATGGCGCTTCACGAGCTCGCTGACCGAAAGATAGATGCTAGGAGAATCCCCCGCCCTCAATCCAAGCGGCATTCGCAGCGTCTTAGCCACGGCGTTATGGTTGGTACTGAAATTAGACGCCGCCTGAACCGTTCCGTCGACTGCGTAGAAGACACCGACGGCGGTGCTCCTGGGTTGCAGGCGGATAAAAGCGGCCACATCGTTCAGCTGTGTTCCCACGGCGGTCTGACTGGCTGAATTGTCAATCACGATGGCAAGCTGGAGGCTTCCCTTCTCACCTTGCGCTGGGCTCCAGTCAAGTACGTCCCAGCGTGTTTTTCCTGAGTACACCGATATGTCATCCTTCGTGATCGGGGGAGGGGTGGTAAATTTCGGGCCGAGAACGGTGACAGTGGTTGTGATGGGAACTTTCGATGGTGTTCTATCCTGGGCACGGGCTTGCGGTGTGCCGGACAACAGTATCGCGAATGCGAACGAGCACGCGAGCAAATGAATGGGCTTGAGCATCTGGGCAACCTCCACTAGGAGGGATGCTCCAGTCGACCTCGAAGATGCATCCTCGTTTTTTCAATTTCTGGTTGAGGGAACTGCAGATGCTGAAGTCGTTAGAAGCCGCGTCAGATCACGCCTCGGTTGCGAAGCTCCGCGATTCGCTCGGTGTCGTAGCCCAAGATACCGCCATAAACAGCTTGATTGTGTTCGCCCAGAGCCGGCGGGGGACAGTCAAATTCAGCAGTCGCGTCCGAGAACTTAATGGGCAGACCCATTCCGTAAACGTCGCCGACCGGGCCATACTTCGGATGCGCGAGAAGGACCGTATCGTGGCGCGACACAACCCGGGGGTCGCGAAACGCCTCCGCAGGATCGCGAACTTCCGCCACCGGGATTTTCGCGTTGTGTAAGTCCGCCACTATTTCGGAGGTTGAATGAGATGCCGTCCACGTCTCGATCAAGCTATCCAACTCGCGGAAATGTTTGACGCGCATGCCGCGGGTTCTGAATCGTTCGTCGACGATCAAGTCTGCTTGTCCCATAATTCTGAAGAGCGAATGCGCAAAGCTGTCGGTATACGCACATATGGCTACGTGCCCATCGTTGGTTGGATAGACCCCAAAGGGAGCAAGGCGCTGGAAGGTTTGCCCGGTGCGGATCGCAGCTCCGCACTGCTCCATCGCTTCGTAGGGTTCGCTTGCCACTAACGCGGTGAGCGCCCCGAGCATGGAGACATCCACATATTGTCCAACGCCAGTCCGGCGAGATTGATGCAGTCCGGCAAGAACGCCAATGACTCCGAAAAGAGACGCTGTAAGATCGGCGATTGGCAATCCGACCCGCATCGGCGGGTCCCCTGCTTCACCGGAGACGTTCATAAGTCCGCTGAGCGCCTGGATCGTTGTGTCCAATGCCTTGGCGGGGCCCGCGTCGCTGCCGAATCCCGTAATCGCGCAATAGACAATTCGCGGATTCACTTCACGCACAAAATCGTATCCCACGCCCAACCGGTCGAGAGTTCCTGGGCTGAAATTCTCGACGACGAGATCGGCCTTGCGCGCCAAGTCCGCGAAAACCGGCTTGGCCTCGGAGTTTTTCAAGTTCAAAGTCACGCCCAGCTTGTTTCGAAGTCGGTTGGCGACGGAGAGTGATACGTCGTCGTTCCTTTCGCGAACAAGCGAAAGGCCGTTGGCTCCGAAGTAAGGGGGATTGTTGCGGCAAGGATCTCCTTCCGCGGGATTCTCGATCTTGATGACGCGAGCCCCAAGCCCGCCAAGCAGAAGCGTGGCTACAGGTCCGGCAAGCGCCACCGTAAGATCGAGGATGGTCACATCTTCCAGCGGAGAATTATGCGGACATGCATTTGAATTCCTGTCGGGTTCCATAAGGCTACAGAGACTGGCACAATCTCAAATAGGGGTCAATCGAACAAGGGAATCGGTGGGTAGTTCGTCTTGAAATCGAGCAGTCGGGCGATCTCCGAAATGTTCCACCTCGGAAGTCTGCACCTAGCAGTCCGGAAACATCCGCCGGTTGGTCGTCGAACCTTTGGCAATTGGTGACGGACGCACCAATCCGGCGAGGATTAATCTCAATGGGATAAATGCTAGGCCCGTGCGGGCTCGAACCGCAGACCTCCACCGTGTCAAGGTAGGTTAGACGCTCCTAACGACTACTTTCGATCCACATCCCTATTGATCTAGCCTCACTTAGATGACGAGGAGCGGCTTACGTACATCGTTTTTGCCTGCTAATCACCAGCCTTTCAGGGATGGCACCTGGGTCTATAACGACCCACAATCACCTCAGTGCGACAAGGAATCGTTTTTAATCCACCGAACGCAACCTATTCGCTCAATCGCCTTGGAGGACAGAATGAAACACAATGCGCTGAAAGAACTTTATGTCGACGAGCTTAGAGACATTTATAACGCCGAACAACAACTCACCAAGGCTTTGCCCAAAATGGCTAAAGCGGCTACTTCAGAGAAGCTACGAGCCGGGTTTGAGGAGCATTTGGAACAGACCAGAGGTCACGTTCAACGTCTAGAGCAAATATTCGACGATTTAGGCGAGAAGCCCACGGGTAAGAAATGCAAAGGAATGGAGGGTTTAATCGAAGAAGGGGACGAAATGATCGAGGAAGAAGAATTGGAAGACGAGGTTCTCGATGCAGGCCTGATTTCCGCAGCTCAGCGTGTCGAACATTATGAAATCGCCGCATACGGATGCGTGCGCACCTATGCGGACATTCTGGGAGAAAAGGAAGCAGGTTCTTTACTGGAAGAAACCTTAAAGGAAGAAAAAGAAACCGACAAAAAGCTTACCGAACTTGCTAAAAACATAAATTTGCAGGCTGCTGAGGGAGGTGGCGATGAAGAGAAGATGCCTTCGCCTCGGAAAGGAAGAGCCGCTCGAGCCTAGCTCGAATGGTTGATTTGGAGAATCAGCTCTTCGACTACAACCCTCATCGACACATATCCAACACGAAAGGCGAGTTTTGGCCAAAGCGGGGAGGGTGGGACCAGGTTGAGTTCTGCCCTCTGTAGCTCATCTCCTCCAGGCACCGAAGCCTAAAATCAAAAAAAGGAAATACAACCAGTCCACAGGGGGGAAGCCCCCATTTTGCCTTTGGAGTGGGATAGTGATTTTGCTCACCTTATCTGCCATTGCTTTAGCACTGGAGGCAAGCAATTGTTCTCAAAAAGCGTATCCACCTAAGTCAGTGGGCTAAGATCAGTCGGAATGATTCGCTAAGGGCCACCGCGTAGTAAGATTTAAAAGAATCAATGGGTTGCATAAAACGTATTGCATCCGGATCTTTGTTTTTCCTCAGGATACATATCGGATCGTGGAACTTGCGGATATCGAAGGCTCCAACGGATAATTCAGCCAGGGCGAATCACGGCTACGCCAACCGAGACGAGAAATGATGGCGGCACGTACGCGATGCAAGTAAATATTGAACACCTGCGCGAATGGATTGGGAAAGTTGAATCACGCTCTGACCAAATCACCCTCGCGTCCATCGCGGCTTTGTCCGCCACGCTAGATCGCGATGACCCGAATCCTCGAGAGGGCAATCCGCTCCCGCCACTATGGCATTGGCTTTATTTCCTGCCCATTTCCCGGCAATCCGAGCTTGGTCCGGACGGTCACGCCAAGCGCGGCGGTTTCATTCCTCCTGTACCCCTTCCACGGCGAATGTTTGCCGGCGGCCGCCAACAGTTCCACCGCCCTTTGCGAGTGGGCGAAAACATCACTCGTATTTCACGTATTGCTGATGTGAGCCACAAGATGGGGCGCAGCGGGCCGCTGATATTTGTGCTGGTGCGTCATGAGATCAGCAACGCGGGAGGGCTTGCGCTTGTGGAAGAACACGACATCGTCTACCGGGATGAGGCTAGACCGGGCGATGATGTGCCGCAGCCGCAGCCAGCGCCTTCCGATGCTGCTTGGACGCGAGAAATCCATCCTGACCCCGTGCTGTTGTTCCGTTATTCGGCCCTGACGTTCAACGGCCACCGCATTCATTACGATCGGCGGTTCTGCGCGGATGTGGAAGGCTACCCGGGCTTGGTTGTGCATGGACCGTTGATTGCGACTCTGCTGGCGGACCTCCTGCGACGTAATCTGAAAGATGCGCAAGTCGGCAGCTTTTCCTTTCGGGCCGTCAGGCCGCTTTTCGACAACAATGCGTTTTGGGTGTGTGGGCGAGTCGAAAGCGACGGCAAAACGGTTCGATTATGGGCAAAAGAAGCAAACGATCATCTGGCTATGGACGCGACCGCGACATTAACTTGAGCCCTCGATTCCACTCCCGTGAAAGACGAGAATGCCTTCAGTAAGGAATGCGCCGGAGCAGCATATGGAAATACGCTCCGCCGTGCGTGAACTGTGTTCCCGGTTTTCTCCGGAATACTTTCGCCGCATTGACGAGCTGCGCAGTTACCCGGAAGAATTTGTCGATGCTCTCACGAAGGCCGGGTGGCTCTCCGCGCTGATTCCTGAGGAACACGGCGGCCCTGGGCTTGGATTGACGGAGGCTTCGGTCATCCTGGAGGAGATCAATTGTGCGGGGGCCAGCGCCGGGGCTTGTCACGGACAGATGTACAACATGGCCACGCTGTTGCGCCACGGCTCGGAGGAACAGAAACGCGAGTATCTGCCTAAAATTGCGCGGGGTGAGCTGCGTTTGCAATCCATGGGCGTCACCGAGCCAGCGGCGGGCACGGACACTACGAGTATCAAGACGACGGCGATCAAAAAAGCCGGACGTTACGTGGTGAATGGGCAGAAGGTGTGGATTTCTCGCGCGCAGCATTCCGACCTAATGATCTTATTGGCGCGCACCACACCAATCGCCGAAGTCGCCAAGAAATCGGATGGGCTCTCGATCTTTTTGGTCGATTTGCGTGAGGCTGTTGGAAAAGGGCTCACGATTCGCCCGATCCCCAACATGGTCAATCACGAAACAAATGAGCTTTTCTTCGATCACCTGGAAATCCCGGCGAACGCCTTGATTGGGGAGGAGGGAAAAGGTTTCAAATATATTCTCGATGGGCTCAATGCCGAGCGTGCTCTCATCGCGGCCGAGTGCATTGGTGACGGGCGCTGGTTCATCGATAAGGTCACGAAATATGTCAAGGAACGTGTCGTGTTTGGCCGCCCCATCGGCCAGAACCAGGGCGTTCAGTTCCCGATCGCCAAGGCGTATGTGGACATCGAGGCGGCAAACCTAATGCGCTTCAAGGCATGCGCTTTGTTCGATGCTCATCGTCCTTGCGGGGCGGAGGCCAATATGGCGCTCCTGCTCGCATCGAGTGCATCGTGGGAGGCGGCGAATGCTTGCCTACAATTCCACGGCGGATTCGGATTTGCATGCGAATATGATGTCGAACGAAAATTTCGCGAAACGCGCTTGTACCAGGTGGCCCCGGTATCGACCAACCTGATTCTTGCATACGTGGCGGAGCACGTTCTCGATCTGCCCCGCTCATTCTGATCGGAGATCTCTGTGCGTCCCTTGGATGGAATCACGGTCGTCGCCCTCGAGCATGCCATCTCAGCGCCATTCTGCACGCGCCAACTCGCCGACCTCGGCGCCCGCGTGATCAAGATCGAGCGCCCCGATGGAGGCGATTTCGCCCGGCAGTACGATGATCGCGTCCGCGGGCTTTCCTCCCAATTTGTCTGGTGCAATCGTTCGAAAGAGAGCCTGACGCTCGACCTCAAACACGCTGCGGCGCAAAACATCCTGACGAAATTGCTGAAAATCGCCGACGTCTTGGTGCAGAACCTCGCTCCCGGCGCCTCCGCCCGGCTCGGTTTGTCGTACGACGCCTTACGCGACAAGTTTCCGAAACTGATCATATGCGATATTTCCGGGTATGGTTCGGACGGTCCGTTTCGCGATAAGAAGGCGTACGACCTGCTTATCCAGAGCGAAGCTGGCTTCCTCTCCGTGACCGGCACGCCCGAACAGCCCGTCAAGGCGGGTTGCTCTATTGCCGATATTTCCGCCGGCATGTATGCCTATTCGAATATCCTCGCGGCGCTAATCGCCCGTGGCAAGACGGGCCGTGGTTGCCGCCTGGACGTATCGCTGCTCGAGACGATGGCCGAGTGGATGGGCTATCCACTTTATTACGCATTCAATGGAGCTCCTCCGCCTCCTCGCACTGCCGCCGCCCATGCCACGATCACTCCCTACGGCCCGTTCCTCGCGGGCGATGGGAAGACGGTAATGTTAGGCCTTCAGAATGAACGAGAATGGAAAGCGTTCTGCGAAGGAGTACTCGAGCAACCGGATCTTGCAACGGATTCTCGCTTTTCTTCCAACGCGCGACGAACAGCCGCGCGAGCCGAATTAACCGCAATCATCAATAAGGCATTCTCAGAGCTGACAGCCAAGCAGGTGACCGAGCGGCTGGACGCGGCGCAAATCGCGAATGCGCGCATGAATAATGTCCACGAGGTGTGGGAGCACGCTCAACTCAGGGCGCGCAAACGCTGGGTTGATATTGGTTCGCCCGCTGGAGAAATTCCGGCGCTTCTCCCGCCAGGGGTGCCGGACGAGTGCGATCCTCGCATGGACTCCATCCCTGCATTAGGCGAGCATACCGAGCGGATCCTAACGGAACTTGGCTACAGCGAAGATGAGATCAGCCGCTTGCGCACCCAGCACGCCGTCTAGCTCACCCAGTGCGATCCTGATCCTGCCCCCTTTAACCCCTGCTACAAGCAAGGAGCGCCGTGAAAATACGGGTCAAAGGTGTTCGGCAAGCCCTTTCCATCTGACGCGGCCGCGCTAATCGGGACTTGCCTTTGCGACTACGGAATGATCGCGGAGACTTCACTGGAGAAACCGCTCTCCACGTTGCTCGAGTTCACCGCGGTCACTACATAATAACGAGTCTCGCCCGACGAAACGCCTGGGTCCATATAACCCATCGTCGCGACCGGCGTTGCAGTCAGCTTCTGGTAGGGGCCGCCCGAGACGATGCTGAAGTAAACATTATAACCAGTAACAGTAGACGTGCTCGCGGCCCACGATAAATCTACCGAATACGTAATTTGAGCCATTCCCGTACCGGAAAGAGCGATCTTCTGGGGTCCGTTCGAAGCGTTGCTGCTCACCGTGACGGTGCCCGTTGCACTCCCGGCTGCCGCTGGTGCAAACGTCGCATTCAAAGTCGCCGTTTGTCCAGGCGATAGAATGCTTCCCGAGGGCACGCCGCCGGCATTAAAGCCAGCACCGGAAACGCTGACGCTCGAAATTGTGACATTCGCATTTCCGGTGCTGGTAAGCGTGATGTTCTGCATGCTGTCGCTGGAGACGTTGACATTGCCAAAGCTCATGTTCGTCGAACTGGAACTCAGGAGCAGAGTGCCGGGGTTGGCCGTCAAGATCGCCGCGCTGCTGGTCGTGCTGCCGGCGCTGTTACTCACCACTACGCTGAATTGAGATCCCTTGTCTCCCGCCACAGTCGGAGGTGTGGTGTAGCTGGAGGATGTCGCGCCGCTAATTGCTGCCCCATTCTTCTCCCATTGATAGGTCACAGGAGCGGTGCCCGTATCGGCAATGGAGAAAGTCGCCGTCTGCCCCACGAAGACGTCTTGGCTAACCGGTTGCGTGGTGACCACAGGTAGAATAACGACGGGCGCTGATGGTGCTGTTGAACTGTTCCCTCCAAAGAATATGCCGCTGATCACTGCGTTTGGGCCGCTCGTCGCGATCACGTTGATCTTGACGTGCCCGGAAACGGTCCACACCAAATAAATCCCAGTCGTAAAGTTGGAAATGTTTCGAGAATCCAGCACGGTGTTGCTGGCCGCGTCCAGAACCTGCACCGTCTCCGCTCTCCCCGTATTGTCCCAATCCAAGGCATAAAGTGCGATCTGATGTGCTGCGCCATCCGTGAGGTTGATGTCCAGATTAAAGGAGGGGGAGTTGTACCAGGTCGTCGCCGTCCGCGCCGAGCCGGAGCCAGTCGACAGAGCCGTCACACTGCCTGTGGTGGAAGCCCAGACGTAGTTCAGCTGATTCTGAACCGCAACCGTTGCATAGGAAGGAAGGCTCGGGGTTAGATTGGCGATGGAATATCCATCGGCCCCATATTTCGCCTCCCAGTTCCCCTGGGTAGCGGTATCCAAACCAGTGAAGCTGGCCACTGCTGCTGCAGCAGGAGTTGAGCTACTGCGGGCCGATCCAAAGAATATGCCGCTGATCACTGCGTTTGGGCCGCTCGTCGCGATCACGTTGATCTTGACGTGCCCGGAAACGGTCCACACCAAATAAATCCCAGTCGTAAAGTTGGAAATGTTTCGAGAATCCAGCACGGTGTTGCTGGCCGCGTCCAGAACCTGCACCGTCTCCGCTCTCCCCGTATTGTCCCAATCCAAGGCATAAAGTGCGATCTGATGTGCTGCGCCATCCGTGAGGTTGATGTCCAGATTAAAGGAGGGGGAGTTGTACCAGGTCGTCGCCGTCCGCGCCGAGCCGGAGCCAGTCGACAGAGCCGTCACACTGCCTGTGGTGGAAGCCCAGACGTAGTTCAGCTGATTCTGAACCGCAACCGTTGCATAGGAAGGAAGGCTCGGGGTTAGATTGGCGATGGAATATCCATCGGCCCCATATTTCGCCTCCCAGTTCCCCTGGGTAGCGGTATCCAAACCAGTGAAGCTGGCCACTGCTGCTGCAGCAGGAGTTGAGCTACTGCGGGCCGATCCAAAGAATATGCCGCTGATCACTGCGTTTGGGCCGCTCGTCGCGATCACGTTGATCTTGACGTGCCCGGAAACGGTCCACACCAGATAAATCCCAGTCGTAAAGTTGGAAATGTTTCGAGAATCCAGCACGGTGTTGCTGGCCGCGTCCAGAACCTGCACCGTCTCCGCTCTCCCCGTATTGTCCCAATCCAAGGCATAAAGTG
>Ga0307373_10016195_pt1 | contig 10026 bp, 7 predicted proteins | sample OX2MG_FD_202534 | JGI IMG/M metagenome (GOLD analysis project Ga0307373, IMG submission 202534) | Soil microbial communities from Risofladan, Vaasa, Finland - OX-2 | ecosystem: Environmental > Terrestrial > Soil > Coastal area > Acid sulfate soil | place: Finland: Risofladan, Vaasa | collected...
GTTAGGGCCGCGACGCAACACTGGATTTCCGGCGCGCCTCTTGAAGAATGCGCCGCGTGCACTATATTGATCCGATGGCTGCCCAAATGAGATTCGCCGCAATCAAGCCGCTCGCGCAGAGGACACGGTCTGCCGCGCTGCTGGTCATGCTGATCGCTCCCTCGGCCGCGCTGTGTCAGCAGCAGGGCTGGACCATCGGTCCCTTTCACCGGCCTGTCGCCGCGCCGGTGATTACGCCCAACCCGCAGTCGGTCTTCTTCGATCCGCTGCGGCGGCGGCCGGTGCATTGGGAGGCGTCGAACACCTTCAACCCGGCGGCGGTCGTGCGCAACGGAAAGATCTATGTGATCTATCGCGCCGAAGATGATACCGGGCCAAAGGTGATCGGCATGCACACCTCGCGGCTGGGGCTGGCCTCAAGCGACGACGGCGTTCACTTCGTTCGCAGCGCCGAGCCCGTCTTCTATGCCGCCGACGATGCGCAGAAAGACCGCGAGTGGCCCGGCGGCGTCGAAGATCCGCGCGTGGTTGAGAGCCCCGATGGCAGCTATGTGCTGACCTATACGCAGTGGAACCGCAAGTCCACCAGCATTGGCGTTGCCACGTCGAAGGACCTCGTCCACTGGACCAAGTACGGTCCTGCATTTCCGCCGAGCGATCGTCCCGCCTTTCACAGCTACAAGTCCTCCGGCATCGTCACGCATCTCGTCGACGGCCGTCTCATCGCCGCGAAGATTCACGGCAAATTCTGGATGTACTGGGGCGAGGTGGAGATTCATCTCGCGACCTCGCCGGACCTCATCCACTGGACCGCAATCGAAGATGCGAAGGGCAATCCCGTAGTTCTGCTCAAGCGCCGCGCCGACCTCTTCGACAGCGGCTTCCCCGAGGTCGGCCCTCCGGCAGTGATGACGAAGAACGGCATCGTGCTGATCTATAACGGAAAGAACGGCGCAGGCCACGGTGCGGCAGGACTCGATCCCGGCGCTTACTCAGTCGGCGAGGCGCTCTTCTCTGCGGACGATCCGGCGAAGTTGCTGAAGCGCACCGACGAGCCCGTCTTCCGTCCTGAGCTTCCCTTCGAGCGCAGCGGGCAGTACCCCACCGGAACGACCTTTGCCGAGGGGCTGGTCGTCTTCAAGGCGAAGTGGTTTCTCTACTATGGCTGCGCCGACTCCTTCGTTGGAGTCGCTGTTGCCGAGCGGCCTGCACCTTAGCGAACTGCGCATGGCCCGCATGGCATATCATTTTTCTGATTCCCGAAGTCGCGCTCCAGGGGGACGGATGAAAGCCAGAGTTAATCGGATCGCCGTCATCGCGCTGCTCAGTGTTCTCGCTCTAGCTGCTGCCGCGCTCGCGCAAACCGCTTCATCGCCCACGCTCGATGATGTGCTGCAGCAACTCGATAGCAATCTTCATCGCTACGAGGCACAGGTTCCCGACTTCTTCTGTAGCGAGCACATCGTCTCCTCGCAGGCCTATGCTGGCAAGCGGCAGTTCTCGGTCAACGACTCGATCTTCCGGCTACAGCGTGTGACGCATCCCGGCAGCGCGGCGACGCTGGATGAATCGCGCGAGGCCACGGCGGTCAACGGAACGTCCGTCGAGGGGAAACAGATCCAGGGCCCAGCCATTCTCGGCGGCGTCTTTTCCGGCGGCCTCGATGTCGTCAGCCTCAGCCAGAGATCCTGCATGAGCTACGCTCTCGAGCCGACGCTGCCGGGCGAGCCTTACGTCATTCAATTCGCTACCCTGCCGGGCAGGCACGCCAACTGTCTGCTCACCGAAGAGAGCCGCGGCCGAGTCTTCATTGACCCGGCCACCATGCAGGTCAAGCGCATGGAGCTGATTGCGCCGCATCACACCATCCTTCCGCAGACGGTCGGCGTATGGCGCATCACGATCGACTACGCTCCCGTGCTTCTCGATGCGCGCACCTTCTGGATGCCAACGACCATCGCCTCGACAGCGATCTCAACCTTCGACGGCAACCAGACCGTATGGGCCTTCGATGCTCGCTACAGCAGCTACCATAGGCTCGAAGTCACCTCTCGCATTCTGCCTCCGAGCAGCCCTGCTACGCAGTAACTACGCCGTCTCGTCCTCCCTGCGCTTCGGCTTCTGGCGAAGCAGCAGCGGCAGGATGAAGAGGATGCTGATGATGGTGGTAATCATTCCTCCCACCACCACGCGGGCCAGCGGCTGCTGCGCCTGCGCGCCGATGCCGTTCGACAGCGACGCAGGCAGCAGCCCAAGTCCCGCCGCGAGGCACGCCATCACCACTGGCCGCATCTCGTCGATGCAGCCCTCTTCGAGTCCCTTGTCGGTGCATCCGTCCTCGGTGATGCTCTCGCGTTGCGCTCGCCGCACGCCCGACATAAAGACGACCGCGCCCAGCGTTGCCACTCCTATCAGCGACGTAAAGCCCACCGCGGCGGAGATGCTGAACGGCGTGTGCGTCACGAACAGCGAGACCGCGCCGCCCACCGCCGAGAACGGCAGCGTTGCGATGATGATGAACGCGTCCTTCCATGTGTTGAACTGGATGTAGAGCAGCACCACGATGATCGCTAGTGAGATGGGAATGATGACGGCGAGCCGTCGCTGCTCCTTGCGCAGCGAGTCGAACTCTCCTGCCCAGGTGTAGTTGTAGCCCGTCGGCAGCTTCACCTTCTCCTGCAACTGCGCCTGCAAGTCGCTGATCGTGGTCGATAGATCGCGTCCCCGCACGCTGAATTTAATCGGAATGTAGCGGCGTCCTCCCTCGCGATAGATCATGAAGCTGCCCTCGCGAATGCTCACATCGGCCACCTGCCCCAGTGGTATGCTTCCGCCGTCGGCAGTGGGAATGAGGATGGCGCGAATCGCGTCGGGACTGCTGCGATCAGCCTCGGGATAGCGCACCGTCAAGTCGAAGCGACGGTCGCCCTGGATCACCTGCGTAATCGGCGCGCCGCCGATAGCTGCCTGCACTGCGGCGTTGATGTCCGCCGACAGCACACCGTAGCGCGCGGCCTTGGCACGGTCCGTTTGAATGATGAGCGACGGCTGCCCACCCACCTTGAAGACGCCAACGTCAGCCACGCCGGGAACGGACTTCATCACCGTTTCGATCTTGTCGGCGAGACTGGTCAACGTGTCGAAGTCGTCGCCGAAGAGCTTCAGCGAGTTCTCGCCCTTCACGCCTGACATGGCCTCTTCCACGTTGTCCTGAATGTTCTGTGAGAAGTTCAACTCGATGCCGGGAAAGCGCGACAGTCGGTTGTTGATCTCATTAATCAGATCGGGCTTGGTCAATCCAGGCCGCCACTTGTTCGCAGGCTTCAGCGCGACCGACACCTCAATATTGTTGAAGGTGCTGACGTCGGTGCCGTCGTCGGGGCGGCCCATCTGCGAGACCGTCTGCGTTACCTCGGGCGACTCGTCGATCACAGCGCGGATCTGGTTCGCCATCGTCGCTGCGGTGTCGAACGAGATGTCCTGCGGCAGCGTGGCGCGAATCCACAGGTTGCCCTCTTCGAGCGGAGGCATAAACTCGCCGCCGACAAAGATGAAGCACAGCACACCCGCCAGCAGCATCGCCGCCGCGCCGATCCACACGGACTTCGGATAGCGCAGTACGCGATGCAATACCTTCTCGTAGATCCTGCGCAGCGAGCGGCTCAGCCACGTATAGCCGTCGCCCACCTTCTGCACCGTCGGCGCGGTCAGGTAGCCCAGCACCGGCGCAAAGACCAGCGCAAACAGTAGCGCACCCAGCAACGCGAAGCCATACGTGACCGACATGGGCGAGAAGATCTGCCCGGCCACGCCCTGCATCGTAAACAGCGGAATGAACGCCACCACGATGATCCCGGTCGAAAATAGCACAGGCCGCGCCGCGTCGGTGACGCCTTCGACGATCAGCTCTCCCGTCTCTTCGCCTTCGATACGCCGCGACAGTTTTCGATAGATGCTTTCGAGCACGATGATCGACGCATCGACCAGAATGCCGAAGTCGATCGCGCCTATCGAAATTAAATTAGCAGAGCGGCCCGCAAGCACCATCATGCCGAAGGCGAACAGCACCGCAAATGGAATCGTGACCGCCGCGATGAAGGTGATACGAAGATCGCCCAGCATCGACAGCAGCACCAGCGTCACCAGGATTAACCCGGTGATGATGATGTCACGCACGGTGTGGGTGGTCTGGTTGATGAGAGTGGTGCGGTCGTAGATGGTGCTGATGTGCATTCCCGGCGGCAGCAGGCTGCCCGAGTTCAGGCTGGCGATCTTTTCCTTCAGCGCCTTCAGCGTCGGCAGCGACTTCTCGTCCTTCTGTAGTAGCACAATGCCCAGCACGATATCGTTCTGCTTGTTGCGTCCTACCTGCCCCAGCCGTGGCTGAAAGCCCTCGCTCACCTTGCCGATATCGTTGACCGTAATCGGGGTGCCGTTCTTCTCCGCGACCACGATGGAGCCGATATCGGCAATCGTGTGCACTTGTCCCACGGCGCGCACGTTGACGTTCTGGTTGCCGAGCTGCAAATAGTTGCCGCCTGCGTTGGCGTTCGACGACTGCACCGCGTTGATGACCTGCGGCAGCGTCACGCCGTAGCTCAGCAGCTTGTTGGGATCGGCCTCGATCTGGTACTGCCGCGTCGTTCCGCCAAAGGTGGTGATGTCGATGACGCCGGGAACCTGTTTCAGCTCGCGGCGCACCAGCCAGTCCTGCGTGGCCTTGATCTCGTTGAGCGTATAGCCGCGGCCTTCCAGCTGATAGCGATAGATCTCGCCGATCGGCGACCACGGAGAGAGCTGTGGCTGCAGATTGTTGGGCAGCGTCAGCGTCTGCAGACGGTTCAACACCTCCTGCCTATCGCGGAAGCTATCACTGTCGAAGTCGAAGTAGAGCTTCACGTCGGAGAGGCCGAAGATGCTGATCGAGCGCACCTGGCTAAGGTGCGGTGTGCCGTTGATGGTGGTCTCAACCGGAACCGTGACCTGCTGCTCCATCTCTTCCGCAGACCACGAAGGGTTCTGCGTGATGATCTCGACCAGCGGCGGCGAGGGATCGGGATACGCCTCGATATCGAGGCGCGTCACCAGGAAGCCGCCCAGGGCGAGCATGACGAAGAACAGGATCAGGATGATGGCGCGATAGCGAATGAACAGGCGAATGAGTGGCTGCACGCTTAGTCTCCGCTCGTGGGGCGAAGCAATGCGCCGCCGGCTGTGACGACCTTGTCGCCGTCGTTGAGACCGTTAAGGACCTCGATGTTCTTCACCGTGCCCGACTCCAGCGTGCGGCCCACCGTCACCGCGCGCTGATCGAAGCCTCCCGCAGCGTTGACGATAAAGACGAACGTTGTGTCGGCCTCGTGCAGCACCGCTGTCGCAGGAAGAAGGTAGGTCGCATGGGGAACGCCCGCCACGCGGATGGTGGCAAACATATCGGACTTCAATTGATGTTTTGGATTGCTCAGAACCACGCGCACCTTCAGCGTGTGCGTCGTCGGGTCCAGCGCGTCGGAGACGTTCTGGATGTGGCCCGACAGCTTCAGGTCAGGATAGGCAGGCACAACGATATCGACCGCTCGGCCCGGACGAACCGAGGCCAGGTCCTTCTCGAAGACGTCGCCCACCACCCACACCGTGTCCAGATTTGCAATCGTTGCAATCGACGTCGCGTTGTCGAGCGAGCGCTGCATCTCGCCGGTCGCCGTGCCAATGTCGAGCACCACGCCCGAGATCGGCGCACGCAGCGCCACCGTGTCCGAGACGCTGTTCTCGGCGAAGCCAAGCTCGCGGATATGTTGCCGTGCCCGTTCCAGCTCCGAGTGCGCGACCTCATCGGTGGCCTTCAACTCGGCGAAGTCCGCCTGCGAGAGCACATCGTGCGCCAGCAGCAGCTTGCCCCGCGCCAGCGCGCCGTCCGCGCGGATCACCTCGATCTTTGCCTTCTCGAAGTCCGAGCGCGCCACCGCAATATCGTTGCTCTGCAACTGCGCGATCACCTGCCCCTTCACCACATTCTGTCCGGGCAGGATGTTGAGGCCGAGGATGCGTCCGCTGAGCGGAGGATAGATGTGGACGACGTGCGCCGGGTCGGCCATGATGTGCGCCGGAACCTCAAGATAATCGGTACTCTCGGTCGGATGCACCACGGCGCTCTGGACACCGACGTTGGTGGGCTGCTTTTCAGCCGCCGGGGGAGCGTGGTTGCAGGCCGTCAAGGGAAAGACGGCAAGTGCAAGGGCTGACAGAATTTCAATGCGTGGCTTCAAGATTTTCATGGGAGGATGTCCGTCGCGGTCGCGTAGCTGAGTTGGTGAATGGCAAGCCACACCTGAACATTGGCGTTAAGGCTGCTGAGATGGATGGAGCGGTAGTCGCGCAATGCGTCGAGATAATCGAGCAGCGTCGAGTTTCCGTTGCGATAGCTGAACTGCAGGTTGTCGCGCACGCGGCCTGCTTCGGCAAGGTAGTGGGTGTTGTAGCGCACCGCCTGGTGCTGCGCGGTGTCGAGCGCAAGCCACGCCTGATCGACGTCGGAGACGACCTGGTTGCGCGCCGCCACCACGGCGAACCGGCTCGAGTCGATCTCGTAGCGCGTGCGTTCCTTTTCGCCCTGGTTGCGGTCGAAGATGCGCAGCGGAATCGCGAGGCTCACGCCGAAGGTATTGTCGGAGCCGCTGCGCTCGTACTCGCTTGCGAGCGTAGGGTCGGCGGTGCCGTTGGCGATAGCAAAGCGCGCATTCGCCTGCGACAACAGCAGCGACTGCTTCGCCGCCTGGAAGTCAGGACGTGCGGCCAGGGCGCGGTTCTCGGCGTCGGTCATGGTCAGCGTCAGCGCTGGAGGCTCCAGCGTTCCCGTGACGTCGAACGTGGGCGATGGATGATCGACGCCCAGCAGCTGCTGCAACTGCGCGCTCGATTGCTGCAGGTTCAGCCGCGCCGAGTCGTCGTCAGACTCGAACTGCGCCTGTTGCAGATCGATCCGCTCGAAGTCCGTCCGCGTAATGTCACCCGCATCCAGCCGCTGTTTGCTCAGGTCGACCGTCTTGCGATAGTCGGTGAGGTTTTCTTCCGCAATGCCCACGGCAGCCTTGGCAGCGAGCATGTTGGTGAACGCCTGCCGCACGCTCAGCACCACCTGCCGCTCCTGATCGTGCAACTGGCTCTCAGTCACCAGCGCCGTGTCGTTTGCGCCCTCCATCCGCCAGCGCCGCTTCTGTCCGCGCTCGAAAAGCCGTGACACGTTGGCCGAGTAGTAATAAGGATTGCCTCCGTTGTTGTTGACCTCCGGCAGCGTCACCCCCTGGCCCAGCAGGGTCAGCGTCGGGTTCTGCCGCGCTTCGGCTGTCAGCACGGTGGCATGCACCGCGGAGAGATGTTCGCGTGCCGAAGCCAACGACGGATTGTCGGCCACGGCGCGATCGACCGCCTGCTGCAACGTGATCGGTGTAGTCGGCGGCGAAGAGGGCGATTGAGCTGCGAGAGACGGCCATGCCATCGAGATGGCGCACAGCACGTAGAAAATTTTCTGCGTCATACTGCCTTCAGAGTTTAGATTGAGCTATGTGAGGAATGTATAAAGACGAACTTCTGCTAACAGGAGAGAAGGCCAGCCACAGGGGGCGGTCGAACGCCACAGGCGCGGATGAACCCGGCCAGAAGCCTCGCGGCAAAGATGCGCGGACGCAGGCGTGAATAGAACAGCGGCGCGGCCATGTTCAGCAGGACCAGAACGATTGCCCCCAGCAGGCTGAACAGCCCAAGGACGCCGATCTGGCCATGCGGAGCTTCGCTCGCTCGCATCATGTGCTCGAGCTCGATCGGCGTGCTCATGGCGACGCGGTCGTCGGTCATCGAGATGGCCGGGAACAGCAGCACCAGCAGAAGCATCAGCGCCACCAGAGTGGTCCATTGAAACTCAGTGTGCCCCTTGCGGATCGCCCACACCCACCCACCAACGAGGAAGAGGGACAGTGCGGCCCAGGCGAGATTGAGAAAAAGCTCCACTCTTGGCCGAGAATAGCACAATCGGCACGAGAGAGCGTTGTTGAACGGGGCGGTGCGAAGGGCTCGCCGCGTTGAAGTGAGAGCTGGTGAAGGCGAGAACAGACACGACATACAGGGCTTGCGTTCCGCTCGAGAGGACGTGCGTTCGCGCAGAGACTGGTGAAGGTTTAGCAAGCCCCTCCAATAAATGCTTAGACACCCTTCACCACGTCATCTCGACCGAAGTGGCAGCGGGAGAGGTTGAATTCGAAGCCACCGATAGCTATAGAGGCTCACTGCTTTGCTGCCGTGAAAGCCATTAACGTGCGTTTCTCCGGGGTTTGATGAGTGCATTCGCTATGATGCGGAATGCATTGAAGTGAGCCAGACCTACGAATGCGAAGACAGGCCGCTGTTGCCGCGCAGTCCGGCAAGAATCTGCGTCATAAAATCATTGGCCGCGCCGGGACTGTTGGGTAGAAAGATCGTGTTCGAGCCGCTGCGCGTGCCGATGTCGCGCAGCGTGTCGAAGTACTGCGTCAGCAGCACCAGCGCCATCACATCTTCGGACGTACTGCCCGGCACCGACTCGCGAAAGTGTTCGATCGAAGCCCGCAGCCCGTCGATGATCGCCTGCCTCTCCGCCGCGATGCCCTTGCCCTGCAGCGCTTTCGACTCCGCTTCGGCTTCAGCTTGCTTCACCTTAAGGATCTTGTCGGCCTCGCCCCGGGCCCGCGCCGCCACCTGCGCCCGCTGCGCCGCGTTGATGTCATTCATCGCGGCCTTTACCTTCACGTCAGGAACAATGTCCGTGACCAGCGCCGTGAGGATGTTGTAGCCAAATCCCGACATGATGGTATCCAGTTCGGTCTTCACGTTGATCGAGATACCCGACTGTTGCTCAAACGTCTCGTCGAGCGAGAGCTTCGGCACATGCCCGAGGATGCTGTTGAAGACGAACGACTCAATCTGTTTCTGCGGCGCGCTCAGTTTGTAAAACGCGTCGTAGATCTTGTCATCGAGAACCTGGTACTGCACCGATACCGGAATCTGCACAAACACGTTGTCATGCGTCTTGGTCTCGACCGAGAACTGTGCCTGCTTCACCTGAAGGTCGACGACGAACACGCGCTCGGCATAAGGCACCAGCACATGCAGGCCGGGCCGCACGATGCGGTTGAACTTGCCGAAGCGCTCGACCACGCCCGCCGTATAGGTGCGGACGGTAAACAGGGTCTTGAGAACAGTAACCAGCACAGCGATGGCGACGATAAAAAGAACAACCAGCAGAAAAGTATTCAACGGTTCCATGTGCGAATTGGCCTCGCAGCGAGAATACAGGAAACCTGTTTCGAGAAATTAATCGACAGGCCCCCGCCGCACGTCATCTCGACCGGAAATGCGAGGCCCCGATGAGCTTGCTCGTTGGGGTGCAAGCGAAGCGCAGTGGAGAGGCCCTGTATTTCGCCTTGACCACGCTTCCACCCCAATGACAGCCCATGTCAGCATGCGCGAGTTAGCATAAAACCATGGCGACGCACTTCTCCAACGAAGCCCTGAAGTTCCTGCGCGGTCTCAAGCGCAACAACGACCGCGAGTGGTTCGCCGCACGCAAAGATGTTTACGAGCGCGAGTTGAAGGCCCCCATGCTGGCGCTCGTCGCCGAGATCAACGACGCCATGGTCGACTTCGCGCCTGAGAACGTCCGCGCCCCGCAGAAGGCCATCATGCGCATCTACCGCGACATTCGCTTCAGCAAAGACAAGCGTCCCTATAAGATTCACCAGGGCGCATGGTGGGCGCGGGAGGGATTGGAGAAGACCTCGGGCGGCGGCTTCTACTTCGACGTCAGCGGCACCGAAATCACCATCGCCGCTGGCACCTTCATGCCCGAGCGCGAACAGCTGCTCGCCATCCGCCGCTACCTCGTCGATCACCACTCCGAGATGCGTCATCTGCTCGCAGCTAAAAAGCTGAAGGCGGCCATGCAGCCCATCGACGGCCAGCGCCTTACCCGCGCGCCCAAAGGCTTCGCCGTCGATA
>Ga0307373_10016196_pt1 | contig 10025 bp, 8 predicted proteins | sample OX2MG_FD_202534 | JGI IMG/M metagenome (GOLD analysis project Ga0307373, IMG submission 202534) | Soil microbial communities from Risofladan, Vaasa, Finland - OX-2 | ecosystem: Environmental > Terrestrial > Soil > Coastal area > Acid sulfate soil | place: Finland: Risofladan, Vaasa | collected...
GGGCGCAGGGGGAATGAATGACCGCCGATGACATGGCAGGCGGGGCGCCGCGCATCGCGCTGCCGCGCGACTACAATGCCGCGGTCGATCTGATCGAGCGCAATCTCGCGGCCGGGCGTGGCGCCAAGCCGGCTTTCGTCGATGATCGCGGCGCTTTGAGCTATGCCGAGCTTGCCGAGCGCGTCGATCGCGCCGCCAACGCCTTTCGCCGCCTCGGCATCGAGCCGGAGCAGCGCGTCCTGCTCGTCCTGCTCGACACGGTGGATTTTCCGGTCGCCTTCCTTGGCGCGATCAAGGCCGGCATCGTGCCGGTCCCGGTCAATACGCTGCTTACGGCCGCCGATTACGACTTCATGCTGCGCGACAGCCGCGCCCGCGCGCTCATCGTGTCGGACGCGCTCTACGATCGGCTGGCGCCAACGCTGGTGCGGCAGCCGGCGCTGCGCCACGTCATCGTCTCAGGCGGCGAGGGGATGAGCGGGCGGCTCCAGTTCGGCACGCTTCTCGCCGACGCCGAGCCGCGCGCCAAGGCGGCGGCGACGACGGCCGACGATGCGTGCTTCTGGCTTTATTCCTCGGGCTCGACCGGCGCGCCCAAAGGGGCGGTGCATCTCCAGTCGCATCTCATCCTGACCGCCGAGCTTTATGCGAAGCCGGTGCTGGGCATCGCCGAAAGCGATGTCGTGTACTCGGCGGCGAAGCTGTTCTTCGCCTATGGACTCGGCAATGCGCTGACCTTCCCGCTGGCCGTGGGCGCGACGACGCTGCTTTATGCCGAGCGGCCGACGCCGGCTTCGGTGGCGCGCATTCTCACGGCGAAGCGGCCTTCGATCTTCTATGGCGTGCCGACGCTCTATGCGTCGATGCTGGCCGGTTCCGAGCTGCCGCGGCGCGACGAGGTGGCGCTGCGCCGCTGCGTCTCGGCGGGCGAGGCGCTGCCGGAGGAGATCGGACGGCGCTGGAACGATCATTTCGGCGTCGAGATCCTCGACGGCCTGGGCTCGACCGAGATGCTACATATCTTCGTGTCGAACCGGCCGGGCGCGGTGCGCTATGGCACCAGCGGCGTGCCGGTGCCGGGCTACGAGGTCCGGATCGTCGACGACACCGGAGGCGAGGCGAGGCCGGGCGAGATCGGCGAGCTGCAGGTCGCGGGCCCGACCGCGGCGGCGCATTACTGGAACAATCGCGAGCGGTCGCGCAGCACCTTCCTCGGCGCCTGGACGCGCAGCGGCGACAAATATGTCCGCGATGCCGACGGCTTCTATACCTATTGTGGCCGTACCGACGACATGATGAAGGTCGGTGGCATCTACGTGTCGCCGTTCGAGGTCGAGGCCGTGCTGATGACGCATGAGGCGGTGCTCGAGGCCGCCGTCGTCGGCGCGATGGACGAGCAGCAACTGGTGAAGCCCAAGGCTTTCGTCGTGCTGCGCCCCGGCCGCGCCGCGTCGCCGGCGCTGGGCGAGGCATTGCAGCTTCACGTGAAGTCGCGGCTGGCCCCCTACAAGTACCCGCGCTGGGTCGCGTTCGTCGACGAACTGCCGAAGACCGCCACCGGGAAGATCCAGCGCTTCAAACTGCGCGATTCGGGGAGTGCATCGAAAGGGCGGGGATGACGATGCCTGTCGATCGGCAATGCTGACCTCGGATGGCGTCCAGCGATGGGAGGCGGCGATGGAGGAAACCAAGGCGGTGGGACCGGCACGGCTCAAATCCTTTGCCCATGTGAGCGTGCCGTGCCGCGATCTCGAGGAGGGCAAGGCGTTCTACCGTGATGTGCTCGGCGGCGAATTGCACGTCGATCAGCCGACCTTCGCGTCGTTCCGTCTCGGCGGCGTCGATGTCGGCATCGGCATCGAGGGCTGTTCGTGGCTCGCGCAGAGCGCGGAATATCCGCACTTTGCCTTCTTCGTCGGGCCGGACGAACTGCTGCAGATGAAGGCGTGGCTGAACCAGTGCGGCGTTCCGACCTCGAATTTCTGGACGCGCCGCGGGGTCGAGGCGCTGATGTTCTTCCGCGACCCGTCGGGCAACGTGATCGAGCTTTATTGCGAAGCGGGCTTCAAGGGCGCCGACGCGCTGCCCAAGGGCCCGCCGCGCGGCCACGGCACGGCGGTGGATATCGACGTGCTGCGCTATAGCGAATGGAAGCGGCCGCACCCGGCGCGATAGCGCGGATTTGGCGCAAAACACCGGCGATTTTCCGAATCCAAATCTTGGGCGTTCAAGCTTTGGGAAACCCTCGCCCTTAGGATGGCGGGCGAGGGTGATCGCCGGAGCGTCTCGGATGACCGATCTGACCGACGAGCTGCAGGGCCCGCAACGCGTTCTCGTCCGCGCCCGGATGCGGTTCATCCAGGCTGCCTGGGCGTTGCTGATGCGCTGCTTCAGGGAGCCGGCATAGGCACGATGATCTCCGGCCCCGGCGGCACGGCATAGAGCCGCGCGACGCTGGCGCTGCGCCGGCGCAGCACAGCGCGCTGGTTGATATAGCCCTTGTCGGTGATCTCGCCCTGTTCGATCGACGCCGGCTCGGCCAGCAGCAGCGCGCGGGCGATGCGGTGCGAGCTGCCGCCCGCATGCGCATTGTAGCGTGCCAACCCCGCCGCGAGCGCGTCGCGCACCGCCGGCTCGGCGATGAGCGCTGTCAGCCGGGCATCCGCCGGCAGATGCGGGCAGAGCGAGCGGCATCCGGCGAGGCTCGGGAAGACGAGCAGCCCGATCTCGTCGCGGTCGTGGCCGGCGACCACCGCATCCTCGATCACGGGCGCGCCGGCGGCGATGGCAGCGACCCGCAGCGCGCCGACCAGGACCCAGGTGCCGGAGGCGAGCTTGAAGTTCTCGCCGATGCGGCCGTCGAAGACGAGGCCGGCCGCCGGCGCGGACGGGTCCGCGAGCCGCACCGCGTCGCCCGAGCGGTAGAACCCGTCCTCGTCGAAGGCCGCGCTCGTGAGCTCGGGCTGGTGCCAATAGCCGGGCGTGACGTTGGGGCCGCGCACGCGGATCTCGAGCCGGTCGCCTTCAGGCGCGAGCTTCACCGCGCAGCCCGGCAGCGGCAGGCCGATATTGCCGGCGCGCTCGAGCGGATAGTGGACATGCGTCGTTGCCGGCGCGGTCTCGGTCGTGCCCCAGGCCGACACGAACACCGGCAGCCGGCCGGTCGCCGCCAGCGATGCCGCCTCGATCCGCTGCCACAGGCTTTGCGGCAAGGCGGCGCCGGCATAGCACAGGAGATCGAGTTCGGCGAAGAACGAGCGCGCCAGTGCCGCATCGCGCTCGAGCCCGTCGAGCACCATGGCAAAGCCGCGCGGCACGTTGAAATAGAGCGTCGGCGAGACGAAGCGCAGATTCTCGATCGAGCGCTCAATCAGACCGGGCGCCGGCTTGCCGTCATCGATCCACAGCGTGCCGCCGTTGAACAGGACGAGATTGAAATTGTGGTTGCCGCCGAAGGTGTGGCTCCACGGCAGCCAGTCCAGCACGACCGGCGGGCGGTCCTCGAGAAAGCGCCAGACCTGGCGCACCGCCGCCTGGTTCGAGCACAGCATGCGCTGCGTGTTGATGACGCCCTTGGGCTCGCCGGTCGAGCCCGACGTGAACAGGATCTTCGCCACCGTGTCCGGTCCGATGCGGTGGAAGGCGTCCTCGAGCGCCTGGCGCGGCCGCGTCGCGCGCAGCGCCGCGATCGAGGTCGCCGCCATCCCGGCGGGCGGATGGGACGACACCACCACCGCTGCGTCCCTGGTCCGGATCGCTTCGAGCGCGGCGCCGTAGCGTTCGCCGTCATCGGCATAGACGAGGCCCGGCCCGACCATCCGGGCGACCTGGCGCAGCCGGGCGAAGTCCGGGCCGAGCCGCGAATAGGCGGTCGAGATCGGCGCCACCGGCACGCCGACATGGATCGCGCCCAGCGCCAGGAGCGCATGATCGATGCCGTTGTCGGACAGGATCATCACCGGCCGCTCCGGCCCGAGCCGCCGGTCGAGCAGCGCCTGGCCGATGGCGCGCGCGGCCTCATGGGCCTCGGCATAGGTCACCCGGCGCCAATCCGCGCCCGCGCGCTCGGCCAGGAACACGCGGTGCGGCATCCACGCCGCCCATTGCGCCAGCTTCTCGCCGACCGCGCGCGCCGTGGCGCCCAGCGCCATCGGCGAGCGCAGGATCATGCCGCCCTGCGGCAGATGCTCGACCTCGACCGCTGCCGCGGCAAAGCGCGGGACCCTTCGTTCCGGCATGATGCGCTCCCCGGTCCCGCCGCCGCGGCGCCCGCGCGGCGGGTTGACTCATCCTACCATGACGGCGAAAGGGAGAGCGTTCCGTTGGATCGGACGGCGCGCCCTAAAGCCCGATATAGGCGCGGCGCACGCGGTCATCGGCCAGGAGCGCGGTGCCGGTGCCGCTCATGACGATGCGGCCGTTCTCGAGCACGTAGCCGCGATGGGCCAAGGCGAGCGACTGGGCCACGTTCTGCTCGACCAGGAGGACGGTGAGCCGGTCGCGCTCGTTCAAGGCGCGGATCGTTCGGATCAAGTCTTCCACCACCACCGGCGCGAGGCCCAGCGACGGCTCGTCGAACATGATGAGGAGCGGCTGTCCCATCAGGCAGCGCGCGATCGCCAGCATCTGCTGCTCGCCGCCGGACAGCGTTCCGGCGAGCTGGCGCCGCCGCTCGGCCAGGCGCGGGAACAGCTCGAACATGCGCGCGAGCGCCGCCTTGCGCCCGGCGCGCGCCCGCTTCACCACCGCGCCCATGTCGAGATTTTCGACCACGGTCATGTTGGGAAAGATCTGGCGGCCTTCGGCGACCTGGCCCAGACCCATGTTGCAGATGCGGTGCGGCGGCACGCCGAGGATGCTTGCGTCGCGAAAGCGGATCGTGCCGCGCCGTGCCCGCGCCATGCCGAAGATGGCGCGGATGAGCGAGCTTTTGCCGGCGCCGTTGGCGCCGACGATGGCGACGATCTCGCCCTCGCCGACCGTGAGCGATACGTCGTCGAGGGCCTGGGCGTCGCCGTAGAAGAGATCGAGGTTGGCGACCTCGAGCATGCTCATGCCCCGGTCCCGAAATAGCACTCGATGACCTTGGCGTCGCGCGCCACGTGCGCGGGCGGGCCCTCGCAGATCTTCTGGCCGTGATGGACGACGATCACGTGCTGCGACAGCGCCATCACCGCGCGCATCACGTGCTCGGTCAGAAGGATGGTGAGCCCCATCTCGCGCGCCAGCGCCGTGAAGGTCGCCACCATCGCGTCGATCTCGACCGGCCGCAGACCGGCCATCACCTCGTCGAGCAGCAGAAGGCGTGGCGCGGTCGCGAGCGCGCGCGCCACTTCGAGGCGCTTGCGTTCCGGCAAGGTGAGGCTGTGCGCCGCCGCCGCCGCCTTGTCCGCGAGCCCGAGCCGGTCCAGCACCGCGAGCGCGCGGCTTTCGGCGTCGCGCGGCGCCGCGCCGTTGCGGAACGCGCCGACCATGACGTTCTCGAGCACGCTCAAGGCGCCGAACGGGCGGACGAGCTGGAAGGTGCGGCCGATGCCGGCATGGCAGGCCTGGTCGGGACGAAACCCGGCGATGTCGCGCCCGGCGAGCAGGATGCGGCCCTGGTCGGGGCGAAAGACGCCGGCGATGAGGTTGAAGATCGTCGTCTTGCCGGCGCCGTTGGGGCCGATGAGCCCGACGATGCCGCCTTCCGGCAGCTCGAAGCTGACCTCGTCCACCGCGAGCAGGCCGCGAAAGCGCTTCGAGACGCGCTCCAGCACGAGCAGCGCGGCGGCGCTCACCGCTCGTCCTCGCCGACGCGCAGGCGGCGGCGCAGCCACGGCCACAATCCCGCCGGCTGCGCCAGCACGATGATGACGAGCGCCGCGCCATAGAACCACTGCTTCAGCCCCGGCACGCCGAACACGGCGCCGACATCGGTCATGGCCTCGCCGAGCGTCGTCAGCACGAAGGCGCCCAGAACGGGGCCGAACAAGGTGCCGACGCCGCCGATGACGGGGGCGGTGATGATCGCGACCGAGCCCGCCGTCGTGAACACGGTGTCGGGATAGAGATTGTTGTCGTAGAACGCCATCACCGCGCCCGCGACCGCGGTGAGCGCCGCCGACAGCGTCACTGCCGCGAGCTTGTAGCGGAACACGTTGATGCCGAGCGATTGCGCCGCGGCCTGGTCCTCGCGGATGGCGAGCCAGTAATAGCCGACGCGGCGGCCGAGCAGCATGCGGCTCAGCGCCAGGACGGCGGCCGAAAACACCAGCAGAATGTAATAGAACATCTCCGGCGCGCCGCGCAGATGCAGCACGTCGTTATGCGTCAGCGTCTTCACCGGCAGGAACAGGCCGGCCGAACCGCCCACCCAGCTGAAATGATCGAACAGGATGCGCGTCGCCTCGTCGAAGGCGATGGTGAGCAGCGCGAAATAAACGCCTGTGACCCCGAAGCGGAACGACAGCGCACCGATGAACGCGCCGGCGAGCGCTGCGACCGCCACGCCGGCCAGCAGGCCCGCCCACGGCAGCAGGCCGAAATGAACGTAGAGCGCAGCGGCCACATAGGCGCCGAGCCCGACATAGAGCGCATGGCCGAGCGATAGCTGCCCGGCGAATCCCATCATGATGTTCCAGCACAGGCCGAGATAGGCGGCCTGCATGAACACCACCAGCACCGACAACACATAGCTGCCGGCGAAGAGCGGCAGCACCAGCGCCGCCGCGGCGGCGACCAGCAATGCAGCATTGGTGCGGCGACCGGTCGGCACCCTCATGCGCTGCGCCCGAACAGCCCTTGCGGCCTTATCAGCAGGACGACGATGAGCAGCCCGAAGCTGAACATGCTTTTCAGCGACGGGGTGATGAGATAGGCCGAGAGCCCTTCCGACACGCCGATCAGCAGCCCGCCCAGCAGCGCCCCCGGCATGCTGCCGAGGCCGCCGACGATGACGATGACGAAGGAAAGGAGCGTGTAGTCGGTGGAGATATAGGGCTGCACGTCGACGAGGAGCAGCATCAGCGTCCCCGCGGCGCCGACGCAGGCGGCGCCGAGGCCGAAGGTCACGCCATAGAGCCGGCTAACGTCGAGTCCGACGACTTGCGCGCCCACCTGATTGTCGGCGCAGGCGCGGATCGCCTTGCCGGTCCGCGTGTAGCGGAAGAAGGCCCAGAGCAGCGTGACGCTGATCACCGCGCCCGCGGCCGCGAACACCCGAACCTTGTCGAGGATGAGGCTGCCGATCTGGAAGGAATCGAGCGCGTAGTCCGGCTGGACGTTGCGCGCATCGGGTCCGAAGACCATCAGCATCGAACTCGTCAGCAGCGTCGCGATGCCGAGCATGAGGATGAACTGCTCGTGCTCCGGCCGGAAGATGTAGCGGTTGATGAGGCCGCGCTGCAGCGCAAATCCGAAGACGAACAGGATGAGCGCGTTGAGCGGCGCGCACAGCAGCGGGTCGAGGCCCAGATATTTGTGCAGCAGGATGGTGGCGTACATGCCCATCACCATCATCTCGCCATGGGCGAAATTGACGATGCGCACGACGCCGAAGATGACCGACAGCCCCAGCGCCATCAGCCCGTAGACGGCGCCGGTGAGGATGCCGTCGACGACAAAGGTCACATAAGGAGGCATGCACCGCGCCGCGACGGCTCTGGCAGGGGGCTGGGCGCGCGCGCCGCGCTAGAACCAGCGCGGCATCGGGAAGACCGGCTTCGCCTCGGCATTCGCCTCGGGCAGCACGACGGTCGGCTTGCCGTTGAGATTTTCGACGCTGGCGGAGGGCAGATGCGTGTTCTGCCCCTTGGCGTCGAAGGTGATGGCGCCGCCGATCATCACGCGTTCGGTGATGTGGGTCGTCCGGAGCGCCGCGGCCAGCGCCTCGGGCTTCGTCGATTTCGCGCGCTTGTAGGCGTCGACGCAGACGAGCAGCCCCTCGAACATGAAGCCCTGTTCGAGCCCGCACAAATAGTCGGGATGGGCCTTGTAGAAATCGGTCTGGAAGCGATGCGCCAGCGGCTGCTTGGGATCGAGCCACGGCTGGTTGGTGATGCAATAATTCGCGTACTTGCCGAGCGCCTTGAAGAATTGCGGGAACTGCATGCCCGGGCTGCCGGGGCTGATGATGCCCATCGGCTGGTAGCGCTGCTCCACCATCTCGCGGACCATGATGATGATGTCATTGAGGCGGTGGATGACGATCTGAAGGTCGGGGTTGGCCGCTTTGGCCTTGGCGACCTCGACGGACAGATCGTTGGTCTGGGGCGAGTAGCCGATCTGCTCGACGATCTTGAACGGCAGGCCGAAGCGGTCGCGATAGCTGATCACCGCCTTCCGCGTCGCCTCGCCGAAACTGTCATTGACATAGGTGAGCACCGCCGTTTTGGGCGTCGTGCCGGTGATCTTGAACAACTGGTCGAACAGCACCATGCCGTTGTCGCCGAACATGTGCGAGGTCGGAAAATTGCGGAACACGAACTTGTAGCCCTGCTCGGTGATGGCGGGGTCGGCGCCGATATTCACCACCATCGGGATGCCGTGCTGTTCGGCCACCTGGGCGAGCGCGAAGGTCTGCGCCGAATCGAACGATCCCATCAGCATGTGGCAGCCGTCGCGGATCAGGCGCTCGGCCTGGGTGCGCGCGGTCTGGGGGTTCGACTCGGTGTCGCCGTCGATCACCTCGAAGGAATAGCCCATGTCCTTGATGATCTTTTCCGCGACCTCGAGCCCGATCTGGCAATCCTTGCCGATGAAGGCCTCGAAGCCCGAACGCGGCAGCAGGCTGCCGATCTTGATCGGTGCCATCTGGGCGCGGGCGCGGCCGACGGGCGAGGCTGCGAGCGCGCCCGCGGCGAGCGCGCCCCGGGTAAAGCTGCGGCGAGATAGCGTCATCATGTCCTCCCTCACGATGGCCCGTTTCAGTGGATTTCGCCCGGCACGGCGAGAGGGCCGATTGATCCGTGTCCTGTACCGTTCTGCTTATGTGCGCTGCGACCATGCGGGCATGGGAAATACCGGCTTCGCCGCGGCATTGGCCTCCGGCAGCACGACCGTGGGCCGGCCGTCGAGGTTCTGCACCACGGCCGAGGGCAGATGCGTATTCTGGCCCTTGGCGTCGAAGGTGATGGGACCGCCCAGCATGACGCGGTTGTCGATATGCGTTGCCTTGAGCGCCTCGACCAGCGCCTGCGGCTTGGTCGAGCCGGCGCGCTTGTAGGCGTCGGCGCAGACGAGCAGGCCCTCGAAGGTGAAGCCGTCGTCGAGGATGGCGAAATCGTCGGGATAGGCCTTCTTGTAGGCGGCCTGGAACGTGCCGGCGAGCGCCTGTTTCGGATCGAACCAGGGGATGTTGGTGATGCAGTAATTCGCGTATTTGCCGAGCGCCTTGAAGAACTGCGACTGATACATCCCCGGACTGCCGGGGCTGATGATGCCCATGGTGTCGTATTTCTGCTTCACCATCTCGCGCACCAGCAGGATCGCGTCGTTGAGGCGCGTCACGACTACCTGAAGCTCGGCCTTCGCCGCCTTCGCCTTCGCCACCTCGGCCGACAGATCCCTGGCGTCGGGGGCATAGTCGATGTCGGCGACGAACTTGAACGGCAGCCCGACCTTGGCGGCATAGGCCTTGATGCCCTTGGTCATGGCGACGCCGAAGGTGTCGTTCAAATGCATCAGCACCGCGGTCGTGGGCGTCTTGCCGGTGGCGGCGAACAGCGCCTTGAAATTGCCGAGGCCTTGGCTGCCCAGCATGATCGCCGTCGGAAAGTTGCGGAAGACGAACTTGTAGCCCTGCTCGGTGATGGCCGGGTCGGCGCCGATGTCGATGACATGGGGGATGCCGTGCTGTTCGGCCACCTGGGCGATGGCGAAGGTCTGCCCCGAATCGAAGGCGCCGACCAGCATGTGGCAGCCTTCCTGGATCAGCTTCTCCGCCTGGGTGCGCGCGACATCGGGCTTCGATTCGGTATCGGCGTCGATCACCTCGATGTTGTAGCCCATGTCCTTGAGCATGGGCTTGGCGACGGCGACCGCCT
>Ga0307373_10016199_pt1 | contig 10023 bp, 4 predicted proteins | sample OX2MG_FD_202534 | JGI IMG/M metagenome (GOLD analysis project Ga0307373, IMG submission 202534) | Soil microbial communities from Risofladan, Vaasa, Finland - OX-2 | ecosystem: Environmental > Terrestrial > Soil > Coastal area > Acid sulfate soil | place: Finland: Risofladan, Vaasa | collected...
TACGTTGGGCGGGTGACGATCGCGGGGGTCAAGAACGAACGGCTTACTTCCTTGCTGGAGTATGCGACCAAGCTCAATCCGGGGACCGCGCTTACCCGGTCGGCAGTGCAGGATGGAACCGACAGCTTCAACGAGACGCTGGAGCAGCAGGGCTTTTACCAGCCAAAGGTCTCTGCGAAGACCGAGACCGATCAAGCCGGAGACCAGGTAAACGTGACCTACACGGTGGACGTTGGCCCGCAGGCGAGGATCGGGCAGGTGCAGTTGGAGGGGACGGATCCTGGGCTCACGCTGCAGCAGTTCAAGAAGACAGGAAAGTTGAAGACCGGGAAAAAGGTCTCTCGCGATACGACCAGCAATGCGCTGACGCGGCTGCGGTCTCGCTATCAGAAGAAAGACCATCTGGAAGCGGTTGTGACGCTGCAGAAACAGACTTACGTTCCGGTGCGCAAGCAGCTCGACTATAACTTCCATGCGAACCAGGGACCGGTGGTGAAGGTAGAAGTCGAAGGGGTAAAGCTCACGAAGAGCCGTCTTCATCTGCTGGTTCCGATCTATGAAGAAGGGACCATCGATAACGACCTTTTGAACGAGGGTGTCTATAACATTCGCGACTATCTGCAGCAACGCGGATACTTCGACGCGACGGTAAAGGTCCGCGTGGTGGGGGAGGATACGCCCTCCGAGCGGGTCGTCTTCGCGGTTGATCGCGGGGTGAAACATAAGGTCATGGCGGTGAACATCAAGGGCAACAAATATTTTTCGACTGATCTGCTGCGGGAGAGGATGCAGGTGCAGAAGTCCAACGCCTATCAGCGTAGCGGCAGGTATAGCCCTTCGCTGGTGACGGGGGACGTCAACTCGATTGAAGCTCTGTATCGCGCCAACGGATTTGACCAGGCGAAGGTCACGACGGACGTGAAAGATATTGATGACGCGGCGAGCGGCAAACCATTGAAGGCCGCTCAGATTCGTGTGACCTACGTGGTTGCCGAGGGGCCGCAGCAGAAGTTTGGCACCATCGATCTGGCCGGCGTCGATCCGAGCCGGACCAAAGAGTTGAAAGGGCTGATGAATTCGCAGCAGGGTCAGCCCTTTTCGCTGGTCACCCTGTCGGGCGACCGCGATGCGGTACTGGGGTACTACCTGAGCCATGGCTTCGACCAGGCGAGGGTTGAGGTCAAGCAGGATAATAAAGCCGATGCCAACAAAGTAAATGTGACGCTGAACGTGACCGAGGGGCCACAGGTTTTTATCAACCATGTGCTGTTGTCGGGAATTGAGCATACGAAGCCGAAGGTAGTGGAGAAGAGCATCCTGGTTCATCCGGGCGATCCTCTCGACCAGAGCGCGCTGCTGCAGACGCAGAGAAATCTATACAACATGGCGTTGTTCAACGAGGTGGCGACGGCGGTGCAGAATCCGTCCGGAGATGCGCCGACAAAGAATGTGCTGGTGCAGTTGACCGAGGCGAAGCGGTGGAACGTGACCTATGGTGCTGGTCTGGAGGCGCAGACGGGGACGCCCAGCCGCGGCGCGGTCTCTGATGCTTCGTGCATACAACTGGGGAAAAAGCCTGGCTGTAACAGCGACTTTTCGCAGAACGGAAAAACCGGCGTAAGTCCGCGCGTTTCGATCGACGTGTCCAGGATTAACCTTCGAGGGACGGAGAATTCGTTGACGCTGCATGGGTCGTACGGCCTGCTGGAGGAGATCGGAACTCTGACGTTTCAGAACCCGCATCTACTGGGTGCGAGGAACATATCTGCCGCAGTGACCGGCGGATATTCGAATGTGCAGGACATCACGACGTTTGCGTCCTCGACGTTGCAGGGCGATTTTCGTGTGACTCAGAAGGTGAAGAAGGCGGACACCTTCATTTATGACTTTGAATATCGCCGGGTAAAGGTCGAGAGTCTGCAGGTTTCAGCAGCCCTGATTCCTCTGCTCTCGCAGCCGGTACGTGTAGGCGGTCCGGGGATTACGTGGTTCCACGATACGCGGTCGCCTAGTCCTCTTGATGCGGCGAAGGGATCGTATACGACGATTCAGGCGTTTCTCGCATCGTCGAAGTTTGGCTCTCAGACAGACTTTTACAAGCTGGATGGAACGAACTCGAGCTACTACCAGTTTGGCAAACAGAAATATGTGCTGGCGAGGAGCACGCGCATCGGATATGAACGCTCTTCAGGCGAGAACCCGAACGCGACGACCGATGTTTGCCAAGGGGTTCTTCTGACGACGAATCCAAGTTGCGATGCGATTCCGTTGCCGGAACGGCTCTATGCCGGTGGTGCGAACTCCCATCGAGGTTTTGGAATCAATCAGGCTGGCCCGAGGGACCTGCAGACAGGCTATCCCGTGGGCGGCAAGGCCGTGTTCGTAAATTCGGTGGAACTGCGCTTGCCGCCTCCGACACTGCCGTATGTGGGCACCAGCGTCAGCTTTGTCCTGTTTCACGATATGGGAAACGTGTTTCAGAATGCGGAAGATATGTTTCCCAGCTTCCTTCACTTTCATCAACCGGATAACAAGACCTGCTCCGAGGTGTCGGGCAAGGTCGGGGAGTGTAACTTCAACTATTTTTCTCATGCCGTCGGCCTCGGAGCGCGTTATAAGACGCCGGTCGGTCCGATCCGGGTCGACTTCAGCTACAACCTGAATCCGACGGTGTACCCGGTGATCTATGACTTCAATAACAACCCTCCGCACGTAGGTCATTCTGGTCATTTCAACTTCTTCTTCAGCATTGGACAGAGCTTCTAAATGGATTCGATCAGCGACAAAGCGAGGATGTGGCGGCAGGCTGGAGCGACGGTGCTGATTGCGATGACCGTGCTGATGGGTGGGCAGTTGCTTTGTGCTCAGAAGCCTGCGGTGCTGCCTGGGCAGCCGTCGACGCTTCCTGGCACAGGACAGGGAACGGTGCTGGACCGCGTGGTCGCGGTGGTCAACGGGGATCTCATTCTCGAGAGCGATGTGGATGAGGAGATGCGGTTCGAAGAGATTCAGCCTTATCGGACTACCGATGAGAATCACTCGCGTGAGCTTACGGTGCGGCGGCTGATCGATCGATTGCTGATTCTGCAACAGGCGGATCTGGAGCCCGAGACCGCTGTCTCGGACAAGGAACTTGATGGTCAGCTGATGACCCTGCGCAAGGATATTCCAGAGTGCAAGCAGTATCACTGCGAGACGGACGCGGGCTGGGAAAAATATATCAATGCCCATGGCTTTACGCTCCAAGAGTTTAATCAGCGGTGGCGTGAGCGCATGGAACTGCTGCGATTTATCGAGGTGCGGTTTCGCAACGGCATTCGGATCTCGGACGATGACATCAAGAACTACTACGAGAAGACGATGCTGCCTGAGTATGCGGAGCGGCACGTAGCGCCGCCGAAGCTGGGGACGATCTCTCCGCGCATTGAAGAAGTATTGCTGCAGCAGCGGGTCGGCAACCTCTTGCGAGACTGGCTGACGTCGCTGCGGGCGCAGGGACGAGTGCGCATCATGAGGCCGGGTGAGGTGGCGCCGTGAGCGATGCTGAGAAGAGACCGCTGCCGGACAGGATCGAGCAAAAGCTCGAGCAGAAGCTTGCCAGCGTGAAGCGCTCGCTTGGCGGGAGGGTCGCGCACGTGATTGCGTGGATCTTCGCTGGCTTCAGCGTCCTGTTGCTAGTGCTGGTTGCGGCGTTCTCGTGGTATTCGACTACGGCGAACTTCAATCAACGGGTGAACAAGGTGGTTGTGAATGTGCTCGAGAACGCAACCGGCGGCCGGGTGGAGTTGAAGGGCATCCACTTCACGCTATGGCACCTGGCGATCGAAGCCGATGGGCTTGTCATTCATGGTCTCGAAGGACCGGGAGAAGCGCCTTATCTGTCGGCGGACAAGATCCAGGTACGGGTCACGATCTCCAATTTCTTTTCTCATGTGGCCGGAACGGGGATTGCATCACACATCAGCCTGAGCTTACTGCGCGTCGACCATCCGCAGATCCATCTCATGATCGACAAGAACGGGAAGACCAATCAGCCTGTGCCGAAACATCCAAGCACAAGCAACGAGCCGGTCATCGATACCCTTCTCGACTTGAAGGCGAAGCAGGTGGAATTGGCGAGCGGCGTGTTTCTGCTGAATGACCGCGCGGTTCCATTTGATCTAGCGGCTCGCGATGTCGATGCAGAGGTTTACTATCTTGCTTCGAGAGACCACTATGGCGCGACGGTGGATCTCAAGGACCTTCGGACGAAGCTGGGCAAAGAGCCAGCGGCTGACTCCACGCTTCACGTTGAAGCCGAGGTGGGCCGCAATATGGCGGAGTTGAAGAATCTTGTTCTGCATACGGGAAAGGCCTCGAATATTAAAGCCAGCGCGAGCCTTCACAACTTTGCGCATCCCGATTGGCAGGCCAGCGTGGAAGGCACGTTGGAGCTTAGCCAAATTGCGGTGTTAAGCGGTGTGGATGGGTTGAAGGCCGGCACGGTGGACCTCGCCCTGAAAGGCCACAGTTGTGATGTATCGCCTGTGGTCGCTCAGAAGCATCCCAGGTTCTGGCAGCGGCTTCATCCTCGATCGAATGCGAAGCCGAGCACTAAAGTTTTGCCGCCCGATCCCGATTGCATTGCGGGATATTTGCTGGTGGGGTCGGCGAAGATTCACAAGGCGGCTTATCGCGATGAATACGTTCGCCTGCATGATATTGATGGCAGCTCGCAGTTGCACATCACGCCAACGGAGTTATTGCTGACCGCATTGACTGGATATCTGCCGGGCGGCGGGAGCGCGGCGGGAGAGTTGCGCATCTCCAACTGGCTGGGTGAGGTTCCCGCGGATGCGCCTGCGACCTCGCCGACGACCAAGGCCGTGGTCACGACAACGAATACGACGGCGAAGGCGATTGGCGCGAAGGCTCCAATTACAGGCAAGACGACGTTGCCTCCGGTGGTCAGCGCGCATGCCTATCTCTCCGCGACGATTAATAAAATTCCGCTGCGCACGATCATGGACATCACAGCGCCGGAGAACTACGGCGATCTGGGCTTCGACACTGCGGTCAGCGGTCCTGTAAAGATGGAATGGGGCGGTCCGGCTAAGGACATCGCCGACACGGTGGTTGCCGATGGCACTTTGAAGTTTGCGCCGACCGGCGTTCATCGCAGAGGAGCGCTCTCCGATATTCCAGTGACGGGGCAGGCAAAGGCGCACTACTCAGGAAGCAGCGAGACGGTTGAGATTCAGAGTGTGACCATGCAGACGCCGCAATCGAATATCGACGCGAGCGGCGTGCTTGGAGTCAACCTGGGCGATGCTTTGACGGCGTTGCGCGTCGATATGACTGTGCGCGATATCGGCGAATTCAACCAACTTTTGCTGACGCTGGGGCTGGAAGGCAATGGGAAGAAGGGTGCGGCCGCTATTCCGGTGGTTCTGCATGGCGCGCTTCAGTTCAATGGAACGGCGCGGGGTGCGATTCGCGACCTCGAGGTGAAAGGCCACCTTGAGGCACAGAACATGGAAGCGAAGATCGGCACTGCCGACGCTCTGATCGATTCACTGGTAGCTGACGCTGAGTACTCGCCCAACTCCGGGCTTCTGGTGGCGACCTCCACCATCAAGCGCGGGACCGCGGTGTTGAATGTGACTGGCGATCTGGAGCCGAGGAAGGCAGTGTCACATCGCGGCGTTACTACCTACGAGTGGGACGAGGGCATGTCGATCAATGCGAAGATGCAGTTGGCTGACGCGCAGATGGCCGACCTGGTTCAGATTACGGGGCAGCAGCAGAAGGTTCCGGTAACGGGAACCGTTGCGGCAGAGGCGCATGTTCTGGGGACATTGAGGGACCTGAATGGAAGCGGGCATCTCTCGCTGCTCAAGGGTGTCGCGTATGGTGAGCCTTACGATTCGGCTGTCGCCGATCTGACAGTGCACGGGCAGGATGTCGAGGTGACGGATCTTCTGCTGAAGCTTCACGGCATGCAGATTGCCGGTGATGGCGGCTACGACATGGGCACGGAGCATCTGCATGGCCACATTGACGGTCAGAATCTGCTGCTGTCGAAGTTCGATACGCTGCGGAAGACGACCTCGAATCTTGACGGGACGCTGAGTGTCGTTGCGGATGCGAATGGGACTCTAAAAGAGCCAGGGCTGAAGGCCAACGCGAAGCTTACCGGGATCACCGTCATGGGGCAGCCGGTGGGCGATGCCGTGGCGGATATTCATACGCAGGGACAGAGGATGTACGTCACAGCCAGCTCGACGGTGACAGGCGCGAAGCTGGATGCGACAGGACAGGTGCAGTTGACGGGTGACTATGAAACCGAGGCGAAGTTGACGCTTACGGGACTCGACATCGGCAAGCCACTGGCGATGTTTGGCTCCAGTGCGTTGAAGGCGCAGTCGGCCATCAACGGCGTCGTCACGGTGAATGGTCCGCTCAAGACTCCGAAGGCTCTCAGCGGAACGGCTGAGTTCAATCCGGTTGACGTGAAGCTGCAGGGAGTTGAACTCACGGCGGCGGAGCCTTTGAAGGCCAGCCTGCGCGATGGCACGGCCACACTGGAGCAGATCCACATCACCGGGCAGGATACGAATCTTCAGTTCAGCGGAACGGCGCAGCTCTTCGGCTCGACCGATCCCAAGGGTGGCAAGCTGAATGTGAAGGGAAGCGGAAGCGTCAGCATGGCGCTGCTGCACACCTTCCGTCCCGACCTGATCACCAGCGGCAAGGTTGAATTTACGGTTGCGGCGGGCGGACAGGTTAAGAACCCTGCGCTGACTGGCAAGGTGCAGTTCGACGACGTGAACGTCGCCATGGACGGCATTCCGAATGGCCTCAACAAGATGAATGGCACGCTCGTCTTCAACGAAGACCGGTTGCAGGTGCAGAGCCTGACGGCGACCACGGGCGGCGGCCAGTTGAAGATTGGCGGCTACATCCGTTATCGCAACGGCTTGTTTGCCGACCTGACCGCGACCGGCGATGTGGTTCGGGTGCGGCTCTATGGCTTAAGCGCGACGGCCACTACGAAGCTGAGACTGCAAGGTTCTGCGGACAGCGCACAGCTGAGTGGAACGGTGTTGCTTACCCGTTTCGGCATCGGGGCCGATATTGATTTAGCGGCTTTCTCTTCAGCGGGCGGTATCAGCGCGCCTCCCGATCCGAATGCTCTCTCTAACAAGATTCGCCTCGATGTGCGAATCACGAGCTCGCCTCAACTCGATTTTCAAAATTCGTATGCCAAGCTTGCGGGAACGGTAGACCTGACGATTCGCGGAACGGTGGCGACGCCCTCTGTTCTGGGGCGCGTTCAGATTACCGACGGCAGCGCGACCTTTGCCGGTACGAAGTACCAGTTGCAGCGCGGCGATATCTACTTCACCAACCCGGTGCGGATCGACCCGATCATCGACCTCGACGCTACGGCACAGGTGGAGAACTACGACATTACGGTAGGCCTGCACGGAACCATGACCAACCTCAAGCCGACCTACAGGTCAGAGCCTCCGCTGAGCGAAGCCGACGTTTTTGCGCTGCTGGCACTGGGGCGCACACAGGAAGAGGCGCAGATCTATCAGGAGAAGCAGGCGCAGGCGGGGACTGATCCCACAACCAGCGCGCTGCTGGGCGGGGCGCTCAATGCGACGGTAAGTAATCGCGTCGAGAAGCTGTTCGGCGTCGGCAGCGTTAAGATCGATCCTGCGTTTGTGGGGACACTGGGAAACTCGGCGGCGCGCATTACCGTTCAGCAGCAGCTATCGAAGCAGATCACGGCGACCTTTGCCACCAACGTGAACAGTTCGGCACAACAATTGATTCAATTGCAATACGACCTCAATCACAATATGTCCATCGTGGTGACGCGCGATGAGTCGGGTGTCTTCAGTATTGTGTATAAACTGCGGCAAAGATATCGTTAGCTACCGGGCAAAGCCCGGATTGCATCTCATCATGGGAACACCGTGGGCCGCGCCCGGACTATTTGAGGCTGGTTCACCGGAAGGAAAGACGAATGTCGGTATCGAAGAGAATGAAATTTGCAGGACTTCTCGGGTTATCGTGTGTGTTTTTATTCGGACCTGCCGCAAGAGGTATCGCGCAGGCGCCCGCCACTGCCACCGCAGGAGACAACGCAAACGACGCGCAGATTCAGACGAATCTGACGAAGACGTTGAACAACAAGCGGTTCAAAGGTGTAACCGCTTCCGTACAGGACGGCATGGTTACGCTGAAGGGAACGGTCGATGTCTACAGCGATAAGGAAGACGCGGACAAGCGCGCTCACCGTGTTAAAAATGTGAAGGGCGTCCAGAACCTGGTTGAGATCGGCGGTCCGGTCGTCGAGGATGCGACGCTCCGCAACAAGCTGGCGGAGAAGCTAGTCTACGACCGCGTGGGCTACGGAACGACGGCCTTCAATGCGCTTACGATTGCGGTGAAAGATGGTGTGGTGAGCCTTGGCGGCACGGCTTACGGGCCGGTGGACAGGGACTCGGCGGTCAGCCTGGTGTCGAATTATCCCGGCGTAAAGGACGTGGTGGATAACATCAACGTAGCGCCGGTATCTCCGATGGACGACCGTATTCGACTCGCCGAGGCGCGTGCGATCTACGGTGCGCCGCAGTTGAACAAGTATGCGCTCGATCCGGCGAAGCCGATTCGGATTACCGTCGTCAATGGAAATGTGACCTTATCGGGCGTCGTGGATAGCCAGTCGGACAAGGATATTGCCGGTATTCGGGCAAATGGCGTCGGTGGAGTCTTCAAGGTGGTCAACAACCTGCAGGTGGCGGGCGCACCGGCTCAGAATGAAAAATAGTCTTTCCAATTGAACAAGAGGTCACGTTGGCGATGCCGGCGTGGCCTCATCTCTTTTACGATAGAAGCATGGCTTCTTTGTGGAAGAGCACTGCTGTAACGCTTGAGATGATCAAGTGGGAACATTCGATCTTTGCCCTGCCGTTTGCGCTGACCGGCGCTGTGCTGGCTGCGGATGGCTGGCCTTCGCTGCGCGTGCTGGGCTGGATCGTTGTCTGTATGGTGGCGGCGCGTTCGGCGGCGATGGCATTCAACCGGCTGGTCGACGCGCGGCTCGATGCGGCGAACCCGCGGACCGCGATGCGCGCCATCCCCGCCGGAACTCTGAGCGGCAATTTTGTCGGCGGCTTTGTCGTGGTCTCGGTGGTGATCTTCGCGGTGGGTGCGGCGATGCTGAACAAGCTCACTCTCGAACTCGCTCCGGTGGCGCTGGGCGTGGTGCTGGCCTACAGCTACATGAAGCGGCTCACGCGCTGGTCGCATGTTGTCCTGGGGCTGGCCTTGGGGATCGCTCCTTCGGCAGCGTGGATCGCGGTGCGCGGCTCGCTCGATATTCGAATCGTCGTGCTCACCCTGGCGGTGCTGCTGTGGGTCGGTGGCTTCGATGTGCTCTACGCCTGCCAGGACTTCGAGCACGATCGTAAGGCAGGGCTGAACAGCGTGCCGCAGGCTTTTGGCATCGGCGCGGCTTTCTGGATCGCGCGCGCCATGCACATCGGGATGCTGGTGATGCTGTGCTGGCTGATTATGCTCTTCGGGCTGGGTAAGGTGGCCATGCTCGGCGTGGCGCTGGTGGCGCTGCTGCTGCTCTATGAGCACCTGATTATTTCGCCCAAAGACATGCGCAGGATGAATGCGGCTTTCTTCACTTTGAACGGCGTCATCTCGGTGGTGTTTTTTGGCTTTGTCGCGGCGGACGTGCTGCTGCGGCGATAAAAAAGCCCACCAGTGAAGGCGGGCTTTTTGGGGGCTTCCTGCCAAGGCTTAGTGAACTTGCCGCACATCATCGTGATGCTTCACGTCGTCCAGCTTGGCATTGATTTTTTCCTTGACGTTCTGCGCGGTGGAGGTGATCTTCTCGCGGACGTCATGGGCCTTATCGTCGGCGCGCTGCTTGTAGTCCGCACCTTCTGCATGGCTCTGGGTGCGGGCTTTGTCGCTTACCTCTGAGGCCGTGTCTTTGGCGTTGCCCCAGGCTTC
>Ga0307373_10016200_pt1 | contig 10022 bp, 12 predicted proteins | sample OX2MG_FD_202534 | JGI IMG/M metagenome (GOLD analysis project Ga0307373, IMG submission 202534) | Soil microbial communities from Risofladan, Vaasa, Finland - OX-2 | ecosystem: Environmental > Terrestrial > Soil > Coastal area > Acid sulfate soil | place: Finland: Risofladan, Vaasa | collected...
GTGCCGGGTCGCGTCCGTTCAATGGCACGTCGTCGCGGTTCCGCCGCCCGCGCAGCAGCCCGGAGGTTGGCCTACAGGCACGGCGTCCACTTCTCCGGCTCGTCCCACACCACGTCGCCTTTCTTCACCGGCGCGCCCGCGACCCGAACAGGATGATCCGCTCGGGGTTGAACTGCTCGGCGATCCGCCGGCTCAACTGCCGGATTTTCGTGTCGGTGATCATTCCGGGCTCACGTCCGGATTATGCCGTAAACGCGGATCGAAGCCGCACGCATCTCGGCGTGGCACGAGGTGCCCTCGTTCCCGCGCGCTCGCCCGCAGTGCCCTACCCCCGGTTGTAGCGGTCCTCGAAGCGCTCGATGTCGTCCTCGCCGAGGTAGCCCCCGGACTGCACCTCGACGATGAACAGCGGCACCTCGCCCGGGTTCTCCAGCCGGTGCTTCACGCCGAGCGGGATGAAGGTGGACTGGTTCTCCTCGAGCGACAGTATCTCCTCGCCGCGGGTCACGCGCGCGCGCCCGGAGACCACCACCCAGTGTTCGGCGCGGTGGCGATGGCGCTGCAGCGACAGCGCGTGGCCGGGCTTGACCATCAGGCGCTTCACCTGGAAGCGCGCGCCCGCGTCCACCGACTCGTAGTAGCCCCAGGGGCGGTACACGCGCTTGTGCGACACGTGCTCGGTGCGCCCGTTCTTTTCCAGGTGCGCGACCACCTCGCGCACCTCCTGCGCGCGCTCGCGTGCAGTCACCAGCACCGCGTCGCTGGTCTCGACGATCACCAGGTCGCGCACCCCGAGGGCGGAGACCAGGCGCCCGTCGCTTCTCACCAGGCAGCCCGCGGCATCCGCGAGGTGCACGTCGCCGCGCACCGCGTTGCCGCGCGCGTCCTTGTCCGAGACCTCCCACAGCGCGGACCACGAGCCGACGTCGCTCCAGCCCAGATCCGAGCGCACCACCGCGCCGCGGCTCGTCTTCTCCATCACCGCGTAGTCGATCGACTCGGCGGGGCAGGCGGAAAACGCCTCTTCGTCGAGCCGCATGAAGTCCATGTCGGCGCGGATCGTCGCGTGCGCCCGGGCGGCCGCTTCGGCGATGTCGGGGCGCAGCTGCCGCAACTCGTCGAGATAGGCGCGGGCGCCGAAGACGAACATGCCGCTGTTCCACAGAAAGCCGCCCTGCGCGAGGAAGGCCTGCGCCGTCTCGGGATTCGGCTTCTCGACGAAGCGGCGGATGCGATAGAGCGGGGCCCCGGGCGAGAGCGCTTCGCCCTGCTCGATGTAGCCGAAGCCGGTCGCGGGCTCGGTGGGCACGATGCCGAAGGTGACGAGCGCTCCGTCCGCGGCCGCCCGCCTCGCCGTGCGCACCGCGGCGCCGAAGGCCGCGACGTCGCGCACCACGTGGTCGGAGGGCAGCACAAGCAGGAGCGCCTGCGGATCGCGGCGCGCGGCGACGTGCGCGGCGACCGCCACCGCCGGAGCGGTGTTCCGGCCCATCGGCTCGAGCAGCAGCGCGCCCGGCGCGACGCCAATTTGCTGCATCTGCTCGGCGATCAGGAAGCGGTGCTCGTGGTTGCCGATCAGGACGGGGGGTGCACCGTCCTCGAGCGCCGCGAGCCGCAACGCGGTGTCCTGGAGCAGGCTGTGCTCGGTGATGAGGGGCAGGAACTGCTTGGGAAGCAGCTTGCGCGACAGCGGCCAGAGGCGCGTGCCGCTGCCGCCGCACAGGATCACCGGAACGAGAGAAGGCACGGGCGGGCTCGATGCGAAAGGAAGGAGGCTATTGTAGAGGCCGCCTGCGCGGCGGTGTTGTCCCTCAGTCCGGAAACCCTTGCGGGTTCTGCGACTGCCAGCGCCACGCGTCGCGGCACATGTCCTGCAGCCCCCGCGTCGCGCGCCAGCCCAGCTCGCGCGCGGCGAGCGAGGCATCGGCGTAGCACGCCGCCACGTCCCCGGGCCGGCGCTCGACGATTTCGCAGGGGACGGGCACGCCGCTCGCGGCTTCGAACGCGCGCACCATTTCCAGCACCGAGTAGCCGTGCCCGGTGCCGAGGTTCACCGTGATCGAGCGCCGCGCGCCTTCGAGGTAGCGCAGCGCGGCGACGTGGCCGGCGGCGAGGTCCATGACGTGGATGTAGTCGCGCACGCCGGTGCCGTCCGGCGTGTCGTAGTCGGCGCCGTAGATGCGCAGCCGCGGCCTGCGGCCGGCCGCCACCTGCGAGACGTAGGGCATCAGGTTGTTCGGCACGCCGACCGGATCCTCCCCGATCCGGCCGGAGGGATGCGCGCCCACCGGATTGAAGTAGCGCAGCGTGGCGTGCCGCAGCCACGGCTCCGCCGCCGCCGTGTCGAGCAGGATCTGCTCGATCATCTGCTTGGTCTGCCCGTAGGGGTTCACCGCCTGCAAGGGGTGATCCTCGGCGAGCGGCAGGCGCCGCGGCGCGCCGTACACCGTGGCCGACGAGCTGAACACGAAGTGCGGCACCCGGTGCGCCACCACCGCCTCGAGCAGCGCGATCGCGCCGCCGACGTTGTTGTCGTAGTAGGCAAGGGGCTTCGCGACCGACTCGCCGACCGCCTTCAGGCCCGCGAAGTGCAGCACCGCCCCGAAGCGCTGCCGCGCGAAGAGCCGCTCCAGCGCGCCCCGGTCGCGCAGGTCGAGCTTTTCGAATTCCACCGCCTTCCCGCCCAGCGCCTCGATGCGCCCGAGCACCGAGCGCTTGCTGTTCGCGAGGTTGTCGGCGATCACGACCTCATAGCCGGCCTGCATCAGCTCGACGCAGGTGTGCGAGCCGATGTAGCCCAGGCCGCCGGTGACGAGGACTGAGGCGTTCACTTCGGCGCTCCCGCGCGCGTCCGCTGCGTGGTGCGTGCAATCACCACCCCGACCAGCGCCCCCGCCGCATCCACCAGCGCATCCGCCAGCTCGAACGGATGCGCGTGGCCGGCGATCTCGATCGCCTCCTGCCCGAAGCCGAATGCGACCACCGCCAGGAGCACGATCCACGCCGGCACCCCGCGCAGCCCGCGGCGCCAGGCGAAGGCGAGCACCGCGAAGGCGGCGAAGTGCGCCGCGTAATGCAGATCGCCGTACGCGAACACCTTGCGCGCCGCCGGCACCACGCTCGCCCACAGCAGGCCGAGCGTCAGGGCGATCCCGGCGGCGAGGAACGCCCTGTCGGCCGCGCGCGTCACGCCCGCCCTCCCCGCGACGCGTCGACCCCGTTCGGCTCCATCCCCCAATGCCCGTGAATACGTATAATCGTACGTATCGGGAAGGAGACCGCGATGGCCAGGAAGCTCACCATACTGATCGACGACGCCGTTTACGAAGGATTGCACCGGGTGGTCGGGCGCGGGAGCATCAGCAAGTTCATCGAGGACCTCGCCCGCCCGCACGTGGCGCAGCGGGAGCTGAGCGCCCAGTACCGCGAAGCGGCCAGGGATGGGGCACGCGAACGCGAGGCGCGGAAATGGACCGAAGGCCTCGCGGGGGACGTCGATGAAACGCGGTGAAGTGTGGTGGGTCGACTTCGAGCCCGCCGTGGGTTCGGAGGTCAAAAAAACTCGCCCCGCGGTGATCGTCAGCAACGACGCGTCGAACGCCGCGATGCATCGCGTGCAGGTGGTCCCGATCACGAGCAACGCCGCGAAGCTGTACGTGTTCGAGGCGCCGGTGGTCGTAAAAGGCGCAGCCGGAAAAGCGATGGCCGATCAAATCATGACCGCCGACAAGCGGCGCCTGAAGAAGCGCATCGGAAAAGTCTCGGCGCCGGAGATGCTCGCCATCGAACGTGCACTGAGGATCCAGCTGGGCCTGCGCTAGGAGGAAGAAAACCGCGCGCGCACGGAAGCTTCCGCCCGCTCGCCCGCGTCCGCATCCGCGAACTGCTTGCGGTACAGCCGCGCATAGGCGCCGTCCTTCGCCAGCAGCTGGGCGTGGCGCCCGACCTCGACGATGCGCCCGCGCTCGAGCACCACGATGCGGTCGGCGCCCTCGATGGTCGACAGGCGGTGCGCGATGACGATGGTGGTGCGCCCGCGCATCAGCGCTTCGAGCGCCGCCTGCACCTGGCGCTCGGACTCGGCGTCGAGAGCGGAAGTGGCCTCGTCCAGGATCAGCACCGGCGCGTTCTTGAGCAGCGCGCGCGCGATCGCCAGGCGCTGGCGCTGCCCGCCCGACAGGCGCACCCCGCTCTCGCCGATCATGGTGTTCAGGCCCTCGGGCATGTCGCGCACGAACTCGCCCGCGTGCGCGGCCTCCACCGCGCCGATCACCTCGCGCTCGCTCGCGCCGCCGAGCTTGCCGTAGGCGATGTTGGCGTACACGCTGTCGTTGAACAGCACCACTTCCTGCGACACCAGGGCGATGTTGGCGCGCAGGCTGGCGAGCGTGAGCTGCTGGATGTCGTGGCCGTCGAGCAGGATGCGCCCCGCGCCCGGGGTGTAGAAGCGCGGCAGCAGGTTGGCGAAGGTGGTCTTGCCCCCGCCCGAGCCGCCGACCAGCGCCACCGTCTCGCCCGGCCGGATGCTGAGCGTGACCTCCGCCAGCGCGGGCTCGGTGCGGCTCGGATAGGTGAAGCTCACGTCCTCGTACACGATCCAGCCCTGCGCGCGCGGCAGCTCGAGCGTGCCGCGGTCCTCCTCAACCGGGGTGTCGATCAGGCCGAACACGCTGTCGGCGGCGGCCAGGCCGCGCTGCAGCGGCGCGTTGACGCCGGTCAGGCGCTTCATCGGCGAGAGCAGCATCAGCATCGCGGTGACGAAGGAGGCGAACTCGCCCACCGTGGTGCGGTGGGCGAGCGATTCGCGCAGCGCCATGTAGACGATGATCGCGACCGCGAACGAGGCCAGGATCTGGGTGATCGGCACGGTGGCCGCCGCCGGCACGGTCTGGCGCATGTTGAAGCGGCGCAGCAGCTGGTTGGCCTTCGCGAAGCGGCCCGACTCGTAGTCCTGGCCGCCGAAGATCTTGACCACCTTGTGCGAGACGATCGCCTCTTCCAGCACGTGCGCCAGCTCGCCCATGGCGCGCTGCGCGCCGCGCGCCATGGCGCGCAGGCGGCGCGAGAACGCGCGCACCGCGATCACCACCAGCGGGCCGACGGCGAGCGCGATCAGGGTGAGCTTCCAGTTGAGGTAGAACAGCCAGCCGAGCAGGCCGAGGGTGGCGATCGAGTCGCGCACCGCCACGGTGAGCACGCTGGTGGCGGCGCCGGTGACGCCGGTGACGTCGTAGGCCACGCGCGAGAGCAGCGTGCCGGTGCTGTGGTCGTCGTAGTAGGCGGTGGGAAGGCGCACCAGGCGAGCGAACATGGCCGCGCGCAGGTCGAGCACCACGCGGTTCGACACCCAGGCGAGCAGGTACGCCGCGGCGAAGGTGAGCACCCCGCGCAGCACGAAGATGCCGATCAGCGCGGCGGCGAACACCAGCGGCGAGAGCGCGGGCTTGCCCCCGGAAGCGAAGCCGCCGTCGAGCAGCGGCTTCATGAGCGCCGGAAACAGCGGCTCGGTGAGCGCCGCGCCGACCATCGTCAGCACCCCGAGCGCGAACACCCTGGCGTGCGGCCGGACGTAGGACAGCAGCCGCAGGTACAGCTCGCGGCTCCCGGCGTGCGGCGTCTCGGGCATCGCTATTTCTTTTCCAGCCCGGGGAAGGGCAGCGGGCGCTCGCCCGAGCCCTTGGGCTGCATCTGCTCGGCGCGGCGCATCAGCGCCGCCGCCTGCGGCTGGCCGTTCCTGGCCGCGCGCGAGATCCAGATGTAGGCCTCCTTCGGATTCTTCGTCACGCCGCGGCCCTCGAAGAACATCAGCCCGAGGGCGTACTGCGCGTCCGGGTAGTTCTGGTCGGCGGCGCGCTGCAGCAGCGCCGCGGCCATCTTGTCGTCGCGCTCCACGCCGTACATGCCGCGCGAGTAAATCGCGGCGAGCAGATACTGCGCCTCGGGCTGGAACTGGTTGGCGGACTTGCGCAGCCAGGCCACCGCCTGCTTGACGTCGTGCGGCACGCCGCGGCCGACGCCGTAGAGCAGCGCCAGGTGATACTGGGCGTTGCGCTCGTTGCCCTCGGCGGCGCTCTTCAGCAGCCGCGCCGCCTCGGCGTCGTCCTGCTTGACGCCTTGGCCGTCGAGGTAGGCCATGCCGAGCAGGTACTCGCCGTAGTGCTCGTGCTGCGCCGCCGCCTTCTTGATCCACGCGATGCCCGCGGGGAGGTCGGCGGCGGTGCCCTCGCCGGTCAGCAGCATCTCGCCCAGGTTCGCCTGCGAGCGCGCGTAGCCCTTGTCGGCGGCGAAGCGGAACCACTTGAGCGCCTCGGGCAGGTTGCGCATCGACGCGGGGGCGCGCTGATAGATCACCGCCAGGTTGTGCGCGGCGACGACGTCGCCCTGCTTCGCGGCGCGCTCGAACCACTCGACGGCGAGCTTGTCGCTCTGGAACACCCCTTTGCCGCCGACGTACAGGATGCCCAGGTAGCGCTCGGCCACCGGGTCGCCGCCCTTGGCGAGGTCCTCGAGCTTCTGCCGCGAGTCGGTGCGCCCGGCCGCGGCTTCGTTGGCGAGCTGCGCGATCTCCTTCTCCGGATGCCGCGGCGGCACGGCTGCGCAGGCGAGCAGCCCGGCGCACAGCGCCAGGGCGAGGATCTTGCGTACGGTCGTCATCGTCCAGCTCCCGGCACAAGCGCCGCGTACAGATCGGTCAGCTGCCTGGCCATGTCGTCGATTCCAAAGCGCTCCGCGGTGGCGCGCGCGGCGAGCGCGAGGCGCTGCTCGTCGCGCAGCGCGCGATCCGCCTCCCGCATCAAGCGCGCGAGCCCGGCCGCGTCGCCGGGCTGGCAGACCCAGCCGTTCTCGCCCGGGCGCACCAGCTCGGCGGCGCCGGCGTTGCCGCTCACGATCACCGGCAATCCCATCGCCAGCGCCTCGAGCGCGGTGGTGCCGAACGGGTCGTAGCGGGTGGGAAGCATAAAGCAATCGGCCGCCGCGTAGAGCGGGCGCACGTCCTCGCGCCCGCCGAGGAACTGCACCCGGTCGGCGACCCCGAGCTCGCGCACCAGCGCTTCGAAGCGCGCCGCCTCCCGGTCGCGCCCCGCCACCGCCAGCTTGAGGCCCTTCTCGCCCGCCTGCGCGAGCGCCCGGATCGCGGTGTCCACGCCCTTCCTCCTGAAGCCCGAGCCGACGAACAGGAACACCGTGTCGCGCGGCTGGGCGCCGAGCGCCGCGCGCGCCTCGGCGCGCAGCGCCTGGCGCGCCCGCGGGCTGAAGCGCTCGAGGTCCACCCCGTTGTAGATCACGTGCAGCTTCTCGGGCGCGATGCGAAAGCGCGCCAGGACCTCGTCGCGCACCATGCGCGAAATGCAGATCACCGCGCGCAGCCGCGGGTGCTCGAACATCGCCTTCTCCGCGGCGCACACGTAGCGATGGTAGGGATTGGCCCAAATACCGAGTCGCTCGGCGAGCGAGCCGTGCGCGCGCCGGATCTCCAGCCAGCGCGCGTGCACCCCGTCGCCCACGCGGTACACGTCGCAGCCCGGAATGCGCTCGTGCGACTGCGCCAGATCGAACCCGCGCCGGCGCCAGGCCGCGCGCGCGGCGCGCGCGAACGACCAGTCGCGCCACAGCCGCCCGACATAAAACGGATCCACCTTCAACACCTGGCGCGCGCCCCAGCCGTCCCAGCTGCGCGCGATCAGCGTCACGTCCACCCCCGCGCGCTCCAGCGCGGGCAGCGCGGAGGCGACGATGCGCTCGGCCCCGCCGTAGGGGTTGTAGCGCTGGCGGATCAGGGCGATGCGCATGGGAGGGAGTGCGGGCGCCGTGGCCCCGTGCGGCTATAGGCACCCGGCGCAGGTTTGCCTTTCCATGGTGGGTAAAAGCCAATACAAAAACGGGTGGGAGATCGGGTAAAGGCCAAATCGTTCGCACTCGCCGGCATCAAACCTCCTCCCCCATCATCTCGTCGGGTCCGTGAGTGCATAAGTACCGAGCGCAGGTTTGCCTTTCCATGGTCTCCCCATTTCCGGAATTTCGCCTGAAAGGCGAAATTCCGGAAATGGGGAGATTGGGTAAAAGCCAAAACAAAAACGGGTGGGAAGGCGGAAAGGAACAAATTCATCGAAGCGCGCCAGCCGCATCACACCTCCTCCCCCATCATCTCCTCCACCGCCGCGTACACCTGCTCGAGCGGCAGCGTGGTGAGGCACTCGCTCACCTTCCCGCCGCCGCAGCCGTCGTTGCCGCAGGGCCGGCAGAGATGTTCGCGGCTCGCCACCACGCGATGCGGCACGCGCCAGGGGCCCCACTCGAGCTCGCCGCTGGGGCCGAACAGGGCCACGGTCGGGGTGCCCATCGCGCCGGCGAGGTGCATGGGCATCGAGTCGACGCCGACGAAGAGCCGCGCGCGCGAAGTGAGCGCGCCCAGTTCCTTGAGGTCGAGCCGGCCGGCGAGGTTGAGCGGCTTGGCGGCCGCGCGCGCGACGATCTCGTCCACCAGCGCGCGCTCCTGCGGCTCGGGCGCCGCGGTGAGCACGACTCGATGGCCGGCCCCCGCGAGCCGGTCGGCGAGCGCAGCGCTCTGCTCGGCCGGCCAGCACTTGAAGCGCCAGCGCGAGGCCGGGTGCATGTGGACGAAGCCGCGCGCGGCGAGGCCTTCGGCGGCGAGCAGCCGCTCGATGCGCGCCTCGGCCTCGGCGCCGGGGACGAAGGTGACGCGGCGATCCTCCGGCGCGGGCTGGATGCCGATCCTGCGCAGGGCGTCGAGGTTGAGCTCGACCTGGTGGCGGCGCGCGTTCATGGGCAGCCGGTACAGGTGGGTGAAGCTGTTCGCCCACAGGCGGCCGCGCCCGGGAACGGCCGGCGCGACGCTGTGGCGCGCGCCGAGCGTGCGCGCGAGCCACGCGCCGCGCGGATGCTCGGTGAGGTGCACGATGAGCTCGTAACGGCGCGCGCGCAGCTCCGCGAACAGGCGCCGCTCGGCGGCGATACGGTCGAGCGCGTCGAGCGCGCGCCAGCCGCGCCCGACCGTGTACAGCCGCGCGATCGCGGGATGGCCTGCGAGCATCGGCGCGGTGTCGTCGTACACCAGCGCGTCGATCTCGAGCGCGGGCGAGGCGGCCTTCAGCGCGCCGAACACGGGCGCCGCAAGCAGCGTGTCGCCGTGATGGCGCAGCTTGATGACGAGAGCGCGGCGCAGCGCGCCCGGGTCGATGGCGTCGGCAGGCCCCTGCGGCATGCCGCGCACGATAGCAGAGAATCGTCGGCGATCGGGCGGCGTGGCTACGCGCCGACCCAGGTCAGCGCTCCGGGCCGTACCGTCGACAGGACCTCAAGAAGTCTTGGGATCAGCGGACGCAGATCGACAAGCCGGTTCGATGGCGCCCGCAGTACGATCACCGCAATGGAGAAACGCGGGATGTGCTGCTGAAAGGAAAGATTCCGGTCTACTGTAACGAACGCGTCGAAGCTGGCCGCTGCGAGCGCGAGGAGCTCGCCGTTTTTTCTTCCGGCCCACCCGGCCTGTGGAACCGTCGTTACTTCGTGGCCCGCAACGTGAGCCGCAAGACGTCGGTCAATGCACTCGTCGAGCAGTACCCTCACGACGCCGAGGCGACCATGCGCGCCTTGGCCTCCTCGAGGAACCCGATGATTTGTTCGCGCCGGACGGTCGGGAATCCCTCAAGAAAATCATCGATCGACTCACCGTTCTCCAAGTAATCGAGGAGCGTCTGCACCGGGACGCGCGTGCCCGCGAACACCGGGGTTCCGCCCATGATGTCTGGAGAGGAAGTGATGATCGGCTGGGTCATTTGTCGCTAGGTTACGCCTGCTGGCTGAACAGCGGCAACTGTCCGGTCTCCCGAGTCACGGAGGCCGTCAATCAGGGCCGGCGCCTTGTTCTCGAAGGCCTTCCACGCTCTTCAAGTATCCGAGCGGCGGCCGCCCTGCCCGAGATAGGCGGTCGCAAACGGCCTCCCTTCGGCTTTGCGCCGTTCCAATGAATCATCCCCTTTTGAATGAGTCGCTGCAGGCCG
>Ga0307373_10016201_pt1 | contig 10021 bp, 9 predicted proteins | sample OX2MG_FD_202534 | JGI IMG/M metagenome (GOLD analysis project Ga0307373, IMG submission 202534) | Soil microbial communities from Risofladan, Vaasa, Finland - OX-2 | ecosystem: Environmental > Terrestrial > Soil > Coastal area > Acid sulfate soil | place: Finland: Risofladan, Vaasa | collected...
CGGCGCGTTATCTGAATCCCGCCACGGCTCTCGAGGTGCTGACCCAGGCGGTACTGGCGGCGCCCATGTTCGGCACCCGCTGGCGCTGGGTCACCACGACAGCGCTGGCGGTGCGCCGCAATCGCAACGGCCAACGCACACCGGCCGCATTCCAGCGTGCGGATGCGCAGGATCTGGTAGCAGTAGTTTTTCCGGACCAACTGGCCTGCGCCGAAAATCTTACGGGTGCCATCGAGGTGCCGGAACATCCACTGGTGCAACAGACTTTGCATGACTGTCTGCATGAAGTTATGGACGCTGACGGTTTCTTGAAACTGCTGGAACGCTTGCAGGATGGCGCACTAAAAGTGGTGGCGCGGGATCTGGCTGCGCCTTCGCCCTTGGCCCAGGAGATTCTGTCGGCACGCCCGTATGCATTCCTGGACGATGCGCCTGCGGAAGAGCGGCGTACGCTGGCGGTGCAGGCGCGCGGCGTGTTGAGCCTCGAGGAAGCCGGATCCCTGGCCGAACTTGATCCGCAAGCCATCGCCCGGGTACGTGCGGAAGTCTGGCCCGGGGCACGTGATGCGGATGAGCTGCACGACGCTCTGGTGGTGCTCGGATTTTTGACTGAACAGGAAGGCAGGCGCGGAAACCCGGAGGGCACGCTGGATTTCGGCTGGCGACAGCTGTTCGAGGATTTATGTGCTGCGCATCGTGCCACGGCTGTGCGGCTGCCAAACGATCATCAGATTTGGGTCGCAGCCGAGCGCCTGCAGGAATTGCGGGCCGTGTTTCTGGATGCAGCGTTCGATCCGCCTATCGAAGCGATCACGGAGTCCGGCGACGAACCGCCGGTGCGCGAAGCGGCTCTGGTTGAATTGCTGCGCAGTCGTCTGGAAGCTTCCGGCCCGGTGACCGCCAAAACCCTGGCGGATGCTTTGAGTCTCACTGTTGTCGAAGTCGAACCTGCATTACTGGCACTGGAAGCCGAAGGCAGCATCATGCGTGGCCATTTCCAGAAAGATGCTGTGGACACGGAATGGTGCGAGCGGCGTCTGTTGGCGCGCATCCACCGTTATACACTCAAGCGGCTGCGCAGCGAGATCGAGCCGGTGGCGCCGGCCGATTACCTGCGTTTCCTGTTCGAATGGCACGGCGTCGGTGCGCAGCGCAGCGACGGTCAGGCGGCACTGGCTGTTACGCTCGAACAGTTGGAAGGTTTCTCCGCCCCGGCAGCTGCCTGGGAATCCGATATCTTGTCAGCGCGGGTTGCGGACTATGCACCCTACATGCTGGATCAGCTGTGTGCCGGCGGCAGCGTGGCCTGGATGCGATTGCTTCCACCGCACAATGGCAGCGATGAACATCATGCCGGACCGGTGCGCAGCACGCCGATCACATTCGTTGCGCGTGATGCCTTGGCTCACTGGCGCAGTCTAGCGGACATCCCCGATCCCAACGTCATTAATCTCACGCATGCAGCGCGCAGTGTGTATGGCGCACTCAAGCAGCATGGTGCGCTGTTTTTCGCCGATCTGGTACAGCTCACTGGCCTGTTGCGTACCCAGGTCGAGACCGGGCTCGGCGAACTGGCCGCCTGGGGACTGGCGGCTTCGGATACCTTCGCAGGTTTACGCGCACTCATTACGCCTACGGCCAAGCGCGCGCCAATCGGGCGTACAGCGCGCTACCGTCTGCGTCACGGCCAGGAAAGCGGGGTGGATCAGGCCGGACGCTGGTCGCTGAACTCGCGAAGCGTGATTGTGGGGAATACCACATCCGAAGATGGCGAGGCGCTCACACATCTCGCACAAGTGCTGCTACGACGCTACGGTGTGGTATTTCGCAAAGTGCTGGAAAGGGAGAGTGGTCTGCCGCCCTGGCGTGAACTGCTCTATATATATAGGAGACTCGAAGCGCGCGGCGAGCTGCGCGGTGGACGCTTCGTGGATGGTTTCGCCGGCGAGCAGTTTGCGCTTCCGGAAGCGGTGGGCGCGTTGCGCGAGGTCCGCCGCCGGGAGAAATCCGGCGAATTGGTTTCGGTCTCGGCTGCCGATGTTCTAAACCTGGTGGGTATCGTTACCCCCGGTGCACGCGTCCCGGTGCAGGGTGAGAACCGCGTGCTGTACCGCGACGGGGTGCCGCTGGCCATACAGGTGGCCGAAGAAGTGCGCTTCCTGGAACCGGTAAATGACGAAGATGAATGGGCATTGCGCAACTCGCTGCTGCGGCGCAGGCAGTCGCATATATCCGGCACGCTTCAATGACTTCCAATTTCAGGTGTATGCTTTTCTCATCATCCAGGTATGCGGAGAAAGGCCATGGTCACCGCCCGGCGTAAGAAATCCAAGACAACACTAAAAGCGCGCACCCAATCCAAATCGTCTGCCAGCGGCCGTTTTCCGAATGAGACTCCAGGTTACCGGCGTGCACGCGAGCGCCTGCTGAAAGCTGAGATCGGCTTGCGCAAACAGGTGGAAACGGTTGCTGCACTGCGCCGTAAACTGTCAGCAGGCGGCGTGGTGCCACAGGATTATGTGTTCGAAGGCTTGGATACGCTCACCGGCATGCGCAGTGTGCGGCTTTCAGAACTGTTCGCACCGGATAAGGATACCCTGGTTCTCTACAGTTTCATGTACGGTCCGGCCATGGCGCATGCGTGTCCAAGTTGCACCTCGATCATCGATTCACTGGATGGCGCTGCCACGCATGTGAATCAGCGCGTGAACCTGGCGGTAGTAGCGAAATCGCCGTTGCCGCGTATCCTGAGTTTCGCACGCGAGCGCGGCTGGCGGCATGTACAACTGTTGTCGTCAGCGGGTAACAGCTACAACCGCGATTACTATGCCGAAGACGAAGCCGGCAAACAATGGCCGATACTGAATGTGTTCGTGAAACGCAACGGCAATATCCGGCACTTTTGGGCCAGTGAATTGCTGTTCACAAAAGCCGAGAAAGGCCAGAATCAGCGGCACGTGGATATGATCTGGCCGCTATGGAACCTGTTCGATGTCACACCAGAGGGCCGTGGCAAGGATTGGTATCCGAAACTGAATTATTCCAGTTAGATCGAATCAATCCTGCCCGCATCGAGCCTGGCAATTTGCCCTGAATGCTGACAAATCAAGTACTGTTTTCAGTGGCCGGAGCTGCCGCTGCCTTGCTGCGGTTATCATCCTCGAATAGACGCTGGAGCTCTTCAGCGGCTTCCTTGGTGGTCTGGATGAGCTTGGATTCGTCGCGGAACACCGCGTGCTGGCGCTGCAGCAAATCTTCGTCGTAACGCTGGAATTTATCCAGCAGCGCGCGGGTTTCATGAGCCGATTGACCCAGCGCTTCCAACACTTCTTCGGTGAGCTTGAGACTGGAAAAAAGCATCTCGCGGACACTGGCTTTCACCCCCAGGTCCATGAGCAAGTGACTATGATGGCGATTGCGCGCGCGCGCGTAGATCTGCACCTGTGGAAAGTGTTTGCGCACCATCTCCGCGGTACGCACCGAGGCTTCCACATCGTCGATAGCCAGCACGAAAACCTTGGCATTCTCCACATGGGCGGCGCGTAGCAGATCGAGGCGTGAGGCATCGCCGTAATACACCTTGTTACCATAGCGGCGTACCACATCCACGTCCTCGATGTTGGCGTCCATAGCGGTGAATGGTATCTTTTTAAGACGCAGCACCCGGCCGACCACTTGGCCAAAACGGCCGAAGCCGGCGATCACCACCGGGTTGCCGGGCTCGTCGATGTTGTCGAACGCCGGTGGTGCATGCTCTTTCTGGAGCCGCTGGATGACTTTCTCATTGAACAGCACCAGGAACGGAGTGGCGGCCATGGATAAGGTGACGGCCAGATTCAGCAGGTCGACTACAGGCCGGCTGAATATTTGATACTCCGCAGCGCTGTTGAAGATCACGAACGCGAACTCGCCACCCATGGCAAGATCGATCGCCAGGTTGCGCGGCGCCGCATCCGGCAGTTTGTAGAGTTTCGCCAAGGCGTACAAAACCACTGCTTTTAGCGCCAGCATCCCGACCACCACGCCGATAACCATCAACGGTATCTGCGTCAGCAGGCCGAGGTTTACCGACATGCCCACCGCCACGAAGAACAGCCCCAGCAACAAGCCCTTGAACGGCTCCAGGTCGGCTTCCAGTTCATGCCGGTAGCTGGAATCTGCCAGCAACACCCCAGCAATGAAGGCGCCCAGTCCCATGGACAAGCCGATGGCGTTGGCGATCAGTCCTGCGGCGATGACGATGAGCAGTGCGGAGGCGGTGAAGATTTCCTGGCTGCCGAACTGCATGATGAACCGGAACAACGGCCGCAGCACATAACGTCCGCCGGTTACGAATACGACAACAACTAGGACCGCGACGATCAGGACTGAAATAAGCAAATGCGTCTGGTGCGGTGCCGCGCCGGCATGAAACACCCGCAGCAGGGCCAGCACCGGGATGGCAGCAATGTCCTGGAACAGCAGGATGCCGAAGGCCGCGCGGCCGTGGTGCTCCATGAGCTGTTTCTTTTCCGCCAGCATCTGCAGGACGAAAGCGGTGGAGGACAAAGACAAACCAAAGCCTGCAACCAGTGCAGGTAAAAACTCCAATCCCAGCGCCCGGGCCGCCAGCGTCAAAAGGATGGTGCTCACCAGCACCTGCACCATACCCATGCCGAACACCGTGCGCCGCAGCGCCCACAGGCGCGACGGCTGCAATTCCAGCCCGATGATGAACAGCAGCAGCACCACGCCGATCTGGGAAAAACTCAGGATCGCGTCCACGCTGGTGATCAGCTGCAGGCACCAAGGGCCGATGACCACGCCGGCGATCAGATAACCGAGCACCGAACCGAAACCGGATTTGCGTGACAAGGGCACCGCCAGGCAGGCGGCAATCAGGAACACGAGTACTTGCGGCAGGAAATCCATGGCAGTCTCCGGCGGAGAAATCCGCACTACAGTACTTGATGATTCGTGGATGTGCGAGTGCGCGCTGGCGTCGTAAGCGACGCGCACAGTCTGCTGTCTTGACTTTGCGGGGCCAGTCGCTACCTTTGAGAAGCCGAAGCATTTGGGAGCCCATCATGACCCGTGTTAAACGCACTTGCTGGTATATCGTGCTATTCGCAGTGCCTTACGGTGGGGTGCTGTGGGCAGCGCTGTATAACCGCATGGAACCGGCGCTGTTCGGCATCCCGTTCTTCTACTGGTATCAGTTTGTGTGGATCATCGTTACGGCGGTGGTCACGGCCCTAGCCTATTTCAATAAAGTCTGAGTATAAAAAATAACCATTAGGGGGTTACTTTGAACTGGCCGGCACTGATCGTTTTCATCCTGCTGTTTACCCTGGTGACGGTAGTGGGTTTCGTGGCGGCCCGCTGGCGGCGTGGGGACTTGAATCACATCAATGAATGGGGTCTGGCGGGCCGGCGCTTCGGGACCATCGTCACTTGGTTCCTGCTGGGCGGCGATCTGTACACCGCCTACACTTTCATCGCGGTGCCGGCACTGGTGTTCGGCGCCGGCGCCATCGGGTTCTTCGCTCTGCCCTATACCCTGATGGTGTATCCGTTCGTGTACGTGGTATTCCCACGGCTGTGGTCCGTGTCTCACAAGCACGGTTATGTGACGGCCTCGGATTTCGTGCGCGGTCGCTACGGCAGCGGCCTGCTGGCGCTGGTGGTGGCTATAACCGGCATCCTGGCGACCATGCCTTATATCGCGCTGCAGCTGGTGGGCATCCAGGTGGTGATCGCCGCTATGGGTTTCACTGGCACCGGGCTGGTGGGCGACCTGCCGCTGATCATCGCCTTCGTGATCCTGGCGGCCTTCACCTACACCAGCGGACTGCGGGCGCCGGCGCTCATCGCCATCGTCAAAGACCTGCTCATCTATATAGTCATCATCGCAGCAGTCATCATCATCCCCATGCAGCTGGGCGGTTACGCACATATCTTCGCCAGCATCCCGGCGGACAAGCTGCTGCTCAAGCCGCCGTCGAGCGGCAATCTCGGCACCTACAGTGCGTATGTGACTCTGGCACTCGGATCTGCCCTGGCGTTGTTCCTGTATCCGCATTGCGTCAATGGAGTGTTGAGCGCCAATAGCCGCAAGGTCATCAAACGTAACATGTCGCTGCTACCGGCCTATTCACTGGTGCTGGCGCTGATCGCATTCCTGGGCTATATGGCGGTGGCCGCGGATGTGCTGCACGACCCCGCTTATGCGGTTTGGTTCAAGCAGTACGGTCCTAACTTCGCGGTACCGGCGCTGTTCCTACACTCATTTCCGGCTTGGTTCGTGGGCGTGGCCTTCGCTGCCATCGCTATCGGCGCGCTGGTGCCGGCGGCCATCATGTCGATTGCTTCATCCAACCTGTTTACGCGCAACATATATAAAGAATACCTCAGGCCCGGCGCCACACCGGCGCAAGAAGCGCGCATGGCGAAACTGGTATCACTCATCGTGAAGCTGGGCGCGTTGGCGTTCATCATCATTCTTCCGGGGAAATACGCCATCCAGCTGCAGCTGCTGGGCGGGGTGTGGATCATCCAGACACTGCCGGCGGTGGTCATCGGCCTGTACACCCGCTGGCTGCATCGCTGGGCGCTGGTGCTGGGCTGGCTCGCCGGCATGCTGTTGGGCACCGGCATGGTGGCGGCACAACACTTCACCTCATCCATTTATCCATTGCAGGTCGGTGACCTGACGGTGCCAGGTTATGCGGCGCTGTATTCGCTGCCCGTGAACATCGGTGTCGCGATTATCCTGACAATGATCCTGCGTACCTTCAAAACTCCGGAGGGTGTGGACCAGACCGCAGCCACGGACTATGAGTACGATACCGAATGAATCTTGAACGTTTGATCGGACTGGCAGCCGCCACTCTCACCACTCTTTCTTTCCTGCCGCAAGCATATCGATCATTGCGCACCCGCGATACTCGTGGCATATCGCTCAGCATGTATGCACTCTTCACGCTGGGTATTGCCCTATGGCTGGTCTACGGTTTACTGATCCACGATCTGCCGGTGATACTCGCCAATGGAGTGACACTGGTATTGGCGCTGATCGTATTGGCACTGAAACTACGTTACGGCTGAGTAGCAATCAGGAGCGCCGACTGCCAAATATCTTTTGTCGATACCGAGTTGATGAGTGGCGGGAAATATCGGATGTAAGGCGGTTTGCAAAATCCAGAATCGCGTCTAAGCTCAGAGTGAAGCCGCACATATCACAGCGGCGAGCCTCGGTAACCATGTCAGATAAGGGGTGTGATCATGGGTGAGACTGTCGTCGCGGTCAGCAACCTGGAGGATTGGTTCCGTCAGTCCATCGGTGGTGCTTTGGAGAAGCGCCATGTGGCTGCCGAAGCGCACACCGAGCACTACATGGTGCGCCTGGCCACGGATTTCGCGCGCTCTGAAAACCTGTATGAATACTCACATGACGGAGGTTACGGCCTTAAACCGCTGGCGCACATGCTGACCGAGGCATTGGAAGCCACCTCAGCGGAACTGCGTCAGCAGACCTTGCAACGGCTTGGTGACGTGGCGTTGTTTATCGCCGGATTCTTTGCCGACAGCCTGAGTCACAAATCCGTGGATGTCGATTACTACAGCCACATGGGCGAGGCCGCCTACAGCACCCTCGCGGAGCTGCCGGCGCGCTCGATGCGCGAGGTGGCCCTCAACGCCGTATTCGTGGAACTGGCGCGCAAGTTCGGCGAGTTCGTGGATGTACTGAACGAAGTCGCGCAGCAGGCGCAGGTGACGGCAGAACGGGACATCTTCAGGCTGTACGAGTTGTGGGTGCGAACCGGCAGCCGCCGCGCGGCCGACAAACTGCGGGAGCTGGGTGTGCAGCCGGCCGAGAGCACGCGCACGCGTTTCACACATTAACAGCATGCAGACGGCACCCGTTGCCACCCTCGGTTCACTGCAGGATTACCTTGCGAATCTGTATGAGTTGGATCTGGCCTTCCGGGTCGAAGACTTCCTGATCAGCGATGAACGACTTGCGCAGAGCCTTGAAGGTGAAACCTATCATCCCACCACGGAAAAATTGCTGATCCGCGAAACTCCGGATGATGTTGAGTGCTCGCTGTTCATGGATGCAGGTGTTTTGGCGCGCCTGGATGCCGGCACACCGCTCTCGAACCTCAGCATGGCGCAGCTCGAGGATTTCTGGACGGCACTGGAGGGCGTTAGCCACTTCCTGTATCTCGCCTGGAATGCACATCATGACCGCGGCATACGCGGCGTGGAACTGGAACTGCAGGCTGAAGTGGATAAATACGTAGTCACCACACATCTGGCTGCAGCCCAGCAGGCTGCAGAATTGCCTGATATCCATGCGCTGTTATTCGAACACACACGCCTGCTCCCTGGCTTGAATGAGGCGCTTGGCCAACGCTATCGGGATGCCAGCCGCAGCGCCGCGATCTACTGCCGCAGCCTGGCGCGGCGTTTCGATGTCATGCCACATCCGGATCTGGTGCGTGAGCTGCGGCGATTCTATCGCCTCGACCATCCAGCGAAGCTGCGCTTCATCGAGCAGCATTAAAATTCCCAATCGGCTCTGTTAGTAGTTTCACCAACACTGCTGTTGCTTCAATGCAGGTGATAGCCAGCGGGGTAGTTGATGCGTATTATTTTTCCTGTTTAACAGCCATGAATGGCAGAAAGCAGCTTAAACTTGGCGCCTCAATGACACAAAAAAAACTATGGATTGTATTGGGGTTGCTGTTCACCGCATGCGCTGGCGCGAGCAACGCGTATGCCAATGACAGCGACAACTTTGCAGGTGTCGGCGCCTCCGTGGATGTCGGGTATTACCACGCGGATTTTTCTTACCCCAACAACACCAATTACCGTGCAGATGTCCACTACTACGGCATGGTATTCGTGCAGCCAGTCTCACCGGATGTGGGTTTTGGGCTGCTGGCGGGTTATCAGACCACCGGCGTGGATAACCCAAGCCTGAATCCGCTGGGTGATGGTTTTGGACCATTCGCGGGATTCTTCATCGACTGGCAGCCCGAGCTCAACGATTACTGGAATCTGGATTTACGTGCCGGCTATACCTGGCATGACATGAGTTACACCAACAATAACCAGCAGCCTTACCAGCAGGCGGACCTTACCTGGTATACCACCTATGTTTTCCTGGGGCCTAAATTGCACTACGGCCCTTGGCGCTTCAGCGTAGGTGGCTATTATCAAACTGTCAGCGGTACCGAGAACGACAACGGTACCTTGAACCAGACACTGGATTTTTCCGCGGCCCATACCACGGGTGCATATATTGGTTTTGATTATTACCTGAACCACACCCAGTCGTTCGGCATCTATGCCACCAGTGGCGCTATCCAGAGCGTGAGCCTGAGTTTCAAGGTGCAATTCTAGATTCAGCGGAACTTACCGGCGTGCACATTTGAGGCGCGGTATCATAAAGCCTGAGGCCATCTATATTTCATTTGGGAGATGCGCATGGATCATTGGATGTCATTGGCATTTCTGGCGGCTGGGATCATCCTGGTAGTCGTCGAAATGGCTACGCTTACCTTTTACTTGGCAGGCTTATCGTTCGCAGCCTTCATCGCCTCTCTTTACAGCTGGATCTACCCTTCGTTGTGGTGGCAGGCAGCCGTCGTGTTCGCAGTCGCGGCCGTGGTCGCACTGCCGATGGCACATGTACTGCGCAAGCGCATGCAATCCACGCGCGCCAACACCAGCTTGGACGACATGGACAAGGGCGCAATGGTGACTGTGGCCGAGAGCAGCAACGGCAACCTCAAGGTCAAGTACCGTGATTCGCTATGGGAGGCGGTGTGGGAAGGCAGCGGTCAACCGCAGGCCGGCACGCGCGCCGAAGTGGTGGCGCGTGTGGGTTCGCGGCTGCGCATCAAGTCAGTCGGCTGACATGAATATTTTCACAGTTTAAGGAGTAGTGCATGGGCATTTCAATTTCGGCAATCATCGGTTTACTCATCATCCTTTGGGCCGTGGTCATGCTGGTCCGGGCGGTGCGCATCGT
>Ga0307373_10016202_pt1 | contig 10021 bp, 9 predicted proteins | sample OX2MG_FD_202534 | JGI IMG/M metagenome (GOLD analysis project Ga0307373, IMG submission 202534) | Soil microbial communities from Risofladan, Vaasa, Finland - OX-2 | ecosystem: Environmental > Terrestrial > Soil > Coastal area > Acid sulfate soil | place: Finland: Risofladan, Vaasa | collected...
ATTATTTATAATCGGGTTATGTCTATTCAGAATCCAGTTGGCAGGCCTTTTCAGATACAATGGAATCTGGGTTGTTTTCCGGGAAAATCTCCCTTACTACCTTTTTTTAATATTGTCTCTGACACTTTCAATTCTATCCTATATCAAAAAACTGTCATTAATCCCGGTACTTGGACTGGGAAGTTGTTTTTTTCTGATGACTGAGTTAGGTTATTTAAATTGGTTAAGGTTCCTGATCTGGCTTGTGGTCGGTTTGGTAATCTATTTCACCTATAGTTTCAAGCACAGTAAGCTTAATCTTACCCAGCGGCAAGGATAAAAAAGTTATGATAGTTGTGCAAGCAAACCTCCTCTAATTGAAATTAATGTCCATTATTCTTTTGATTGCGGTTACTTTTTGAAGTTTGCTGCGTTCTAACCTGCTGTTTTGGCATTGGGCTTACTCTTCTTACCGGAGCGCGGGCCCGGGTATTTTGAATATTCCTTTGATAATTCCCCTTGTTCACCATACTGGACCGTACAGGAGGATGTACATTACTGGGATGAACCTGCGCACGGGAATTATTCCGAACCATATTATGTGGCTGAACAGGAGGCTGATAATGCTGCTGCTGAACTGGATGTTGCTGGAAAGTCCTCACAGGAGCCTGTTGTTTTGGAACGGGGGTTTGACGGAAAGACCTTACAGGAGCCTGCCGAGGCTGACTGTTCTGTCTGATAGGGGGTGTGACCTGCATGTTTGGTTTCACACGCTGATTGGGATTTACAGGCATCCTGTTGTTTCCCGCAGAATTGGGTTGAACAGCAGGATGGAAACTCCGTAGGGGCACTGGATGTGCGGGTGCAGGTCGATTTGATCCGTTCCCCGGGGCATTATTGACCGTGGGACGGAAAATCCGTAATTGATTACCACTGAGGGTTTCCCTGGGCGACCTGCTTTCCGTGACAGACACCCTGCGTACTGGTATTCCCGTCGATCTTTGCACCCCTGCAGCCGAAGGACCGGCGATATAAGTTGCGTGACGACTATTATCCACATAAGTATTTTGAATGATCGTGGTGTTATTGATAATAGTGGTGTTTTGGTTTCTATTCAAATAATAATTATTCACATCCGGTCTGTTCATAAACCGGCGGGGAACAAATACCCAACGATTAGCCGGTTCTTGATATCGCTGCCCGAAAGACAGCCTGACATCCATGCCTATACTTGGACTCAGGGGACACCATCCATAATATCCTCCGGATTGTCTCCAGGATACCCAGGCTGGTCCCCATACTGTACCTGGTACCCACATCCAACCGTAACTATTATCATAGAACCACCTACCATAATGGAAAGGAGCCCATCCCCAGCTGTAATTGGAAACCCAGGTCCATCCATATTCAGTCATCACCCAATGTCCATTCGAATAAGGTTGGAATCCCGTTCCTTCATTTGGTACCCAGACATAACCATACTGTGGATAATCCACCCATTGTCCGTAAGGACTGAGATCATCATAAAACATCTGGACGGATACAACCCCTTGCTGATCAGGTGAAGTAATAGGATAATCCACCGGAGTTTGCCTGATAGGAGCACAACCTATAAATTTTGTAGCGGTCGCCATCAAGACCATTATGCAGATTAAACTTTTCATATCCAAAGAGTTTTTCGATTTGATCAACAACTTTAATATTTCATTTTTTATATATAGCATATAGCAAATTGCTTGCCCATATTTATTTGACAGTAAGATAAGCGCAAAGTGAAACCCCAAGATAGCTTTTTAAAAAATATTAACAGATAATTGAATGTATAAATAATTTTTGTTAAAAAAAAACCTACGGTTTAAAGCCGTTACCTTTATACTCATATTATACTTTAATACCATGAAATTCTCCTTAGGTGATAAAGTGCTTCTATTGCATTCTGGTGAAAAGGCTGAAGTGGTTGAACTAATCAGTGAGGAAATGGTGATGGTGGATGTGGGCGGATTGTCCTTTCCGGTCTTCACAGATCAGATCGATTTCCCTTATTATCAATCATTTATGCCAAATCAAAGCAAATTAACCGGGAAACCGGTTCCCGGAGAAAACATACCCCAGGAAAAGCATTCCCCCAGGAGTGACAAAGATCAGGGCGTATGGCTTTCCCTGCTTCCGGTTTACAGGCAGGAAAATGGGGAGGATATAGTGCATATTCTGAAACTACACCTGGTGAATGAAAGCCCATGTGATTATATATTTCATTATCAGGTATGGGTCAAAAAGGAATTGTTTCTTGAGCTGAAAAGCCCATTGCTTTCCCATACCCATTTTTATTTGCATGATCTGCAATTCGAACAACTCAATGATAATCCGCGATTTGAATTTGATTTCAGTTTGCTAAACCCGGATCCCCGACATGTAGGTTCTATCCATAAGGTTATACGGCCCCGGGCAGAAAAAATATTCCGAAAACTTGGGGAACTTAAAAATAACAATCAGGCGACCTTCAGCTTTTCGGTTTTAAGCAAGTTCCCGGAAGTGGAAATTTTGGAACCCGTCAAGCACTTGGATAAATTACTGCGGCATAGCAGCCAGATTATTTCCCCTATGAGAATTACCCAATCCAGCTTACCCCAATATGAAATTGATCTGCATATCGAAAAACTCCTTGAAAATTGGCAGGGAATGAGCAATTTTGAAATCCTGACTTTACAACTTCAGGAATTTTCCCGCTATCTGGATTTGGCAATTGGTCACCGGCAATCTTCACTGATCGTTATTCATGGGGTGGGCAAGGGCAGGTTAAGGGACGAAATCCATGAAATCTTAAAAAATATCCCTGAGGTTCGTAATTTTATCAATGAATATGACGTGAGATATGGCAGTGGCGCCACAAAGATTAACTTTAATTATGGGAAACTTCCCAAGGGGTGATAGTTTTTTACCAGAAGAATCCAGAAAACTACAAACCGAGCTATCGCCCCAAATCGGGGAGGAAAGTCCGGACAGCATAGAGCAGCGCACCACCTAACGGATGGGATCCGGCTTTCGCCGGATACAGACAGTGCCACAGAAAATAGTAGCCTTCCTGTAAAGGAAGGTGATAGTGAAAACGTGAGGTAAGAGCTCACGGGAAATACCGGTAACGGTATTTCCGGGCAAACCTTGCGCGCTGAAATGCCACATAGGTAAGCGCTTGAGGGCGGCTCGCCCGATGCTTACGGGTAGGCAGAACCAGGTTACAGGTGACTGTAATCGCAGATAAATGATAGCTGGTTTCACCTGCCAAACAGGGGAAATGATACAGAATCCGGCTTACAGGTTTGTAGTTTTTGCTTTTTTTCAGGATTCCCCTTCTTTGAGATATTTTTCCCTGATAATCCGCATATGATGACTGGCATGACCAGCAATAGCAAACCCAATTGCTTGTACAGTGATGGGATTTCCATTGGCTGTGCCTGAACGCAGTAAGACTGAATCATCCATGCTGCGGAAAAGACTCAGGCTGGCTAATCTGACTGTACGGAATTCAGCCACCAGATCAGGAAGATAACGGGAATCCAGATCCACCTGCTTCATATAATCATCCTGATTAAATCCTTCCAGCGGAGTCTGGTCATTACGGGAAATGCGCAAAGCGCGGTAAGCGAAAATCCTTTCTGTATCCGAAATATGAAGCAGGATACCTGGAATGGTCCATTTTCCCGGAGCATAGGTATAGTCTTGCCCATATGATGTCAGGCCGGAGAAAAAATCTGTGACTTCATTGAGGCTATTCTCCAGGGCATTAGTGAGGTCCTTTTCTTGGACCAGTTCTATATATTTCCGGAGATGACCCGGGTATTCTTCTGTAGAAGGTTTAGCCATAAAAAGAAATATTTGGAATATGAAAGGAATTAGGAAGTGCGGAAATCAGAAACGATGCCTTCTTTTTTTCCGCTCTTTTTTCCTCTTCCCCCGTATTGTTGCGGCTAGTTTTAAGGCGTTGTATGCATTGACAATACCCCCGGTGCGGCAAAGGGTACTAAATTTCACTTTTTGATCCGTTCCCGGCTTATCTACTAGGCTGTCTCCCACATATAATACGGATTGATCCAGGATCTGATGTAACTGGACAGCACTTAATCTGGGGTAATACTCGAGTAACAAGGCGGCAATGCCACTGACCATTGGGGCAGCCATACTGGTACCGCTGAGTGATTCATAGGAATTATGGGGAACAGTGGAATATATATCTTCACCCGGAGCAAACAAGTCTACATCCTTTTTGCCATAATTAGAAAATGAGGCTACGAATTCCCCGCTATCCTGGCCACTTGAACTAGCGCCAACTTCGATGAAATTAGGAGCCATACCAGTAGAATCCAGGTATTCCGGGCTTGGATAATCACCTATCGAATCATTGTCAGCACTTGAATTTCCGGCAGCATGAACAAGCAATACATCATGCGCTGCAGCATATTTCACCGCATCATCCACCCAAGCCTTCTGGGGCGAATAGGGTTTCCCGAAACTCATATTGATGATCTTAGCTCCGTTATTGACAGCATACCGGATAGCCAGGGCAATATCCTTATCTCTTTCATCCCCATCGGGCACGGCTTTTATGGGCATGATGATCACATTATCGCAAATGCCATCCATGCCAATATGATTATTCCGGATTGCCGCAATAATGCCTGCCACATGAGTCCCATGAATGGAAGCCGGATCAGAAGTGTCATAATTTATATTATTGTTTCCATAATCCCGATCATTGATATCAAAAGGATTATCGCCGACTATTTTCCTTCGGGAAGCATTTGGATCCTCATTCTGCTCATCGCGTGCGGTTTCGGCTTCAGCCAGTTCCTGCTTGCCTTCGCTGATTATCTTATTGAATGATTGTTCATGAGGTACTTCTTTATATAATTGTAGAGCAACATTTTTAGCTTGTTTAGTGGCTATGTCAGTGGTTTGCAAGGTATCTATATCCGAAAAATTGACTTTATCCTTATGGGTGGCTTTCTGAAGCACACTGTCTATTTTGGTAAGTATGGTAATTATATAAGGAAGGCGGTTGATTTCCATGGCATTATTGGCTGAATCCTTAGCTGCTTTATCCTTGAGTACAAGCCAGTATGCATATTCCTTTTTATTAGTCATAGCCATTGAATCCGAAGCGTTCCCATAAATTTTCTTCAACCGGTAATATTCCCGTTGTGCTTCCGAACTGGCCCTGACCAGGCTTGTTCCATTCTTCCCCCCAAGAAAGTTCCACCCATGTATATCATCCACATACCCGTTGTGATCATCATCAATTCCATTATTGGGAATTTCGCCTGGGTTGACCCAGATACGCCCCTGAAGATCCTGCTGGGAGGTATCAATACCTGAATCTATGACTGCAACAATGACTGGATGGCTTTTCTTGCCCCTTAGAAGGTCCAGGTAAGCTCGTTCAACACTTGTCCCGTACACACTATCCATTTTATAATCCAATAACTGCCAATCCTTGGGTAGGGGTTTAGAAATGGTCTGGGCAAAGGATTGACAAAATACCATGCTCATGATGATTATTGATCCTGTAATGTGTTTCAGTTTTATGTTCATAGTTCTAAATTCTAATTATAGGCATTAAAAAAATCGAAATTAGGTAAAATAAGCCTGACAAAATAATAACCTAAAATCAAGGGAATGGCTAGTACTATGGACCAAATGCAGAAAAGCAAGCTTGTGCAATTTCAACCCATTTTTCATATTTAACAATGACAACATGTTGGATTGGATTGGTGAAAATCAAAAATGCCACAAATGCCCAACATTTCCCGAGTCAAGGATTTTTGTATTCATTTTTCATTCAAATTGAAAACTAGTGAGGGAAAAAATATTTATACCCTGATAATGATCGGCGCCAAAATAAAATTCCCTTAGTAAGGTTAATGGAAAAATCCAATTTTATAAATTAACGCAAAAACAAGGGCCACAGCGCAAATGACTATTGTCCCTACCAAAGGCAATATCCATGAACAAAGGGAGAACAAGCTGATTGCCGGAATTTATCAGGTCTTCTCTACCAATACAAATAATAATCCAGTCCGAAGATTCATTTTCTGGCAATGTCAGGATGTAATCAAATTCCCTGACTCATTTCAGCATCTGGTTTGGATTCATCCCTAAGAGATACCTTTCCCCGATCATTACGGGTTACTCTGGAATACAAGGAAAGCTTTTTATCAAAAAGGAAACGAAAGAACAACTTTGTCCAGGAATGATGAGCATACAGGTTATTATAATAATCCCCAGCATCCTTTTTTAGTTTTGGTAGGCGGTTCCAGGGAATTGACGGAAAGTCATGATGTTCATTGTGGTAGCCAACATTGAATGCCAATTTGTTTAAAATACCATAATAGCTATAAGTCTCCTGTTGTTCATCCAGGGTAAGATAATGTTCTTGAATCCATCGGGCTCCAAGCGGATGAAAACCTACTGAAAAAAAGAAACTTAGTAAAAGGTAAATAAGTGCCTTTGGACCCAGGAATATCCATATTGCCAAATTAAAGGCAAACTGAGTTGTCCAATTGGCAATTACCCATTTGTCTATAGGCTTGATTTCCTTTAATCGGAATGTACGGATTGTCTGGAATATCGGAAACATTAAAAACCAGGCTGCCTTACCCCAAAAAGAGTTTTTCACCAGTCTAGCTTCCCAAAAATCAGGTAGATCGGCATCTAGTTCATGTATACCCTGGAAGGAATGATGCTTGATATGATAGCGTTGAAAGGAAACTGAACTGGGCATAACTTGGGGCAGATTGGCCAGAATTCCTGACCAGGTATTGGCAGCTCGGGCTTTAAAAAGGAGGTTATGGGCACATTCATGAATCATGACGAACAATGCATGATTTGCAAAAGCACCAACGAAATAAGCCACTAGCAAAATAACCCACCAGGGACTGTGTCTGAGCACAATGGCTAGAATCACCTGCAAGGCTACAATTCCGATTATAGCAAATATGGTATAGGGGTTTTTTCCTATCAGGGATCTTATTCCGGGATGAACTTTCAGTATATTTTTAGTCCGAATACGATGAGGTTCTGGGCTGGATGAATGATAGAATTCAGATCTTGTGTTCATTTAATAACATTGGGAAGTCAAAATTAGTCAATAATCCCCTTTAAACCTCAAAAATTATGATAGTAAGTTGTAGTTGCCTGTATTATTAATCAAATTCCGGACTTGGTTACTGATTCCACGTTGGGAAAATGGGTATTTTTCAGACTCACTTTTTTGGAGTATTTATCAACCTGGGATTTACTCCATTTATAATAACCTTACAGGGAATCTCCAGCAACTTTTTCTTAACAAAATAAAAGTATATAATAATACAGATTAGTCAGACCTGTACCAGAGATTTGACAACGCGGAGTTGTAACAGTTTTGGTATGTCTAAATAATGTTCCACCAGGTTTACAATAACCGTGATCCTATTAATGATTTCCACGATTTTCAAAAGTGTTTAAATGATACCGACTTGATATTCCAGATTATTTACAGATACTTGCTGACGCTGAAGTTCACATTGGTTGCATACCTGTGATCTAAGGCATTCTTCCTCTTCCAACAACCATAACCGATTTACTTCTATTTCCCAGGATAAAAGCTATTTTTAGTTCAAGCCCTTTCATTTTTAAATACAAAGACCTTGAACTTGCCACAATGAATGAGGTTTCTCTGTATTCACCGATATTCAGGGCAGTAAATTAAAGGGCTACATCCAGAAGGTCCTCATTCAGTTGCCTGATGATCTGATCAGTATTCATCTCTGTTATTTGTAATTTAATCTAAAACAAAGGGAACAGGAAAGGGCGAGTTCGGGATAATTCCTATCCGAAAAACCCCTTGCAGATCAGTCTGAATTCCCCTGGCCTGCTTAATCATTTATTGGATTCCCGTAAGATGTGCCTGGTCTGTCCAAGAAAGGCTTTACAAAAATCAGTGGGGGCGAATGTATGCCTGCTGCGGTCAAAAATGCTGAATTCGAGTTCCCGTTCAAACCCTTGACCATCAACCTTAAAGTTGCTCGCAAGACATAACTGGATTCCGCTGCCCTGGCAAAATGCCCCTGTTTGTTTGCTTCAATAATGTATCTGAGCTGCTGAAAACTCACAGAACCTAGATTTAAACATATAATTTTAGGTAATATCAATTTGATTGATAAAGAAAATTGACTGATTTTTGTCTGGAAATGATCAAATAAAATTACAATTTAATACAATGAGTGACAAGCAAACTAAAAAACGTAGGCTGAGTACAGCTTCCGGGCGTCCATATGTAGAAAATGAAAACAGTATGACAGCAGGTCCCAGGGGACCGGTACTGCTCGAGGATTACATTCTCCATGAAAAAATGGCTCATTTCAACCGGGAAAGAATTCCGGAAAGGGTGGTACATGCCAAAGGAACGGGCGCCTATGGCACTTTCACGGTTACACACTCATTGGCAGAATATACCCGGGCAAAACTATTCAGCAAAACGGGCAATCAATGCCGGGTGTTTGTCCGATTTTCTACAGTAGGAGGGGAGAAGGGGAGTGCTGATAGTGAAAGGGATCCCCGGGGTTTTGCAGTGAAGTTCTATACGGAAGACGGTAACTGGGATCTGGTGGGTAATAATACCCCCGTATTTTTTGTTAAAGATGCCAAAAAATTCGGTGATTTCATTCATACCCAGAAAAGGGATCCCCGTACTAATCTGAAAAGTCCGACTATGATGTGGGATTTCTGGAGCCTTTGTCCGGAATCTATTCATCAGGTGATGATCCTGATGAGTGACCGGGGAACACCTTGGAGCTACCGACATATGAATGGATATGGAAGTCACACTTACTCTATGATAAACAAGGCCGGGGAAAGGGTCTGGGTGAAATACCATTTCAAGACCGTTCAAGGCATATGTAATTTCAATGCTGAAAAAGCCGCTGAAATGAAAAGCATTGATCCAGATCATGCTCAGCGGGATCTTGTTGATGCCATTGACAGAAAGGAATTCCCCAGATGGGCTTTCAAAATTCAATTGATGACCGAAAATCAGGCACGGGAATTCCCATTTAATCCATTTGATCTGACTAAGATATGGCCCCATGCAGATTTTCCCCTGATTGATGCAGGCATAATGGAACTTAATGAATTACCGCTCAATTATTTCGCGGAAGTAGAACAATCTGCATTTGCTCCGGCACATGTAATAGATGGACTAAGTTATTCTCCAGACAAAATGTTGCAGGGAAGGTTACTATCCTACCCGGATGCACATAGGTACCGACTAGGAGTAAATTATGAGCAGATCCCGGTTAATAAATGTCCCTACCAGGTAGCCAATTATGAACGGGATGGCCATATGCGTACAGATGGAAATAGTGGGAGTAACCCAAACTATTATCCCAACAGTTTCGACGATATGTATATTGATGAAAATTATAAAGAACCTTCGCAGTCCATAGATAACCAAATTGCCGATTGGTTTGATCGCAATGGACAGGGAGAAAATGACCATTTCACCCAGCCTGGCTGGTTATATTCGAAAGTAATGAGTGAATCTGAACGGAAAAACCTGATAAGCAATATTATATCCTCCATGAATGGGATTCAAGGACCTAAAAGGGACCAGATCATTCAACGACAGCTCGGTCATTTCTTTCGAGTAAATAAAGAGTTGAGTTCAAAAATAGCGTCAGGCCTGGGAATATCCGTTGAAGCGCCAAGTCCTGTTCATTCCTGAAAGTTTAAACTGCCAGGTAATGGCAACCCCATCTGCCTTAATCCCGGTAGACTGAGGGTTTATGTGTTTTAACCTGAAATAGGGACAATGAAAAATATTCCCTATGGTAAATACCGGAGAAAGCAATTAATAGTATCAGTCTTTAGGAAATAGCGCTAAACACACAAATATCCATGAAAATAAAAACCCACCAATAACCCCAGGTATAAACCTAATGAGTATGACACAAATCCTTCTCAGGAACTGATAATTCCGAACTCCGGAGCATAAACCAAATCAATTACAGCA
>Ga0307373_10016204_pt1 | contig 10020 bp, 8 predicted proteins | sample OX2MG_FD_202534 | JGI IMG/M metagenome (GOLD analysis project Ga0307373, IMG submission 202534) | Soil microbial communities from Risofladan, Vaasa, Finland - OX-2 | ecosystem: Environmental > Terrestrial > Soil > Coastal area > Acid sulfate soil | place: Finland: Risofladan, Vaasa | collected...
CTAACTAATGTAGGGGGCGCGGGAGCGCGCAAGCAAGTTGTCGAGAGGCCGGATTGGTCAACCTGAGGCCTTTGCTCGGTGGGACAACCACATGCGCCGCTAGCCTGCCTCTGCAGACAGCCAAATAAGCCACGGTCTGCATGCTCTCGAAAGGACTCCCCAGGGTCGATTGGGAGGCCGCAGAATTTCTGAGTCGATGATGTCTGGCCTGAAACGGAATACCATTACAGACACGCGCCCCGCGGCAGAAGAACCCCTGCGGGCTTTCCATATCATGACCAAGCCGGTCGGCCCGGTCTGCAATCTGGACTGCCGCTACTGCTTTTACCTCGAGAAGGAACACCTATATCCGGGAAAATCGGACTGGGCAATGCCAGAGGATGTTCTGGAGTCCTACATCCGGCAATACATTGAGGCCCAGAACGCGCCGCGCGTGTCGTTCGCCTGGCAGGGAGGCGAACCGACGCTGCTGGGAATCGGATACTTTCAAAAGGCTGTGGATCTCCAGAAGAAGTATGCCAACGGGAAACGAATCGAAAACGCTTTTCAGACGAACGGAATTTTGCTGGACGATCGCTGGGGGGAGTTTTTTGCTGAAAACAAATTCCTGGTGGGCCTCTCGATCGACGGCCCTGACTGGCTGCATGATCGCTATCGAGTGGATAAGGGAGGCCAGCCGACCTTTAGGCGCGTGCTGCGCGGCCTCGAGTATCTGAAAACGCATGGGGTGGAGTTCAACACGCTGACGGTGGTCCAACGCCATAATTCCCGGCATCCTTTGGAGGTCTATCGTTTTCTGAAAGAGGCCGGGAGCGGCTTCATGCAGTTTATTCCCATTGTCGAAAGGGTGGCGAAGGCACCCGGCCCGGATGGGCTGGTGTTAATCAGCCCCGGGTCCGAAGCTCCGGCCAAGGTTTCAGATTGGTCCGTGGAACCGGCCGCCTACGGAAAGTTTCTGTGCGCCATTTTCGACGAATGGGTCCGCAACGATGTCGGGCGCTATTTCGTGCAGACTTTCGACGTGGCCTTGGAGAGCTGGGTAGGATACGAACCCAGCCTGTGTGTTTTTCGCGAAACCTGCGGAGCCGCCTTGGCCATCGAGCATAACGGCGATCTCTATTCCTGTGACCATTTTGTTTACCCGGAAAACAAACTGGGCAACATTATGGAGAACCCTTTGGCCTCGCTGGTCGATTCCTCCCAGCAGCGGAAGTTCGGGTTGGACAAACGTGCTACCCTTCCGCGCTATTGTCGTGAATGCGAAGTGCGCTTCGCTTGCAACGGGGAATGCCCCAAACACCGTTTTATCCGCACGCCCGAGGGCGAGGAAGGGCTCAATTACCTGTGCGCAGGCTACAAGATATTTTTCAAACATATTGACCCTTACATGAAGTTCATGGCCGGAGAACTGCGGCAGGAAAGAGCGCCCGCCAACGTCATGGAGTGGGCGCAAATAAAGGATGCGGAAGCCTCAGGCAAGAACCCGCCCGGAAGAAACGATCCCTGCCCTTGCGGCAGCAGAAGGAAATACAAGAAATGCTGCGGCTCCGCGGCCCAGGCAACATGACGCCGCAATCCACGCTCTTGGCCGGTGCTTTGTGGATTTGCGATGCCTTTTACGGATACATCAATCGTGCCGCAGACATGCGAATAGGAGGATGAGTAATCGCAGGTTACTGATCTCCATCCGCAGCCGGGATGAAGCAACTCCGGCGGCAAGGCGCCACCGTCGGAGGCCCGCCCTCAGACCTTCACGGAGTTCGCCGAGTTCGGGGTTTCACTCGCCCCTCAACTCCGGGCGACTTCTCCGCGCTCGCCCCTTTCGGCAGAGATGCTGCCCTCCTCTCCTCCAGGTGCGGCGCGCCTCCGGAACCCACTCATTTCTAACTTTACCTTCCACCTCATACGATGCCACGCCGCCCCTTTAGGTTACCCCGCCACCCAAACTCTCATGCTTGCACTTCAGAGTGACGATTCGACTACTGATGGAGGGCCAGTGTGCAGGTCCGGGCGTCGGGGAACCTCGGTCTGTACGGCGACCCATCAGCCACGGGCATTGAGGCTGCAGCTTGATGTTCCAAGACAAATCCCGCAAGCGCCGCTCCGACCGGCTGATGTTTACCATTGCCCTGCGCGTAGAAGGGACTACCGAAAAGGGGGAAGTGTTCGATTGTCCCGGCCACGCCACGGCTGTCAATCGCCATGGCGCCCAGATTCGCCTGGACAGAAGCGTGGCCGTGGGCCGCCAAGTCCGGGTGACCAATCTGGAGAACAGCGCGGCGGGTGAATTTCGGGTTGTTCGCATGCTGGCATCTCCTTCCCCCGATGGGGTGGAGTTTGCAGTTGAAGCTCTGGGTGATTATCCCACCTTTTGGGGAATCGAATTCCCGCCCCGGCCCAAGAAGCCTCCCGAGTCGAGAGCTCTCGTCGAATGCCGGCGCTGCCGCGTGGTTAGGCTCCTGCCCCTTACTTTCTCGGAGGTGGATATGCTCGAGTCAGGAGGCCTGCTGCTGAAACCCTGCGCCGCATGCCAGACCGACACGTCCTGGGGATACGCGATGCACGCCGCCGGCGCGGGAGAGTTCCCGCAGGCCCGGGAGCCCGCGGGCCAGGAGCGCGAGGCGCGTTCCGCAACGCTCACCCCCGCAGAGGAGCGGGGAGAGCGCCGCGCCTTCGTGCAGCGGCCGATTTCCATTCGGAACTCCGCCGGGCATGTGGACAAAGCTCAGACGGAGAGCCTGTCCAAAAGGGAGATGAGTTGCAGCAGTGAGAAGGCCTATGAAGTGAATCAGGAGGTCACGCTGGAGTGGGCCAATCCCAGCACCGGACTCCGGGTTCAAGCGCGAGGCCGGGTGCTTTACCGCCATAGCATCGGGGGCAGCCGCCGGAAAATATACAGCATCCGTTACGAGTCGCCGGTCACCGCCCTGCCAGCCGCCCCACCCGAAGAGACACTGGGGCATTACGTGGCCTTCAGCGCGTTGGCGGTGGCTGCGGCGGCGCTGATGGAGACGAGCGTTCTGGGGCTCGCTTCCAGCGTCTTTGTTCCCGCGAGCAGTTTCCAGCGGGTCGGTTACCTCGCCGGGGTGTTGCTTCTGGTCTCTCTCGCGTACATGGTCTGGCGATCCATCCTGGGGCGTGAACCGGAAGCGCGCCAAACCCTCAAGAGGAAACACCGGATCGTCGCCGGGCTGGTAGCCGCGTTGTTTACGGGTGCCCTGGCGCTGGGCGCGACCAGGGGACTGTACCAGGGCTACGAGCGCGTCCACGTCCAAAGACTTCTGCGCGACCTTACGATAGCCGGAACGCTGGAAATCAACATCGACGCCGCCGAGAATCGCGTCCTTGCCGCTCCCGGCGATTACGTTGATGCCTGCGCAACCTTGCAGTTGCTGGCCGGGCGGTGGGAAGAGCAGATCGATAACCTCTCCGTTGACGCCGCGGCGCTCGCCCGATTCCAATGGCGAAGAAGTGAACCCTTCGAACAAGGCATGAAGCGCCTTCAGGAGGTCCTAAGCCTGAACCACCGGAAACTTGAGCTCGTTCAAAAACAGATCGGTTTGGCCATCCAGGCCCAGAAGATTTCTCCGGGCAACCAGGACGCTTTCTGGCAGGCCAACTTCCAGCCCTTGCGCCAGCAGATCATCGATCTGAACGCCCGCAAGGGCCGCCTCATTAACTCCCAGGTGGCTGAAAATTGAGGCCGCCTGCTGAGCCCAGAATATCTGAAATGCCCGTAGGGCCATGAGCCTCTGGTAAAAAGCCCTGAGCCTGCCCGAGAGTGATGGTGGAGGGACCGCGGGATCTCAGCCGGCGTTTGTAAGGGGTTTCGGTTCGTTTTATAGCCCGGTATGTGTTTTCAGTAACTTGGCTAGCTTCGTTTCCGGTTCGTTTTGGGTTCGTTTTTGAACGCAACTCTGTGTTTTCAATAACTTCCTAGCTTCGTTTTGCGAAATCAACATCTTTTTTCTTGCCGCCAAGTCTTCCGGCAGGAATTCTACCGTCAAGCGTTTTCCGTTCAATCTGTTAGCCTCATTTCCAGCCGATTCCAAGGACGTCGCGAACCGAGTCACCGTTGGCTTCGCCACCCGCGCGCGAACCCTTCCTCCCGGCCCTCATAAACCTACACTGCTAGCCTATCATAAATTCAGTAAATGTCAAGGGAAATATGGTGGCGGCGCCTTGCTCTGGCGCCGCTCGATGAGCGGCGATCAACGGCCAGGTACGCTCAATCAGCTTTGATTGACGCGAGGTCCTTCCCGCCGTAAAACGCGGCCGCCGGCCGCCCTACAAACATCCGCGTTGGTTTTTGCCCAAGGCCCGGTTGGGATGACCGCTGGTCACCCCGGCCCGGCGGATTTTCCCCGAAAGACCCAAGAACCGCAGCCAGCAAGGGCCTGCGCTACAAAGACCGGGGGTGCGGGGCAAGGGCGGGTTGCAGAGAACCCGACTTTCCGATAAGATACGCAACATCGCATGGTTTTCGTGTTTTTGACGCGCGGCCATGAGAAAACGGCGGGGAGGGTGATCTACGCTCAAGGCCCCGGACCTCGAACACCCTAGCCGGCCGAACTCCTGAATCGAAACGATGATTACCCGACAGATTGGCAAGACTTGCTGGTATGCATACGACGCGATCATCCGAGTCTTCTCGAAGATCGGCATCAATCCCAACGTACTGACCTTCACGGGCTTTGCCATCAATCTGGTGGCCGCCTATTTGTTTGCTTACGGCTACTTCCGCTGGGCGGGGGCGACGATCATTCTGGGCGGTGTCTTTGACTTGACGGACGGCCCGGTGGCCCGCACCACCCGCCGGGTGACGCCTTTCGGTGGTTTTTTCGATTCGGTTCTGGACCGTTATTCCGACTTGATCCTGCTAATCGGGCTGCTGATTTATTATGGCCGGATCAACCGCTTTGCCTACATGACCCTGGTGGCGGCGGCCATGATCGGCTCCGTGATGACCAGCTACACCCGGGCGCGCGCCGAGAACCTGATCCCTTCCTGCAAGGTGGGCTTTCTGGAACGCGCGGAACGCGTGGTGCTAATCATCATCGGAGCTCTTTTCGACCGCATGGCGCCGGTGCTGTGGGTCATTGTGGTGCTCTCCAACCTGACGGTGGTGCACCGCGTGATTCACACCTACCAGGAAAGCCACCGCCCGGTAAACTCTCCGGAGCCGGAAGGGGTTGCCAAGGACCCCGTGACCGATTCCGTCCAGGGCTTGTCTCCAACGCAAGAAAGAGGATGAAAGAAGGCGAGAACGCCTGCGCCCGCCCTCGGCAGGGAGCTATTTCTTGATTTCCTCGAGCACGGCGTCCACAACCTTCGGGACGGCCAGCCGAACGGCCGGGGAAAGCTCGGTTCCGATCCTGTAATCTTCACCTTCAATTCCGAACACGATCAACCGCCCAGGAAGGCGGCCAAGGACCCGACTGAGTTCGACGGCTTCCGCCACGCTGAAGGCATGCGTTGAGTCGCCGAACATGCTGGGAGGAAGCGGCTCGAGGTTGCAGTCGATGCGGTGGAGCGCTCCGGCTTGGGCGCCCGAACGCGCAGCATCCACCAGGATCACCAGGCGTGCGTCGCGCCAGACCTCCATCAGGTCAGCCCCTTCGCCGCCATGCTCGAGAACCGTGACGGACGCCTGCGCCCGTTCTTTGAGCTCGCGCGCCACTACCAGGCCTACCGCATCGTCGCGACGATAGGAGTTGCCGATGCCGATCACCAAAACATTTTCCGTTGCCATAAGCGGTTCAACAGGCAGGCTGCTGAAAAAGGCCACCCATCGTGGTTAGCCTTCGCTTGTCATCCTGAGCCCTTCGTCCGTCATTCCGAGCCCGTTCGCCCTCCGTTCGCGAACGGCCCTGAGCGAAGCGAAGGAGCTCAGGGTAAACTCAGCGAGGAATCTGCTTTTTTTATCACCAAGAAGGTACAGCAGATCCTTCGCTGCGCTCAGGATGACAAGTGAACGCGCTCAGCATGACAGTGGCCCTTTTCAGCGCTCGGCTGGAGGTCAAGTCCGCAGCGGCACTCTGCGGGGGGGTAGCCGCCCCATTACTCGCGGTCGATCTTGAGCTTCAAAAAGTGGGTTGAACAGGAAATGCAAGGGTCGTAGTTGCGGATGGCCTGCTCGCACTGCCAGCGGAGCTTCTCGGGCGGAAGATCGAGGTGCTTGGGGACGAATTCCCAAAGGTCCTGCTCGATGGTTTTCTGGTTCTGCGAGGTGGGCGGAACGATTTTCGCATCCAGAATGGCGCCTTGGTCGTCCAGGCGATAGCGATGGTAGAGCGCGCCGCGAGGAGCCTCGGTGCAGCCGAAACCGGTCCCCGCATGAGGTTGCACTTCCACCGCCGGCGCGTCCGGCCTCTCGTACTGCTCGATGATGCGCAGCGCTTCGTCGCAGGCGTAAAGCGTCTCAACGCTTCTCACAATAATGCTCTGGAAGGGATTGCGGCACACCGGGCCAAGCCCCGCCTCGTGAGCCGCTTCCTGCGCCAGCGGGGAAAGCCGGTCGAAATTCAGGCTGTAACGCGCCATGGGACCCACAAAATACGCCCCCACGCCCCGCAGCACGGAGTGCAAGGCGTGCGAGTATTCCACGTGCTCCTCGGCAAAGTGCTTGTCGTAGTCCTGGATGGCGATGTCCAGCCCTTGGTTGGAGACCAGACGCCCTTCATTGAAAGGATATTCGTCCGGGTGGCGCAGCGCCACAAAGAGGTAGTCGCGTTCCAGCTCCGGAAAGGGCAGCGTGGCGGTCCAGCGCACGGTTTCGAGTGCGGCCTCCCGGGCGCGCTTCAACTTTTCGGCCAGGGGAGCCAGTTCCGCCTTGGAGGGCACTTTGTAAAAGCCTCCCACGCGGACGTTGATGGGGTGAATTTCCCGGCCGCCCAGCAGTGTCACAATTTCATTCCCGGCCTTTTTCAAGCTGAGACCCTGCTGAACCACCTCGGGGTAGTCCTTGGCCATCTGGATGGCATCCGGGTAACCCAGAAAATCCGGCGCGTGCAGCATGTAAACGTGCAGCGCGTGGCTTTCAATCCATTCCCCGCAATAAATCAGGCGGCGCAGCTCCCGAAGCGGTCCTTCCACCTTGACGCCGAAAGCATTCTCTATGGCGTGGACGGCGCTCATCTGGTAGGCAATCGGGCAGATGCCGCAGATGCGCGCGGTAATGTCCGGAGCCTCGCGGAAACTGCGTCCGCGCAGGAAGGCCTCAAAAAAGCGGGGCGGTTCAAAAATCTTCAGTTGGACTTCGGTCACCTGGCGGTCTTTGACCTTGATGTACAGGCCGCCTTCGCCCTCCACCCGCGCCAGATAATCAACCTTGATGGTTTTTGCTCTCATGGATCCTGCTCTCGGTGTAAAACGGTTCGGCGTAGGCGTTAAAGCTGCGATAGATGTGCACCAAATCTTTCTGTTTTACGCCGAGCTGTTCCCACGCCTGGCTCAACATCCCGGTGTTCGCGCTTTCCATCGGCCCAAAGCAGCCATAGCATCCCCGGGTATAGGAGGGGCAAAGGGCGCCGCACCCGGCATGCGTGACGGGCCCCAGGCAGGGAGTTCCGTTCGACACCATGACGCAAACCGTGCCTCGCCGCTTGCATTCGATGCATACACTGTGCGGGCGCACATTCGGCTTGCGGCCCATCAAGAACGCGGTGACCACTTCGACAAGCTGTTCCTTGTTGATGGGGCATCCGCGCAGCTCGAAGTCCACCTGGACGTGTTCCGAGATGGGCGTCGATTTCTTCAGGGTGTCAATGTAATCCGGGGTCGCGTAGACGATGGAGATAAAATCTTTGACATCGACAAAATTGCGCAGGGCCTGAATGCCCCCGGCGGTCGCGCAGGCGCCGATCGTCACCAGGAATTTGGAGGAGCGCCGCACCTGGTGGATGCGCTCGGCATCATGAGGCGTGCTGATCGAGCCCTCCACCAGCGAGAGGTCGTAAGGGCCCTTCACAACCGCCCGGGAAGCTTCCGGAAAGTTGGCAATCTCGATTTGACCCGCCAGGGGAAGCAGGTGGTCCTCACAATCCAGCAGGCTCAACTGGCAACCGTCGCAGGAGGCGAACTTCCAGACCGCGAGTTTGGGTTTTAATTTCTTGGCCACTGCTAAACACCTCGGATCGCGAGGAGCGCCTTAATGCTCTCGTAAGAAAAAACCGGACCGTCTTTGCAGATGAACGTGGGGCCGAACTGACAGTGGCCGCAGAAGCCCACGGCGCACTTCATGTTGCGCTCCATGGAGATGTAGATGTTCTCGCTCTGAATCTCCCGTTCCTCGAGTTCCTGCACGGCAAACCGCATCATGATTTCCGGGCCGCAAATCATCGCCACGGCATCCGAAGGGTCAAACCGGAGCCGCGGGATGAAGGTCGTGACCACGCCGACCGTTCCCCGCCAGGAAGCATCCGCACGATCCACCGTCACCTGCACGTCGACGTCAAAGCGCCCGCGCCATTGCTCCAGCTCCTTCGCGTATAAAAGGTCGGCCGGCGTGCGCGCCCCGTAGAGCAGCGCCACGTTGCCGTATTTGGCGCGGTGGCGAAGGATGTGGTAGACCACGGGCCGCAAAGGCGCAAGCCCAATGCCGCCGGCGATGATGATAACGTCGCGCCCGGCCGCGGCCTCCGCCGGCCACTGGCTTCCGAAAGGACCTCGCACGCCCACCGTGTCTCCCCGCCGCAGCCGCCCGAGCGCTTTGGTGGTGGCGCCCACCGCGCGGATCGTGTGCACCAACTTCTCGGGCCGGGCCGGGTCGCCGGAGATTGAAATGGCGACTTCGCCCACGCCGAACACGTACAGCATGTTGAATTGGCCCGGGGAGAATAGAAATTCACTCTCCCCGCCGCCCGCGGCGGAAGCCAGTTCCAGCGTAAAGGTGTCGTACGTCTCCTGGCGCACCCGCTGGACAGTGTGCGGCCGGGGAACCATGGGGGACAACCCGTCGGCAGCCATCATCGTTTCAGGGATTAAGTTCGTAGACATTGAGAAGCTGTAACCTCGTGGCCAAAAGGGCCCGTGCCATGAGCTGCGAAAAGCGCTTCATGAATTCGTACCCCAGATCGTGGTTCTCCTCGGATTTCTGGCGCAGGCACGCTCCGTCCAGCGCGATGGCTCGCGTGAATTCCACCACCCGCGCGTCAAACTTCCAGCGGTGCGGCGGGAAGAGCCAGGACCATCCCAACACCTCGCCTTCTTCCAGCGTCAGGATGACGATCGAGCCGCGCTCGGGAGCAAATGCCTCCAGCGCCACTTTGCCCTGGCGCAACAGGTAAAACCGATTGGCTTCTTCCTCGGCGTGGAAAATATATTGCCCGGCCTCAAAGCGGACGTTCGAAGCACAACCGGTCAGCAACTCAAGGTAACGCTCATCCATGCCTTTGAAGAACGGATGCTCGGCCAAAATGCGTTCAAGGTTTTCCATGTTTGTCTCCCGTGAGCGAACCTGTTGGAGATTGGGGCGCTTGCCGGATCGCCCGGACTTCCTCCGTGATATCGATGGCCACCGGGCACCAGGTGATGCAGCGCCCGCAGCCCACACAGCCTGAGGTCCCAAACTGGTCTATCCAGGTGGCCAGTTTGTGCGTCAGCCACTGGCGGTAGCGCGCTTTCGGAGTAGCCCGGATGCTGCCGCCGTGAATGTAGGAGAAATCTTTGGTGAAGCAGGAGTCCCACTTTTGCCATCGTTCCGCATGCTCGCCCTGCAAGTCGGTCACGTCCTCCACCGTCGTGCAGAAGCAGGTGGGACAAACCATCGTGCAGTTGGCGCAGGTGAGGCATCGGGCGGCCACCTGCTCCCAGCGAGGATGCTCGTAGTTCTGATACAGGAGTTCCTTGATGTTGGTGGTGTCCATGCGGCGGCCCATTTCCTGGGCCGCCTTGGCGGCGCAGTCTTCGGCCGCGGTTCTCTCCTCCTCCTGCGCCTCGCGGTGAGGAAGCTCCGCGAGAACCTCCGCTCCCCGCTCGCTTCCCACCTCCACTGTAAAGTAGTGGCGGTCCTGCTCGCAA
>Ga0307373_10016206_pt1 | contig 10019 bp, 9 predicted proteins | sample OX2MG_FD_202534 | JGI IMG/M metagenome (GOLD analysis project Ga0307373, IMG submission 202534) | Soil microbial communities from Risofladan, Vaasa, Finland - OX-2 | ecosystem: Environmental > Terrestrial > Soil > Coastal area > Acid sulfate soil | place: Finland: Risofladan, Vaasa | collected...
TGCCAGGCAGCTTCGATCAGAAGCCGGCGCGCGTGCGTGTTGCCGGTCTTGGTGATCCCGCCTTGCCGGCGGCGCTGCCCGCTTGAGTTCTCGCTCGGGGTGAGCCCGAGGAACGCGCCGAGCGACTCGGGACGAAACCGGTGCCAGTCGCCGAGCTCAACGGTCAACGCGAACGCTGTGAGCGTCGAGACGCCGCGGAGACAGATAAGCCGCTCGACGACATCGACGTACGGCTCGCTCGCGGCCAGCTCGGCGATCGCTTTGTCGAGTGTGTCCCTCCTGGTCTTCGCATCGAGCATGCGGCTGTAGCACTCGTCGAACACGATCGCGAGCGGACCGCTTCCGAATCGATTCCGGCGAAGCCACGCATCGTGCGCCCGCGTCCACGCGGTCGCGTCGTACACCGCCCCATGACGAAGCAGCAGCTTCGAGAGCCGGTGGCGGGCCCGCATCAGATCGCCACGAGCGTCCTCACGCGCCCTGACCAGATCACGCGCGGCCTCCTCTTCCGGCCCAGGCACGCGGACCGCGGTGATCTCACCCAACCTGAGCAGCCGCGCCAGCCGCTCGGCATCCCGCCGGTCGGTCTTGACGCGATCGGCCGCCGGCCGGATCTTCGACGGCGCCGCGACAACGCAGCTGATCCCCGCCTCGGCACACGCACGCGCAAGCCCGTACCCGGTCGGTCCTGCCTCGTAGACGACCCGCACCGGCGCCGGCAGCGTCTTCAACCAGGCCACCGTTGCCTCAGGCCCGGCGGCACCCGCAGCGACCGCACCTCACCGCTCTCGATGTCGATCACGCCCGCGACCACCGACCGAGCGTGCACATCCAATCCGACACAGCTACCTTCGCCCATAACCGGCGCCTCCCGTAATAGCGGCTCTACCGCCGGGCCACTCCCGACGGCAACCCGCGCCAACTTACGAGAGGCGCCGGGCACTCCATACGGTCTGGCCCAGGCGACGTTCTGGGAGTTGCGCCGTTCCCAAACGGATCCACTACGCGGAGACGCGCGCGAGCGCACGGTTCAGGATCACGGGATAGTCGGCGTCAAACGCCAGCCTTTCGCTCGGCGGCAGATGATCTCGCTGCCGAAGCCACGCGACAGCGTGGGCGAAGATCCCGACGCGGAGCGCCAGATCGAACACGTCGCGGAGCCCGGAGCCCCACGGCTCAAGATAGGCGTCTCGGAGGCGGTCGAACCACGGGTCGCCTGCTGCAAGCCCATTCCGTTCTTCGAGGAACCGGAACGTAACGACCAGCGACCAAAACGGATGGCCGATTGACGCATCCCCCCAATCGAGAACGAGGACGCGATCATCCCGCACGTACACGTTGCCCATGTGTAGGTCATCGTGCTGCACAGTCGACGGGATGGCGGCCTTCGCGAGCTCGTCACAAAGCTTCGACAGAGCAGGGGCGAACCCGCGCAGCCGCCGCTGGGCATGGTCATTCAGCGGTAGGTCACTTCCGACGAAGCGCTCGTAGCGCTCGGGCAAGACATTTGGGCGAAGGTCGGGTACCCCACTTTCAAGGTGCTCACCGGACCGCGCCGCTTCGCCTCGTTGTAGCTCCGCGTAGTGCGGCAACAGTCGGAGCCAGACCTCGGGCGGGTTGTCGATCTCGATGATTCTCGTTCCTGCGTCTGCCATGAGCAGCCAGCCGCGGTCCGGGTCGGTCGCGATGACCTCCACCATTACCTTCGGCCAGCGACGACTCAGTGCCGCTGTCAAGACAGGCTCGAAGCGCTGCACCGGCGCGCACGCCTTGAACCACGCGACGCTCCCACCCACAAGGGGAACCCGCATCACAGTCGACCACGGCCGCACATGCACCACGGCGGCCGTCCCGTCGAGCGCAACGTGTTCGCCGATCCACTCCTGCGCCTCGATCACATTCACCACCACCGAGAACTATGACCCCGTTTCACCTCGACGGGCGACCGGGGCTCAGGCGTCATTCGCGAACACTCGCCCAGGCGACTATCAGGCCACCGCGCGTATCTGCTCTGCGAGGCTGTCCAACTCTACGGGGTGCGTCGTGTCGAGTTGGATGAGTTCACCGTCGAGGCTCAACGGTGAATGGGCACCGCTTGCGAATCGGGCCGGAAGCTCCTCGATCTTGTCGGCGTCGTGGTGTCCGGCGTGACGCGAGCGTTTCGTGTATCGGTCGAGAAGGATCGAAAGGGGAGCCTCGCAGTGGAGTTGGATCAGGCGGTGCGGCGGTAGCTCCGCGAACTCTGGTTCTTGGTCGTGGAAGAAGTTGGCTTCAACGATGAGCGACGCTCCAGACGCGAGCATTGTCTGGGCGAGCGCAAAGATCAGTTTGTAGGCCGCACCACCGAGACGCCCAGACGAAGCTACGTCGTCTGCGCCAAGGCTTTCGTAGAGGGACTCCTTAATCGCGTCTTTCGCGATCAGCGGCAGCCGCAGCTGCCGGGCAAGACCTTCCGCGACCGTCGTCTTGCCGGACGACGGCATTCCGGTCACCACAACGAGGAGGGGCAGGTTCACGACGAGATCTTTACGCAAGTCTCAGGGTGCATCGCGGAACACTCGCGCAGGCGAGAGCCTTTGCCCCTGATTGACTGTCGGCGACGGCTGGCTTCAGTGTCAGACACCGCTTCCCCGTGCGGCGACGGCCTGGGGTCGCCAGTGTCTGACACTGAGATCGAAGCGTCAGACCGCTCAGGGGTCATAGCCCGAACGCTGGCGCAAGGGACAGACCCACCCCTTAAAGCCAGCAAAATCAAGTGGACGGGCTGTTGCAAACTGAGTGGAATCGCTTGGAATCCGCTTCTAAGATCGGTCAAACAGCGAGTGACCCTGGTCGGGCGCGAGCTTCTCCTCGCGAATTGTTTTTGGGTACGAACCGGCGCTAAGGTCGCCGACAGCGGGTAAGCCCACGTAGGGAGAAAGGGGTTGAGGGCATGAATTATCGGACCGCGCGCCGCAGGTGGTGCGCTTTTGGGGTCGTCCTCATGATCGCGGGGATCCTCTCAAGTTCGGCCGGGTCTTCGACGGCCGGGATGATCGGGTGGTGGACGTTCAACGAGACGTCGGGCACCACCGCACACGACTCGAGCGGCAACGGCAACGACGGCGTGATCTCGCCGGGCGTTGCGCTCGGGATCCCGGGCGCTCGCGGGACGGCGTTCGGGTTCAACTCCGCGGCTGGAAGTTGGGTCGACGTTCCCTACGGGTCAGGGGCGCTCGCGCCGCCGACCACGCAGATCACGCTGTCGGCCTGGATCAATCCGTCGGATCTGTTTTGCGGCGGCTTCGGGCAGTGCGCGATCGCTTCGAACGAGGCCCCGCCCGGCTCGGGCACGTGGGGCTACGGCATCCGGCTGATTAACTTCATCTTCGGGCCGACGCTGCAATTCTGCTGGGGCACCGAGGGTGGCCCGGGTAACTGCGCCTACGGCCCGTACACGCCGGCGTTCGGGACGTGGGCGAATGTCGTCGGCACCTATGACGGCACGACCCTGAACGAGTACGTGAACGGCGTCCTCGTCGCAGCGCAGCCGGGAGTCTTTCCAGCGCTGAACACGACCTCGGACTTCTTCGTCGGCCGCCTGCCCAGCGGCAACCTCCCGTTCGACGGCGGGATCGACGAGGTGCGGGTATTCGACCGTGTCTTGTCCGCCGCGGAGATCGCGAACCAGGCGCAGGAGATGCCGTCGTCGAAGGCCAACTGCAAGCAGTCCGGCTTCCAGGACTTCGGCGTCTTCAAGAACCAGGGCGACTGCGTAAGCTGGGTCGCCACCGGCGGCAAGAACCCGCCGGGATAGTCGGCGCACGAGGCCGCGACCTGCCTCGTCGCAGGTCGCGGCCTACGGCCGCTCAGCGTCGCCCTGCTCGGCGGCAGCCTGAATATTTTGAGCGGTGGGCCGTTGGAGGCGATGCGCCTACGCTGCCATGTGGCGTTGCGATATTGCGGTACGCTCCCGCGTCCTCGGCTGCGCCCTCCGACTCATATCTCCGCGCCCAGGAGCTTTCCCTTTTGCGAAGCTCAGTGATCGTGCGCTCAGGCGTCTGTGAGCAACGCTGGCACAGTCGAGTCGCTTTGTCCAAGCAGGTCTCTTTCGGCCATCTTGCGGCGGGGGTCGCCGCATCGCTACACCTCGGGCACGACCCCGAGGTAGCTCAAGTCGGTAGAGCACGCAGCTGTCCACTGCAGGGATGCCGGTTCAAATCCGGCCCTCGGGGTCCATGGACAACGAAGGCCCGCCGCAAGGCGGGCCTTCGGGTAGCTCAGAGCTTGCGCGAGCTGTCCACTGTCCCTCAATTGTACTCCCTCGTCTGGCGTCTGGAACGCTCGCGCAGCTGAGCGTTGCAAACACGCGAGCTTACGGGCTCAGGCTCCGGCTACGGTCTCAGCGTGGCTTACGACACCCCGCCGTGGGAGCAGATCTGCCTCCACACGGACAGGCTCTGCCTCCGCACGCCAACTCCGCAAGATGCGGAGGCCATGCACGAGCTGTTCGCGGATCCGGTGGTCATGCACGGCTTGAACAGAGAACCTGTCTCTGGGCTCGACGAGGCCCGAGCAATGATCGAAGGAGGGATCGGCGGTTGGAGAACCGACGGACTTGGGCCGTTCATTCTCGAGACCGCGGCGACTGATCGGCGGGTAGTCGGCTGGGCGGGCCTGATGATCTTCGACACGCGCGGCTGGACGCCCTCGACTTGGACGAGCGCGGGAAGCCATGCTCAGCCTGAACTCGGCTGGGCCCTGATACGGGCGCACTGGGGCTTCGGATATGCGACCGAAGCAGCCGCAGCCATCCGTGACTGGGCATACGAGTCCCGATCCATCGACCTGCTGGTCTCTTTGATCTCGCCCAACAACGTCCGTTCTCAGCGCGTCGCGGAAAGACTCGGCGCGACACCGACCGAGACCGTCACACCTGCGCGCACGCAGCAGAAAACGGTCGTCTGGAGACATACGCCCGCTGCTTGACGCAGAAGCGAAGGCCGCAGCGCGGCTTGCGCGCGCTGTCTCCGCTCAGGCGTCTGCGCGCGAACAACACTCGCGCACCCCGCTGAACCTGGTTCTCGCCGCAGGCGAAACCAGGTTCATGTCTTCGGCCTTCGCCGCAGCGCTTCAGACACGATCCTGGTTCCGCTGCGCCAGCAACCAGGATCGATCATCCCTCGGGGGTGATTCCCGCACGCTTGCGCAGCCGACTGTCTATTACTTCGCGCGCCACCGACCCAAGGCAGCAGCTGTGTACATTCGGTGCGTGAGCGAAGACGGCTACTTCGACGAACGCGTTGCCGCGCGGTACGACGACTACGCACTCGATCCGACCCGTCAGGAGTTCGCGTCCGAGGACATCAATGCCACGGTTGAGTTCCTGGCCCGGCTCGCTGGCGAAGGACCGGCACTTGAGTTCGGTGTCGGGACCGGCCGGATCGCTCTTCCGCTGGCCCACCGCGGCGTGCCTACGCATGGGATCGACCTGTCGCGGCCGATGGTGGCGAGGCTCAAGGCGAAGCCAGGCGGCGAAGACATCGGCGTGGCGATCGGCGACTTTTCAACAACGTCTGCGCCGGGGTCGTTCTCGCTTGTCTACCTGATCTGCAACACGATCATGAACCTGACCTCCCAGGAGGCTCAGGTCGCGTGCTTTCGAAATGCGGCAGCGCATCTCCGCGGTGGAGGGTGCTTCGTGATCAAGGTGATGGTTCCCGAACTGCAGCGGCTCCCACCCGGCGAGGCGTTTCACGTCTTCGCAGCGAGCGAGAATCACTGGGGAGTGGACGAGTACGACGTTGCGACCCAGGGACTGATCTCACACCACTTCGAGAATATCGACGGCCGCATCGAGCGGTCTTCGAATCCGTTCCGCTATGTCTGGCCGTCAGAGCTCGACCTCATGGCCGAGCTTGCGGGGATGCGCTTGCGCGAGCGCTGGGGCGGCTGGAGCCGCGAGCCGTTCACGAGTGAAAGCCGCAAGCATGTCTCGGTGTGGGAGAAGCCGGAGTAAGCCGGTCATACCCCTTTCCGCACGAACGGAGTCAGGGGTCATTGCTGAACCCTGGCGCAAGCCACGATGGGCAACCCGGCGAAATAACCAGTCGTCATGTGCAATGACGGTGGCCCGACCCGCCGCGTGGGCTCTACGTCGCAAACAGCCAACGACCGCGACGCCTGGGTTCGGCCACAGTCTCAACGTCAGGCTTCCAGGGGACCTGGCCGCGCGGCGGTAGGAGCGTGGCCGGTAGAAGCGCGCTCAAGGTGACGATGCCGCAGACGAGGCAGAGTGCGACCGGGCCGAGCGGGCCTATCAGGAACCCGGCACCGAACATCGCCACACTCATCGCACCGGTGTTCACCGAACTCGACGCGGCAAACACACGCGCACGCACCGGATCTGGCGTATGGCGTTGTGTCAGCAGCGTCCCGGCCAAGAGCGCTGCGGAGTCGCCGACACCGGCGATCGAGAAGAGGATGATCACTGCAGCGCTGCTCGGGCTGACGGCGCAGAGAACGATTGCAAAACCCCCGACCAGCCAGCCGAAGAAGAGCGCCTGCTTCTCCCTGAAGGCTCCTTCCGCCCGGCGGCCGAAACGCACCCCGACGAAGTTGCCGACGCCGTAACCGGCAGTGGCGATACCGAAGCCAAACGCGCCCGACCCAAGATGGGCAAACAATGGAAACTCGCCGACGTTGATCATCCCGTAGCCAAGAAGCGCGGCGCCGTTCGCAGCGAGCACGAGACGAAGCGCGTCGTGTCGCGCCACGAAACGGACGCCAGCCCAGATCCCGGCATGGGCAGGATCGTTACTCGGCTCCGCCCGATAGCGCCCGCGAATCCCCATCACGAAGAGCGCAGACACGACAAACGAGGCGCCGTTGAGAAGAAACGCCGTCGCGCCGCCGAGAAGGGCGACGACAACGCCACCCAACGCGCCACCGAGAACCGATCCGATCGCAACTCCCGACGCCCGAGCCGCTGTCGCGCGTGTTCGCTCCGCCTCCGGCACCAGCATGACCAGGAGCGCAGACGAGGCTGGTCCAAACGGTGCGCTGACGACAGACGCGAGAGCCGCCAACGCGACGAGCTGGAGCGCGGAGTGGCTGAACGCAACCGCAACGAAAACCCCCGCCGACAACAGGTCGGAGGCGACCATGACCACACGGCGGTCGAAGCGATCGCCGATCGCTCCTGCCCACGGCGCGGCAAGCACAGACGTTGCAAACTGGGTGAGCACCAGCGCAGCTACCCAAGCGCCCGACCCTCCACTGCGGCTGAAAACCACCGCGACCCAAGCGATCGACGCCGCCCGAGTCCCAGTTACCGAGATCGCCCGCCCGACCGAAAGACTCGCTACATGACGACGATACGGCTCCTCAGCCCAGCGCCGACGACGCTCTGACCAGCCAGCAAGACTCACTGGTCGACTATACGGCGTCGCTCGTCAGGGGTCTCGCGGACGCTCGCCCACCCCGCTGAACCTGGGTCTCGCCGCAGGCGAAACCAGGTTCACGTCTTCGGCCTTCGCCGCAGCGCTTCAGACACGATCCTGGTTCCGGCTGCGCCGGCAACCAGGATCGATCATCCCTCGGGTGTGATTCCCGCACTCGCCCAGGTGATGTGCAACTCGCTGGGTGCGGCGTTGGGCTCGTTCGGGAAGTGCGGAGCAGGTTGTGAATCGCACGAACCAGGCGTAGTCTGCGCCCGTTCTGTGGCAACCGAGGAGGCTGACCTGATGGCTGCGAGGCGCGCTGCGACGAAGGTGCTACCGGTGGTGCTGGGCATCGTCCTTCTCGCTTGCACCTCTGCAGGCGTAGCGCTGGCGAGTGGCAATCCGCTCGACCAGGGGTATACAAGGCCGTCGGACAGCTCCTCCGTCAACATCTTCGGGTGCTTCAAACAGAGCAACTTCCAGGGCGGCTCCGTCACCGTTCCAGCCGGGTTGCCGTTCGTCGTGTACGGCGGCTGGTCTGCCTCGACGATCGGCGAGGTGCGGGACTGGCTGAACGGCACCACGAACATGCTCAGTGTGGGCGGCGGACCCTCACTCGACATGACGCCGTACTTCCTGGGTCTGACCCACGAATGGAATCCGCCATATTGGTCGGACATCTTCTTCTACCCGGTAGGGGCGCTCGCAGCGGGTGACACGGTGACCATCGCCTGGACGATGGACTCCAGCCGTCCGATGCCGGATGGGGCCACCAACTTTCCCGGTCGGCCACCCGCAGGGGGGGTTGCCACGTTCACCTGCACCGTCACCGGCGGCGCCTAGCGACGAGCGCGTTCTCTCTAGCGGTCCGGACACCCCTGAAGAGAAGCGTCGAAGTTGTAGCCTCCACACCGTCGGATCTGTAAAGCGGACCGATGCTCCAGTCGTCTGCCCGCAGCTCTCCTCGGCGCGTAGTCCGGGTGGAGTCGAACCGCCATACATACTCCCAAGTCTTCTAGATATGTAACGAATCTTCCACATGATGCGTAACCAAGCTTCACATCTGGCATACTGAGGCCATGAGACGCGCGACAGCATCCGATCACACGATCAAGCGGACATCCGTGGACCTGGACGTGGACGAACTCAGGGCGGCCAAGAAGATCCTCGGCACCGCCACCACCCGCGACACGATCAACTCGGCGCTGCGCGAGGTCAATCGTCAAGCAGCGCTGCGCCGCGCGGCGAGTCTTGTGCGTGCGGGTGGGCTGAACATCGTCCAGCCTGAAGATCTGGCTGATCTGCGGCGCGTCTAGGCACGTCTCGTGCCGCTCTATCTCGCCGATTCGTCAATTTGGGCCTGGGCGAACAAGGGCAACCGCCCCGATCTCGCAGAGAAGCTCGCAGACCGGCTCGAACGAGATGAGATTGCGACGTGCACACCAGTCGCGCTCGAGGTGATGCACCGCGCGGAAACGAATGCTCAGTACGAAGAGCTCTTCAGCACGCTCCTCGAGCCGGTCGAATGGCTCGAGCTCGATCTGGACGGGAGCCGGCGCGCCCTCGAGGTGCAACGCGAGCTCGCGGCGGGCTCACACGGCAATCATCGCCGCCCGGCCGTTGACTACCTGATCGCCGCAACCGCGGAGCAGGCCGGCGAGGACGTCGTGTTGTGGTTCTTCGACGAAGACCTGCGCGTCATCTGCGAGCACACCGGCCAATCGTTTGACGCCGAAGAATCGACTGGCCCAGGCCGCTAGCCTGGGCCTTTCCTAGCCGCCGCTCCCTGAGTCGGTGCTGCCGCTCGAGCTGGTGCCGCTCCCGGAGTCGGTGCTGCCGCCAGAGCTCGTGCCGCCACTCGAGTCGGTGCCGCCGCCCGAGCTCGTGCCGCTGCCCGAGCTGTCGCCTGTCGAGGTGCTCGAGCTCTTGACCTCGAGCTTCGTCAGCGTGACCGTCCCGCTTGCGTCCTGGCTGCCCTTCGCCTCGACGGTGTCGCCGGCTGCGACGCCCGAGACGTCGAAGCCGGCCGGCACGGTGAAGACGACGGGCGCGCCGCCGTCACCGGGCTGGACGGTGAGCGAGTCTGTGGTCAGCCCCGTCACGGCTCCCTCGGCGCTCACGTCGCTGCTCTGCGTCCCGCTCCCGCTGTCGCCGCCCTCGGGGTGCTGGAGCTCCAGCTTCACGAGCGTGATGGTGCCGTCGGGGTTGAGCGTGCCTCTGGCGTGGACCCGGTCGCCGGTGGCGAGCGTCGGCAGCGTGAAGCCGGCCGGTACGGTGAACGTGACGCCCGAGGCGTTGTCGCCACCCTGCACGGTGAGCGTGCCGGACCCGACCGACGTGACGAGGCCTTCGGCCTCCACCTCGGCCTGGTCACCGCTCGCCGAGGAGCTCGAACCGGAGCCGCTCATGTTGGTGCCCCGGCTCGAGGTCGCCGCTGCGTGGTCGTCCTGGATCGTGACGAGCGTGAACACGCCGGCCGCGACCTGGGTGAGCAGCTCGACCCGGTCGCCGGCGGCGATCATCGAGGGGAGCGTGATGCTGGCCGGAATCGTGACTGTGGTGAGCGCGCCTTCCTCGACGGCGAGCACGAGCGACCCG
>Ga0307373_10016210_pt1 | contig 10017 bp, 13 predicted proteins | sample OX2MG_FD_202534 | JGI IMG/M metagenome (GOLD analysis project Ga0307373, IMG submission 202534) | Soil microbial communities from Risofladan, Vaasa, Finland - OX-2 | ecosystem: Environmental > Terrestrial > Soil > Coastal area > Acid sulfate soil | place: Finland: Risofladan, Vaasa | collected...
AGTACCTGCGCATGGGCGAGGCGGGCGTGTTTGCGCCCGAGGCACGCCTGGAACTGATCGATGGGGAGATCGTCGAGATGGCACCGATCGGAAGCGCGCATGCCGGCGTGGTGAAGACTCTTAACCGGATCTTGGGGCGTCTGGTCGGTGGCAAGGCTATCGTCTCGGTACAAGACCCGATTGCCCTCGGCGAACGATCGGTTCCTCAGCCCGATCTCGCACTGCTCAAGCCACGCGAGGATATGTACTCGCACGCCCACCCCACGGCCGCCGACGTGCTGCTGGTCGTCGAAGTCGCCGACACCACCCTCGCCTTCGACGTTGAAACGAAGGTCCCGCTCTACGCCCGATCTGGCATCCTGGAGGTTTGGGTGCTCGAGCTGCCCAAACGCGCGGTTCGCGTGTATCGCGATCCGCTCGCCGATGGCTACAAGTCGGCCTTCACTGCGACTGGCGACGAGATCGTGAGCGCAGCAGCGCTACCCGAAGTGCGCCTCGCTGTCCGGGATCTATTTCCCAGGTAGTGCACAGGCCTCCCGGCATGGCCTGTACGGAGAGCCACTGCGCAGGCCGTAGTTCGAGCCCTACTCGGGGAGCCAACTGGATGCGAAACTGGGCACGCCCGCCCGCGTGCCCGGTTTCTTTGCCGCCACCGCGTGCGCAAGCGCCGCATAGCTTCCGCGCATCTCCAGCACCCGATCCGCAACGCGGATTTCCGAGACGAGCAACCGCAGGTATTGCTTGGCAAAGGGACGGTTCGCACCGAGCCTCGATTTGAGAGCGCGCGCGAAGAGCTCGGCCTGATCCGCCTTGAGCGCCTTCAAGGGCGTTTCCGTCTGGCGCTTCAGGCCCGCGACCTCAAGAAGCAGCTCCTGCCGACGCGCTTGCAGCTTGTGCGCCCGTTGCTGAAGCGCCGTGTCGAGCGGAAGATGCCCGGACTCCACCGCCTCAAAGAGCCGGTCGCTACGCGCCTTCAGCTCATTCAGCTCCTTGCTCAGCACCTTGACCCGCGCATCCTGGTCCGAGTGCGCCCGGCGCATGCGCTCGCGCGCCCCGGCAAGCATCGCCTTCACCCGCTCGGGCGTGAACACCTTCTCCGCAAGCGAGCGCAACACCAGTTCGTCGAGCTTCTCCATCGGGATATTCCCGCTCGGACACTGACCGTTGCCCTTGGCAATGCGGCTCTGGCACTTGTAGTAGCGATACCGCCCGCCTTTACCCGTGGCGAGCGTCATCCCGGCCCCGCAATGTCCGCACTTGAGCAGGCCCGTTAGCAGCGTGGGGGAGCTCAGCACGCGCGGCGGCACCTTTGCCGGTGCGCGCGCCGCACGGCGGCCCTGCGCCCCGCCAAAGGTGCCGCTGTCGATGATCGGCTCCACGGCGACCCGGACCCACTCCGTTTCGGCCTTCGCCTCACCCGTCTTGTTGCTCGTCCGGTTGAAGACGTATTCGCCGCAATAGGTCCGATTCGCAAGGACGTTATGCACCTTGCCCCGCGTCCACTTCTGACCCCGCAGAGTGATGCCTTGGTCGTTGAGAATCGCCGCTATGCTCTTCTCCCCGAGCGGCACGCCCTTGTGGCCGTCCAGATATAGCCCAAAGACCCGGCGCACGATGGCCGCCTCGGTGGGATCGATGTCCAGGCGCTTCTTCTTGCCCTTGCGCCCCGTGGCTTCGGTCTCCACCGCCTTGTAGCCGAAGGGCGGGCGGGAGCCGTTGAAATAGCCCTGGCGTGCGTTCTCCTTCATCGCCCGCAGCGTGTGCTTGCCGTTCTCCTTGCTCTGGTACTCGTCGAACAGGCTAAAGATCGTGCGCGCCATCTCGCCGGCGGGATCATCACTCGTTTGCTGCGTGATCGACACCACCTTGATGCCCGAGCGCTCGAGCGTGCGCTCGTAGCTCAGGAACTGGAACAGATCCCGAAAGAACCGCGAGCGGCTATGAACGATGATCGCCTCGTAGGGAGACGGATCGAGCGTCGCGTCCGCAATCATCTGCTGGAACACCGGCCGCCGGTCATCGGTGGCGGAGGCGCCCGGCTCGACGTATTCCATGGCGACCGCAAGGCCGTGGCCCTTGCACCATTCCCGCATCTGCCGCAGCTGGTCCGGGATGGACAAGTCCTTTTCGGCCTGCTTCGTCGTGGAAACCCGAGTGTAGAGCGCAACGGCCATGTTCCTTACTCCCTCACAGTTACCCTGCCCGCCCATTCATCCGGGCGCTCCCTGGGTGAGTGTACCCCGGCCCCGACCTACCCATGGGCAACCCCGAGGCCCTCCTGTACCCTTATGTATCCGTAGGCCCCCGTGTTACAGCAACGGGGGCACGGTGCGCGCTCAACTCGGATAGGGAGAACTACATGAAGCCTTACTTGCTCTTCATGACAAATTTACCTACTGCACCCTTGAAAGGTCAAAACCCGCGCGGTGACGCAACGACACAAAAGTTTGATGCTCTCGCTGATGCACAATCTTCCGCCGAAAAAGAAAAAAATAACTGGGATTGGGTGGTGGTGTACAAGAGACAAAAAGAAGGTGCTCTTAAGAAGATCGAACAGTTTACAAAAGGCAGAAAGTACGATCGAAATGGCCGAGCTAGCCGCCTAGCGCTAATAAAAAAAACTAGAGGCGGCACAACATGAAGCAACAGCTAGCGTTAGCAGCGATACTCACTGTTCTGAGTACCAGTGCGGTGGCGGATTGGATACCAGTGGCCATCCATGATGAACCGGGATCATTTACCGTCTACGCCGATCCCGCCACCATCCGCAGGTCAGGACATTTGGTGACGATATGGGAGCTAAACAATTACACCGTACCCCAAGTGATCGCTACTGGCGCCTCGTTTTTGTCGGGAGAAGCGCAAGCAGAGTATGACTGCATTGAACAGCGTGCAAACATTCTTTTTCAAGCTCAGTTTTCTCAAGCTATGGGCGCCGGCAACCTCGTTAGCAGGCGGTCAAATCCTGCCGGATGGTTTCCAGTACCGCCTGGCAGCATCGCAGAAATAATGTTGAAATTCGCCTGTCGGAATCGCTAACTCAGGACACGATCGCGAATGGCATCATCAGAAGAAAAGCAGATAAAAGAGTTTAACCGGCACTTCATCGAGCGAGGAAAAGTCTCCTGCATGTCAGATGAAAACCTCGCCTCGTGGCAAGCCTCTCATCAACAGAATTCAGCTGACTATATTCTCGCAGAACAAGAGTGGCAAAATCGTCGCATTGCGAGGCAAGTTCGCCAACTCCGTTGGAATGCGATCATCGGAATTTTCGCTGCGATTGTCAGTACCGTCATCGGAGTGCTCCTCGGTTGGTATCTGCGATCCTAAGAAGGGGTAAGCATATGAGCGGCTTTGAATTGTTTCTCACTCTTGTATTTGTGGCCCTGATTGGTTATGAATTTGGCGTGGGCAAGCCGAAGCGCGACCGCGCTAAAAGGCAAATCGCAGAGTATGACAGCGCGCGCCGCGAAGGCCGCGAACCACGCAGAGTACCTTGATTGGGCCTCGCGTTAGTAGCTGAGAATATGCGCTAAAGGCGGAACAACGTGTCTAGCTTCCAACGAAGCAGTCGATGCGATGAAACTACCCCCAATGATTCGTGATGATCTCAGCAACAAACTAGTTCACTTGGTTCGGGGTGCAACTTTCGATGAAGCCTTCGTCAAGTTTACGAACATCCTCACAGAAGCCCAACTTCGTGGCGGCACGGGTTATATCAGAGGCGAGTATCACTGTGTATGCTTCACCGAAACACCTATTAGCAAACTCGGCTACGTACTCGCTAGTCCAGACGTTGCCAAGATGCGCTACAGACCTCTGGGCATCATGGTGGATAAGAAATGGCTCTTCGAACAAGGCGGACGTCCCGTCATATATCAGCCGAACACCGACTACGAAAAGCTCCCTGAAGAACTCCGGTATCGCCACGTTCGCCTTGAACTAGATAGCCAAGCAACCCACATCGATCTCACGTGGGAAAGAGAGTGGCGCGTCAAAATCGGTACCCTTCCGCTTCCTGTCGACAAGACAACAGTCATCCTGCCTACACGACGTTGGCGTGACGCTCTCGCGGATTTACACGCGGACGATGTCCGCAGCCAAGTTCGGCAAATTGGCAAGGACGCCGCACCTTCCGTCATGCCATACCCATGGCACATCATCGTTCTTGAGGACCTCGGTATACCAATTCCTGACCCGACATGACAGAACTATGCCCCGGACCGGTCGGGGCGTCATCCCGCAGTAGGAACCTTGACAAACCAGTGCCCAGTTTCGCTCCACTCGGGGAGCCACTTCAGTTCAAAGGCTTGGCAATGCGCTAGGCCTTCTTCGTTTTTCCCACGGTAGCGAAGACGTAGCTCGAAAGACTGACGACGTCCGTGCTCGGCCTGTCGGACTCTATTCGCGAAGCAAGCGGCGGATAAATGCTCCGTCCCAAACTTCGCGTAGCGGGCCACCATCACACGCGACTTCCAGCCGCCCAGGTCCTTCAATTCATCGGCCAACGTTCCCGCCTGCCGATGCCATGACGCCCAGGTATGCCTTGTGTCGTGAAAGCGGAAGTCGGAGAGCTCCGCCCGCTTCACCGCTTCGAGCCACGCCGAATTGCAAATTTCAACGGGACGCCTCGCGGGGTTCTGTCAGCAATTCCGGCGGCGAACTTGTCATAGCTGTTCCAACCTTCGGGATTGGCTTGCTCGGCCATCGCTCCGCCAGTCTAGGCAGCGCGCCGCGCAGCACCTGTTCGGCCATCGAACAAAGGGTTGACTGCGCGCGCACTCGGTCCACAATCGCTCGAGGCAACGCTAAACGGGGTTTCGATCCACGAAGCGAATTGGTTCTCGCGGCCAATACATGATCGTGACTGCACATTCCCATCCCGCTGACCTTGGCGTCGCGGAAGCCGCGACGTTGCTCAGACGGCGCAAGCTTTCGTCGGTCGAGCTCACGCGCGCGTGCCTCGAACGGATCCGCGACCGAGACGGCCGTCACAGCGCAGAGGGCGATCCGCACTCGATCAATGCCTGGGTACGCGTCTACGAGGAAGACGCGCTCCGCGCCGCCGCGCAGGCCGACCGGATACTGGCGGGCGGTGCCACCCCGCCGCTCTGCGGAATTCCGATCGGTCTCAAGGATCTCTACGCGGTGGCGGGCAAGCCGCTCACCGCATCTAGCCGCTTGCTCGAGGAGACGCCGCAGCAAGACTGCGACGTCTGGGCGCGACTGCGCGCCGCCGGGATGGTGTTGCTCGGCCACCTTCATACGCATGAGTTCGCCGCAGGCGGCACCACCGACCAGACCGGTAACCCCTGGGATCTCGCGCGCACGCCGGGCGGCTCGAGCGGAGGGTCCGCCGCCGCCCTCGCGGCGCGCATGGTCGCCGCCGCCACCGGCACCGACACCGCGGGGTCGCTGCGCATTCCCTCGGCGTGCTGCGGCACGTCGACCCTTAAGCCCACCCGCAATTTCGTGTCGCTGCGCGGCATCGTGCCCCTGTGCCATTCGCTGGATCACGCCGGCCCCATGGCGCGAACGCTGCGCGATTGCGCACTGCTTTTCGAGCACATGGTGGGCGCCGACGCCGGACGGGCGGAAAGCGCGATTCCGCGGACTCGCCTACGCATCGCGCCGCGCGCAAAAGTACGCCCGCTCGAGGGCGTGCGCCTTGCGGTCTCGCCGCGAATTGCCCTGCGGCTCGCCCCGGAGGCCGGCGTGGCCGCGCGCTTCGAGGCGCTGCTCGAGCTCGCGCAGCGCATGGGTGCAAAGCTAGTCGCGCTCCCAGGCGCTGACCTGCCACTTGACGTTTTCGAGGACTACACCGCCGTCTTCGGCGCCGACATGCTCGCCTGGCACCGCCGTTTCGACGACCGGCGTCATTTATACCGTGCCTCGACGCGCGAGTTCGTCGAGGCGGGCGAAAAGCGTGCGCTCTCCGGCTGGGAATACGCGCAGGCCCAGGCGCGCCGGCGCCTCGCCACGGCCCTCTGGAGCGAACGTTTCTCCGCCGAGCGCATAGATGCGCTCGTCGAGCCGACGCTACCGGTGGTCGCACCGCGCCGAGGGTGGGGATACGACCACGCGTTTGCCGACGCGATGCTTATCGAGCTGACGCACTACTGGAACTGGACCGGCTTCCCTGTCGCCGCCTTTCCCTGTGGCCTCGATACCTCGAGCGGGCTACCGGTAGGCGCTTCGCTCATCGGTCGCGCCGGCTCCGATGCGAAGCTCCTCGAGATCGGCATCGCACTGCAGGACGAGCTCGGCGTTCCCGCTCCAGCTTTCGTTTCCTGAACGCACTGCCTCTACGCGGCACTCGGTGCACGGGTCTCGCGGAGTAGAACTGCCATCTGCGCGCCGCACAGCAGATCATCGGGCGCACCGTCCAAGTGCGCTTCGGCAAGGAGCTTCTTCAACTTGGCGTTCTCGGCCTCGAGCTCGTTGAGGCGCTTCGCCTCATCGACGTGCAGCCCCCCGTACTTCGAGCGCCAGCCGTAGGACGCTGCGGCTCTGAAACAATGCTTCCTGCAGAGCCCTTTGACCGGCACCCCAGCCTCGGCTTCCTTCAGAAACCCGATGATCTGCTGCTCCGTAAAACGCTTTTCTTCATGCCCGTCTTCTCCTGTGAAAACGGACTTTACTAACTTCCGGCTGGTAGCGTTTAGGGGGAGCATGAACCCTCGTTACGCGGCCAACAATCCTGCGTTTCGGTAGGGTCCACTTCGGGCCGGATTGAGCCGATCGGGGAATAGAAAAGCGGTCGTGCGGAGGAATGGCGCTGAAGAACGTCCGGTAAGCGGTCCGTTACGGACGTTGCAGGCCACGAGGTCATTCGGCAGCAACGGCCGATGAGCGGACTGCTGCTTTGCGGCCATTGCCGCCTTTGAAGGTGGCTCAGCTGATTGGCCGGTGTTGCTCGGACTGCTGCCATTGACACGGCGCGCTCGTTGAACGACAGCTGTTGTCTGCGGCGACGGACCGCACGCGAGGCGAGGCGGCACTAACCGAAGAAGCGCAGGAGTTCGTCGTGTTCGAGATCGTCGCCGTTGAAAGTCGTCGTCAACGGCCGCACCGATTCACCAATAATGGGAATCTCCTCGAGCGGGTCACGGACCCGGATTTGGGCAGCGGGCTGTCTGTTGAGTACCCGGCTCCCTGTCGGTCCTACAAGGAACATGCGGAGGCCGCTCTTCGTGTAGGCCTCGTGCAGCATGCGATTTATGTGGTCGTCGCAAAAGCCGTACCCGATCACCATCAGGTGAGTGCCGCCGGCCCCGAGATAACGGCGAAATTCGTCCGAATACCACCTCAGCAGCCGCGTACCCGCGATAGCGCCAGCTTTTTCACCACCGAGAACAAGCAAGTCGGTGTCGCCCTCTTTCCAATTGACTGAGCCATGCAGCTTGTAAATCGGCTGCGACCCCTCCTCCACGCGGAGTTCGGCGCCTGGCTGCCAGATCATGTCGCGGCGATTGCGAGCGAGTTGGCCGACCGTCGCACCCCAGCCTGCGGGCACCTGCATGCCAGGGAAGCAGCACCCGTTCCAGCGGCGCGGTTCCGCAAGCTCCAAGTGCCCGTAGTGCAGCTCAAGCAGTAAGTCTTGATTCAGAGAAAAGATTGCGTCGAACCTGTTCAGGAAGTCTCGGATCGAGAAGTAGCGTTCATTCGAAAACTCCATCGTCGGCCGCCTCGCGAATGACTCGTTCATCGCGCGGAACGTCTTCATCACGGCCGCCTGCATGCTGTCCAGGTTCGCTTTACTCTGCGCGGATCCTGTTCCCTTGAATTCCCGCTGGACACGCGAAAACGCTTCCTCGAAGCTCGCGCAGCTGCTTGCGATGCGGTGAAGCTCTTGGTTGTCCGCGAGCCGTGCGAGCAGCTTCGCGCGCAGCTCGTCTGCGAGCCAGCCGTTCCAGTTACGGCTGAACCCCGCGCCGATAAGGAGAATGTGCACCATCAACTACGACCTAAACCGGCCGAGCGCGAGAGCAGCCATCGGTAGCCGGCGAGCCATTCACGAAAGCCTTTGCTCCGCAAACTGCCTTAGGTCGCCCAGGAGCAGCGCGATGTCGCTGTCATGCATGATTAGCTCTTGGCCTTCCATCGATTCGTCAACTTCCAGGTGGTTCCAGCGAACAGACTTAATGCCTTTCTTCTTGAACTCCGGTGGCCAGGAAATGTGACCACCGCGCTGGTGCGAAGTGGTGTTTCGCGCAATCCGAACGAACTCGTACCAAGGGGCGCTTCGTAAAGTCTGCTCCTGGTTGGTCGATTGGCAGTACGACCTCATGCACTCAAAGAACTCTGCTAGGACGGCGCGGCGGAGGCTCGCTTGAAACTCCTCCACCATTATCGGCCGCTGCTTTAGCGATGTGACTCCGGCGAACAAAGCGTCTAGCTTTACTTCCACATGCGACTGCGGAGAACTGAATTCCAACGTCGCGTGCTGAAGCCGAGAGAGATCCGAAGCCGCTGCGATGAAGAGAAGCGTGTGACCGAATACAAATGTATTCACCAAGTTCTGCAACGCCCCGAGAAACTCCACCTTGGTCATATTTCGCCGCCTGTGTAAGGGCGCCGATGCTCTCTCACTGCCGGCGCAGGGTGATCCTGCCCGGCTACATCGCGGGTGTCGCAACTGGATTCCATGCTAAATGCCACGCCAGCGTATCCGCTTTGCTTTCAGATCACCGCTCGCGGTATTGACGAAATCTGTGAGTAGCTTCAGGGCTTTGTCCCGAGCCGGAGCGCCTGCTTCTCCACAATCCAGGATCCCAGCGTCATCACCTGTAAAGGTGACCGTGACGCGCCGTGCACCTTCGTTCGTGCGGTAGTCGACCGTCAGGGTGACCTGGCCTCTAGCGAATTCAGTGTGATCGATATGCATGTGCCTCCTTAAGCGAGTGAGCTGTGCTCTTCCGACGAGGCGTCTACCCTCCGAACTCCTGGTGTGCTCGCTTGAACGCTGCGTCCATCTCCGAATACATCTTCTGCGCGTCCGCCCGCAACTTATCGAACTGGCGCGCCCAGCTATGGAGATCGATGTGCGGCTTCGTGTGCACCGATTCGGCGCAATCCGCTGCCTCCGACCCGATTGCGCGAAGCGACATGAAAGGCTTAACTACGTCCGCGGGAATCTGATCGACCTTCACCGAGCGCCCGAAGTCTAGGACTTCCCGGAGCCTGCTGAACTCCCGGGCCACAAGCTCGCGGTCTCGCGCATGGGACATACGCGCAAGTTCCGCGGCGCCCGCAATCACCTGCTCCCCGAACGCTTTGCATAACCGCTCTACCCGGCCCGCGTCATCGCGTCGCTGGCGCTTTTCTCTGGCCACCGTGGCCCAGTGCTGATACGCAGCGATGATCGCTGCGGCGATGATCGCCACGATCGAGCCCACAGCTTGCACTCAGGCAGGCCACTCTGGGTTGCTGAAACCTAAATGGGCCACGGCTCGAGCTCGATTAGTGGTATCGCCGGGAATATCGCCAGCCGCAATGATAGTCCTGTCTTTTCCCGCTCAGCCTTAGCTGGTCCCGTATTCGATTCCCACCGCTTTACCGATCCCGCCTTCGATAGACATTCGCGATGGCGACCGCTAGGAGGACGACCGCTTTGGGTCGCGTGCGGTCCGTCGCCGCAGACAAGAGCTGTCGTTCAGGGAGCGCGCCGTGTCAATGGCAGCAGCCCGGCCGACACCGGCCATTCAACTGAGCCGTCTTCAAAGGCGGCAAAGGCCGATGAGCGGACTGCCGCTTTTCGGCCGTTGCTGCCGCCTGCATCGGTAACATCGAGCGGCCGGTGTCCAGCATGTTGCTGACGTTGGTTAAGAATTGCTTTAAGTCGAATGGCACTGACTTAAGCCCAAGCGGCATTGCCGCTTGGGCTTAAAGGGTTGAAATCGAAGGGGAAGACTGGCCATCGAGATTGGTAGGATGTTGTTGTCACACATCAACCCCAACAACGTCGAGGCCAGTCTTGAGCAATCGTAATGCCGAGTTTGAATCCCAGCAACATGC
>Ga0307373_10016211_pt1 | contig 10017 bp, 5 predicted proteins | sample OX2MG_FD_202534 | JGI IMG/M metagenome (GOLD analysis project Ga0307373, IMG submission 202534) | Soil microbial communities from Risofladan, Vaasa, Finland - OX-2 | ecosystem: Environmental > Terrestrial > Soil > Coastal area > Acid sulfate soil | place: Finland: Risofladan, Vaasa | collected...
TGCCGCCGACGTACGGATCGTCAGCGGAAACGTGCTGTTGGATCAGTCGATGCTTACGGGCGAATCGGTCCCAGTCGAAGCCGCAGCAGGATTCCAAACCTATGCGGGGGCGCTGGTCAGGCGCGGCGAGGCGATCGGGGAAGTCACCGCGACCGGCGAGCGCACCAAGTTTGGGCGCACGGCGGATCTGGTCCGCGCAGCTCACGTAACCGGCTCCCAGCAGAAAGCGGTGTTGCGCGTCGTGCGCAATCTTGCAGCCTTCAACGGCGTCGTCGTTCTGGGGCTGCTGGCCTATTCGCTCGTTCTCCACTTCTCGATAGCGGAGATCGTCGCGCTCGTCCTTACCGCCGTTCTCGCTTCGATCCCGGTCGCGCTGCCGGCGACCTTTACGCTCGCGGCCGCGATCGGAGCGCGCTCCTTGGCTGGGGCCGGCGTTTTGCCGACGCGCCTCTCTGCCGTCGACGAAGCGGCTTCGATGGACGTCCTATGTTCGGACAAGACCGGAACGCTAACGCGAAACGAACTGAAGGTGAGCGACGTGCGTCCCATGCCGGGCTTCGATGTGGCGCACGTACTCGGTCTGGCCGCGCTGGCAAGCTCGGACGGAGGGGGAGACCCAGTCGATGCAGCAATCCGCGTTGCCGCTGCTAAGGATCGCGTCGCCGATCTGCCCGCTTTGATCGGCTTCGTTCCGTTTGACTCCAAGACAAAAATGTCCGAGGCAACCGTTGCGGCGAAGAGCGATCGGCTCCAGGAGCGCGTGATCAAGGGAGCGTTTGCGACGGTAAGCGCACTGGCCGCGTCGCAGTCCGATGCCGCTACGAGCGCGAACGAACTGGAACTCAACGGTTACCGCGTCTTGGCGATCGCGCTGGGTCCGCCCGGCGCTCTTCACCTAGCGGGACTCATTGCGCTAAGCGATCCGCCGCGACCGGATTCTGCGTCGTTGATCCAGGAGCTTCACACGCTGGGCGTGCGTACCGTGATGGTTACCGGTGACGCACCGACAACGGCCAAGATCGTCGCTTCAGCCGTTGGTCTCGCCGGAGCGGTCTGCCCGGCAGGGCCGCTCCCTGGAACCTTGGCGCCCGACACGTTCGACGTTTACGCGGGCGTGCTGCCCGAAGACAAATATCACCTCGTTCAAGCGTTTCAGAAGTCCGGTCACGTCGTTGGCATGTGCGGCGACGGTGCGAACGATGCACCGGCACTGCGCCAAGCGCAGATGGGAATTGCCGTTGCGACGGCGACCGATGTTGCCAAGTCCGCAGCGGGGATCGTCCTCACGACGTCGGGCCTCGGCGGCATCGTCGCGGCCGTGAAAGAAGGACGAATCACGTTTCAGCGGATCCTCACCTACACGTTGAACTCGATCGTCAAGAAGATCGTGGTAGGTCTGCTTCTCGTCGTCGGACTGGTGATGACCGGCCATGCCGTGCTTACGCCGATGATGATGGTCGTCCTGATGGTCGTCGGCGATTTTCCGGCAATGTCTCTTACCACGGACAACGTTGCGCCTTCGCCGATGCCAAACGCTTGGCGTATCGGTACGCTTACGATCGCAGGGGTTGGGATCGCGTTCTGTCTCTTGATCTTCTGCAGCATGGTTCTTGCGGTGGGCGTCTTTCGATTGCACCTCTCTCCGGTCGCACTGCAAACGCTGGCGTTCGTCACGGTGGCATTCGGGAGCCAGGCAACGATATATGCCATTCGCGAGCGCCATCACCGGTGGTCGTTGCCACCGAGCCGCTGGCTCATGGTTTCGTCCGCGGGTGACCTTGGCATTAGCACGCTGCTTGCGGTGCTCGGCATTCTGATGGCACCTGTGCCGTGGACGCTGATCGCAGCAGTCTTTACTTCAGCGGTCGTGTTTGGAATCGTACTTGATACGATCAAGGTGCCGTTCTTCGGGCGCCTAAGGATTTCATAGAGCGACGCGGTGACCGGGGGCTAACTGCTGCGCGTGCTGCGACTCGTAGTCGTCGCTTTGGCGGTCCCAAAACTCCCGATTCTTCCGCGCGTGTTCTGTCAGCGAGTCCATCGCGGCGGCGCCACCACTAGCACTCGATGATGCCGCGCGCGCTGGGACGGAGCGCACTCGTGCTGGAGCCGGTCTTATAGTAGCAGCTTTCGGTGGTTGTGAAGTTGGCGATTTTACCAGGGCAGGTAAGTGGGGACGACGTTCCGCGCAGGACGTACGTCTTGGGATCGTAGGAACCGCTTAGGGCATACGTGCAAGGCGTTTTGCCGGTTGGGTCGGTGGCGTTGCCGGTGAAGGAGTTGTTCGCCGGGTCGAGCGTCATCGCAACGGGTTCGTGAACCGTTCGTTTTGAAAGAACGAGCTTTAACGAGCCGCCCACTGCCGTTCCACTTTGCGTCAGGTTGAAATAGGCGTTTCCGACGGGCTTGGTCTTGAGCAAGAACTTGCCTTGATATCGGCCGGCGACGTCGGCGATGGATGCGGCGGTACTCCCGATCGACGGGAGCGACGTGAGACCTTGCGGGGATGCAGCATTCCTACCCCCGCCCGGGGACGCGCAGCCGGCAGAGACGAGCAAAGCCGCGCAGCAGTAAGCCATGGCAGCGCTGTGGCGCTTTCTTGTATTCATGAATGCTAATTAATCCGCTTACGGGGATCGCCCCTGTTTGGCCACTTCTTCCCCGGCCTGGGAGTTTTCGGCTTGGGGCGGAAGGCTCGGAAAACGTTCCTCTCTTTTTAGGAGGTCGGCGTGAAGCCTTTGTTTGGTGGCATTGCTTTGGCGATGGGTCTATCGTTGGTGGGATGCGGCGGCGCGTCGGCGCCTCAATCCGCGTTGCCATCTCAGCCGGCGGCGATGCGTTCCTCGCAAGCGCGGCCGAGCGCTGAAGAGTTGCGCGTTCTATCGGCGCGCCGATTTCGTGCGTGCGGAGCGGTGCCGCGCGGATATATGCGGTGCGACGCGGTTTTGAGCGATGCGTTTCTCGACGCAAAACCGCGTCGCGGCGGCTGCCTTCATAAGCCCGGATGTTATCTCGCAAGCGATTTGCAGGCCGCTTACGGTATCACGACCGCTGCGAAAACCGCCGGCAATGGCGTGACCGTAGCGATCGTGGACGCGTACGGCTACGAAGGCGGTTATGCCGGCCTTGCGCGCGACCTCAATGCGTATCTGAAGCTCAACGGCTTTTCGCCGTGCGCGACCAAGCGTTGCTTCAAGGTCGTCAACGAAGTCGGCGGTGCGGACTTGCCGCTTCCGGGTCAGGGCGCAAATGCGGGTTGGCAGGGTGAGACGGCGCTAGATCTCGACATGGTTTCCGCAGCCTGCCCGAACTGCAATATTCTGCTGGTGGAAGCCTACAGCGCCGCAAACAGCGATCTGCAAACGGCCGAAGCAACGGCGCTCTCGATGGCAAATATCGTGAGCAACTCCTTCGGCAGCGGAGAATCGGTCGCCACGACTCCGCTCTACGATACGCATCCCGGCAAAGTGATCGTCGCTTCCGCCGGCGACGGCGGCGCAGGTGTTTTGGGGAATCCGTCCGCGCCCGAAAGCCAACCGTGCGGATTCGCCGGCGTGGTCTGCGTGGGTGGAACGTCGCTGCACCTCAGCAATGGTGCGTATGCAGGCGAGACGGTCTGGCAGGACTTCAACGTGAAGATCAATCACGAGACCGCCAACCTTGGCGCCACCGGCAGCGGCTGCAGCGCCATCGTTCCCAAACCCTCGTGGCAGACGGACACCGGATGCACCATGCGTTCCGCCGCCGACATTTCGGCAAACGCCGATCCGATCACCGGCGTCATCATCGTCTGCACTCCGTGCGGCGGCAGCTTGCGCGCAAAAAAGATGCCGATCATGACCGGCATCGGAGGAACCAGCGAAGCTGCGCCGCTGATCGCGGGCATGTACGGTTTGGCCGGCAATGCGGCAACGTTGACCAATCCGTCGCAAACGATTTGGACGTCGTCTGCGAGCAACTTCCATGACGTGACCAGCGGATTCAACGATTTGGCAGGTGCGACGGGCCTCGTCTGCACTCCGTCGATCGCCTACATCTGCGCAGCCGGCACCGGTTACGACGGCCCCACCGGCTGGGGATCGCCCAACGGACTAGGAGCGTTGTAGATCGTTCATGATTCGCGCCGAAGTCCCATGGAACAAGGGAGCACGGTAGCGGCGACGTTCCGTGTCACCCTGAGCCTGTCGAAGGGCGACGCGCATCAAAGCTTGAGCTTCGATACGGCTCATCCTTCGACAAGCTCAGGATGACACGGGACTTCGGCTCGTGCGTGACACGGGACCTCGGCTCGTGCGTGACACGGACCTCGACTCGATCTGGGGCCAGGCTGAGGGCGAAGGCTCTAGCGACTCTCCACCAGCGCGTCGAGGATCGGGGTCGTCAGCTTGCTGTTGTCGATTTGGCCTTCGTTGGTGAGAATCGTTACCGACATGTGCTTGGACGGAATCGTTGCGGTGAAGGCGAGAAAACCGATCGTGCCCCCGTTGGCTCCGTACACCGTTACGCCCTGAACTTGGGTTTTCGCCAGACCGCCGTAGCAATAGGTGGGACGCGATTTCATCTTGTTATCGCCGCCGGCGTAGGCCGGCGTTCCGTCGGCCAGCGTTCCGGGTCGATAGAACGTGTCGCGCCACTTGCCGTGAAGCAGCTTGCCGGCGAGCAACGCGTCGTCCCAGCGTTGCAGGTCGGCGGCATCGCCGACTAAATAACCGGCGCCGTCGACCTGGCGCAGATTCCACGCCCACGCGTTGACGAGCGCATCGAGCTGCTGCGCCGGTTGAATGCCGGCGTTGGCTTGCGCGAATTCCTGCGACCACGCGATGTATCCGTTCGCAACGTTCGGCTCGATGCGCAACATGTCGAAGCCGCGGACGCCGTTCATGCCGAGCGGCTGGAAGATTTCATCGTGCAAGAAACGGCCGAACGTTTTTCCACTCGCCTTCTCGACGACTCGCGCGAGCAAGACGTAGCCGGTATTGTCGTAGGCCGCCTTGGTGCCGGGCTTAAAATCGAGCGGCCTGGCCGCCGCCCAGTTCAGTCCCCACTCGTAACCGACGAAGGGCAGCGGGCCGATCTTCAGTTCGTACTGTTCGTTAGAAGTGAAATCTGCAATGCCGCTGACGTGGATCAGCAGTTCCCGGATGGTCACCGGAAACTTGGCGAATGCCGGCACCCACTTGCCGATGCGATCGTCGAGCGAAAGCTTCCCGTCCTGCGCCAGCATGAGAATCGCGGCCGCCGTGAACTGTTTGGTAATCGAACCGTACTGGTAGTTCGTCGAAACGGACGCCGGGACGTGGTTGCCTAGGTCGCGCAGGCCGAAGGCATGCTGATAGACCGGCGCGCCGTCGACGTCGACGCGTACGACGACCGAAGGAATGTGGCGTTGTGTCATGCCGTCGGAGACCGCCGTTTCGATCCCGCGCACCTGAGCCGGCGTGAGGCCGGCAGCACCGGCGATCGCCGGAACGAGCGCCGCAACGAACCCAACGATCGTCAAGAAAAATCGCACGCAGATCCTCCTCCGTCAATGGCGACTCCGTAACGCTGCGCTCTACGGAGTCATCTCGGTCAGCACGGATGGTTCTCGTATGGGTTCTGCTTGCCTGCATTAGGGCGAGTTCGGTGGGGCGCCGGGGCCGCCGATGGCGATGAACGTCACGGTGTCCCACGCATTGCGAATGCCGATGAAGATCAGCAGCGTGGTGCCGCCGGCCAAGACGAAAAGCGCTTGCTGCGGGATAGAGGCAAGCAAGATCCCGCCCACGAGGATCGCGCAATACGCTACGATGGGAAAAAGCGTATACCAGATCCAATCCTCGAGATCGGCATTGTACAAGGTAAGATGCTTGGTGCGATGCATCACGCGCAGCACGTAGCCGACGCCGAATGCGCCGAGCAGCCCCAGCACGACGCTGGGACCCAGCAGCGACGGCCACGGCGCAGAGAGAACGGCCGCGACGAACAAGGCCGTGCAGAAATGCGCCACGGTCGGCGTGCTGAACGTCGAGATTCCGTCGCCGACGCGTTGCGGGTCCATCTCGCGGTTGACCAGCGTAATTACGACGAACATCAAACCGGTCAGCGCCGCCGCCGACGAGCCGATCATGACGTAAAAGCTCGACCACGCAAGGAGAACGTTCATGTCGTCACCTCTCTAGCGGCGCGCTGGCCCGTTTCCAGTGCTCCGTTGACGGTACCACCTTGGCCGTCGTTCGAGGTTGCCTCGCCGGCGAAAAACAGCGTGTCTTCGACGGACTCTGCCCACAGCGCACGAGCGCTGGTGCCGCCGACGGCGACGTAACTATAGGCTCCGCGCGCGTACGGATCGGCGTGCCAATCGTGCATGGCTGCGCTCTCGAACTCGTCGCGCACGAGCGCCGGTTCGCCGAACAATGCGCCCAGCCCCTCGAGCGCACGCTCGACCAACTCCGGTTGCGGCGTGCCGCTCAACGCGACCGCCTTCGGTCCTCCGACCCACGCGTGCATCATCTCGGTACGCACCGGAAACTGCGTCCAATAGGTCGCAAACGGCGGCTTGCTGCCGCGGAAGAACGCACCGTCACGGTAGCGCCCGTCGTGCAAGCGTTCCCAGAACGCCGTCCGAAACGTAAGTGCGACCTTGACGACGTGTCCCATCTCGATACTTGCCAGTGCATCGCGTTTGCGCGCGGGCAGCTCGGGATCGAAAGCGACTGCGCTTTCGTCGCCGGTATAGCGCAAGACGCCTACCGGCAGCGTCACGATCGCGACGCGCGCGCGAATCGTTTGCTTGTGACCTCGATCTTCGGTGTGGACGCTAACCGCACCGCGGCGCCACGAGATTCGGCGTACCGTCGTCGAAAAGCGCACGTCGACGCCCGCGCCGATGCACGCGTCGCGCAAGCGTTCGAATAGCGGTGCATATCCGCACAACGGCCGCGCGCCGGTGGAGTCGGCCCCGGAGCGCCACTCGTCTGCGATCGCCTTGACGCTGGCGATGGCTGGGTCTGCGGCATCGAATCCCTCCACGAATGCTCGAGCCATTTCGATCGCTTCTCGCATCGCGCAGTCGTTTTCGAAGCGCCGCAGATAGCGGTCGACGCTCTCGTCGGTCGTCAAGGCGCTTGCGCCTTCGAAAATGCCGGCGGCCGACAAGAAGTCGTCGCCGTCGCGCTGCAGCGATCCGTCGTCACCCGCACTCCACGAATCGCCGGCCATCTCGATCGCAGCCGTTCCGGCATCGCGCAGCAACGCCATCGTTTCGGGTGCAGGGCCGTGAATGAATTCCGCGCCGAGCTCGGCCGGTATCGCAGTTCGCCTCGACGGCACCGACCACACGCGCCCGCCGATGCGGTCGCGCGCCTCCAGCACGATGACTCGCAGCGATCGCGCCGCGAGGCTGCGCGCCGCCGCGAGGCCGGCGGCGCCCGCGCCGATCACGATCGCGTCTGCGTCCATCATAGGCGTCCTATCTCGAAAAGGTGACGCACGTTCCTCCATCCGGAGCGCTAAACGTGGAGGAATTTTCGGCTCCGTTCGCACGATAGTAGCGGGATGAAGCGTTTCTCATTCGCCGTCGTCGCTGCGTTTTGTTTGCTGGCACCGCTGGGAGCCGGTGCAGCGACTTCCGCTCCGTTCGCGCAACTTACGAGCAAGCTGCATTGGCGCAGCATCGGACCGTACATCGGCGGCCGCGTCGTCGCCGTGGCGGGAGTTCCAAGCAATCCGGACCTGTTCTACATGGGCGGCGTCCAGGGCGGCGTTTGGAAGAGTACCGACTACGGTCAAGATTGGACGAACATCACCGACGGGAAGATTCCGGGTATCGCCAACCCGATCGGCGCGCTCGCGGTCGCGCCGTCGAATCCCAACGTGATTTACGCCGGAACGGGCGAGGCCGACATCCGCAGCGACTTCGATACCGGTGACGGAGTCTACAAAACCACCGACGCCGGCAAGACGTGGTCGTACGCCGGATTGCGCGACACGCACATGACGACCAAGCTGGTCGTCGATCCGCGCGATCCCAACGTCGTCTACGCCGCGTCCATGGGACACGTCTTCAAACCCAACGCGCAGCGCGGTATCTTCAAGACGACCGACGGCGGAAAGAGCTGGCACAAGATTCTTTTCGTCGACGACCGCACGGGCGGCGTCGATTTGGTCATGGACCCCCGCAACGCCAGCGTCCTCTACGCCGCGATGTGGCAAGCCCAGCGCGTGCCGTGGAAGTTGACCAGCGGCGGACCGGGCAGCGGCCTGTACAAAACCACCGACGCCGGGCGGCACTGGACGAAGATCTCGTCGCGTCCGGGGTTCGCAAAAGGTTTGCTCGGTAAGATCGGCGTTTCGGTAGCAGCCAGCGATCCACGCGTTTTGTATGCAATCGTTCAGGCACGCGACGGCGGCGTATTTCGTTCGCAGGACGCGGGTGCGACGTGGACGCGCGTCAACGACGAGATGAAGCTGCGCCAGCGCGCCTTCTACTATACGGCGATCTTCGCCGATCCCACCAATCCGCAGGTTGCCTACGCGCCGGAAGTCGACGGCGTCTTCAAGACCATCGACGGAGGCAAGACGTGGAAACCGATCTCGCCGGGCGACGACGATCACATTCTCTGGGTCAATCCGCACAATCCGAAGATCTTGCTGCTCGGTAACGACGGCGGTGCGACGGTTTCGGTCGACGGCGGCGATCACTGGAGCAGCGAGAACAATCAACCCACCGGCCAATACTACCACGTCGCGCTCGACGATCGGTTTCCGTTCAACGTCTACGGCGCCGCGCAAGACGAAGGCGCCTTCGAAGGGCCGAGCGCTGCCTATGGCGGCATCGATCCCGGCAAATGGCACGTCGTTGCGCTCGGCGAGAGCACGTTCGTCGCACCCGAGCCCGGCAATCAGTACGTCACGTACGGCAGCGGGTACTATAGCGCGTTCGTTCGGCTCAATCGTGAGAGCGGACAGATGAAGAACGTCAGCCCGTGGGCACGGTACATGGCCGGCGCATCGGCCGGCGAGCAGAAGTACCGCTTCGGATGGACGCATCCGATCTTCTTCTCGCCTGCGGATCCCAGCGAGTTGCTGTTGGCGGCGCAAGTCGTCTTCTCGAGCTTGGATCACGGCAAAACGTGGAAGGTTCTCAGCCCCGACCTCACGCGTAACGACCCGAGCACCGAAGGTCCCAGCGGCGGACCCATCGACTACGATCAAACCGGTGCGGAAACGTTTCCCGACATCGCGTCGCTTGCGGTGTCGCCCTTGGATGCCAACATTCTGTGGGCCGGTTCGGCGGATGGTTTGGTGCACGTGACGACCGATCACGGCGCGCATTGGACGCTCGTCACGCCGCCCCAGCTTCCGCAGTGGGCGCAGATCAGCTCGATCGAGCCGTCGCACACCGACAAAGGGACGGCATACTTGAGCGCCTCGCGGTACATGTGGGACGACTATCATCCGTACGTCTACGAGACGACCGACTATGGCGCGCATTGGACGGCGCTGACCAACGGCTTACCGGCAGATCAATACGTCTTTACCGTGCGCCAAGATCCGCGGGAACCGCGACTGCTGTTCGCCGGTACGCGCAGCACCGTGTACGCCAGCGTCGACGGCGGCGCGCAGTGGCAGCCGCTGACGCTGAACTTACCCGGCGTACAGGTGCGCGATCTTGCCGTCGACGTGCGCGAAGGCGAACTCGTCGCCGCGACGCACGGACGCGCGTTCTGGATTCTCGATAACCTCGCGCTGCTCGAGCAGCTCGCGCGGCAAACGACGTTGTCTACCGCAAACGCTCAGCTCTTTGCCCCGGAAACGGCATGGCTCACGAAAGCGTACGGCGGCTCCCAATCCCCCGGCAACGGTGAAAATCCACGGTACGGAGCGACGGTCTTCTTCAATCTCCCGCACGGCTACGATGGAAAGACGCCGTTGACGCTGACGTTCCTCGACGCCAAGGGCGCGGCGGTGCGCAGCTTTAGCCTGCACCTCAAAAACAAGAACGAGAAAAAGCTTACGTCGGCGCAAGCGGCGCAA
>Ga0307373_10016215_pt1 | contig 10015 bp, 6 predicted proteins | sample OX2MG_FD_202534 | JGI IMG/M metagenome (GOLD analysis project Ga0307373, IMG submission 202534) | Soil microbial communities from Risofladan, Vaasa, Finland - OX-2 | ecosystem: Environmental > Terrestrial > Soil > Coastal area > Acid sulfate soil | place: Finland: Risofladan, Vaasa | collected...
CTGAGCAAATCCTTCTCGGCGACGATCAACCGCGAGGAACGTCACCGACTTCTCCCCGACCGGTATTGAACGAATGTCGTAGCGGCCGGCCTGGTGAACATCAGAGATGAGACGATGGATCTTGGCTATCGCATCACCCGTGAGGGTGTGGCCATGGATCTGTCCGTCATCGGATACCCCGATGACGATGACGCCACCGTCGGCATTGGAGAATGCCGTGACTGTCTCGCGGAGGGTGTCAATGCCGAGTCCTTGCTTGAACTCGATGTAGTCCCCTTCGCCGGGGAACATCTCGGCGAACTCGTCGTCGGAGAGGACCATCGGCGTGGGGTCGGTGCTTGACCAGTGGAACGGGGGATATGTCATACTTCTCCTGGCCGGATCGGCATAGATAGAAGTATGACATATTTGTGGAATCGAGGTTGACGTTCGCACAAGACTCAAGCATAATGGTCAGTATGAACAGGCTTTCCACGGAGCGCAGGGGACAGGTGGTCGCCTGCCTGGTGGAGGGCATGAGCATCCGGTCCACGGTCCGGGTCACCGGAGCGGCCAAGAACACGATCACCAAGCTCCTCCTGGACCTGGGCGAGGCGTGTTCGGAGTACCAGGACGGGGCCTTCCAGAAGCTCCCCATCAAGCGGGTCCGGTGCGACGAGATCTGGTCCTTCGTGGGGGCCAAGGAAGCCCACGTCATGGAGCACCACCCCGACGACTACGGGGACGTGTGGACCTGGACCGCCATCGACGCCGACACGAAGCTCGTCCCGAGCTGGCTGGTGGGCGAGCGCACCGGCCGCGACTGCTACTACTTCCTGTCCGACCTGCGCTCCCGGCTGGCCCCAGGCCGAATCCAGCTCACCACGGACGGCCTCGGGTCCTACCTCCAGTGCGTGGAGCCCCTGTTCGGGGCCGACCGGGTCGACTTCGCCCAGCTCGTCAAGATGTACGAATCCAGCCAGGTCGAGACCCGCTACTCGCCGGCGAAGTGCACCGGCATCGACAAGCGGACGATCACCGGTCGACCCGACCCCAAGCACATCTCGACCAGCTACGTGGAGCGCCAGAACCTCACAATGCGGATGGGGATGCGACGGTTCACCAGGCTCACCAACGCCTTCTCCAAGAAGGTCGAGAACCACGCGGCTGCCATGAGCCTCCACTTCGCCTGGTACAACCTCGGCCGGACCCACCAGACGCTCTCCAAGAAGGCCGGGCGCCCCACCACCCCCGCCATGGCGGCCGGTGTCGAGACTCACCCATGGTCAACCTTTCAGATCGCCGCTCTGCTTGACTGATCGGGTGAATCGCCCGTCCCCCCAGGCCGCGGTGAGCGACCAATGACGGCGGTCGTGTGGGTCTTCGTTGCGATTCTCAGCCTCGGCTTTTCGATTCTCACGTACTGGGCGGTGTGGCGGATTTTGCGTCAGGGAGGGGGTTGGAGAGCCTTCTTCGCCCAGCAGCGCACTGCCTCCCGATCAACCAAAGAGAGGCACGGCCGGGACAGTTCCCCAAACTGACCCACTACCCACTATCGCCAGGACCGTGCAGGTGGGTGCGACGCCCGCCCTGGGGCGGTGAGGTCGACGGCAGCGCCCGGCCACCGGTGGCGCCGCCAACGCCGCCGGCCACCGGTGGCGGGCCGCGTGGCGAAGACGCTCCCACCTCCGAGCAGGAGCCCAGCGACCTTCCGGGCGTCGACGCCGTGGGACCCTGTCGTCCGGGCCACGACGGCGCCGAAGAGCGGGACGGTGGCGATCACCGCCGTCACCGAGCTCGACACGTGCCGCTCCGCCCGGAACAGCACGAACCACGGCACGCCCATCTCCACCACGGTGAAGAGCACCAGGGGCCGCCAGCGGCGCAGGACCGGCACGAGGGTGCCCCGGTCGGCGGCGAACGGGACCCCCGGCGCGTCACGGCGTGCTCAGGACGACCTGCCGGCTGGGCACCAGGGGTTGTGGGGGACACCGGCACAGGGATCGGGCATCGACGGAAGATGGGGGGGCAGCGGGTGCATCACGATCGTCCCGAGTTGGGGGTAACGCGCCCCGGGTGGGCACGCACCGAAGCCCGTGTCGCACAGCACCTGCCCGAGGAGGGGGCCACCGGTGTTCGCCACGCGCGTGGTGGTGCCGCACGTCGGCTGCAACTGCTCCAGGTCGGCGGGGGCACTCCCGTCGGGGGCGGTGTTGCCCGAGAAGCAGTTCTGGGGCAGGCCGGCGTTGATGGTGATCTGCCCGAAGTCGGCGTTGGATTCGTTCCCGAAGAACCCGTTGTGGACGAAGGTGTTGTGGAGCAGGGCGTCGCCCTTGGCGTCGAGGACGCACCCGAACCCCGACAGCTCGGTGCCGCCGGCGCCGCTGCAGGTCTGGCCCAGCACGGGCGGATTGCCGTCGGGGTAGGGGACGAACAGCACACCCCACGCGCCGTTGTTCACGAACGTGTTGTCCATCACCGTGTCGTTGGTCCCGCCCGAGACGGTCATGCCGGTGCCCGTCGGGCCGGCACTGGCGCTTCCCGCCTGGGGCACGTCGGGGTTGTTGTTGTCGTGGACGGTGTTGTGGACGAACACCCAGCACGAGTGGGTGTGGGTGATGGTGCTCGTGCCGCCGTGCGGGCAGGCGCCGTTCTGGGGGGCAGGGGGGTCGCCGTCGATCTGGGTGTTGGTGTCGAGCCCGTCTTTGTTGTTGTCGAACTGGGAGTTCTCGATCACGATGGCGCCGCCGGAATTGGTCCCGGAGTACCCGAGGGCGCTGAACTCCATCCACGCGTGGTCGATGGTGATGCCGCACAGCTGGAGACAGGCGCCGACGTACATGCCCGAGTCGTTGAAGTTGCTGGCATAGAGCTGGTCCCACGTGGCAGGTCCCTGTGCGTTCGAGGAGAAGATCCCGTACTGCGCGGCGCTCACCTCGCCGCCGTAGTACGTGGACGTGGCCGTCAGGTAGCGGCCGCTGTAGCCGCGCAGGCCGATGCGACCCGAGTCGGCCCCGCCGTTCCACCAGATCTCGTTGCCGGCGGCCGCGGCCCCACCCAGGAAGTTGCAGACGGTGAGGTTCTCGATGCTCACGCCGTTCGCCTTCCAGACCACGATGCCGTTGCGGCCTGTGGATCTGCCGTCGGGGAGCGTCGCACCGAAGCTCTGTTTCGACGCCTCCGGGGCGCAGGGCGCGGTTCCCGTCGCCTGCGTGCCGTCGACCACCACGGTGTTGCGGTTCATTCCCCGCAGATGGATGTCCGGCGTCGTGATCAGGACGCCGCCGAACTGCCCGTGGTCGGTGTTGGCGACGGGGTGCGCCTCGTCGGCGTTCTCGTGGTAGTCGCCGGGCCCTACCAGGACCCAGTCCCCGGGACGGGCGGCGTCGACCGCCGCCTGGATCGACGTGTACGTGCCCGCCACCCCGGCCAGTGTCCCCACGAGCAGCACGCGGCCCGAGCCCGCCGCGCCGGTGCCGCTCTTCGCACCCGAGCTGCACGCCGCCAGGGCGGTGGCCGCCAGCAGGCCGACGGCGACCGTCGCCGCACGCCGGTGCCGCATCGGTCGGGACGTCTCACCCATGCCAGTCACCCCCGCACCGGCGGCCGGGCGTACGCCGGGCCGCCCCGCCGTCCTCGCGGCGGTACCCCGAACGTAGCAACCGGGGCGAGTGTCGACGGGCGCCGCCGTGAGCGGCGCCCGCCCGTCGCGCCGTGAGTGGCGCCGTGCGGGCGACGGCACCGTAGGCTCGGCCGGTGGCCGGCGGGGACGACCGGCCGTATCGGACCGACGGGTGGGAGCGACCACGATGGACGCGACAGCACTGCGAGGGGCCACGATCGTCGTCACCGGGGTCACCGGGCAGGTGGCCGAGCCGTTGGCGTGCACCTTGGCACGACACAACGAGGTGATCGGCGGTGCCCGGTTCACAGATGTGCAGGCGCGCCGGCGGCTCGAGGCGGCCGGTGTCCGGTGCGTCCCCGTCGACCTGCTGGCCGGGGACCTGGGCGCACTGCCGGCGGACGCCGACTACGTCCTCAACTTCGCCGTGACCAAGACCAACGACTGGGACGTCGACCTCGACGCCAACAGCGGCGGCCTGCTGTCGCTGATGGAGCACCATCGCGGCGCGCGCGCCTTCCTGCACTGCTCCACGACGGCGGTGTACAAGCCCATGGGCCACCACGTCTTCGCCGAGACGGGCCCCCTCGGCGACAACCACGCCGTCTGGCCCTTCCTGCGCACCTACAGCATCTGCAAGATCGCGGCCGAGGCGAGCGCCCGGTGGGCGGCCCGGCGCTTCGAACTGCCGACCACGATCGCCCGGCTGTCGGTGCCGTACGGGGACCGCGGGGGCTGGCCGGCCGTCCACCTGCACATGATGATCAACGGCTCCGCCATCCCCGTCCACGTCGACGCGCCGAGCGTCTACCACCCCTTGCACGAGCAGGACATCGCCCGGATGGTGCCGCGCCTGTTGGCGGCGGCCACGGTGCCCGCCACCGTCGTCAACTGGGGCGGCGACGCCGCGGTGAGCATCGAGGAGTGGTGCACCTACCTGGGGGAGATCACCGGCCTGGAGGCCCGCTTCGAGCCGACCGAGCACACCATCGACAGCGTGCAGCTCGACCTCACCCGGATGCACGAGATCGCCGGGCCGACCGTCGTCGACTGGAAGGACGGCATGCGGCAGATGGTGGCCGCCCGCCACGGCGAGCTCCTGTCGCACTGAGCGCCGAGGCCCGGGTGCGGGCGCGCGGCGCGGGCTCAGGGACCGACGGCGCGCTGCGCCCGCCGTCCGTCGCGCGCCCGGCGCTCGCGCCGTGCCGCCCGGGTCAGGTCGGGATCGGGGTCGGAGCCGAGCGTGGCGAGCCACCCCCCGAGGACGAACAGCCCGGACACGACGAGGACGGGAAGATCGCCGGCTCGTTCGTAGAGGGTCCGGCCGCTGCGCAAGGACACGTCGCCGATGATGACGGCACGTTCGGCCAGGGCGCTGCGCGCCACGACGCGGCCCGTGTGGTCGACCAGGGCGCTGAACCCGGTGGGTGCCGCCTGGACGAGGTCGCGGCCCTCGGCGATCGCCTGCAACCGGGCGGCGGCGACCTCCTGGGTCGGGACCTGGCTGGTCAGGTAGGACGAGGTGTTCGTGGGGTCGGTGAGGAGCTGCGCGCCGGCACGCGTGGTGATCCGGCCCCGCTGGGCGTAGAAGACCTCGTACGACACCATCGTGCCGAGGGGGCCGGCGGGGGTGTGTAGGACGCCGTTCCCGTGCCCCGGCACGGCGTCGAGCGGGACCCCCGACAGGTCGGCGAGGTGCTTGAAGAACCACCGGTAGGGGACGTACTCGCCGAAGGGCACCCGGTGGACCTTCTCGAAGCGGCCGACCAGCGCACCGGAGGGGGCGAAGGCGACCACCTCGTTGAGGAACCGGCGGCCGCGCACCGTCTCGGTCACGCCCGCTTCGAGCGTGGTATGCAGGCGCACCGCCAGGCCTGACAGGTCCTTCTCGGCCTGCGACCCGTCGAGGGGAGTGTCGAGCGACACCACGTCCTCGGGCCACACGACCAGCGACGGGGCGCGCCCACCGTCGCGTCCGGGGATCTCGGCGCTGGCCGCCAACTGGGCGGCGTACACCACGGCGGGGTCGACGTCGGCCTTGCGCAGCCCGCGCACGCCCCCGCCCTGCACCGCCGCCACGCGCACCGTGCGCAGGGCGGGGCCCCCGTCGGGGGCGGACGTCCCCCATGCTCCGATGCCGGCCACCGCCGCCATCGCCACCACCGCCGCCAGCACGGGGCGTGCGGCGGGCCCCCGGGGCGGGGCCGCGGTCGGTGCCCCGAAGGTCGTCCCCGTGCGCACGTCATGGCGTCGTGCCCGGAGGGAAGCTGTCGCCGGCGCCGGCGCCGGCGCCGGCGCCTGCACGCGCCGCCCGGGGGGCGGTGTCGCACCCGCGGGCTCGGGCGGCGTCTCGGGCGCGGCCGTCGTGCCCCACCAACCCGTCCCCGGCGGGTACGTCGACGGCGACTCTTCCGGCGCGTGGCGGCGTGCCGGCGTCCCCGGTTGACGGTCCGCCTCCGACGCGGCCAGGCGCCGGTTCGCCCGGGCCCGGCCCACCCAGCGCAGAACCTCCTCGGCCAGGATCGCCACCCCGGCGCCACCGAGCCAGACCAGGCCCACCAGCAGGAGGGGCCCGCCCACGCGGGCTGCCCCGGCCAGGGGCCCCGCCGCCTGGCCCAGGGCGACACCGCCCATGGGCAGGCCGCCGAACGGCCACGTGTCCCGCAGGGCCTCCACCAGCACCATGGCGCCCGCCAGCACCACGGTCCGCCCGCGGGCCCGGCGGGGCACGGCGGCGCACGCCAGCAACGGGAACAGCGATTCCACCGCCATGAGGACGGCGCCGCCATAGGTGTTGAACGTCGTGGCCCACCACAGGCCGGGGACGAACAGCCCCAGGCCGGTCGCCCATCCGGCGAGCAGGCGGGCCCGCAGGCGCAGGCCGCCGAGGCGCCACCACAACAGCCCGGCCGCCGGGAAGGCGAGCACCCACCACCCCCACGGCGGGAGCGACAGCGCGAGGCCTGCTCCCGCCGCCAGGCTCGGCACGACCACCCGTCCGCGCCGTGGGCTGCGCCGCTCCCGTCGCAGCGGCGCCGCCGGGCGCTGCAGTCCCCGGTCCGTCGACCGGCCCGACGGTGTCTCTGTCGAGGGGCCCGACGGTGTCTCCGTCGAGGGGCCCGGCGGCGTGCCGCTGCTCACGGGGCCGCAGTCCCGGTACCGGCGAGCGCGTCGGCGTGCAGCACGGCGTCCGCCGCCCTGCGCCCGCTGCCGATGCACGCCGGGATCCCGACACCGTGGAGGGCGGCGCCCGCCAGCGACAGGGCGGGCAGTCGCGCCACGCCCGCTTCGATGGCGGCGACGCGCTCGAGGTGACCCACGGCGTACTGGGGGAAGGACCGGGGCCAGCGGGTGACGACGATGGCGGTCGGGCGCTCGCTGATCCCCATGACGGGGCCGAGCTCGTCCATGATGCGCGCCACCAGGTCGTCGTCGGACATGCGGGCGGCGCGGTCGTCACCGGCGCGGCCCACCGACGCCCGGAGCAGGACGTCGCCGGTGCGGCGCAGCTCGGGCCATTTCGAGGTGAGCCAGGTACAGGCCGTCACCAGTCGCCCCCCGTCCGCCGGGACGAGGAAGCCCGTGCCGTCGAGCGGCTCGGCCACGGCCGCGGCGGGGAAGCGGAGCGTGACGAGGGTCACGTCGGCGTAGGCGATCGCATCGAGCAGGGCGGCGGTGGCGGGGTCGACGGTGGCGAGCAGCCCGGCGGTGGCCCATGCCGGGGTGGCCAGGACGACGGCGTCGGCGGCGATGGTGCCGTGGGGCGTGTGCACGGCCCACCGTCCCCCGGTTCCGTTCCCGGCGGGGGCCGGCCCGCCGTCCGGTGGGACCGGGCGCGCCACGAGCTCCAGTCGATCGACCGGCGCGTCGGTGCGGATCTCGACGCCGCGCGCCGCCAGGGCCGTCGCCAGCCGCTCGACGAGCCGTGACAACCCGCCCCGCACGGTGAGGAAGACGGGCGGCCGGTCGTCGCCCTCGTCGTCCTGCGGGCGCCCGGTGCCGCCGGGGCCAGGCGGCGCAGCCGGCGTAGCGGCGCCCCGCAGCGCCCGCATGAGGCTGCCGCCGCGCGCCGCCGCCTCGAGCAGCGGGGGGAAGACGGCCGCCGCGCTCAGGACGCTGGTGTCGCCGGCGTGGATACCCCCCACGAGAGGGTCCACCAGCCGTGCGGTCACCTCCCGCCCGAGCCGGCGCCGCGTGATGTCCGCCACCGACCGGTCCGTGCCGTGCCGGCGGGCGCCGCCGCCGGGCACCGACCAGCCGAGGAGGTCGAGCGCGGCGCGTCCCAGCCCGAGCGGCGACAGGATCCCCGACCGCGCCAGCGGGCCCAGGCGCGTGGGCACGCCGAGCGCCAGCCCGGCGGGGAGCGCCCGGAGCCGGCGGCGGGACCACACGTAGGCGCGCCGGTCCCCCGGGGCCACGAGCTCGTCACCCAGGCCGATCTCGTGGCACAGCGCCACCGCCTCGGGCCGGCGGGCCAGGAAGGCGTCCGGGCCGAGGTCCACGGCGCGCCCGCCGATCTCTCCCGTCCGCAGCTTGCCCCCGAGCCGGTCGTCGGACTCCAACACGACCACGCCCAGCCCGGGTGCCGCCGACGTGAGCGCCCACGCCGCGCTGAGCCCGGCGATGCCGCCCCCCACCACGACCGCGGTCGGCCGGTGTGCCACGGCGTCGCCCGTCATCGGGTCGGCGCGTCCGCGGCCGCGTCGAGCACGACGCGGGCCAGGACGTCGCAGAACGCCGGGTCGTCGTTGAGCGACGCCGTGCGCGCGAAGGGGAGCCCGACTGCCGACGCCGCCGCGTGCGCCTCGACGTCGATGTCGTAGAGCACCTCGAGGTGGTCGGACACGAATCCCACGGGGCACACCACCACGGCCGAGGCGCCCGTCGTGGGGAGCGAGGCGATGACGTCGCGCACGTCGGGCCCGAGCCACGCCTCGGCGGTGCGCCCGGCGCTCTGCCACGCCACCGACCACCGGTCGAGGCCGATGGCGGCGGCGACGGCGGCCCCCGACTCCTGCACCTGCAGGGGGTAGGGGTCCCCGCCCTGCACGAGGCGCGCCGGGATGCTGTGCGCGCTGAAGACGACCGCCGCCTCGGGGCGCGCCGTCGGCGGCAGGGAGTCGAGCGCGGCCTGCACGCGCCCGGCCAGCAGCTCGGTGAGGCCCGGCGCCAGGTGCCAGTGCTCGACCATGTCGACGGGGCGGGGGCCGCCCTCGTCGGGGCCGAGGCCCGCGGCCGCGGCGCGCGCCCGCCGGGCGTACTCGCCGACGCTGGCGGCGGAGAAGTGCGGGGCGAGCACCACGCCGACGATGCGCCCGACCCCGGATCGTCCGAGCCCGGCCACGGCCTCCTCGATGCGCGGGGCGGCGAACTTGGCCCCGGCGGCCACGGTGCACCGTCCCGGGTCCCGGGCATCGAGAGCGCGCCGGATGCCCTCGACCTGCGCGGCGGTGCGCTCGTTGAGCGGGGACGTCCCGCCGATGGCGCGATAGCGGCGCTCCAGGTCGGCGAGCAGGGCGGGTGGGGGAGGGCTGCCCCGTCGGATCTCGGTGTAGAAGGCCGCCAGGTCGTCGAGCGTGTGGGGCGTTCCGTGGGCCATGACCAGCACACCGAGCGACGTCATGGCGCCCCCGCGGTCCCGCCCGGTGCGGTCGCGTGCACGAGGTCGACGACGCGTGCGAGGACGTCGGGGTCGGTCTCGGGGAGTACCCCGTGCCCGAGGTTGAACACGTGGCCCGTTCCTCCGCCGCGCGCCAGGACGTCCCGGGTCTCGGCGTCCACCACGTCCCATGGCGCCAGGCAGGTGGCCGGGTCCAGGTTGCCCTGCAGGGCGAGCCCCGGGCCCACGCGTCGCCGGGCCTCGTCCAGCGGGACCCGCCAGTCCACCCCGACGACCTCGACGCCGGCCTCGGCCATCAGCGGAAGGAGCTCACCGGTGCCCACCCCGAAGTGGATGCGGGGCACGCCGAGGTCGGCCAGCCCGGCGAAGACCTTGCGGGTGGCGGGCAGGACGTAGCGGTCGTAGTCCGCGGGGGACAGCGCCCCCACCCAGCTGTCGAACAGCTGCACCGCCGAGGCGCCCGCCCGCACCTGGGCGCGCAGCGACACCAGCGCCATGTCGGCGAGCGCGTCCAGGAGCCGGCCCCACAGACCGGGCTCGCCCCGCATGAGCGCCTTCGTGGTGGCGTAGACGCGCGAGGGACCGCCCTCGATGAGGTAGCTGGCCACCGTGAACGGTGCTCCTGCGAAGCCGATCAGGGGGATGCCGAGCGGATCGAGCTCCCGGGTGACGAGCGCGATCGTCTCGAGCACGTACGGGGTGTCGGCCTCGGGCTCGAGCGGCCGCAGGCGGGCGAGGTCGGGAGCGGCGCGGAAGGGTCGCTCGACCACGGGGCCCCGGCCCTGCTCGACCTC
>Ga0307373_10016217_pt1 | contig 10015 bp, 4 predicted proteins | sample OX2MG_FD_202534 | JGI IMG/M metagenome (GOLD analysis project Ga0307373, IMG submission 202534) | Soil microbial communities from Risofladan, Vaasa, Finland - OX-2 | ecosystem: Environmental > Terrestrial > Soil > Coastal area > Acid sulfate soil | place: Finland: Risofladan, Vaasa | collected...
CCTGGCGTACGTACATCCAACACAGGCCGAACCTGGCACGACGTTTCAGGTTCGCGTCGACGGCGGCACGTTGGTCGAGGCCACGGTCGTCGAAACGCCATTTTACGATCGAGAGAATTTGAGGCAAAGGATTTAGTCATTTGTCATTGGTCATTGGTCATTTGTCACCCCTCACTCCTCACCCCTCACCAATGCCCCTTCCCTGCCGCCTCAGTCCGATCCACGAGCAACTCGCCCGGCTCAATCCGCGTTGGACCACGCTCGGCGATATGCCAGTGGTGGCCGACTTTGGCGATCCGACCAGGGAACGGGACCTCATCGGTCAACTCGGCTTGTGCGATCTGAGCGCACTGGATCGGACCCTGGTCAAGGGACCGGGCGCGGCGGAATTCCTGGCGTCACAGGGACTATGGTTGCCCGACCAGGTTTTTGGGCACTTCCCACAGGCCGACGGCGCGCTCGTCGTGCGAACCGGCGGCGCGGAGTTCTTCGTCGAGAACGGCTGGATGGCAAACACCGTCGAGCAAAACACCGTCGGGCAGTTACGGCGGGCGATCGGTGCCAACGTGCCGGGTGTCTACGAGGTCCCGCGGCAGGATGTTTCGCTAATCATCTCCGGGGCCGCGGCGCTGGAGCTCTTCTCGCAAACGTGCGGTTACAACTTCGGTGATTCCGGCTATCGGTTCGTGATGACCCAGGTGGCGGGAGTGTCGTCCTCGGTACTGCCGCGGCAAGTTCAGGCCCGGCGCGCGTGGCAACTCTGGGCCGACGGCACCTACGGACAGTACCTATGGGAAACCTTGCTGGCGATCGCTCGCGAGCTGGGCGGCGACGCGGTGGGAGTGGACTGTTTCATCGGCGTGCGTGGAAACTACTTTGGCGGCAGCAACTCCAGCGTGGCCCAAAGACTGGGATCCTCGCGATAGGGAAACTCACTGGCGCAACTGAAGGTCTGCTCGCCAAGCTCGCGATCGATCACCGCGTAGGTGAAGCCGAGCTTGGGGTTCTCCTCCGGGTCGAAGCCGGTCAGCGCGGCGGCCGGAATGAAACCTTCCAACAGATAACCATCGACGCGTTTTTCGCGGCGCACCGCCAGTGTGCCCGGCCGCACCGGCTTGGCGTTTTCCCGCGCGCGGTTGATCAGGATCTGCTCGGCGGCCGGTTCGTCGAGCGCGCGGCCGGCGCCGGCGGGCATGAAGATGAACTGCTGGCAGAAACGGCCGGCGCGGTGGATATTGTGGGTGTCGCGGGTGTCGATCCACAGCCGCACGCCGTCGCTGTCGTCGGGCCGGCTCTCGCGGCACCAGGGCGCCTGCCGTTTTCCCACGACTTTCGCCGAAAAGGCCAGCCCCTGCTCGTTCCAGCCGATCTTGAACTCGGCGAAAGCCGACCGTCCGTCCAACTCGACCGGGGTGATCAGCCGGAACGATTCGTCGAGGTTCGCGCCCGCCTCGGTCCAAAGCGGCGACCGGTAGCGGCAAGGGACCGAGAAACGGAAAAGGAAACTCGCAGGGAGAAGGGGAGACATATGTGAGGGGGTGAGGGGATTAAGGGGTGAGGGGTGAACGAGCTTCGTATGGCTCCGGCAGAGCGTCCGCAATCGCTTCCCGCCAACAACCAATGAAGGTGTGATGAAAATCCGACCAAAACGCAGGATCCTCCAGGTACGGATCCATGCCAGGAAACGGACTGTTCATGTTTCAGCCTCCACTTTGGTCATTGGTTTAGGAAGCGAGCAACTCAGGTGAGGACCGTGTTCATTCCAAATCACAAGTGACCAATGACAAGTGACACAACTGACCAATGACAACTGACTACTTCCTCGCCGCGTCCAAGTGTTCTTTCAGAAAATCGGCCAGCTCGCCGTTGGCGATCTCGTCGGCGGCGCGGAACTTGAGCTTGACGACGTCCTTGTCGGCGCGATGCGTCTGCAGCTCGCGCTCGTGCGCCAAGGCGGCGACTCGGCCCAGGGCGAAGCGGTTCTTGGGTCCGGTCAGAACCAGGTCGAGGGTGGCGGGCTGTTTGGTGTGGATCGTGGCCCACGGATCGCCAGGCCCATTGACGAAAAAATGCACCACCTGCTGGTTGTTCCAAAGGAACTGCCCCTGCGGCGCCGTCTCGGCCAGCAGCTCGCACAACTCCTCGAGCACCTCGGTCTCCCAGTGGACCCGCTTGCCCGGCGGAAACCCCTTCCGCGACAAGTGCCATTTGCGGCCCAGCACTCTCCAGGGCATCATGTCGTCGGGCGATTGCTCGACGCGGTCGGTGAACTTATGGAAACCCGCGACCGCCTGCTCGAGGAACCGCCCAAACTCCGGCCGGTCGATCTCGGCGAAGGCATGCACCGCGAGCTGCACCTCCTGCCAGGGACCGCGCAGTTGCTTGCACTTGACCCGAGGCTCGCTGCCGTAGATTGGCAACTCGTGCAGCTCGTTGAGCGGCTTGAGATCCAAACGGGCCGCCAGAGCGTCGCGCTGAAAGGTCCGCTTGGCCACGCGAAACTTCAGCTTGACAAGCCACTCCTCGCCGGTGATCGCGTGGAAAAACCAGCCGTCGGCCTTGCGCTGAGCCGAAATCTCGACCACCGTGCGCGCGTTCCAGTTCGTTTCGCTGAACTCGCCCAGCTCGTGGATTCGGTCGACGATGCTCGCCAGGATTCGTCCGTCCCAGCGGCAAGGATTGCCGTTGCGCCCCACGCGGTCGAGCGTGTGCCAACGGCGGCCGTCGGCCTCCCATGGCATGCGGGCGTCGCGTCCGACCTCGGCGATTTCGAGGTCGCCCGCGCGCTCGGAAGTTTGGGCGGCGAAATCGTGCGGCCGGCGCTCGATGAGCGGCCCCGCGGCCAGCACGCCTGCGAGCATTTCACCGGTGTGCGACCGGTGCCCGGCGGCCACGGCCGTCGTGCCTTTGGCACTGGGCCGGCCCGGCTTGGCCGTGGATGTAGAACGGAATTCATTCCGTTGGCGCCGCGATGACGGAATGAATTCCGTGCTACATTCGGACGGAATGAATTCCGTGCCACGGGCGACGCATTGCGAATAACGAGCGACGTCCTCGGGCGTGCCGGCGACGACGACGTGGCCGCCCCCGTCGCCCGCCTCGGGTCCCATGTCGATCACCCAGTCGGCCGTCTTGATGACGTCGAGATTGTGCTCGATCACGACCACCGTGTTGCCCAGATCGACCAGCCGGTTGAGCACGTCGAGCAGCCTGGCCAGGTCGTCGAAGTGGAGTCCGGTGGTCGGTTCGTCGAGCAGATAGAGCGTTTGGCCCGTGTCGGGGCGCGACAGCTCCGCGGCCAGCTTGACGCGCTGCGCCTCGCCGCCCGAAAGGGTGGGGGCTGACTGACCGAGCCTCACGTAGCCCAGGCCCACGTCGCACAGCGTCGCCAGCACATGGCGAATCTTGGGAATGTTGGCGAACAATCCGAGCGCCTTGTCGCAAGGCATGTCGAGCACGTCGGCGATGTTCTGGCCGTGGTACTCGACCGCGAGCGTCTCGGCGTTGTACCTCTTGCCGCGGCACTCGTCGCACTCGACCCAGACATCGGGCAGGAAGTGCATCTCGATCTTGAGCTGCCCGTTGCCCTCGCACTTCTCGCACCTGCCGCCGGGAACGTTGAAACTGAACCGGCGCGGGGTGTAGCCCCGCAATTTCGCCTCGGGTAACTGCGCATAGAGGGCCCGGATCAGGTCGAAGAGTCCGGTGTAGGTGGCTGGGTTCGAGGTGGGTGTCTGGCCCAACGGCTGCTGATCGACCCGGATCACCTTGTTGATCTTTTCCACGCCGCGGATTGTGTCGTGGGCCGCCGGAAACGTGCCGGCGCGGTGCAGCGTGCGGGCCAGTGAGTTGTAGAGCACGTCCTCGACGAGCGAGCTCTTGCCTGAGCCGCTCACGCCGGTCACGGTGGTGAACGTGCCCAACGGAATCCGCACGTCGATGTGGCGGAGGTTGTTGTGCCGGGCCCCGACGATCTCCAACCATCCGCCGCCCGGCGGTTCGCCGGTCGAGCCCGTAGAACCCGTCGCGCCCGACGCGCCCGTTGAACCCGACGCGCTCGCTCGCTCGCTTGCGGCCGCCGAAACGGCTACGCGGTTCTTGGCCGAGCGGGCAGATGGCGCGGCCTTCGGCGCCCCGTTCTTCCCGTTCTTCACACTCGACGACGACGTTTCGGCGCCGGCAGGCCGCATCCGTCGGTTCGTCGGCACGGCGATCGCCTTCGCGCCGGAAAGGTACGGCCCGGTGACGGAGCCTTTCTGCCGGGCCACTTGGGCCGGAGTGCCGCGGGCGACGATCTGGCCGCCGTAGAGGCCGGCCGCCGGGCCGAAATCGAGCAACTGGTCGGCGCTCTCGACCACCTCGCGATCGTGTTCGACCATCAAGAGCGTGTTGCCCAGGTCGCGCAGCCTCATCAGGGCCTTGAGCAAACGGCGATTGTCGCGGGGGTGCAGGCCGATCGTCGGCTCGTCGAGCACGTAGAGCACGCCGGTCAGGCCGCTGCCGACCTGGCTCGCGAGCCGGATGCGCTGCGCCTCGCCGCCCGAAAGGGTCGGCGCGCCGCGCCCCAGCGTCAGGTACTCGAGCCCGACGTCGACCAGGAACTGCAACCGGTTCGTCACCTCGCGCACCAGTTCTCCGGCGATCTTGCGTTCGGCGCTCGAAAGCTTCCAACCGACGAACTTGGCGAGCAGATCGCCCAGCGCCGTGCGGCACACTTCTTCGATGGTCTGCCCGCGAAACCGGACCGCCGCCGCGTCGTCGCGCAGGCGGCTGCCGCCGCACGTCGAACACTCGACCACGTCGACCAGGTGCTCCAGCTTGCCGCGAAGGCCCTGCGAGAGCCGCGACGCTTCTTCCAAGGCCGGGTAGAGGCCCTTGTATTGAAAGCGGTAAAGGGGCTGGTCGCCGGCCTTGCGCCGGAGGCCGGGCTGAACGTCGATCCACTCGTCGCCCGTGCCGTGCAGCACCACTCGGCGGTGCTTTGCCGAAAGCTGCTCGAACGGTACGTCCAACGGCAGGCCGGTTTGCGCCGCCAGCGCCGCGAACATGGGCTTGAAAAACGGGTTCTTCGGATCGGGCCAGACGGCCACCGCCCCCTCGGAGAGCGAAAGCTTGGGATCGCGAAGAAGCGCCGACGTATTGGCCCCCGTCTGCACGCCCAGCCCTTGGCACGATGAGCACCAGCCCAGCGAGCTGTTGAAGCTGAAATTGTGCGGCGTGAGCGGCTCGAAGCTGCGCCCGCAGCGGTCGCAGGCGAAGTGCTGGCTGTGGATCGCGGTCCGCCAGCTCTCTTCCGGCGCGTCGTCCGCAGGGTAGGCGACGTGCAGCACGCCCCGGCCCAGGTTCAGCGCGCTCTCGACGCTGTCGGCGATTCGCGAACGGTTGTCCTCCCGCACCACGGCCCGATCGATGACGACCTCGAGCAAGTGCTTGCGCCGGCGGTCGATCTTGGGAGGCGATTCGATCGGGAACGTTCGCCGGTCGACGCGCACCCGCGGATAACCCTTGGCGCGGATGTCGGCGAAGAGCGGTTCGTAATCGTCGCCCACTTCGATTTCCAAAGGGGCCATCAGAAAGAGTCTCGTCCCCTCGGCGTGGGCCATGATCTTGTCGATCACTTCGTCGGCCGACTGCGTGCCGATCGGCACGTCGCAATCGGGGCAATGCGGCTTGCCGAGCCGGGCAAACAGAATCCGCAGGTAATCGTAGATCTCGGTGACCGTGCCGACCGTCGAACGGGGTGTGTGCCCCAGGTGCTTCTGCTCGATCGCGATCGCCGGCGAAAGCCCTTCGATATGGTCGAGCTGGGGCTTGGGCATTTGGCCGACGAATTGCCTCGCATAGGAGCTGAGGCTTTCGACGTAACGCCGCTGCCCCTCGGCGTAGACGGTGTCCATCGCCAGCGAGCTTTTGCCCGACCCGCTCTGACCGCAACAGACGGTGATCTGGTCGCGGGGGATCTCGACGTCGATACTCTTGAGATTGTGCTGCCGAGCGCCTCGCACCTTGATGACCGTCGCCTCTTGCACTTGGGTCGTCGCCTTGGCACGCTTCGACTTGCCGCCCGTGCCGCAGTCTCGAAGGGCGTCCCGCTCCCGATCTCCGTCCAATGACCGGTCCCGCGCCAACGACAAATGCCGCGACAACGACCGGCCGGTGTGCGACCCGGCGACGTTCATGATCGACTCGGGCGTGCCGGCGGCGACGATGAATCCGCCGGCCTCTCCCCCTTCGGGGCCCAGGTCGACGATCCAATCGGCCGTCTTCGCCACGTCGAGGTTGTGCTCGACGACCAGCACGGTGTTTCCCGCGTCGACGAAGTCGTGCAACACCTTCAGGAGCATGCGGATGTCGGCGAAGTGCAGCCCGGTCGTCGGCTCGTCGAGAAGGTAAAGCGTGCGGCCGGTGCTCTTTTTCACCAGTTCGCGGGCAAGCTTGATGCGCTGGGCCTCGCCGCCCGAGAGGGTGGGCGACGGCTGGCCCAGCTTGAGGTAGTCCAAGCCCACGTCGTGCAGCGTTTGCAACTTGTGGCGGATCTTGGGGATGTTCTCGAAATGGTCCAGCGCCTGCTGCACGTCCATCTCCAGAACGTCGGAGATCGACTTGTCCTTGAAACGCACTTGCAGCGTCTCGCGGCTGAAGCGGTGCCCTTCGCAGACCGGGCAGGTCACCCAGACGTCGGCCAAAAAGTCCATCTCCAGCTTGTTTGAGCCGTTCCCCTCGCAGGCCTCGCAGCGGCCGCCGGCGACGTTGAAGCTGAAGCGGCCCTCCTTGTATCCGCGGGCCTTCGAATCGGGCAATTGAGCGTAGAGCTTGCGTATGTCGTCGAAGACCTTGATGTACGTCGCCGGATTCGAGCGAGGCGTGCGGCCGATGGGCGACTGGTCGATTGCAATCAGTTTGTCGAGGTGTTCGAGCCCGTCGATCCGTTCGTGTTCGCCCGGCTCTCCCTCGCCGCCGTTCAGGTCGCGGCGGAGCGCCTCGACGAGGATGCCGTTCACCAGCGAGCTCTTGCCCGATCCGGAAACGCCGGTCACGCAGACGAACGTGCCCAGCGGGATTTCGACGTCGATCTGCTTGAGATTGTTCCGCGCGGCGCCGACGACCTTTAGCCAATTCTCGCCGGTCGGACGCCGCGCGGCGGGCACGTCGATTCGCAGTTTGCCTGAAAGGTACTGCCCGGTCAGGCTGCGGCCGGCGTCGCAAAGCTCGTCGACGGCACCCGATGCGACGACTTCACCGCCGCGCACGCCCGGACCCGGTCCGAAGTCGACCAGGTGGTCGGCCGCGCGCATCGTGTCTTCGTCGTGCTCGACGACCACGACCGTGTTGCCCAGGTCGCGCAGGCGGACCAGCGTGTCGAGCAGGCGGTCGTTGTCGCGGGGGTGCAGTCCGATCGAAGGCTCGTCGAGAATGTAGAGCACGCCCACCAATCCGCAGCCGATCTGCCCGGCCAGGCGGATACGCTGCGACTCGCCGCCCGACAGCGTGGGGGCCGTGCGATCGAGCGCGAGGTAGTTCAGGCCGACGTTGGTCAAGAAGCCGAGTCGGCCGCGGATTTCCTTGAGCACCTCGGCGGCAATCACCTGCCGCGTGGCGTCGAGCTCGAGGGCCCCGAAAAACTCGGCCGCTTCGGAGACTGCCAGCGAACAGACCTGCGGCAGCGATTGCGCGGCGCCGGCGAAGCGGGCCTGCCGCGACGCGAGCGTCACCGCGCGGGCTTGCGCGTTGAGCCGCGCGCCGCCGCAATCGCCGCAGCCGAGCACCCGCATGTACTTTTCCAACTGGCGTCGCTGCATGCCGCTGTTCGAGTTGCGGTACTTCGAGAGCAGCTCGGGGATGATCCCTTCGAATTTTCCTCCGTACTTGTGGACGCCCGCCCCGTGCCGCCAGGTGAACGTGATGTGCAAATCGCCCGTGCCCCAAAGCAATTGCCGGGCGATTTCCGGGGCGAGCTCTTCCCAGGCGGTTTCCAGCACGTAATTCGGCTCGTGGTTTCCGACACGCTCGAGCGTCTCGGCCACGCCCTGGTAGATGTGCCTCTTCCAACGCCCCAGGTCGGCCCAACGGCCGATCAGCTCGATCGCCCCTTGCATGAACGAACGGCCGGTGTCGGGAATCAGCCGCTCGGGATCGAAACTATAGACCGCTCCCAGGCCGTCGCAGGCGGTACACATGCCCTGCGGGCTGTTGAAGCTGAACAGTTGCGGGCTGGGCGGCTCGAAGCTGATGCCGCAGTGCGTGCAGGCGTAGTCGGCCGAAAAGTACAGGTCGTTCGCGTTCCGCTGTCCGCGTTTCTTTTCACGGACAGGGGCTTGCGCCTCCCCCTCGTCGCTCATGGGAGGCGCGGCGCCGGCGGAGTTCTCGACGGCGACGATCAGGTTCCCCTTGCCCATTTTCAGCGCCAGCTCGACGGCCTCGGCCAGGCGCGGACGCAAACCCGGGCCGGCCACGAGCCGGTCGATGACCAGCTCGATGTCGTGCCGCATCTGCCGGTCGAGTTTCAGGTTGTCGGTGAGCGCCACGGTCGTGCCGTCGACACGGGCCCGAACGAAGCCCTGTTTCAAGAGGTCCTCGAAAAGGTCGCGGTATTCGCCTTTCTGGGCCTTGACGACCGGCGCCAGCACCGAGAACTTCGTGCCCGCCGCCAACGTGCCGATGCGGTCGATGATCTGGTCGCGCGTCTGGGCCGTAATCGGTCGGGAACACTTCGGGCAATGCCCCTGGCCGCAGCGGGCATAGAGCACGCGGAGATAATCGTAGATCTCGGTGATCGTGCCCACGGTCGATCGCGGGTTCTGGCCGCTCGATTTCTGCGAGATCGAGATCGAGGGGCTAAGGCCCGAGATCAGGTCGACGTCGGGCTTGGGCATCTGCCCCAGGAACTGGCGGGCGAAGCTCGACAAGCTCTCGACGTAGCGCCTCTGTCCTTCGGCATAGAGCGTGTCGAAGGCCAACGAGCTCTTGCCCGAACCGCTCACGCCGGTGAAGCAAATCAAGCGGTTGCGAGGCAGGACCAGGTCGACGTCGCGCAGGTTGTGCTCGCGAGCGCCTTTGATCACGATGTCGGCGGCGGCCATGAGGTGCTTTTCGGCGGGGAAATCCGTTTCGATCGGGGTCGTTGGCGAACCTCGAATTGTAATTCACGATAGCATTGCGGGACAAGGGGAGCCGCTTTGTTTCCTTGCTCCCGCGCAGGAGCCCGATGGCCAGACTCACGAAAATACAGAATAACTTTGGCCGTTTTTCATCGTCACCATCGTCACGCATCGTCACTCCGCAATGCGGGGGGTGATCAGCAAAGGCTTACCCACTGCGCCCGGCCGGCACAGCGGCGAGGTCGGCCGCTTACTTCCCACTTTTTGGACTGCGGTGATTTACTCGTTCGGGGCACCCGCCCGGCGGGTCGGCTCTGCGTGGGAACGATTCTTCGGCCGCTCCGCGGCCTCGTCCTCATCGTCGAGCGCTATCGTCCGTGCTTTTACTCGTTCCCACGCTCTGCGTGGGAACGATTCTTCGGCCGCTCCGCGGCCTTGTCCTCATCGTCGAGCGCTATCGTCCGTGTTTGATCCGTGTTCCAACCGTGGCTAGGCTCCGCCGAGTGTCCGAAATGCAAACTTTCCCGCGCCAAACGGCCATCTTCGCCCATAGTCGTCTCCGCGTCTCCCCATCTCCGCGCTACGACCCGACCCGCGAGTTGACCCCACTGCCACTTTTTTGGGCAGTTCTCTCGCGACCTCGCATGCACGGTCGGCTTGCGAATGAACCTGCAAATGTCACATCAGAAAAAGTGTATTCTATCGCATTTCATGTGCGATCATCCCCCCGCTGGCATGGATGGACGCGTTGGGCTTCCCAACTCCCGCGTGCCCATTTCCGATGCACGACTGCGCGAAAAACATGCACATCCGATCACCCTCGTCGGCGCTCAAGTAGGTTAGGCTTTCCAGCCTGACGGGACCACGACTCACGCTTTCGGCCGGCCGCATCAAACGGAGATTTGTAGGGTGGGACA
>Ga0307373_10016221_pt1 | contig 10012 bp, 6 predicted proteins | sample OX2MG_FD_202534 | JGI IMG/M metagenome (GOLD analysis project Ga0307373, IMG submission 202534) | Soil microbial communities from Risofladan, Vaasa, Finland - OX-2 | ecosystem: Environmental > Terrestrial > Soil > Coastal area > Acid sulfate soil | place: Finland: Risofladan, Vaasa | collected...
GGCCACGCGGCGGGCTATACCCACGAGCTTGCCAAACTGCTGAGCCCGCAAATTGCCGGGGAGAGCCTGATCGAACTCTATTCTCAAATCGAGCTTCCTCTCGCGGAGGTCTTGACCGACGTCGAAACGGCGGGCGTGAAAATCGACCCCACCATCCTTGCACGCATGTCGGAGGAGTTCTCGAAAGAGCTTGCCGATCTGACGCGGGAAATTTATGACCTGGCGGGCGAGCCTTTCGATATCGATTCGCCCAAGCAACTTGGAGAAATCTTATTCGGCAAACTCAATCTTCCGGGCGGCAGGAAGTTGAAGAAGAGCGGACAGTATTCCACGGAAGCCTCGGTGCTGGAATCCCTGGCGGAGAGTTACGATCTGCCCAGGAAGATCATGGATTACCGGACGCGCGCCAAGCTGAAATCCACTTACGTTGACGCGCTGCCGAGATACATCAACTCACAGACGGGACGGCTTCATACCAGCTTCAATCAGACGGTGGCCCGGACCGGCCGGCTTTCCTCTTCGAATCCGAATCTCCAGAACATCCCGGTTGGAGAAGAGTTCGGCCTGCGCATCCGCGCGGCCTTTGTGGCGGAGGAAGGCTGGCGTTTGATTGCCGCCGATTACTCTCAGATCGAGTTGCGGGTCCTGGCGCACATGTCGGAAGATCCGCGCCTGATCGAAGCGTTTTCGCGGGGCGAGGATATTCACTCCCGCACCGCCCAGGAGATCTTCGGAGTGCCGCCCAGCCTCCAGAACCACGAGCACCGGCGGATGGCGAAGGCGATCAACTACGGTGTGATTTACGGGCTCAGCTCCTTCGGCCTGGCGGCGCGAACCGGCACGAGCAAAACCGAGGCCCAGCAGTATATCGACGCCTATTTTGAGCGCTACGACGGCGTCAAAGCTTTCCTGGACGCTCGGGTTCAGGAAGCACGGGAAACGGGGCGGGTCCGTACGCTCTTCGGCCGCCTGCGCCCCATTCCGGAAATCGACAGCCAGAACCCTGCCGCGCGCAACCGCGCGGAACGCGAGGCGATGAACACTCCTTTGCAGGGCACCGCCGCGGATTTGCTGAAACTTGCGATGGTCAAGGTGCACGCGCGGTTGAAAATGGAGAAGCTCAAGACTCGCATGATCCTGACCGTCCACGACGAGCTGGTTTTTGAGTCGCCCGAATCCGAGGTGAACGCCGCGAAGGAAATTGTCCGGGAGGAAATGGAGGGCGTTTACCCCCTGAAGGTTCCGGTCAAGGTGGACCTCGGGGCGGGGAAAAACTGGAAGGAAGCAAAATGAGATGACGCCGATGACAGCCTTGAATGCCGCGGCGAAGGCGAGTGTAGAAAAGTCCTTCCCGGGATTTACGCCACGCACGTTCGCTTTCTTCCGCGAACTCAGCGAAAGCAACAACACGTTGTGGTTCGATCGCAACCGGGAGCGTTACGAGCGCGACGTGAAGCAGGTCTTTCAGAGCCTGCTCGCGGCGCTTGAGCCCGCTTTGCTGCAACTGAACCCGCATTTTGAAACGGCCGGGAAAGTGAACCGCAATTTCTCCCGGATCAATCGTGACATCCGCTTTCGCAAAGACAAGAGCCCTTACAAGCTGAACTATTACCTCTACGCTTTTGATAGCCGCCGGGACCGCCAGGCGGACGGGAGGCTCTACGTCGGCCTCAACGCCGAATGCCTCACGGTGGGCTTCGCAACTTACGCGGCCTGGAGCCGCAAAGGCTCCAGCGCCCTGGAAACCGTTTTCCGAAAGCGCCTGCCGCGCGAGCGGAAGTTATTTCAAGAATTGCTGGACGCCATCGTGCGCGCGGGCCGCCACGAAACTTACTGGCACCGCAACGAAAAGAACGAGTGGGTGCTGCGCCCGGGGCTGCCGCGAAGTGAGCAGGATTGGGGGACGCTCCACGCCTGGGTGGTGCGCAAGGTCTTTCCCGCCGACATGAAAAGTCTGTCGAAGCCCGCCTTCGCCGACCGCATTCGCGGCATCTTTACTCAACTTTATCCACTGTACGTTTTCACTTCGGTGGAAGGCGAGAGCTGGCGACGCGAGCTGAACAAGGCGCTGCCGCGTTAAGAAAAGCGCCTCTTATTGTCGCGCGGTTCCCGGCAGGCACGGCTGAATCTCTACATGGAAAAATATTACTGATGCGCGAAGCTTAAGCGGAGGACGTTCCCGAAGCTCTTTCTCTTTCCCGCTTGAGATGGCGATCGCGGTTGGAGAGCGCCACCTTGTACTGCTCCAGGAGGTCGAACTCCTCCGCCGAGGCCAGAACCTCTTTTTGTTCCTCTTCCCAGTCGCGGCGCACGGTTCCGAAAACCGGCAATTTCCGTTTCCGGCGGTACCAGACGTAATAGAGGAAGCAAAGCAGCACCCAGGCGGGACCGGCGATGCGTCCGATTTTATGCGTGGCAATAACCGTGAAGAAGATGGTGCTGACCCCCAGGGCTCCCAGAAATCCCAGGATGGGAATCTGGATGGTTTGTTCTCCTCTTTTCCATGGAATATTGATCGGGACTTTGTAAGGGCGCGGCGTGTAAGGATCGTGGAAGCGAAGCCGGATTAGCGAAATAAAAACGATGATGTAGCCCAGGGTTGCCCCGAAGGCATAAAGGTTTCCCAATGTATCAAGCAGTTTGGGCGTGAGGCCCGAAAAGACCACCGCAAGGACTCCCGCGGCGGAAAAAAAGACAATGGTGCGAACCGGGGTGTGATGTTTGCGGCTGACCGCATTGAACCATTGGCTGATCAGCCCAAAGTGCGACATGGAGAACGTCAGGCGGGAGGCGCTCATGATGCCGGAGTTGGCCGAAATTGCCAGGATCGTCATGCCGAGAAAAGCGGCGAAAGGCCCGGCAATAAACCCCAAGATCGGAATGTTATGGGCCAACAGGGCCACCGGGTTATCCATGTGAACTTCAAACTCATGCCAGGGAAGAACTCCGAGGGCAAGGTTGGAGAACGCAATCGCAAAAATGAAGACGGTGAAGATCAGGCTCAGCGAGGTACGGGGAATGATGGTGGCTGGCCGCCGGGTTTCCTGTGCGGCCTGGGAGATGGACTCCAAACCCACAAAGGAAATAATGGCTAGTGAGGCGCCGTAAGCAAATTGGTGAAGCGAAAGCGTGCGAAAGGCTTCGTGCCATTGGCTCGCCAGCAGTTGGGGCCGCCAGGCGACAGAGAAGCCAAAAATGATGATGCCGCTTTCGCTGATGATATCGATGGCGCCCAGCACTTCATTAAAGAGCGATGACTCGCGAATGCCGATGACATTAAGCCAGGTCAGGGCGGCGATCACCGCGGACGCCTCGAGGACGTTATAGGGATTGTAGAGGGCGACCCCTAGAAAGTGCCAGACAGGTTGAGGGAAGGTTTTGTGGAAGATGAGGGGGTAGAAAAAGTTAAGGTAACCAACCGAGGCCACGGAAAATAACGCGATGTCAATCGTGTAGTCGAGAAGCAAGCCAACGCCCGCTATAAAACCCCAGATGTCTCCCAGTCCTCTGAGGGCATAGTATTGGCCTCCTCCCGCCACAGGATAAGCTGAGGCCAGTTCCGTGTAAGCCAGACCGACCATGATATAAACCAGGCCTGCGAGCGCGAAGGCAAGATTGGCGGCCCCCCCGGCGGCTGCGATCACCAGTCCCAGCGCGGTGTAAATATCGGCGCCCACATCAGCGTATCCCCATGTGAATGACCCCCAAATGCTCACGTCGCGACGCAGCCCGCTGGATTCGGGTGCTTTGTTGAGCGGCGATCGTTCGGGAGGCTGGCTGGCTGGACTATCCATTGGAACAATCCCGGTTGCATGCCCTTTGTCGCACTTTTAAGTGGTCAAGAGTTGCATCATGGGGCGTTGACTTTGGGATGTCAAGGCTTGAAATTTCTCCTCTCGCGAGCGCCCCAGGGCGGCGGAAGCCTGGGGCGCCAAGCGCCAGAAGACCCGGGCGCGTGGCGTAGCGCAACTTTTGGGCTCAAGAGTTGCTGGAGAATTTCCCGACCCGCGCCAAGATTCGAAAACACGCCTAATCCCTGATGGGATGCTGCCGATAAAAAGGATAGGCAGGGGGAACCGAGTGCGGGGAGGCAGACCAAGACAGAGCTGCGGCTCGTACCCGCGAGCAGAGGAGAGGCGATGCAAAGACTTGCGACAGTCATCCTGATCATGGGACTTTCGGTGAGTCCCTTGCTGGCGGCTCAGGGATATTCCACCCAAATGCAGATTCTCAAGGGTCGCCAGAAACAAGCTTTGAAGGCCCTGAAGTTGAAACAGAAATATGCTAAAGAGACGTTGACAAACCATGGAGTGCCCATGGCGGTGCGCCGGCAGTTGAAGCACCAATTGAAAAGCGAAGAGCGCAAGCTGCGGGAGCAGCAAAAAGATGAGCGGCAGGAACTGAAGGACCAGCAACGACTCTCGAAACAGGTATGGAAATGACCGGACATGGAAAGGCCCCCTGCCCTCGTCCAGGAAAAACTCTCTTAAAGCCCGCGTTTGAATAAGCGAAATTCTCCTGCAACGCGCGCCGCCCGGGGCCTGGCCGGCGTCCGGCGCGCCTCCGACGAGCCTGCCGCGAAGTAACAAAGTTCAAAAAGCACCCTGAAATGTTTCTGCTACACTAGAAGCTAAGCCTCTGTGCGGGAGGTGCGTTATGAAGCATTTGCTTTGGGGCGTGCTGATTTGCCTGGCTTCACTGCCGCTGCTGCAAGGCCAGGAACAGCGGCCCACCCTCGGGCCCAGCGAACCCTCACTGCATGGTCCAAGTTCCGCCAAGACGACCGATCAACGAAGGCTCCTCACGATCAGGAAGATTTATGTTGAACGGATCGACAATAAGCTCAGCGACAAAATCATGGAAGAACTTTCCAAGTCATCGATGCTCCGGATTGTTGATAAACAGGATGATGCCGACGCCATTCTTCGCGGGACCTGCTTCCAGGTGCGTCGTCTCAAACGCCTGCACTCCGAAGTGTATCTGAGTGACCGGACCAGCGGGTCTTCCATTTGGCAGGATATCGTATTAGTTCCATGGAATCCTCCTTCGCTGAACAATGCCGTGGATCAATCGGCTGCCAAAATTGTGACGCATCTCTTCGAGAGCATTCAGCGAGCGGAAAAATAGCGGGCTTCTGAAGTATCATGACTGGCCGGGGTTTCAGGCCCCGAGGACACGCTCGCGATCATTCGGGTTTCTCTTTAGTATGTGTCCGAGCAGCTTGCGCCGGGTGACTCTGCGCATGAGTCTTTCCATGAATTGAACTTTTCCGTCGGGATTTGCATGATTCTGCGCCCATTCCAGCCCTCTGACCTTCCCACGCTTTCCGAAATCGACCGAAGCTGCTTTTCTCCCGGCATTGCCTATTCGCGCGAAGAATTGGCGAGCTTCATCGGCCACCGGTCCTCCTCGACCTGGGTTGCGGAGGCAGGCGGCGAAGTTGTGGGATTTGTGGTGGCCAGCCGCCAACCGGCGCGGGTGGGGCACATCATTACGATCGACGTTGTCGATGCCTGGCGGCGGCGGGGTGTGGGCTCCGCTCTGATGGATGCGGCGGAGAGTTGGGCCCGAAAAGCAAAGTTGGGGCTGATGTATCTGGAAACCGCGGAAAACAACCTGGAGGCCCAGTGCTTTTACGAGGCTCGTGGCTACCGGAAAGTGGACAAGGTCGATCGGTATTATTCAAACTCCCTGGCCGCCTGGGTGATGGTGAAGCGCTTGAAATGAGAACCATCGAAGACGCCCCAACGTGGTCTGGAATCACTCTATCCTCTTTGATCAACACTCGCGTGAATAGCTGGACGCCAACGGTGAAACGGCTGGTATAATCCTCCACGCGGTGCTTTTGGAATCCGGGCCCCGAGAGGTCCTCATGCCTGTCAAACTCACGACCCGTGAACTCAGGATTATCTTTGTTGCCCTTGCGGCGGCAGCCCTGTCGCTGGTCATCGGGATCAAGTACTTTTCCCGGGCGTTTCCTGAAGCTTCCCTGACCCTGCGGGTGGACCGGGCGGATTCCGGGTCCATCGCGGAACGCTTTCTGGCCTCTCGCGGTTTCCATGTGGAAAGCTACCGGCACGCCGCTATTTTCCAGTACGACGATCAGACCAAGCTTTACCTCGAGCGCACCCAGGGCCTGGCCAAGATGAACCAGTTGACCCGCGGCCCCATTCACTTGTGGCGCTGGTCCAACCGGTGGTTCCAGCCCCAGCAGAAGGAAGAATTTCGCGTCGATGTGAGCACCCGGGGCGAGATCGTGGGGTTCGACCACGAGATCCCGGAGGCGGCCCCGGGGGCTAACCTCAGTTCCGACGCGGCTCGCGCAATCGCTCTGGATTTCCTGCGCAACGCCATGCACCGCGACTTGGCGGACCTGGAATTCGTGGATTCCGAAACCGAAAAGCGCCCGGCCCGCACCGACCACACGTTTACCTGGAAGCTGAAGAACCTGAACCTGGCCGACGGCAGCTATCGGATTGAGGTCGAAGTGGGAGGCGACCAGGTCGCCGGCTACGGCGAATACGTCAAAATTCCCGACCAGTGGGCGCGGGATTATCAAAGCCTCCGCTCACGAAACACCTCCGCGCAACTGGTGGATGAAGTCCTCTTCGTTCTGCTCAGCCTGGCGATGCTGGTGATCCTGATACGCCGCCTGCGCGACCACGACGTCCTGGTGCGTACAGCGGCGGGATTCGGGCTGGTGGCGACGGTGCTTTATTTTCTGGGCCAGTTGAATTCCTTTTCATTGAATCAGTTTGCTTATCAAACGACGGATTCCTACTCGAGTTTCATGGCCGGTTATTTCCGCGATGCGATCTTGAGCGCCTTCGGCGTGGGGGCGTTCATCTTCCTGCTCGTCGCGAGCGCGGAGCCTGTGTACCGCGAAAGCTTTCCCCGCCTGGCTTCGATTCGGCGCACGCTGAGCTGGCAGGGATTGCGTTCACGTTCCTTTTTCATGGCGAACGTGGTCGGAATCACCCTGACGTTTTTCTTTTTCGCCTACCAAACCGTCTTCTATCTGGCCGCCGACAAACTGGGCGCCTGGGCTCCTTCGGACATCCCGTTCTCAAACCTGCTGAACACCCGAATCCCTTGGGTCGCGGTGCTTTTCGTAGGATTTTTCCCCGCGGTTTCGGAGGAGATGCAATTCCGCGCCTTTGGAATACCGTTCTTGGAGAAGGTCTTCCGGTCGAAGAAGGCGGGGCTGATCGTGGCGGCCTTTATCTGGGGATTCCTCCACTCCGCGTATCCGAACCAGCCGTTTTTCATCCGCGGCGTGGAGGTGGGGTTAGGGGGCATCATTATAGGCCTGGTCATGCTCCGTTTCGGCATTTTCGCCACCCTGATCTGGCACTACTCGGTGGACGCGCTTTACACGGCGTTCCTCCTGCTGCGTTCTTCAAATGATTACTTGAGGATTTCAGGCGGTCTGACAGCCGGGATCATGCTGATTCCGCTGATCGTGGCCTTGATCGCTTACCTGCGAAGCGGAACTTTTGCGGATGAGTCGAACCTGACGAACGAAAGTGCCGGAACAGTTCGAGCGCCGAAGGAGGAAGCTGCCCCCCCGCCCGAAAAGTCGCAGGGCTATCGCCCTCTTGGGAAATCGCGCATCCTGGCCGCCGGCATTCTGACCACGGTATTTGTGGCGGCGGCCTTCCTGCCCGCTTACCGCTTTGGGCAGGACCTGCGGCTGCATTTTGCGCGCCGCGATGCCGTGCAGGCGGCAAGCGCTTTTCTTGAGGGGCAAGGCGTGCGCCCCCAGGCCTACCGGAAGGCGGCGTGGCTCGATGAGAATGTCGATCCCCTCGCTCTCCGATACTTGCTGGAGCACCTTTCGGTTCAGCAGTCCGAGCAGATCTACCGCAGGGCCACGCGGCTGATGCTTTGGGAGGTGCGTTTCTTCAAACCGCTCCAGAAGGAAGAATACCGCGTCTTTGTCGACCCGGCGGACAGCACGGTTTTCGCCTCCCGGCACATTCTGGATGAGGACGCGCCGGGGGCGACCCTGGACCCCGGCGCGGCTCGTTCCCTGGCGGAAGATTTCCTTCAGCAGAAGGGATATCAGCTCTCCGGCTTTGAACTCCAGGACTCCGAAGCCCAAAAACGAAAGGCCCGGGAAGACTATACGCTGACCTGGCAGGCCAAGCCCGGCGACCCGCTCAACGTTGGGGACGCGCACTTCCGCGTCGCGGTGGAGATTGCCGGGGACCAGGTGGTGAGCCTGTCGCGATACTTCAAACTTCCTGAACAATGGCAGCGGCAGCGCGAGGCTTCGCACTTGTCCAACGCCGTCTTGCTGGGCCTTCGCAGCCTTTTGGGTATTGTTTTGGCGGGGCTCGCCGTGATGCTCTTTGTTCAACAGGTGCGCGCCGGGCGCATTCCCTGGCGCCGCTCGCTGTGGGTTGGCGTGGCACTTGCCGGCTTGGTCGGGTTGAGCGAACTGGGCAGCCTTCCGATGGTGTATCGGCGGTACCAGACGTCGATATCCATGACTAACTTCTGGATCATGGTGGCCGCAGGCTTGGTGGTTTTTCCGCTGCTGATCGGACTTTTCGGCTGGTTGATGGTCGGATTGGCGACCAGCCTATACCCCGACGCCTGGAAAGTCCTGGAGGGCGCAGCGCGGCGAGTGTGGCGCCTCGATGCGGTGGTGGTTTTCATCCTTAGCGTGGCAACAGGAGCAGCGCTCGCGCGGCTCCAAACGCTTTTCGCTGACCGCTTCCATACCTTTGCGCCGGTGCAGGCCGGCATCTTCCCGTCACTGCTCGACTCAGCCTATCCGGGAATGGCCTTTATTCTTCACGCTCTGATCTTTACCGTCTTCTACGCGGCCCTTGCCGGGATTGTGATATATATCGTTCGGTCCGGTTGGTCAAGAGGCGCTTGGTGGGTGTGGGCCGCTGGAGCGCTGCTTCTGGTAAGCCTGGGCCCGGCCAATGCCCACTCCGTGCGAGAATTTTTGGCAGGCTGGGTGATGGGTTTTGTGCCGCTGGCGGTTGCGGTGCTGATCGCCGCCTGGTTTTTCCGCACGAACGTCCTGGCGTATGTCGGAGCGATATTCTGTTTGGAAGTTGCGGGACCGCTGGTGGATCTGTTGTCGCAGCCCTCGTCGTTCTTCCGATGGAATGGCGTCGTCGTGTTGGTGTTTGCCTTCCTGGTGCTGGGATGGATGGTGGGCTCGGTGGGGAAGCACCCGCACGCGAGCGAACCGAAAGCGGATTAAACGCGCGACTCGGCCCGCCGGCATTGGCCCGTTCGCCTCAGTAAACGTCCTTGGAGTCCCCAAAACGGTCTTCACCGTTTGCCCACAAGGCGTATTTCAGGTGGAACTTGGCATTCATGGAAGCGGCGCCAACTTCACCCCGCGGATTCATGGCGATCACGGCGCACGAACTCTCCTGGTTTTTGGAATCTGTTTCAACCATGTGATGCAGGATCGCCTCGCAAGCCTCCTGGGGTGAAGCTCCCCGTTCCATCATCCGCACGATGGAGATGCTGGTGCAGTAGTTGGACATCAAGTCTCCGTCCCCGGTTGCCGAGGCGCCACCCGCGCGATCGTCGGCGTAGTAGCCGCACCCGACCAGCGGTGAATCCGCCACGCGCCCCGGGATCTTCCATGGCAGCCCCGAAGTGGAGCATCCCGCCACAACATGCCCTCGTCCGTCGGTCGCAACCATGCCAATGGTGTCGTGATGGTCCCGGTCGATCCAAAAAATTTCGCGGTGCGGATTGTCTCTCCATTCCAAGTACTTTTTCAGGCTGTCGGGTGTGAGCAACTGTTCAAAGTGGAATCCCATTTCCAGAGCAAACTGTTGCGCGCCTAATCCCGCCATGGTTGTATGTCTGGTTTTTTCCATGACCAAACGTGCAACCGAGATCGGGATTTTGACGCCTCGCAGGCCGCAGACGGCGCCCGCGCGATGCCTAGTTCCGTCCATGATGCCGGCGTCCAGTTCCACCACTCCCTCGGCATTCGGCAATCCGCCGTAACCGACATATTGCACTTTGG
>Ga0307373_10016223_pt1 | contig 10010 bp, 6 predicted proteins | sample OX2MG_FD_202534 | JGI IMG/M metagenome (GOLD analysis project Ga0307373, IMG submission 202534) | Soil microbial communities from Risofladan, Vaasa, Finland - OX-2 | ecosystem: Environmental > Terrestrial > Soil > Coastal area > Acid sulfate soil | place: Finland: Risofladan, Vaasa | collected...
CTCGAACTCCTGCACGGTATCGGCCAGGCCACCGGTGCGGTGGACGATGGGGATGCTGCCGTAGCGCATCGCCAGCATCTGCGTTGAGCCACACGGCTCCGTGCGCGACGGCATCAGCAACAGGTCGGACCCGGCGTAGATGCGCTGGCTCAGTTCGGCGTTGAACGTCAGGTGAACAGAGACCTGCCGGGGATACTTCACCGCCAATCGCTGCAACGCCTGATGGTAGTGCTGATCTCCCGTGCCGGAGATCACCAGTTGCACGCCCTGCTCCAGCGTTGGGATGATCATCTGATCCAGCAAGTCCAGGCCCTTGATGTCCACCAGCCGCGAGATCATGCCGATCAATGGGGTGAACTCCTCGACCGGCAGGCCCACCTGCTCCTGCAAGGCGCGCTTGTTGGCGCTGCGTTTCTCCAATGAGAAGGCGTCATAGTGGGCGGCGATGTAGCGGTCGGTCGCGGGGTCGTAGTCGTCGGTGTCGATGCCGTTGAGGATGCCATACAGGCGGTCTTTGCGCGTGCGGAGCAGGGAATCGAGGCGTTCGCCAAACTCCGGCGTCAGAATCTCGCTGGCGTAGCGCGGGCTGACGGTGTTGATGGCGTCGGCGTAGAGCACGCCGCGCCCCATCAGGTCCACCACGTTGGCCAGCTCCGAGGAGTCGGGATAGACAAAGCCCTCCTCGGCGACGCCCGCCACCTCCAGGATGCGATAGCCAAAGATGCCCTGCACCGCCAGATTGTGAATGGTGTAGACCGTCGCCGTCTGCTTCAGCAGTGGATCACTGCGATAAACTGTCTTCATCCAGTTCGGCACGATGCCCGTATGCCAGTCATGACAGTGAATCACCGAAGGCGCCCATTCGATGCGCCGCAAGAACTCCAGCGCGGCGCGACAGAACAGGATGAACCGCTCGCCGTCGTCGTTATAGCCGTAGAGCCGTTCGCGCTGGAAGTAGTGGGGCGCGTCCACGAAGTAGACGGGGATGCCATCGCCCTGCGTCGTCTCCAGGACGTTGACCAGCTCGTTGCGCTGGCTCATTGGCACGGCCAACCCAGCGGCCACCGTGCTGAGGCCCCAGCGTTCGGGGTCCACGATCTTGTAGCGCGGCAGGATCACCCGCACGTCATGCCCCAGCCGCCGCAAGGCGCGCGGCAACGCGCCAATCACATCGGCCATGCCACCGGTCTTCACATAGGGCGTACTCTCGGCGGCGATGAAGAGGATGCGCAGCCGCTCACCCTGCGCCGCTGCCTCCACATCCAATGGCGCGCTCGTCAGCGGCTCCTCCGGCTCCGCTGGCTCGGTCGCGGCCAGCCCGCCAGAGAGCAGCGAAGCCATTGGGTAGCCCGACAACAGTGTGGCGCTGGTCGGCGCGCGGGGCGCGGCCCATGTCGCCCCCGACGCCCGCGGTGGAGGCGCTGCCTTCCCCATCGGCGCAGCGACGACGAACGGCGAATTGCGAACCATAGTGGGGCGCCTCCTCATATGCGGCAAAGCAAACGCGCCTGCGAGCCGTGAGGCGCAGGAGGGTGGACGTAGTGAGACTGCCAAATCGCCAGGGTCTACAGTGTGACCGATACGCGATCAGTGACCTGAAATGTATGGTTGTGGCTGTTTTCATCGGAAGCACTGAGAAGTATAGCAGCGCCATCGGCGGGGCGCAAGAACGAATCGGCATGGCGCCCTGAATATCCCAGAAACGTTGTTGGGGGTCATCATCACCTGATAGGTGATGATGACCCCCAACAACTAATCAAACTGGTCTATGCGCGCGGCCTGGCGAGGGCGCCGTCGCCGGTCGCGGCAGGCAGCGCGGCGTACTCGTCCACCGGGTCCGGCCCGGCGGCGTCGTAGGCGAACGCGCCAACCATCGCCAGCATGAAGCCCAGGATGACCAACTCCGGGTAGGCGATGGGCAGGCTGTAAGCCACCACGCCCTCCGCGATCCCCACCAGCACGCTGACGGCGATCACGATCGTCCAGACCGAGAACAGCCCTTTCGCGCGGTAGGCGCTATAGGCCGCGACGGCGATGCCGACGATCTCGAAGCAGATGGCGCCAACGAAGAGCGCATGTGAGCCTTCCATCGCGTTCACGCCCAGCGCCAGCACGTCGTTGTGGAAGCCCTGGATGGCCGCCACAATCTCGAGCAACACCGCGAAGAGCATGGACCACATCGAGAACTTGCGCAGCGTGGTCATTGGTCGCCGCTTGATCAGAAAGGTCATCTGCAACGCGGCGAGGCCACCCATCAGCGCCACGCCCCAGAAGGCGTCGTGCAGGTTGCCCGGGCCAGCTTTGTAGAAGAGCGCCAGCGCCTCAATCTCGAAGAACGACGGGATCGAGAGCAGCGAGAAGCCCATCAGATACATCAGCAGCAGCGTCCCCAGCACGAGCCACTGGCCGGTGCAACCCAATTGCTCCACCTGGGTTGGCGCGAACTCGCGTTGCGTGCCCCATGTCCAGACGAAGGCCAGAATGGCGATGCTGGCGGCGAGCAACAAACCAAACGGCGTCTGTGTGGGATCGCTCATATGGATGACCGTCGCGCCGAGACCGATCCAGACGAGCGCGAACGTCCCGCCGAGCACGATCATGTTGCGGCGCGTGCTCCAGAAGAAGAGGCCCGCGATCAGCAAACCAAAAGGAACGCTGAAGACGATGGCGCAGATGATGTAGCCGGTGAACGGCGTGAACGTACAACTGCCCGGCACATTAGACGATTGTGAGCACTGTACCCAGAATTGCTGGCTATCCAGGTTGTGAATGGTAAAGACGACCGGGTAGACCAGCGCCCAGACGACAAGCAGCGGCACACCAACGCTGCCGAACAAGCCAACCACCCCATGCAGATAGACGCCTGGCATGAACTGCTGGCGCGCGTTGACCATCACCGGCAGCAGCCAGACCAACAGCGCCAACAGCGCCAACGCCAACGCCAGAAACAGCAGACCGTTGCCAATCACGCTCTTCACGAAGTTAGTGGTGGCAAGCACGGCGGGGGCGAACGTGTAGATGGTCAGCCAGACGGCGACGATGGCCAGCGCTGCCGCCACACAGACGCGCACGATGATGTCGCGTAGCGGTCCCACCAGCCGATGAGAAAGCACGAGCGGGTTGAGGACGGCGATGGCGAACATGCCCAGCCCAATCACCAGCCCCAACTCACCAACTGAAAGGATGTCTATGCTGCCCGGCTGAAACCAGATGGGATTAAACAGGTAGCCTTGCCCGGCATTCGGCCAGTAGGTCGTGTTGATGACTTGCTTGCCACCAACTGTGGAGATGACGGTGACGGCGTCGGGCAGAAACTCGTGCCAACCACCAAACACCACCATATAGAGCAGGTAGCCCCCAACGGCAGTGATCGCCGCGCCCAACAGCGCAAAGAGGGGCCACGGGATCAGCGGCCTGGGATCGTACAGGAGCGAGATTTCCAGCGCGAGGACGCCCAACCCAACTGAGAGCAGCCCCAGGTCGAGGAAGCCCTGCTCCATCAACGCCAGCTTGGCGTTGGTGGAGACTGTGAAGAGGTAGCTTGGCACCTGGCCAAGCAGAATCGCCGTCACGAAGAAGAAGCCTATGGCGATGAGCGTCGCCCGCGCCCATGACATCGGCTGCTCATGTTCGCGTTGGGGCGTCGCCGCTGTCACTTGCATGGCGTGTGCTGCCTTTCAGGTCGCTGGCTCGGGGGCCTGCCGGGCGGGCCTGCCGAAGCCTGATGGTACTATGTATCGAGTACACAGGTGATGAACAATGAGGGCCACCCCGACGCCTCATGAGTGGTAGCCTCACGAGGGCATCGAGCATCGTCGCTACTTGACGGTGATCCACCCGATCATCGACGGGTGAACACCACAATAGTACGGGTACTCACCGGCTTTGGTGAAGGTAAATGAATACCCAGCGCCCCCAGAGTTCAGCAATGGGGATGTGGGGAACAGCCCGTTCGACTTGTTGCCATAGCCACTGACAACGTTGTGCGGGATACCATTTGGTGTGATATTCATCCAGGTGACGGTCGTGCCGACCGAGATGGTAATGTTCGCCGGAGCGCCACCCTTCAGCAGCCAGCCGAAGCCAGAGAGGTTGGTGGAGTCAGTCGCGCCGTCAATCGTCACCGCCTTCTGTGTCGTCAGATTGGTAAAGGTATTGGCGGCGGGCTTTTGCGGCGCGTTCCCCTGCGCCTTCTGTGCGTTGTACTGCGCGATCTGCGTGGGGTTCGTCAGCGAAGCAAACACGTAGGAGAAGCCGTTGACATCCTCCAGGTGGTTCTTGGCGATGTATGCCTTGTCAGTGGAGCGGATCAGCGAGACCAGATAGCCGATGTCATCCTGGGTGAGCGAGCCGCCATAGGTGTTGAGCCAGGCGGGCATCAGCAACTTACTGGGGTCGTTGGGATTGGCGATGCCACCAGAGATGATGCGCGTCAGATCCTGGTCGGTCAGTTTGGCGATGGCGGGGTTGCCATTCAACTGTGGGCCAGCAAGGCCCTGCCCCTGGAAGCCGTGGCACGACGAGCAGTATTGCCCGTAGAGCGCAGCGCCGCGTTGCAGCGTCAGGTCATACTGCTGTGATGTGGCGTTGGCCTGCGCCTGCGGCTGGGTGAACGTCAGGAACGGGATGATCAGCCCGGTGGCAATGATCATGAGCAACGCAGCGTAGCCCGTCTTCGTCACCGTGTTGGCGCGCATATAGAAGATGTAGATCAGCGCCGCGACCACCAGCGAGACGGCGGCCAGCCCTAACCCCAGGGTTTCGGGCTTGAGCGCCCCGGTGATGGCCATCAACGCGAAGATGACGGCCAGGCCGACGCCCACCGAGACGGCGATCACGCCTGGATTACGGTTACTCTCCATCAAAACACAACCTCATGGGTATAGTACGTTGTCGTCGCGGTTGTCGCGGTTGTCGCGTTGCCAGGTCTCCCTGAGCTACTGCGCCGAGCAGTTGACGCCCGGAACCTGCAAGATGCGAGTCGTCACATCAGGATGCTCGACACGCTGATTGAGCTTGCCGGTGTCCACTGACACCACCCCACCCACAAATGACATCGAGAAGCGGTCGAGGCTGCGCGGCGCGGGGCCGTCGAGATACTCGCCATCGATGTTGTAGTGCGAGCCGTGGCACGGACACTTGAAGCTGTTGCAATCGTCGCGGAACGGCACTTTGCAGCCCAGATGCACGCAGACCTGGTAAAGCGCGACCCAGAACGAGCCATCGCTGTCCTTTACCCAATTCTCGGCGGCCATCATGTTGGTAAGCTGCGAGCCGCCCAGCAGGAAGGCGGTGCTGCCACCGGGCAACAGGTGCATGATGTAGGCCTTGGCCGCTGGCTCGTAGAACATGCCCTTTTGGCCGAGGGCAAATTCCTTCTGCTGGGCGCCAATGTAGGTCGCCTTCTGACTGAGCGAGATGACCGAGCCAAACTGACCGGCGAGGTTAGGGTAGAGCATGTAGAGCGCGCCCACGGTGGCCTCGAGGCCAAGCACGCCAACCGTCACGCCGACCGCGCGGCGCAGGAACTGGCGGCGGCTCAGGCCTTTGCGCGCGACCTCCGCCGACTCCGCGCCGCCACCGGTGAGAATCTCGTATTCCTGCGGCGTGCGGTCCGTTTGTATTGCCATGTGCAAACCTCTGCGTTCTGCGGCGCGCCAGCGTAACGCTGGCGCGCCGGTGTCCTATGAAGAAGTCCTAGAGGTCGAAATAGATGTGCTGCCAGGGCCAGATCCACTGCCAGCCGGAGCCACGGAAGAAGCTGCCCGCCAGCACCGTCACCGCGAAGAAGAGCGCATAGGCGGTGAAGAGCGTGATCGAGAGCTTGCGGTCCTCAAACGCGCGGCTGGGGTTGCGGTCCACATACGGCAACATCGCCATCGCCACCAGCACGAAGCCTGGCAGCAGCACGCCAGCGACCGTCGGTGGGAAGTAGTGCAACTCCTCTTGCAGGCCCAGGAAATACCACGGAGCCTTGGCAGGATTCGGCGTCAGGTTGGGGTTGGAGTGATCGCGCAACGGCGCATTGACCACGATGGAGACGATGGTCAGCACGACCGTCATCAGCATCGCCGCCAGAAACTCGCGCACGAGCAGGTGCGGCCAGACGAAGACGGAGTCTTCGAGCTGCTTCTCGACGCGCGTGACCGCCTCTTGCTTGACCACCGCCAGTGTGCGATAGCGCTTCTGCGCATCCGTCGGGCGGGCGGGCGCCGAGGTAGCCGCCGTTGGCGCGGGTGTTGGCGCGGGCGTCGTAGCGGGTCTCGGCTCAGTTGTCGTCATCGTTCCGCTCCTCTGCTGTGTCATCAGTCTGGCCGTTGTCGAGCCGCTGATCTCGTTGATTGCCTGGTCTCCTGCGATACTCGCTCTATGATTGCCAGCGCCTCGTGTATGCGTCGTAGGCTGCCCCAGCGTGTGACGGGCAAGCCCCTTCGCCATCGAGTGGCGAGGGGGCAGGCCTAACGGCGCATCTCCGGCGCCAGTCCTATCGCCGAGCTTAGCCGAGCTTAGCCGAGCTTAGTTCAGCGACCCGGCAGGCACGCGCTCACGCGCCTCAGCCGCCTTGGCGCGGGCCTGCTCCAGCTCGCGGCGTGAGGGCGGCGGTGGCCCTGCCTCGCCACCATCCTTGCGGATGCGCCAGAAGTGGACCGCCATCAGGATGGCGCCTACCAGCGGCAGCCCAATCACATGCAACGTATAGAAACGAATCAGCGTTGGCTGGCCCACGCCCACCGGCTGCCCGGTCAGGAAGTTGTGCGCTGCCGTGCCGAAGATCGGCGCGTAGGAGGCCATGTTCGAGCCGACGGTGATCGCCCAGTAGCCAATCTGGTCCCACGGCAGCAGGTAGCCGGTGAAGCTGAGTAGCAGCGTCGTCAGGAAGAGGGCGACGCCGATCACCCAGTTGAACTCGCGGGGCGGCTTGTACGCGCCGTGATAGAAGACGCGAATCATATGCAACGTGACCGTCACCACCATCAAGTGAGCGGCCCAGCGGTGCATGTTGCGCACCAGATTGCCGAAGGCGACCGCGCTCTGAATCTGCTGAATATTGCTGTAGGCGACGTTCTGGTCCGGCACGAAGTAGAACATCAGGAAGACGCCCGTGATGGTCAGCACCAGGAAGAGGAAGAACGACAGCCCGCCGAGGCACCATGTATAGGTGATCTTCATCGCCTTGCGGCTCACCTTGACCGGATGCAGGTGCAGAAACACATTGCCCATCATGACAAGGGACTGGTTTAGCGGGGTGTCTGGGTAGCCGTGCCGGAAGATCGACCGCCAGACCTGGCTCTCTGTCACCTTCGACCATGTTTGGTCGATCAGGCCTCGATTGTCTGTGCTCACGCTGCCTCCTCGGCGAGTTGCGGATTGCGCCGCTTGCGAGATTACTGTGATCGCCAGTCTACGCGAAAAGTTCTGGGCCTACTGGGTGATGACCGATGATGGATGGAAGTATGTTGACGCCAGGCGCCGTAGCAGGCGCGCTACGCCTACAGCGTCCTATCGTAGCAGACGCAACCGCCCGGCGCAATCGCCTCACCCAAATGGGGCTACACAGCGCGCCGCCCTTGGGGCGACAACGCTACTGATTCAATGTAAGTGTAGCCGATCTTGGCGCCCCCTTCATCAGGTATACACCTGATTTTGGCCATCAGGTCCTACGTGCTTGGGCTTTCAGCCTATGCGCCAGCAGAGATCGGCTATACGTTATGACGACTCATGACGCCATAATGGCGCTAATGGAGGCGGATAGCGCGTCAACCCGTCATATTCCCCGCGCAATAGCAACGCCCCCAACTCTCCCTAATCGCATGTTCGGGAGGGTGGGGGCGTCGCGTTCGATGAGCGGCGTGACGTTGCGTCCAGGTTGCGTCCAGGTTGCGTCCAGGTTGCGTCCAGGTTGCGTCCAGGTTGCGTCCGGGCGCGGCGTGGCCAGCGGAGGGCATGGTCGCTAGTGCGCCGCCGTCAGCGCTTTCCGCTTTGTGTGGGCGTCGGCGGCATGATCGGATTCGGCGTCGTCATCCGCTAACGCTGCCGCAGACCAGAGGGGCGCGCTATCGGGGCGATAGCTGCCTCTGGCGCGCGGTAACAACGGCGTCACGTAGCCACCCGAGACCGCCGGATCGAAAGGCGCATGCGCCGCTGGCATGCCAGCGGCGCCGACTGCCTCCGCCGACTCATCGGTGTAGCCGACGACCAACTCGCCCGAGGCCGTGTGGCGCGGGTACTGCGCCTGGCGCGACGCATGAAGCTGGCTCTGGCGCTGCGCGACGCTCACCACGTCGCTCACCTGGCGCTGCAACCACTGCGCGGCGTCTTCCTCGCGCAGAATGTCCAACATCCCTTGCGCACGGTCGGCGCGCTCCGCAGCCGACATCGTCAGCGCGCGGTGGAGCGCGTCGGCCATCGCCTGGGTATCGGTCGGGGCGACACCCAGCGCCTGCTCGTGCAGCTGCTCGTAGGCGCCCGCCGTCCGCGAGAGTACGATCACGCCGTCGCGCGTGTTGGCTAGCGCGCCTTCTTTGACGACGAGGTTCATGCCGTCGATCAATGGGTTGACCATCAACACGTCATAGTCGCGCATGCAGGCCAGCGCGCGGGCGCGGTCGTTGCCGTAGTACGCGATGACGGGCTGCCAATCGGGGCGACCAAATTTGGTGTTGATGCGCTCGATGACCGCGCGCACCCGCCGCTCGGTGGCGCGATACTCCGCCATGCCCTGCCGCGATGGCACCAGCAGCGCCAGGAAGCTCACCTGCCCATGTGTCTCGGGATGCTGCTTGAGCATACGCTCATACGCCTCGAAGCCGCGCGCGATATTCTTCGTCGGCTCGATGCGGTCCACACGAACGATCAACTGGCGATCCGTATCACCACGGGCGTCGCGCAGAATCTGCGCTGCCTCGCGGGTGTTGTGCGCGGCGACGCTGGCCTTGATCTCGGATGGCGTGACGGCGATAGGGTACGTCTGGACCAGCACCGGTCGCCCCTGCCACAGCAACACGCCCGCCGCGCCGCGCGCATCCGGGTAGACCCGCGCCCCTGGTAGGAACCGCACGGCCCCGGCCAGGAAGTTCTGGGCGTCGCGCTGCGTCTGGAAGCCGATCACATCGTTGGCGGCCAGCCCACGGAAGATCGCCTGCGTCATCATGTCGGGCAACAATTCCCAGTAGCGCGCCTCGGGCCAGGGGATGTGGTTGAAGTGGGCCAACTGGGCGTGGGGGCGGCGCTCGCGCACTATCGCGGGGGCGAGATAGAGATGATAATCCTGGAAGAGTACGGGCGTCACATCGCCGCGCTCCTCGAGTTCGGCGATCACCGCCTCGGCGACCGCCTCATTCACCGCGCGATACCCTTGCTCCCAATCGGTCGTCGTGCGCTGCGGGAAGAGATTGGCGGAGGTCAGTTTCAGCAGGTAGTGTTGCGTGAACCACAACACACGGTTGCTGATACCTTCGTAGTAGCGGGTATAGACGCGCTCCGGCGTATCTACCAGTCGCAGCGTCATATCACCCAGGTTTTTCAGACATTTGGGAGCCGGGATGCCGACGTGCTGATGCTCACGGGCGACGGCGCGGTCGGCGTCGCTCATCGCCAGCGCAATCCAGGTGACGGGGGCGCCTTTGAGCGCGGAGAGCAAGCCGCTGACGACGCCACCGGCGCCCTGTCGCGCCTTCACGGCGTCGCTCTGGGAACACTCGGCGTCGGTACTCTCGGCGCCGGTATAGTATTCAACAGGTCCACGATTGCTGACAATGATGAGGCGTCGCCGTTGTCCGCCTTGTACTCCCTCAATGTTCCGCGCCACGTTCTGCGCCACGTCATCGGCAGTTGCATGCCTGTCGGCGTGGATGGCCCTCAGAGCCTTGAGTGATGGACGTCCGTCCAGCGACATATCTTCCTCCTCTAACTCGGCCTCGGCTCAACACATGCGTGGAATGTAACTATTGGCGCATCTGTCGAACGCTGAGGCGCTCTTGCCTTACCAGTATGTACGATGACACAACGGA
>Ga0307373_10016224_pt1 | contig 10010 bp, 4 predicted proteins | sample OX2MG_FD_202534 | JGI IMG/M metagenome (GOLD analysis project Ga0307373, IMG submission 202534) | Soil microbial communities from Risofladan, Vaasa, Finland - OX-2 | ecosystem: Environmental > Terrestrial > Soil > Coastal area > Acid sulfate soil | place: Finland: Risofladan, Vaasa | collected...
GCGCTCGTGAGATAGGCGTTCACCGTCGCGGCCCACAACGTTGCGCCGGGATCTGGGATCGGAATCCGCAAGAAGCTCCGGCCGGCGCTCGAGGGATCGGTGCTGTTTCCCGCGTAGAGGCCGCCGTTAAACGTGTCCGTTCCGAACGGAAAGTTGATGTATTGATTCGTGGAGTACCGCGGGTCCAGCCGGCTGTCCACCGGCTGGTCATCGGATACCACCGCCTCTCCCGGGGTCACCGCGATACTCACCGTCGGACTCGCCGTGTACGTCGTCCCCAGATACCACGTCACGCCCGCCTGGACATAGGTGGTCCAGACCGTCGAGCAGTCAGGAATGACCTGGACGGTGTAGATATACGTTTGACCGGGAGTGAAGTTGAAGCTATCGGCCAGTGAATCGGTGTCGGTTGTTCCCGAGGCCGTCGTGGGCGTCCTCTGCCACGCGAAGTGATAGGTAAATCCGTACCCTCCATAGAGCCACGTCAGCTTCAGCGTAGAAGGAAGATACACATCTTTGAGGGCCAGTTGGGTCACCGGCATCATCTGCGCGTCCGCGTACGACACGTACTGGTAATTCGGTGGCGGCGGGGTCCCGCAGTTCGAGCTCGCCAGGTAAGGAGCGAGTGTGGTCACCGGCGCTTCGTTGGAACTGGGGCTCTCGCCGGAGCCATTCACCGCGGTCACCACGTAGAAGTACGAAGCGTCATCCGTTACGCTCGAATCTACGTAGCCTGGAGATCCCGTTCCCAGTGTCGTAAACGGGCCGTTAAATGTCGACGCGCGGCGGATGTTATAGCTGGTGGCGCTGGGACTGGCGTTAAAGTTTAGAGTAACCTGCGCGTGATGCTGCGCGTCTTGAGAGGCGGCCGCCGTCAATCCCCCGGGCACCGCGGGCGGCGGCTGAGGAGTCACATTCACCTCGGTTGAATTGGCGCTCTCACCCTGGGCGTTCACCGCCGACACCACGTAGTAAAAGGCGGTTCCGTTATTCAGGCCGGTGTCGGTGCAGGTGATCGTCGTTACATTCGCCACCGTCAGGTACGGCCCGCCTGTCCCCAGCGACCGCTTGACATTGTACGCCGCAGCGCCTGTCGATGCCGTCCAACTCAGCGACGCCGCCGCGTTCAGCGGCGAAACCGTCAGTCCGGTCGGCGCGGCGGGCGCCTGGGCATACAAGCGTCCCGGCACTGTCACGAGAGCGAACACCAGCGTCAACCCAAAAGCACATCTTCTCCACTGCATGGCTGCTCCTCCTGCTTAAGCGGTTAAACCCCCTAGGGCGCCTATCGCGGCCCATTCGGGAAATGGTGGACTCCGTACTCCGATAGAGCGTTAGGTGAGGCCCTCTAACTCCAAACCTGGCTGCTTCAACGGTTACAACTGGCTGCTCCAACTATTACAAACGATCACAAAGGAAAGGGCGCCCATCCCGTCGGGACCTGAAACGCTCCTCCGAAGCAGAAACACGAAAGCTAACAGTTCGATGTTACTGCTCTTAGCCGCAGGGATCGCGATTCCTGAAGGAATCGCGATCCCTGCGGTAGAATTATGGCTTCCTCAATTTAATTCACTGAAATAAATTCAAATCAACGTTTCAATACGATCTTGTACGCCTTCGTCGCAAAGTGCGGCCGGCGTCGAATTCGCGAATAAAGGAGCGAAACTTCAACGACATCCAGCGCTCGCTGGTCAGCGGACGCAATAATGGCCTGACCGCCTGCAGCGCCGGATGATACGCGCGGCGCCGGCCATGCAGCGCTTCGCGCTGCCGATCAATTTTGTTTTTTTCGGGGCTGATAGGGCCTCCTCCGGCTCGGTTGCCTCATTGGGCGCCCCCAGCGGCGCGAAATCCACGTTTCGGAGTATCTGGCAGGGCGGTTCACCGACACCCCGCGCCTCGTACCTCGCGCCTCGGCCTCTGAGGGTGACGCATCGGGTACTCGCGGGCCTGTTTGGACTGAACCTTTCCGAGCGAGAGCTCGGCAAGGCGCAGCGCGCGTCGTCAGCAGCGGGGGGAGCAGTTGTGAGGAATTGCGCAATGTGAGCAGTTACATCGTTCAACCGGCGCAGGAATCCTGATTGCCAGCATCCAATACTGGCTAGTGTCACGCTGGGATAGCTCGACTCACGGCAAGTGCCAGTGGGGGGCGCCGTGCGAATCGCACAAGCTACCGCCGGGTGCTGCGCGGCGCGCTGAAGGAGCGTCCGGTTCCGGATAACCCGGAAGACCTATAAGGTCCGCAGTTCTGCGCGTTCTCAGCAGCGAACCGGGTTTTATCGTCAGGAGAGAGAATTGAGAGAAGATGAGAAGGAAGAGATAGCGCAGCGCGTAGAATCGAGCCGGCGGCGGTTTTTGAAGGGGGTTGCGCCGGTGAGCGCGGCTCTGGGAGGCAGCCTCCTGTGCGGAAGTTTTGCCGGCGCGGCGCCTTCAAAAGGGGCCGGGCATGGAGCGAGCGCGATGGGCTTTCTCAATGTATCGGACTTTGGCGCGCGCGGCGATGGCGCCGACGATCAGACGACCGCCTTCCAAAATGCGTTGGACGCCGCGCAGAAGCTCGGAGGCGCAACCGTCTACGCCCGGCCCGGTCGGTATCTCTTCAGAGGCAATCTCAAGATCCCGAGCGCCGTCACGCTGGCGGGGAGTTTTCACAGCGTCCCCGCCCACAATGGGATTCGCGACGCCGGTCTCCCAAAACCGGGCGAAGACGGTACCACGTTGATGCCAACCGCCGGCCGCGGCGCTGAAACGGGTGATCCATTCCTGAGTTTGACGACGAACAGCGTCGTTCAGGGCCTGGTGATCTATTACCCGGACCAGGATCCGAAGGCGACGCCGGTCCCCTACCCCTGGGCGATTGCGATGCGCGGGAAGAATCCGGCGGTGTTGGACGTGGAGCTGCTCAACCCATATCAGGGGATCGACGCCACCAATAATGAACGTCACAATATCCGCAATATCGCGGGGCAGCCGCTGCGGCGCGGGATTCTGATCGATCAGATTTATGACGTGGGACGCATCGAGAACGTCCACTTCAATCCGTGGTGGTCGGTGTCCGATCCGGTGATCAAATTGATGGTCACCGAGGGAGAAGCGTTCATTCTGGGTAAAACCGACTGGGAATATATGCTGGACTGCTTCAGCATCATCTATCACACCGGGTACCGGTTCACCCAGTTCGCTCATGGACCCGGCAACGTGATTCTCACCCAGTGCGGCCATGATATCGCGCCCTACTGCGTTCGGGTGGAGTATTCCCAGGGGCACGCGGGCATCGCGTTCAGCAACAGCCAGTTTATGGGCGCCGTAGAGGTGTTGGAGACGAACGCCGGACCGGTGAAATTCAATAATTGCGGCTTCTGGGGCGTGGGGCCCGGAAACTTTCAGAATCCCGGCACCGCATCGCAGGGGACCCTGGCCGGCGCCGGGCACGTGACGTACGTCGGCTGTCATTTTACCGGTTGGGGGCAGCGCGATCCGGCGGCGCCCTGCATCCGGGCACGCTGCGATTCGCTTACGCTAATGGGGTGCGACCTCATGGACGACAAGCCGCATCTGAGCCTCGATCCGGCGGTGAAAGCGGCAATTATCGTGGGCAACCGGTTTCGCGGCGGAGCGCGAATTGATAACCGGGCCGCGAGCGCTCAGATCGGTCTGAACTCCGACGTCTGAAGGCGCCGCGACCCTGGACTGAAGAACTACCCCATCGCCTCAATGATGGCATCGGCCATCTGGCTGGTTCCCACGGCCGTGGGATCGTTTCGGTCTGGTTTCATGTCGTAGGTCACGCTTCTGCCCTCTTTGATGACCTGCGCGACAGCATTCTCCAGCCTGTCGGCCGCGGCGGTTTCTCCAATATAACGGAGCATCAGCATACCCGAAAGGATCAGCGCCGTGGGGTTGACCTTATTCTGGCCCTTATATTTTGGCGCGGACCCGTGCGTCGGCTCAAACAGCGCCACGTCGTCGCCAATATTGGCGCCTGGCGCTACTCCGAGGCCGCCGACGAGCCCCGCGCAAAGATCGGATAGAATGTCACCGTAGAGGTTCGGCAAGACCAGCACGTCATACAACTCCGGCTTCTGAACAAGCTGCATGCACATGTTATCGACCAGTCGCTCCTGGTATTCGAGATGAGCGGCCTTTCCCGCCATACCAGAAAGCTGTGGATCAGCGTCGACGACGTCGAGTTTGGGATCTTCAAAACGAGCGCCGTACGCCCGGGCGACGGCCCGAGACTCGCGGTAGAAGAGACCATCGGTAAACTTCATGATATTGGCCTTCGCCACGCTGGTGACCCGTTTACGCCCGTTCTTCACGGCGTAATCGAAGGCAAAGTTGGCGACCTGGCGAGTGCCGGTGGTGGAAATGGGTTTGATGGAGATCGCGGAATCTTCGCGAATTTTGCCGCCGGCCATATTGATGATCTGCTTTGCTTCATCCGAGCCGAGATCATATTCAACGCCGGCATAAAGGTCTTCCGTATTCTCACGCACAATGATGAGATCGACATCGGTGTAACGGGAGCGAATACCGGGATAGTACTTGCACGGGCGCAGGCAGGCGTAAAGGTTCAGTTCTTTACGAAGCTGAACATTGACGCTCCGAAAGCCGCTTCCGATCGGCGTAGTGATGGGGCCCTTGAGGGCGACTTTGTTGCGCCGGATGCTATCGAGCACCGGCGCCGGCAGCGGCGTGCCAAACTTATCCATCACATCGATACCGGCGTCGTGAACTTCCCAGGCGATTTTCGCACCGGTGGCGTCAATCACGCGGCGCGCTGATTCCGTCAGCTCGGGACCGGTGCCGTCACCGGGAATCAAAGTGATCTGGTGTGCCAAGGGTTTCTCCAATCAATGAACGAGTCCGCGCCCCAGAGCCTTGTTCGCGTTTCACCCTGAGCCGAAGGCATTGTAAAAGAGGCGCCCGCGCGTTGTCAACCCGAGTGATCGAGCCTTGATAGGAAACTGAACTCCGATGGCGAAAGGATTGAGAGGGAACGGTGCGGAAGAACCCCGATTCTCCATGGCTCTCATGCAAGTGGCGTATAGGAATAGGCCAGACGACGTGGAAGATCCCAACGCAGAGTTCGAGAGATTTAAACTAGAGCTGCAGCAGCGGACGTCAGAGCTCGAGAAGATGCGGGAGCAGCTTGAGACCACCCGCAAGGATCTCGAAGTGGTTCGCGCTAAACAGGCCTCGGGGGATGAAGGGTTTCGGCGTTTTAGCGAAAGTGGTCTGATTGGAATCGCTCTTTTTGATCTCGCGGGACAGATCCGCTTCGCGAATGCCGAGCTGCAGCGGATGCTAAACGTTGGACAGGAAGCTATCGAGACCGGAAGCGTCGGATGGGAGGATTTCGCCCCGCCGGCGGGAAGAGTTCAACTGGCCCGGATCACAGAAGAGCTGAAAAACCACGGCAGCTGCACACCGGTTGAACTGGAGTTTCTGCGGCAAGATGGCGGAACTTTCTGGGCTCTCCTCGTCGCCATCACGGTAGACGGAGTCTCAGCGGTCGCGTTTGTGCTGGACGTGACCGAGCGAAAGCGCGCCGACACGCGCCTCAGATTCCAGGCCAGCCTATTGGACGCCGTTGAGCAAGCGGTAATCGCCACGGATCTCAATGGCGCCATCACGTACTGGAACCGATTTGCGGAGAAGAAGTTCGAATGGCCCGCTGATGAGGCTGTGGGGCGCGACATCCTGGAAGTGACGCTCGCGCCGGAGGCAAGGGCGAACGCAGGAGAGATCCGCGAGCGGATGAATACGGGCGAAAGCTGGAGCGGCGAACTTCGGCTCTCGCGGCGGGACGGAAGCGATTTCGACGCCTGGATTACCGAATCTCCACTGTTCGACGCCGCGGGATCGCTCGCAGGGATTGTCGAAATCTCGACCGATATCTCGGCTCGCAACCAGATTGAAGATGCGCTGCACGCCTCGGAAAACCGGTTCCGAACGATGTTTGATCAGAGTCCACTCGCCATCCAGGTGTTTACTTCCAATGGCGCCAGCATCGCCACTAATCCGGCGTGGTCAGCGCTCTGGGGCGCGGATCCCGGCGATGCCATTGGTTATAATATTCTTCAAGACGAGGAGCTGCGGCGAAACGGCTGCATTGAGCAGGTTGAGCGGGCGTTCCACGGCGAAACAACGGCCATCCCGGCGGTCTACTGGAAATCCCGAACCCGTTGTCCCAAAGCGCGGGATCGTTGGGTAGAGTGCAACCTTTATCCGGTGAAAGACGAGACCGGCGCCGCTAAAGAGGTGGTGTTGATCTTTAACGACGTCACCGACAGGATGGTCAACGATCAGGAGCGCAACAGTCTTCTTCTGGGAGAACAAGAGGCGCGCGCCACGGCCGAAGCGGCCCGGCTGCGGCTGGAGTTCCTGGCGGAGGCCAGCCGGATACTCTCAACTTCACTGGATTATCAGACGACTCTCGAACAGGTTGCGCGCATTGCAATCCCCGTGCTCGCCGATTGGTGTGATATCCACGTGCTGGATGAAACCGGGGAGATCCAGCGCGTCGTTGTTGCCCATTGCGATCCGGCCAGGGTCATCTTCGCAGAAGAGCTGGCGCGGCGGTACCCGGTCGATCCGCGTTCTACCCACGGCATCGCCCAGGTGCTCAGGACGGGCCAACCTGAGATCTATCGGGAGATCCCGGACGACCTGTTGGTTAAGGCGGCTCGGGACGCAGAACATCTTCGAGTCGCGCGTGAGCTTCAGCTCAGATCCGCATTGATCATGCCACTCAAATCACAGGATCGGACGCTTGGAGCGATTACCCTGGTGTATTCTGAATCCGATCGCCGCTACAGCGCGGACGATATCGCGCTCGCAGAGGACCTGTCGCGCCGGGCCGGAGCAGCGATTGACAATTCCCGGCTCTTTGCTGAAGCGCGGCGGGCGATCCTTCGACATCAAACATTGGAGCAGAAGCTCACACTTCTTACTGAGGCCACCGCCGCCCTTCTCGGGTCGCTTTCGATCGAGAGGGTGCTCGCGGAGATTATGCGTCTCTCGCATCACTTGATGGCAGCGGACGCCTACTCGGTGTGGCTCACGGATTCAGATACCGGAGAGTGGCGGGTGGCTTCGTCAGCAGGCCTTCCTCAGAAATTCCTCGACGCCGCTGCCGATGAATTCAAACAGTCGCGTGAACCGATGAACGAACCACTTATCGCAGAGGATGTAAGCGAACTGTCAGTAACCCCGGCGTTCAAAGATATAATCCGCAGCGAAGGGATCGCCGCCCTCTTAGCGACACCACTTAAGACGAACGCCCAGACGAGCGGATCGCTGGTTTTCTATTATTATGCGCCACAGCGAATGGATGAGATTGAGCTGAAAGTATCCGGCGCGCTCGCGAATCTGGCTTCGTCCGCCATCGCGACGACCGGACTTTATGAGGCGTTAACCCGGCGCGCCGATGAGTTAATCGAAGCTGACCGCCTCAAAGACGAGTTTCTCGCCATGCTGGGTCACGAGCTTCGCAACCCACTTGGCGCCATTAGTAACGCGGTTCAGGCGCTCCACAATTCCGGGGTGGACAGCACGCTCTTCACCCGTTCCAGAACTGTTTTAAGCCGGCAGGTACTGCACATGACACGGCTGGTAGACGAGCTTCTGGACGTTTCTCGGATATCCAGGGGTAAAGTGGCGATGCGTACCGAACGGCTGGACCTGGCGGGATTGGTACACGCCGTATGTGAGGATCACCGCCGCATGTTCGAGCGAGCTGGCCTATCACTTGACATGAAACTCTCCGACGAGCCACTCTGGGTGGATGGCGACCCCACCCGGCTCAGGCAGGCGATCGGGAATCTCTTTCAGAACTCAGCGAAGTTTACCGATCCGGGCGGACGGGTCGAGGTCTCCCTCGAAAGCAGTCTTGAACCGGGCCGCGGTCTGAGTCGTAGTGAAGTCGCATCGCGCGACCCGGTAGAGGGGATGGCGGTTGTATCAGTATCTGACACCGGAATTGGCATCGCCCCGGAGCTCATGGCACGGCTGTTCGAGCCTTTTGTTCAGGCAAATCAGAGTCTGGATCGAACGCAAGGTGGACTGGGACTGGGTCTCGCGCTGGTGAAATCGATCGTTACCCTCCACGGGGGCCGTGTTGAGGCCCAGAGTGACGGGATTGGAACCGGCGCTGAATTCATTCTGGAAATCCCGCTCCAGCAGGAGCCAATGCGTCCAAAAGAGCCTCCCACGGATGCTCCCGCCACGTTCAATCGGGTCCGCGTGCTGCTGATCGAAGATAATACGGACGCCGCCGAGACCCTTCGCGATGTCCTCGAGCTGCGCGGCCACGAGGTGCATTTAGCGATTTCCGGACCGGAAGGAATCGAGCTGGCGCGCCGGGTTCAGCCCGAAGTGGTACTGTGTGATCTGGGCCTGCCCGGTATGAGCGGCTACGAGGTCGCCGCGGCCCTCCGATCCGAGCCCGCGACCGCCTCATGCCGGTTGATCGCAATTTCGGGTTACGGGCAGGATTCCGACTTACGGCGCTCCGTTGAAGCGGGATTCGAGAGTCATCTCACCAAACCGATTAGCATAGAGCAGTTGAATCTGATCCTGGCAGCGCCAGCTCCGCCACGGGATAATAATGCCGCCGGCGGCGCTTCGTTCGCGGGCACGGTCAGCTAAAAACCACGGTTTTGGCCCCATAGACCAGGACCCGGTGCTCAAGATGGTCCCGTACCGCCCGGGCGAGCACGATCTTCTCGAGGTCTTTACCTTTGCGGACGAGGTCGCTAAGATTATCACGGTGCGTCACCCGCACAATGTCTTGCTCGATGATGGGACCTTCGTCGAGTTCCAGGGTCACATAATGGGCCGTGGCGCCGATGATCTTGACCCCTCGCTCGAACGCGCGCTGGTACGGAGCGGCGCCCGGAAAGTCGGGCAGAAATGAGTGATGGATGTTGATCGCCCGCCTATCCAGATTGCCAACGAGGTCGGCGCCGAGAATCTGCATGTATTTCGCCAGAACGACAAGATCGATCTGGTAATCACGCAAGACCTGTAGTTGAGCGGCCTCCTGCTCGGCCCGGTTCGCCGCCGTGATTGGGAAGTAGCGATAATCGATGTTGAACTGGTAGGCAGTCGACTCCAGCTCGGGATGATTGCTGACGATCAGTGGGATCTCGGCGCGCAGGTCGCCGGCTTGCTGCCGCCAGATCAGATCGAGCAAACAGTGATCCTGTCGCGTCACCCAAATTGCGACTCGCTGAGTGATGTCGGCGAAGTCGAGGCTCCACGCCGCCGATATGGTCTCCGCGAGTTCGCGGAACGCCGGCGCTATTTCATCTCTGGCGAGGTCGAACCGTTCCAAATCCCATTCGATCCGGGTTAGAAACTGACTGGAGTTGAAGTCTACGTGGTGGTCCGCCGTTATGATGTTGCCGCCGTGGCGGTCGATAAATCCGGATAGGCGCGCCACCAACCCGCGCTGATCGGGGCACGAAACGAGTAGTATTGCCCTGTTCAGGTCATGCTCTTCCATCGCCGTCTACCATCCTTTCCCGCGCGACGCTGCAGATAACGCGGCTGCCCGGATCGGGGAACAAGCTGCGCCTGAAGAATCGTTCGCTGACCATTATATATTGGAGTATAGTTGACCCATAGTTCACGCGTTGTTAGGAGAAACAATGAGTCCACTTATCACCAGCGTCATGAGTGATCCCGCGGCGGAACCAACGGTCGAAGCCACAGCCGCCGCTGTTCCAGCCCCGGCGGCTGACACGGAAGAGACCACGTGCTGCATCGTGGGAGGAGGCCCGGCCGGTATGATGCTGGCCCTCCTGTTGAGTAGGAAAGGAGTCCCGGTTATCCTGATCGAAGCCCATGGCGATTTCGACCGGGATTTTCGCGGTGACACCGTACATCCGTCCACGATGGAGATCATGGATCAGCTCGGGCTCGCCGACCGACTGCTCGCCCTCCCGCACGGCAAGATTTCGGTGCTCACTTTGAATGCGGGAGGCGAAACAATGCCCCTCGCC
>Ga0307373_10016225_pt1 | contig 10009 bp, 6 predicted proteins | sample OX2MG_FD_202534 | JGI IMG/M metagenome (GOLD analysis project Ga0307373, IMG submission 202534) | Soil microbial communities from Risofladan, Vaasa, Finland - OX-2 | ecosystem: Environmental > Terrestrial > Soil > Coastal area > Acid sulfate soil | place: Finland: Risofladan, Vaasa | collected...
CGTCGGCATCCAGAAGACCGCTGCCGCAAGCCCAGCCTCGCGATGGCTCCATCATCCGACGTCACTCAGGAATGCGCAAGCTCGCGAGTGTGCACGCCTGCGGCCTGGGGGCGCGCCGCGTGGAGGCGGACGAAGAAGCGCCGAAGCTCATCGGCGCCCCAGACGATCAGTGGAAACGGGAGCGTGAGCAGGAGCAAATGAACAGGCAGTGCCGCGGTACCGAGCACGTGCTGGAACAGCGGCAGATAGATGAACATTGCAGTCAGCGCGAGTTCGAAGCCGATCCCCCACAGCAACAGCCGGTTTGAGAGTAGGCCGATGGAGCGCAAGGATGCCCGTTCGGTCCGGGCGGCGAATGCCGTCCCGATCTGGCTCATCACCATCGCCAAGAACGTCATCGTGGTCGCCTGCAGGTAGGCCTGGTGCAAGGGGTGTCCCGCGCCGACGGGCGCGCCGGGGTGCCACCCTGCGTCCAAGAGCACGTAGAAGAACGCCCCCATCTCAAGGATCGCGGCGATGAGGCCCAGGAACAGCCATGCCCTCAACAGCAGGGCCGGTTGAATCACCCCTTCCCGGCGCGAGCGCGGCGGACGCTCCATGATGTCCGGCTCGGCACGCTCTCTTCCGAGCGCGAGCGCCGGAAGCGTCTCAGTACCCACATCAAAGGCGAGGAGTTGCATGACCGTCAACGGGAGGGGGACCAACCCACGTGCGAGCGCAAAGACAAGGTACGGCGCAATCTCGGGTGTCGCGTGGGCGAAGATGTACAAGATGAATTTGCGGATGTTGTCGTAGACGCGGCGTCCCGCCTTGATGGCGACCACGATTGTGGCGAAATTGTCGTCCGAGAGCACCATGGTGGCAGCCTCGCGAGCAACGTCGGTACCGCCTTTTCCCATCGCGACGCCGATGTCAGCACGTCTGAGTGCCGGGGCGTCGTTCACGCCATCGCCGGTCATGGCGACAATGTGGCCCTCGGCCCGCAAGGCATCAGCGATCCGGAGCTTCGCTTCGGGGGACGTGCGTGCGAAGATGATTTCCTCTCCGCCACCGAGGAGGTGGTCGAGTTGCTCCTCACTCATGGCGTCGAGCTCTTGGCCGGTCACAACGGTCGAATCGTCGGTGCCGATCCCGACACTGTGCGAAATGGCTTTGGCCGTTAGGGGGTGGTCGCCGGTGATGACGACGATGCGCACGCCGGCGCTGTGACAGCGCGCAACAGCGTCAGCCACCTCTGGTCGCGGCGGGTCGAGCATCCCCACCAATCCCACAAGACAGAGATCCTTCTCGACATCATCTCGATCAGTGGGAATTCGCTGTTTCGTGTCGAGGTCCCGCACGGCGAAAGCCAGCATCCGGAGGCCACCTGCCGCAGTGGCCTCGACGCGGTCCATCACGGCGCGGCGACCCTCGTCATCGAGCGGGTCAGCTGTGCCATCGCCCTTCATTGCGGACGTGCACCGGGGGAGTACCTCCTCGGGTGCCCCCTTGGTGTCGACCAGGAGACGTCCGTCACGGTGGTCGACCGTCGACATCAGTTTGCGGCCTGGGTCGAAATGAAAGAGTCGTTCGCGACAACGCCCACGTTCGTCGTCCGAGAGCGCCGCCCCCGCCCGAGCGGCGATCTCCAGAAGGGCGACCTCGGTCGGGTCCCCCTCAGGCCCAGACGCGCCGCCAAGGCGCGCATTGTTGCAGGCCACGATGATGGCGAGCATCGCCTCGAATGCCTTGTCGCCGGCGGCTGACACCATGACGGGCGCTGATGGCGACGGGACCGTGAGCTCACCTGCAGAGGTCCAGAGGCTGGTCACGCGCATGTGGTTTTCGGTCAGGGTTCCCGTCTTGTCAGTGCAGATGACGTCTGTGGAGCCGAGGGTTTCCACCGCGCTGAGCCGCTTGACCACTGCCCCCCGTTGCACCAGGTCTCGCACACCCATGGCCAGTGCGAGCGTGATGACGGGCAGGAGGCCCTCGGGCACGTTGCCCGCGATCAGCCCTACGGCCAGGACCAACGCCATTCGAACGCTCATGCCGCCACCGAGCGTGGCCACCGGCATGAAGGCGATCGCCATGATCACGGCGATCACGGCTATGAGCCAGGCAACGTTGCGGACCTGATGCTCGAGGGGGCTTTGTTCGGCATCGACCCGCTGGGACAGCGCGGCGATCCGTCCGAGCTCGGTGTGCATGCCCGTGGCGACCACAATCCCTCGAGCTTCGCCTCCAGTGCAGGTGGTGCCGCTGAAGACCAGATCGCGTGCCTGCAGGAGCGGTACACCGGTATCGGCCCATTCCGACGAGCGTGCCACCGGCATCGACTCGCCGGTCAGGGTGGACGCATCGATCTCGATCGTGCCCGTGAGCAGCCGAGCGTCGGCAGAGATGCGGCTGCCTTCTTCGACGACGATCACATCGCCCGGGACGAGTTCGGCCGCCGGGACGATGTCGACGTTGCCGTCGCGAACCACAGTGGCGTGCTGGGGCAGGTAGTCCTCGAGCGCCTCGACCGCCCGCTCTGCTTGCATCTCCTGCAAAAAGGCGAAGAACGCATTGAGAACGATGACGACCACGATGGCGAGCGCCACGGCGACGATGCCCCCGAGCCAGGCCAGCCCAGCGGCAGCCCACAGCAGTAGGGCCAGTGGATGGGTGAACTGGCGTAGCAACTCCCGCCAGAGTCTGTGACCAGCACGGCGTATGAGCTCGTTGGGGCCGTAGACAACGAGCCGACGCTGAACCTCACGGCTCGACAATCCCTGCGGTGAGGTGCGCAGGTCACGGAGCAACCGCGCCATTGGCTCCATGGCATCGACGTCGCCGGCCGCCGTCCCTTCGGGAACTGTCATCTCTTTCAGGATGCCCCTCTGGCCTGCGCTCTGACAGGCCCATTGGACCCGTGTAGGTCGATTGGCATTTGCTCGACGGGAACACGACCGCAATCGCGATCAGGTGCTCTCGGAGAGCATAGATCCCTGCCCTGGAGAGTGTCCCATGGATTCCAGCGGTGGGCCGATGGCGAGCCAACTTTCGGTGGGCCGTGTCGCTTGCGTCGTACTGCTCATCGCGCCGATGCGAGATCCTCGCCCTGCGTCACGGTGATGCCGGCCTGCTCCACGGCACGGTGACCGTCTGGCGGCCGGTGGTGAGCCTGGCTCGCCTCCGTGTCGGAGGTTGCCCAGGCCGAGCGCCGATCCGTCTCAGCGCAACGTGCGGAGCGCTGGCGTTGGGTCATTCGGGTGCCCCCGACCAGGCACTTGCGGGATGCCCGACCGAGCTGATTCCCGACAGCTCGGAGGGAGGTCTACAGGCTCAGCTCGTCGTCACCCGGGTGGGGTTGCCGCTCGTCGGCACGACGAGCGGTCCATCGGGGTCAGTGCGGAAGTAGACAACACCGGCGACGATGAGCGTCCAGACGCCGATGGCCGGCAAGGCAAAGAAGTCGCCGACCGGGAGTACACCGAGGATGCCCAGGATGACGCTCACCCATCCCAACCATCTCGGCAGCACGACGCTCTTCAGCATGGCGATGCCCGCCGATATCGCCATCACGCCAAATGCCATCGAGCTCAGGATCGCCGGCAAGTCGTTCTGGAGATAGTTGAGCGTCTGGGCGCTGGATAGGGTCAGATGTTCGGGGGAGTCGCCCAGGGCGGCCAGAGCCCCACCGGCGACGCCGCCCGTCGCCGCGAACAGGATCCCTCCGGCAAAGGTGAGCGTGCCCCACCGATGATCAACGTCTCGGCGCTGGAGCCAGCTGCGGAGGTAGCTGAACCAGATGAGACCGAACACGACTGCCGGGGGGATCAGGATCGCCGAAATGCTGACCTGATTCTTGTGAGTCCGGTAGAAGTGGAGGATCGAGATGGGGGAGGCGTCGGAGGCTGGCGGGTTCGTGATGAAGACACTGGCAACCACGAATGCGACGAATAGGACTGCGAAGAGGGGTGCATTCTTCGACCACCGGCCGGGTCCCTGCGGGGAATTGTCGAGGACTGCCGCCATTGTTGCTCCTTCTTCGTCTCGATATGGGGCCATCGATATAGGTTCACGCAACTCGAATGGGGTCTACACATTGGAGTGTGATCGCTCGGACCGACCGAGTCGATGGGGTTGGCCTCACTCACTTCCCTGGTACTAACCACCCATTCGAGGCAGTAGTGGCCGGGTCCTCGTGAGGTGGACGCTCGCCCGAGCGTCACCGTCGCTATCGACATGCAACGGCTGGGTCATCCATTTCTCCGGTCTGGGTGACGGCAGCATCCACCCGCTTTCCCCCGGAGCGGGAGTAGCGGCCACAAGCCACGATTCGGACATCCGGCGGAGGCGTGGCGCGGAGGGCCCCGGAACCTCCCGACCGAAGGGATGGCTTCGGTCGGTGACCCACGCCCCGGAGAGCGCTCCGTGCCGTTGGGATCAGAACCTGATCAGTGGACCGGGCTCTCAGCCGGAAGAGCTGTCAGTGGTTCGTGATGGTAGGTCGACCCGGCGCGGTCACCGGGGGAGGACTCGTCGGTTGCCCGTCGGAACCCAGTTCTGCAGTCTGAGAATTCTATTCTGGCCAGTGATCCGGTCGACATGGACAAAATTACAGAATAGTATTTGTACCGGGCCCCAACCGGATCCGGGACGCCGGCCCGGGCCGCCTCGGCTCCATGCGGTCGTGCCGAACCTCGCCGAGGTGGCCGTGTCGGCCCTGGACAAGTCCGGATGTCTTGTCAAGAATCGGACTGGTTGCCACGGCCCCGTGAAGAGAAGGAGTATCTGCCAATGCCGTCACGAACGCTCGACTTCCCGGTCTTCGACGCCGACAACCACATGTACGAGACCACCGACGCCTTCACCAAGTACCTCCCGTCCGAGTACGAGGGCCTCATCAAGTACGTCGAGGTCGACGGACGCACGAAGATCGCGGTCAACGGCCTCATCAGTGAGTACATCCCCAACCCCACGTTCGCCAAAGTGGCCGCCCCCGGAGCGCAGGAGGAGTACTTCAGGAGCGGCAACCCCGACGGCAAGTCCCGGCGGGAGATCCTCGGCCGGGGCATCGACGCCCTGCCCGGCTTCTCCGAACCCGGGCCACGACTGGAGCTCATGGACCAGCTCGGTCTGGACCGCGCCATCATGTGGCCGACCCTGGCCAGCCTGCTCGAGGAGCGTGTCCGGAACAACCCGCCGGCGGTCCATGCCGTGGTCCACGCCCTCAACGAGTGGATGCACGAGCACTGGACGTTCAACTACGAGAACAGGATGTTCCCGTCCCCGGTCGTCCACCTGGGCATCGTGGACCTGGCCCTCGAGGAGCTGGACTGGCTGGTCGAGCGGGGCGCACGCATCATCCTCATCCGACCCGCCCCGGTGTGGGGGTTCATGGGTCCACGGTCGCCGGCCCTGCCCGAGTTCGATCCGTTCTGGAAGCGGGTGGCCGAGGCCGGCCTGCTGGTCGGGATGCATGCCTCCGACAGCGGCTACCAACGGTACGCCAACGAGTGGGAGGGCGTCCCCGACGGAGAGATGACACCGTTCCGGGGCGAATCGGGATTCCGTGCCATCACCGGTCACCAGGGCAGGCCGATCATCGATACGGTGGCCTCCCTGGTGGGGCACGGGCTCTGCTCGCGCTTCCCGACCCTCAGGTTCGTCCCGGTGGAGAACGGGAGCAACTGGGTTCGCCCGATGCTGGCGGACATGGAGCACGCCTGGATCCACTCCCCGAACGCCTTCGAGGAGAACCCGGTCGACGTGTTCAAGCGGAACATCTGGGTCCACCCCTTCCACGAGGAGGATCCGAAGGGCCTCGTCGGCATCCTGGGTGCAGATCGCGTTCTGTTCGGATCCGACTACCCGCACCCCGAGGGCATGGCCGACCCCATCACCTTCGTCGACGACCTCGCGGGACTGCCAGACGAGGACATCAGAAAGGTCATGGGCGGCAACCTCAACCGGCTGATGGGCTTCGACGAGGCCGCCTGACCCCCGGGTCGCGGCGGGCACCACCCGTCTCGTGGCCGGCGGCGCCGGCCGGGGTATCGGGTCCTCTGCGCCGGTGTCGTACAACAGTGTGGACCGGGCAGCACGCCTGCTGCGAGGGAGGAGCCGGCCAGATGGACCTCAAGCCTTCCGAGGATCAGCAGCTGCTGATCGACGCGTTCGGCGCGCTCTATGCCAAGGAGTCGCCACCCGAGCGAGTCCGGGCCGCGGAGCCGTCGGGGTACGACCCCGAGCTGTGGCGGAGGCTCCAGGAGGTCGGTGCGCTCGAGATGGCCGTGGACGAGGAGTCCGGAGGATCGGGGGCGTCGCTGTTGGATCTGGCACTCGTGGCCGAGCAGCACGGTCGGTTCCTCGGGTCGGCTCCCCTGTTGGAGGCCCAGGTGGTGGCGCGCCTGCTGGCCCGGGTGGGCGGTTCCGAGGCACGTTCGGCGTTGGGTGCAGCCCTGACCGGTGACCGACTCACCACCTTGGCGCTCCACCCACCCCGGGATGGCGTGCTCACCATGGTGCCGTCCGGGTCGGTGGCCGACACCGTCGTCTTCGTCGACGGGGGGAAGCTGTGGCGTGCGCCCGTCGGGGACGGGCGCACGGTCGTGGACAACCTCGGCTCCCTGCCCGTGGCCGATGTCGGGTTGGGCCCCGACGCCGTGCTGCTGGCGTCCGGGTCGGATGCGGGCATGCTGTTCGAGCAGGCGCGGGACGAGTGGCTGGTGCTGATGGCCAACGCCCTGGCGGGGATCGGAAGCCGCTCTCTCGAAATCGGCGTGGAGTACGTGAAGGAGCGCCATGCCTTCGGGGTGCCCATCGGCTCCTTCCAGGCCGTGGCCCACGGCCTGGCCGACGCCGCCACCAGCGTCGACGGCGGAGGGCTGCTGGCGCGCGAAGCGGCGTGGGCCGCGGCCGAAGAACCCGGTCGGGCACCGGAGCTGGCCGCGCTGGCCTGCGCCTTCAACGCCGAAGCGGCCCGCGAGGCCAGCTACCGGAGCCTGCACTACCACGGTGGCTACGGGTTCATGCTGGAGTACGACATCCAGCTGTACTTCCGCCGGGCCAAGGCCTGGCCGGCGTTGTTCGCCGAACCAGCCGCCCTCTACGCCCGCGCCGAGGGCCACCGACTGTCGGCGTCAGAAGGGGAGCGTTGACCATGGACTTCCGACTCGGCGAGCGCAGCGAGGCCTTCCGGCAGGAGGCCCGGGACTTTCTGGACGAGGTCCTGACCGACGAGGTGCGGGACCAGATGCACCAGACCGGGGTCCATCACAACTGGGACTTCCACCGGGCCCTGGTCGAGCGGGGCTGGTTGGCTCCCGGATGGCCCGAGGAGTTCGGAGGCCAGGGCCGGGACCCCCTGGAGATGCTGGCGTTCATGGAGGAGTTCCACAGGGCCGGAGCTCCGACCTATGCCGTCGGCACCACCCTGATGGTGGCCAACATCATCCGTCATATCGGCACCGACGAGCAGAAGCGGCTGGTCATCCCTCCCGCGCTGAGCGGGGAGGTCATCATCGTGCTCGGGTTCACCGAGCCGGAGTCGGGCTCCGATGTGGCCGCCGCCCGGACCAGGGCGGTGCGGGACGGTGACGAATGGGTGGTGAACGGTCAGAAGATGTTCACGACCAACGCCCAGGAGGCCGACTACGTCTTCATGCTCACGCGGACCGATCCCGACGTCGCCAAGCACCGGGGCCTGACCACGTTTCTGGTGCCGCTGCGCCAGGCCGGTGTGGAGATCCGCCCGGTGTACACCCTGTCGGGCGAGCGGACCAATCTGACCTTCTACTCCGACGTCCGGGTGCCGGACTCCCTGCGGATCGGCGAGGTGGGCGGGGGCTGGGACGTGATGAAGGTGGGGCTGACCCTGGAGCGGGCCGGCGACCAGGGTGGCGAGTCGATCCGGCTGTTGACCGCCATGGAGGAGTGGGCCGGGAGCACGGTGGACGAGGAGGGGCGCCCCGTGTCCGAGGACCCCCACGTACGCGCCCGACTGGGACGGGCTGCAGCCGAGGCCGAGGTCACCACGCTGCTGTGCCGCCGGTGCGCCTGGATCCATGCGTCGGGCGGGCTGCCCGGCGTTGAAGGCTCCATGAGCAAGCTCTTCGCGTCCGAGGCGCTGACCCGCCAGTCGGCCGACTTCGTGGACCTCCTCGGCCGGGACGGGATCCGGAGCCAGGGCGACCCCTCGGCGCCGGCCGGGGGGGCCGCAGACTACGACTTCCGTTTCGCCCTGGGTACCACCACCTACGGCGGGACCAGCGAGGTCCAGCGCAACATCATCGCCCAACGCGGGCTGGGGCTGCCCAGGTCCGGATGAGGCCGACCGCCGACCGCCTGCGCCGACCGCCGGGCGCCGACCGGCATCGCTTGTCCGATGACGGGGCGGCTCAGCCGATGGGCGTGAACTCGAGGTAGAGCCGGTCGTGCCCACGGAGCATCCACGTGGGCGTGTGCTCCCAGTGGCGGGCGCCCATCGGGCCGTGGTGGGATTCCGAGATCCGGATGTCCGCCATCCGGTCGAGCAACCTCTGCAACGAGACGTTGGCCTCCGCCCGGGCCAGTGGGGCGCCGGCACACGTGTGGATGCCGTGACCGAAGGCGATGTGCTGGCGGGCGTTCTCCCGGTCGAGGCGCAGCTCGTCAGGTTGCGCGAACTCGCGCGGGTCGCGGTTGGCCGCTGCGGGCAGGACCATCACCGTGCTCCCAGCCGGGATCTCCGTGTCCCGAACCGTGGTCGGTGTCCGCGACAGGCGGAAGGTGCCGTTGATCGGGGGCTCGAGCCGCAGGGTCTCCTCGATGAACGCGGGGACCAGGCTGCGATCTTCGCGTAGCCGCTGCTGCAGTCCGGGTCGCTCGCCGAGGGTCTGCAGGGCCGTGCCGAGGAGCCGGGCCGTGGTCTCCTGGCCCGCGGCGAACAGGTTGGAGGCGATCTTCATGACGTCCTCCACCGGAGGGAGCGTGCCGTCGGGGAAGGTGGCGGTGGCCAGCCCGGTCATCACGTCGTCCCGAGGTTCGCGTCGCCGGTCCTCGATATAGGCTGTGAACTGGGCGTAGAGGTACTCGAGCGGGCTATGGGTCATCTCGAGGTGGTCGTTGTGCATGAGCTTGTCGAGGAACTCCTCGTGGTCCTCCTCGGGCACGCCCAGGAGGTCGGCGACGACCAGCATGGTGTAGGGCTGGGCGTACTCCCCGATGAACTCGCACTCGCCCCGGGCGTGGAACCCGTCGATCTGGCTGTCGGCCAACCGCCGCAGGGCCTGCTCGTTCTCCTTGAGGCGCTTCGGTGTGATCAGACGCATCAGGAGCCCGCGCTGGGCGGTGTGCTTGGGGGGGTCGAAGGTGGGGAGCTGATCGCCGAAGGGAAGGTCGTCCCGGTAGGTCTCGATGATCTCGGTGACGTCGTCACCCTCGAGGGGGACGGGGAACTTGGCGAAGGGCCCGATGGCCGAGTTGCAGTTCGAGAAGGTGGCCTGGTCGTGGTAGACCTCGACCGCCTCGGCGTAGCCCGTCACCATGTACACGTCGTGGTGTGGCTCCTTGGCGACCGGGCACTGCCCGCGCAGGTGCTCGAAGTAGGGGTACGGATTCTCGATGAGGTCCTTGGTGAGGAAGAAGTCGATGGAATCGAAGTGCTCGTCGCTCAATGGTGCTCCACGATGGTGAGGGGCGAGTGCCCTGATCGGATGGGTGAGAAGGCGGGAAGGGTACGTCGGGGGCCTGCCGCCCGGGGTATGTTCGGTAGCCGCGTCGGACTCGCGTCTGGCGGCACGAGCCGCGGCACCGAGGCCATCGCTCGGTGTCGGGCGCCAGTCGAAAGGAACCGCTGGACATGGGCCACGAACTCTCGGGAAAGGTCGCCATCGTCACGGGGGGTGCGAGCGGGATCGGCCGCGCCACCGCCGAGCTTTTCGTCGACGAAGGGGCGAAGGTGGTCGTCGCCGACGTCGCCGTAGAGGAGGGCGAGGCCGCGGCGGACGCGCTCGGAGATGCCGGGGCCTTCAGGCGGACCGACGTGTCCGACGCCGAC
>Ga0307373_10016226_pt1 | contig 10009 bp, 7 predicted proteins | sample OX2MG_FD_202534 | JGI IMG/M metagenome (GOLD analysis project Ga0307373, IMG submission 202534) | Soil microbial communities from Risofladan, Vaasa, Finland - OX-2 | ecosystem: Environmental > Terrestrial > Soil > Coastal area > Acid sulfate soil | place: Finland: Risofladan, Vaasa | collected...
CCGGCCGATATCGTGGTAACCAACCGACCCGGCTGACAGTCCGAGAAGCTGGTCATCCGCTGACGTTCGACGATCAGCCGCTGCAGGTCAATATCCCGGATGAGCAGCGTCGACCGGTCCAGGGCGAAACGCTCGCTCTCGCCAATGATTCCGCCATTCTCAGCGATGAGGCAGTGGCCGCCATACACGGTGTCGGTTGTGGATTCTCCGGGTCCGGCCGCAGCATAAACGTAACCGCAGAGGCATAAAGCCGAGTGGCCTCGCAGCAAAACGTCACGCCGGAATTCAGCTTTGCCGATCAGATCGACACTGGCGGAAAGGTTGAAAATGAGCGTTGCTCCGCTGGCGGCCAGAACCGCGCAGCGGGGGATTGGCGCCCACGCGTCTTCGCAGATTTCTATTCCCAGCGTAAAATCGGCCTGGTTGGGAACCGTGAAGAGCAGGTCCGGAGTAAAGGGGACCTCTTCACCAAAAAGCCAGGCGACCGGTGGACCGCTGTGGTCTCGGGCGGCCGCGAAGAACCGTTTATCGTAGTATTCGCTATAGTTAGGAAGGTAAGTCTTGGGGATCACGCCGAGGACGCGTCCCTGTTGGATTGCAACAGCGCAGTTGAACAGCCGGCTGCCCACGGCCAGAGGCATCCCCACCAACGTGATCAAGCTGGCGGGCGCGCCGCCGGTTTTCTGCGCCTGGAGCAGGAGATCGAGCGCGTCCAGTGCCCCGTCAAGCAATGTTCTCTGGAGGAATAAGTCGCTGCAGGTGTACCCCGTCAGGCACATTTCGGGCAGAGCGAGCGCCGCGCAGTGGGATTCACCGGCCTGGCGCATCAGATCCAGAATGACCTCAGCGTTCCGGCGCGGATCGGCTAAGAAGAGCCGCGGCGATCCCGCGGCGATCCGCACAAATCCATACTGGCCCAGGCCGTTCGCCCTAGCATCCATCCGGCGCTCTCCATCTTCGCAAAACCGGGGCGGCAGGAACCGCCGCGGAGTTTCTGACTGGCCGCCTCCTGAAGCCCGTACGCTGCTCATAATGATGATAGCCCAGGTTTCGTCGGATAACACGGCGACGTCTTTTCCGACGTACCGTCGGAAAGCAGCGGCCGGGTCTCGCTGAATTGGGACGCGGCATTACACCGACGACGATTCAAGAAAAAAGGAAATCGGAATGACTGTTGATTTGCTGGCGATCGGCGCGCACATGGGAGATGAAGTTGCCTGGGGGATGGCGCTCGCTGCGCACCGCCGCCAGGGCATGACAATCGGTCTGCTCCACCTGACCCCGGGCGAAAAGGGGCATAAAACACTCTCGCCCGAAGAGTATGCGGCACAGAAGCGAAGAGAGGCCGCGGCGTGCGCCGAAGCGCTGGGCGCCGAGACCTGGGCGTTAGATTATGGCGATGGTGAGCTGCCGGTAAATGACGAGGTAAAACTGGCGGTTGCGGACGTGATCCGGGAGGCAAAGCCCGAACGGATTATCACCCACTGGCCTGGCAGCATGCATAAAGATCATACCGCGGCGGCGCAAAACCTGCCCGACGCCATTTTCTACGCCGCTCTACCCGCGTTCCGACGTTCATTGCCCGCTCACTGGGCCGGCCGGTATTATTTTGGAGAGAACTGGGAAGACCTCCGCGGATATGAGCCGGAAATCTTCTTAGAGATCCTGCCGGAAGATATTGCGAACTGGGAGCGTGCGATGCGCTGCTATGCTCTCTTCCGGGGCGAGGTGAGCACGTTCCCGTACATCGACTATTACCGTTCGCTCGCACGTACGCGCGGGTGCGAAACCGGCGCCGAATTCGCCGCGACCTTTGCCATTCCGCCCGAATCCCGGCGCCGCAAGATAAAATCGCTGCTGGATTGAGGGCGGAGGAGCTTGGAAGGATGAAGGATGAAGGATGAAGGATGAGTCACAAACGCTGAAGATACAGGCCCCTCTTCCCGTTTCGGGGAGAGGCCGGGAGAGAGGTCTGACGCGTGAGGCGCGGGCCGCACAGGCGCGGAGGCCTACGCCACCAGGAGCGGTTCGTTTCTCCGCGCACGCGCCTCCCGTCCCGCGCTCGTTTCCTAATTTCCCAATTTCTCGATCCTCCGTCCTCCGTTCTGGGAGACCTATTTATGCGTTATTGCTACTTCTGCATCGTACTCGTTCTGCTGTTCGCCCGGTCGGCCGCGGCGGCGCAGTACCGGGCGCCGTTGATGGCGAAGGCGCCGGTGATCGACGGCCGGATTGAGCCGGGCGAGTGGTCGGGCGCTATTCGGATCGATGGATTTGCCTGGCAGGGGGTATTGGAACGCCGCCGCGCTACCGGCTATGTAGGCGCCGATGCGGCTCACCTTTATCTCGCGATTCGCTCACAACTCCCAGCTCATGGCAATCTGCTTACCAGCGTCAAGCGCGATGGCGCCAATGTCGTTTATGACGATGCCGTCGAGTTCTGGGTGGACCCGGATCTCGGCCACCCGCGCGGTCATCAATATCAGCTTCTTCTCAACTCCACGGGCGCCCGTTTCTACCAGGCGCATCCCTTCGGCGGTCTGCCCGAAGACCCATCATGGCAGGGGAATTGGAAGGTCGCCAGCCAGCTTCATGACGGCTGGTGGGACTGCGAGGTCTCCATTCCGGTCGCGACCGTGGCGTCCGGCCGGGCCATCACAGACGGGGCCTGGGGAATCAATCTCTGCCGCGACTGGAAGCAGGACTGGGCGTGGTCCTCAACCGGGGGAAAGGATTACGCGCCTTCTGACCGATTCTCGTTTACCACGACGCCGGCGCCCGTACCGGGCGTGGAGTTGCGGGGCGATCCATTCACCGGCCGGCTCAACCCGGCGCTGTCCCTGACGAATCCCTCGACAACGCCTCTCACCGTTGCTGCGAATCTTTCGCTCAGCCGGGACGTAATGCCGACTCTGGCGCGCCAGGAATCGGTGACGATCCCACCGGGCGAAACGCGGGAGATCGCGCTGCAGGCCACCGACGCCGCCACGCGCCGCTACTCGTTGACCGCGCGGGCGGCCGCGCCCGATGGCACAGTTTACTTTGACCGCACCGTCTCCTGGTCCGCCGGGCCACCGTGGGAATGGACCACGAAAATACAGGTGGTTCATCCGGTTGACTTCCAGTTTGCGTACTATCCCTATCAGAACCGGATGCGGGTCCGCGTAGACGCGTCGAAGCTTCCGAGCAGCGCTGTTCTGGCTTCACTCACAGCCGTTATCCGGAAGACCCGCGGCGCCGTGATCAAAACGGTAAAGTTCGACCGATTAAAAGATGGCAAGGAGGCTCTGGAATTCAGCTTGCCGCCGCTCAATGGCGATTACGAAATTGGGCTTAAAGCCCATGGAAAGGGCGTCCCGACCGGCGAGATCGTAAAGCCATTCGAACGGCATGTTTTCCCCTGGGAGCATAACAACCTGGGGAAAAGCACGCGAGTCTATCCGCCATTCACGCCGATTCGCGTCACCGGCCGCCGGGTCTCCACCGTCCTGCGCGATCATACCATGAACAACGCGGGTCTCTGGGACCAGGTGGTGGCGCGCGGCGTACCACTGCTCGCCGCACCCATGCGCTGGGAGGCGGCTGTGGATGGAAAGCGGGTGGTCGTCAAATCCTCGCCGCTTCATTGGGAACATGTCGCAGGCGATTCCGCCCGCGCGCTTGCACAGATAAGCGCCAGGCAAATTGGCGCCAAGGTCGTCTCAACATGGGATTATGATGGGACGATGCGAGTCGATCTCACGCTCACACCTCACCCGAAGCGACGGATTGACTCTTTGACGCTGGTCATTCCGATGCGCGGCTCCCAGGCTGCCTATTACCACGCGATGGGCGACGGCATTCGAAACACGCTTTATGGCCGCGTTCCCGCCGGGAAGGGCGTGGTCTGGACGGCAAAAGAGGTCCAGAGCAGCGACCTTCCCAAAAACTTCTGTACCTATCTCTATGTCGGCACGCCGGTGCGCGGCCTCTGCTGGTTTGCGGAGAACGACAGCGGCTGGAGCTGGGATCCCTCAACACCAAACATGGAGCTTCGGCGGACCGCAGGCGGGGTAGACATCGTCGTTCATCTCGTGAACCGGCCCGTCATCCTCAACGGGCCTCGCACCATCACCTTTGGACTGCTGGCGGCGCCGGTCAAGCCGCGCATTCCCCCCGATTGGCGGCAGAAGTATCGCCGGGATCATTATTCGCTGCTGGGCACCGATATCAACTGGCTCGGGTTGGGTGACGCGGCATCCCTATACCCGGCCGGCAAGGACCTTTACCTCTGGCAGATGATCGCCCGCGGGAATCGAGAGCATCTCTCCGACGCCGACATCCAGAAGGTAATCGATAGCGGCCGCCCTTACTTCGCCCCCTATGGCCCCGAGATAGAGAAAACCTTCGAGAACCATGTTCGTTACAATCTCACCGCGCGGTACGGGACAAAGATGATCTTCTACTACAACCGGGCCAGCTACCAGGCCGCGGACGAATTCCAGACGTTCCAGGATGAGTGGGATCTCTCCGACTATCGAACGGTAGGGCCCGGCAAGAGCCGATCGGAAATTAAGATCGTCCCCTCCGAATCATATATCGACCAGGCGCTTTACTGGTATGGCAAATCATTCGACATTGGTCACAATCAGGGGGTCTACTGGGATAACTGGTTCTTCATTGGCGATTACAATACCGCGATGACCGGCGCCTATCAAGGTCCCGGCGGCTCGGTCGTGCCTTCAACCGGCATCTGGGGCCTACGGGAGCTGGCAAAGCGCACGTTCCAGTATATGAACGAGCGGGGAATGCCTCCGGTAACGATGGCGCACATGACGTCCACTGCTATTCTGCCGCTCCTCTCCTTCTGTACGCTTCAGTATGATTGGGAATGGAAATACTCGGAGGGCGACGTTCAGGACCGCTTCTCCCGCCCTTATATCCTAATGGTTTCCGATGGCGAGCTGGCCGGAACCTGGCCGGTGCTCCTCAACGACCACGGCAAGCTCGAAGATGATCCCTGGACCGGCCGAACTTTCGCCGCTGTCGCCATGCTCCACGAGCTCGACTGCCCCTACCCATCGTACACGCGAACCGGCCGGCTTCAGATCGCGATGTTCAAACCGGTCGACGAGATCCTCGCACAGCCGGGCGTCCGCGCCTATCGCTACTGGGACGATCGGCCGCAGCCCGTTCACACCGATAACCCCGACCTTCCCACAATCGTCTACTCGGTAAAGGGCAAAGAGGCGGTCTTCGCCGTCGTTAGCTATGTCGCCGCCGATTCCACTGCGAACGTCGCCATTGATCCCCGCATGCTCGGTTTCGCGCCCGGTTACCGGGTGACTGACACGGAAACGGGCCAGCCGATTCCGGTGAACGGAGATCACGTCGTCTTCCCCCTCAAACGGCATGACATTCGCATCTGCCGGATTGTACCGGGCTGACGGAGCGCCGGCGCCGCTTTGAGGCAATGAGGGATTCCAGAAGGCTCCCACGTCCAATGAATTGATAGCGTCTCAATGATCGAAGGGAGAAGCGTGATGGACGACCGGGCGGAAATGTTGACGGACGCGCAGCAGCGGCTGGAACGCGGAGATAACGAAGGAGCCGTTGAACTGCTGACGCGATATGTGGCGAAGGCGCCCGACGACGCTCGCGCTCATGCGCTGCTGGGTATGGCGAGGGCCGCGGGCCACTACTACCGTTCCGCTGTTGATGAGCTGCGGCGAGCTGCAGCGCTGGACCCATCCCAGCCATCGTACCAGTTCAATCTCGGCTGCGCTCTCGAAGCTCTCGGGGACATCGTGGCTGCGCTCGCCGCATACCAGACCGCGGTGGATCTTACTCCCGGATACCAGATTGCCCGCGAGGCGATCGTCCGCGTTACAGCCTCAGCCGCGCCCAATTCGAATCCAGCATCGGCGCAGCCCGATCCTTCGCCGGCGACGACCGTCATCCCGCAATTACAGCAGACGTCCGTGGCTGGAAATGCGCCTCCCCGTGGCACGAGTCCGTCGCGATTTAACACGCCGCCGGATCTGGTACAGGATTTAGGCGGCCTCCGCCGCGCCGACGAGCCCCCCGACCTGGTGCGCTGGATTGGGATCGGCTATGCCATCCTGGCGGTGCTCTTTGTCTTTGGGATACTTTTCACTTTCGTGGCGATTCTTTCCGCGACCACCAGCTCACTGGGACGGGCTGCCATACCTGGCCTCGGCTTTGGAATACTGAAATCCGCCATCGGCGCCGGGATTTGCGGCGGCCTCTACCGGGGGTTTGTCAACGGGTCAAGAGCCGCCTGGTACGGACAGTTCGTTGTCTCCGTCTTAGCGCTCCTCTGCCTCCCGCTGGCGTACTTCTCGCTGCTTTACCTCCTGATTCCCGCGGCCGGCGCCGGCATCCTGTTTCACTGGCGATCGCCGGTCATCCGGTCCTGGTTTGGAGTTAAATAACCGTGGGATAGTCGGGCGCGGGAGTCGGGTTAGAATAGAAGTGGTCCACACACTGCCATCTCTGCTCTTACCGCCTCTCAGCGGTGAGGCAATTTACGGTCAAAAAATGCTCGGAGAATCCTGATGCCAGACGCTTTAACAAAAGATCAACAATGGGAACGCCTCAAGAAATGGCTCAACGAAAACATAGAAGCTCTCGATCGGGGCAGCCTGGAGCGGCTTCCAGCCAGCTTCACCGGCGAAAGAGGCGCAGCAGCCCGGGACGCGTACGAAACCTGCCTGGAAGCGATGCGCTTTCTGGAAGATTGGGAGCGCTACGGCCTCCCACGGGAGGGACCGGGCGGGCATGGGGGGTGAAGGACGGAGAGAAAAGGATGAAGGATGAAGGATGAAGGATGAATCAAACGCATCAAACATCTCGCGCCCCGTACCCCGCGCCTCGTACCCCGCGCCTCGCGCCTATCGGCGGCGTATTACCGGATAACCAATATAACGTCAGGAACGGACCAGCCCCCGACAATCTCCAACCGGCGTCCGGGCGCCCGTACGCTTAGCTGTGTGGAGGGGCCGCCATCCAGGTTAAGAGCGTCTCGGCAGTCGAGCCCACCGGACGCGGCCCATAGCTTTGCCCAGGCCGGCAGCGCAATATCGTCGTCCGCGACCGCGATCACGACTTTCCCATCCGGCTGAACGCCGATACCGGTGCGTCGGGCCGACTGCGGCTTCAACTGGGAGACCTGCCCGGCCGTTACCAGAAGTGGGGAGCACTGCAGCGCCTCGGTGATCCGGGCGCCGGCGGTCAACCGGCGGGCGAAAGCAGCGACCGGCAGGATGTGCGCCGCGCCGTTCTCTATGAAGAAGACCCCGCCGCTCACGTGACGAAGCCGGCCAGCCCGGCGGGAACGATGAATGATCAAGCCGAGCGGCTTCTCCTGTGGATCGAAGAACCCGCCATTCACGGCCGCCAGCGCATTTTCGCGGGCGCGCCAATCCGGGGCGACCAGATTGTCTCCGGATAGAACCCGGATCTTCGCGGCCGGCGCCCGGAGTGCGGTAACAGCGACAGAACCCTCGTCATCGGATGCCGAGAGCATCCGCAATTCAACACCGGGCGCAATCGCGACCCAGCCCGACGGATGAGTCCGCCGCCACAATCCAAACCCCGCCACGGCCGCCAGAAGCGCCGCTATCACTAAAACCAGCCTTTTCACCCTGTCATCATACCACACGCGGGGCGCGGGGCGCGGACGGAGGATGGAGGACGAAGGACGGAGGAGAGGGCCTGGGGCTTAGGGGAGCGCGGGCGCAGCGGGCGGGCAGGCTCCTTCAGCAGAGGCTCCTCTGCCGCCGGCCGATCCGACCGCCGCGTCAGAAGGGGTACATTATTCCGCTGACGAATAAAACCCTGGGGCGTTGCGCAGGATCTGCGAAGAGAATACTATGATCACCGGGGCGCTGCACGACCGCCGTTTCCGTCTCTGGCATTTCGACGCTTTCTGCGGATACGGACATCAAACCGCGGAACATTCACAGGAATTCGGCCGAAAAAGTGACCTTCCTGCTTTTGTCGGCGACCGCTCCGAATAAGATCGAGGTGCTGATCGGGCCGGCGGCCGACAAACCGCCGTTGCGACAGTTTTCAGGAGGGCGGCGCTCTTTATGAACGCGAGCAACCCCAGAAACGCCGGCGTACAGCCGTTAATCTGGCAAAAATCGACCCTACGCTCGCTCGCGCTCGTGCTCACATATTCGCTCGCCGCAATGCCGGCCGGGGCATCCCGCGGGGTGCGGCGATCAGTGCCTGCTTTCGCCAATCTGGTCGGTGTTACTGTGGGCGTCGACACGATCGACTCCGCGGAGAAGACAATTGGGTTTGGCAAGCCGTATTCTGGCGCTCATCCCCAGGGAGCGCGGGTCTGGCGCTTCAGAGGATCGGGTTGGGTATTGTATATCAAATGATCATCGAACCTTGGTTTCAGGAAACCGTTGTCGACCAGAAGCCCGGCTTTTGGCCGAGCGCCGCACGCTCGCTCCTAATCCCTCTTTCCTACTTGTACGGCGCCTTCATCGAAGCCTACAAACTGCTCTTCAGGGTCGGCGTTCTCAAAAGAGTTAATCTGCCCTGCCGGGTCGTCTCCATAGGAAACTTAACCATGGGAGGGGTCGGGAAGACGGTCGCGACGCAAGCGATCGCCCGGGCGCTTACCGGCGCCGGTTATCGATGCGTGATCCTATCTTATGGATTCCGTGCGAAGCGCCGGGCGGAATACGCTGTCGTTTCCGATTACGAAGCCGTGCGAATTTCGGCGGATGAAGCGGGCGATGAGGCCGCGCTGCTCGCTCAGTCGCTGCCGGGCGTTCCTGTGGTCATTGGAAAACGCCGGGGGATTTCCGGCGCCGCCGCCGTCCGGCTCTTCCGGCCCGATTATATCCTGTTGGACGACGGCTTTCAGCACTGGCGTCTTCATCGCGACGTCGATCTAGTTCTGCTGGACGCGCGTGCTCCGTTTGGAAATGGCCGCGTTTTTCCTGCCGGGCTGCTGCGGGAGTACCCCGCAGCGCTCTCCCGCGCATCGGCTTGCGTGCTGACCCGGAGCGACCGGGCTTCGGAAGAAGATCGCCGCCGCGCGAGGGAGACGATCACTGCGCTAGCGCCCGGGAAACCCGTATACACGACCTCTCACCGTACCGGCGCATGGATGCAGATCGCGCCCCATAATGGTAGTGTCCGCACAGAGAAATCGGCGCCTCACGCCGCGTGGTCTCCATCAATGGGACCAATCTTCGTGGTTTCGGCCATCGGGCAGAATGAGGCGTTCGAGGAGGACGTGCGACGGTCAGGCGCGACGATGGGCGGAGTCCGCGCCTTCCCAGATCACCATCGATATTCAACCGACGATGTCGCTGCGATCACGCGCGACGCCGGGAGATGCGCCGCGGTCGTCACAACCGAGAAGGACGCGGTCAAGCTGGCGCCGTTGTGGCCGGGCGAGCCGCCGCTCGTGGTAGTGCCGGTTGACTTGGTCGGCGTCGAGCCGGAAGAATGGCTCAAGCTCTGCGGCGCAAAGACATGACGCCCGCAGGAATCAGTGGCGCTGGCGTCCCCGCCAGTGTACCGGACCGAGCGCGCGTCAAGCTGATCGAGATAACGGATTGAGTGGAGACTTAAGATGTTCCTGATAGTGGGGGATCAGTATAATTTCGAGTATATCGGCGCCGTTCCCGTGGCATGTCCCGAATGCCGCCGGTCGCCCGCGAGTCTCTTCCTGGCTCGCAAAAAGCTGACCCTCTACTACATCCCAACATTCAGTCTTGGCGCCAACTTTGTCCTTCGCTGTCGTAATTGCGGCAAGCAGTGGGAGGTGGATCGCGAAATCGGCGAGCGGCTGCAAGCCCAGGCGACCCGCGACAACCCCGGATCAGCCACCCAGGTTAAGCCCGGCCCCAGTTCCCGGACGCCGCCCGCGACCGGCGGTTCATCGCCTGCCGGTTCCGCCAGCGTAAAATGCCGTAAATGCTCCGCCAACGTTCCCATCGCCGCACGCTTTTGCCAGGAGTGCGGCGAACCGGTCGTC
>Ga0307373_10016228_pt1 | contig 10008 bp, 14 predicted proteins | sample OX2MG_FD_202534 | JGI IMG/M metagenome (GOLD analysis project Ga0307373, IMG submission 202534) | Soil microbial communities from Risofladan, Vaasa, Finland - OX-2 | ecosystem: Environmental > Terrestrial > Soil > Coastal area > Acid sulfate soil | place: Finland: Risofladan, Vaasa | collected...
CATACCCGGACCTCAGAGCAGAGGAGGCGCCCATCGACCACCAGCAGTGACCGGTGGACCCTGTCGGGGGGGTCAGTTTTCAACCGGTGGAAGGGGGTCAATTTTGGGCCGGTGTTGACAGCGGCCTTCCTGCTTGCCAGCTGGACCGAGATCCCCTCATGGTTGGCCATCGTCGAGGACTTCCTGGCCCGGGCCGAGGGAGAGGGACTTCATAGCGAGGAGGCGGTCGGGACCGTAAACGCCATCTTCGCCTACACCCTGGCTCGCGCCCAACTGAGGGATGATCCGAGCACAGCCCGACCTCGCCAACTGGCGCCGTTGGTCGCCCACCCTGAGCGCTACCCCCTGATCAGGACCAACCTGTCCGAGTTCGCGATCGCGCAGCGGGAGAAGGCCTTCGTGTATGGGCTCGAGGCCCTCCTGGAAGGCCTGGACAGCCGGCGCCGAGGGCGCCATCAGTACCGGAGGACATGACCGTGCTGTGTCTGCTCTAACCCCCGAAGCGCCCGAACCGGCGGTCGGAGACACTTTGGCCGCGATGGGGAGCGGGCCTTATGGGACATACCTTCGGGGACACCCAATGATAACGTTACGCGGGGACCAAGCAGGAGGAGGAACCAACAAAATGAGCGCCTACCTCGTCGCTAACTTCACCATAACGAACCAGGAAGGTTACCAGTTGTATCTCCAAAAGGTCCGTAAGATCCTAATGGATCACGGAGCCGAGGTCCTGGTCGCCGATTACGGTTCTGAAGCTATCGAGGGCACTCCTGGCCCAGTCACCGTCGTAATGAGATTCGCCTCCAAGGAAGCAGCCAAGGCTTGGCACGAGTCGCCTGAGTATCAAGACGTAGTTCACCATCGACTCGACAACACCGAGAACGGCCTTGGCGTCCTGTGCGAGGGATTTATTCCACCTGCGTAGCTCCTCCTCAGACACAGATGTCGGGGGATTCTCCCTCCTTCAGCGTGTGAAACCGAGCCGGCTGCGCCTACTGCGGCTTGAGGGGTCGAGTCCCGCGCGGTGGTGTAGGAAGCCGTCGTCTGCGACAGTCTTCGCATCAACCTCGAGCTGAAGGCGGTTGCTCTCAGCTCGTGGATGATTGATACCGCGGATCGTCTGGGTTGTAAAGCACCTTCTTTCGTTGATGTTTGATGTGAGGGCGTGCGCGTCCGCCCGACGTCGCGTCGTGGAACGACGCCGGTGTTCGGAACCGGAGGAGAGCTGGCTCAGCCGGCGCTAACCGCCTCGATGGCTGACACCAGGCCACAACCAGGAACGCCGGGTCATATACGAGGTTGAACAGATCATCGAAACGACGGTCAGGATCAGCCGTCGCCCACTGGTGCAGCTTCGCTTGCATCTTGAGTACCCGCCACTCGGCCTCATCGAGGCCGGGCCACGGAGCGCCGGTGTTCACCAGCGACCTCCTCCGTTCGCATGGATGCTGCGAACACGCTGGACCCCTTCGCCATGTGACCGGCTTTCCCGGCCTCGGACTACTACGGGTCCTCCGTCCCATCCCGACGGTATCGACCGGCGACGGGTCTTCCCGCTGACCAGCAGGCCGCTGGCCAGGAAGGGGGCCGCCGGGATGGTTCCCACGTTCACGCTTGAACCCTCGACAGGGTCGGCGCCCAACTATGCCCCTGCAACATCGCCACGGCTACGCCGCAGACCTTCACCGTGGCCTCCCGGCCGCCGTCACCGACCAAGGAGTCCCCCGCACCAATCGTGTGGGTGCGCGTTGCTCTCCAGCCCATATCTGCCAGGTTTGGAGCTGGTGGATCGCTTGAGAGGCTTTCAGCCGTTGGTTTCTCACGTACGCCTTTCTGTCTCGCTTGCCGGACCCGGGCCATCAGGCAGTGCTGGCCCGTCCCGGCGTTGTCAGGGCGGCTTTCCGCCCTCCCCCTCGTCCCAGGGGTCAGGCTGCCCTCAGCTTCTGTCAGTCCGCTGCGACGGGCCGACGGCCGTGTCCTTTCATCACGGCGGGTGCAAGCGCGCCTCGGGGCGCACGAGTGCGTCGATCCACAAGTAGCGATAGGGCCCGGCGTCTAAGGGCCGGTCTCGGAACTCTTTGACCTTGGTGTCGAGCTCGGCAGCCATCCTCGAGACCTCGGAGCGGGAGATCCCGTCGATACCCATGGCTTTGACCAGGTCGTCCACCCGGCGGGTGGAGACCCCCTCCACGTAGGCCTGGCCGATGACCGCCACCAGGGCCTGCTCGGCCCGGCGGCGGGGCACCAAGAGCCAGTCCGGTCGGTAGGTGCCCTCCCGCAGCTTGGGGATGGCCAGGTCGATGGAGCCGACCCGGGTGTCCCAGGGTCGGGATCGGTAGCCGTTGCGGGAGTTGACCCGCTCCTCGCTCCGCTCGTTGTAGCCGGCCTCGCACATCATCGAGGCCTGGGCCGACATCAGGGTCTCGGCGAAGGCGGCCAGCATTGCCCGGGCCAGGTCGTGGTCACCGCCCTCGCCGGTGAGGTGCTTGCTCAGCCACGCGTTCGCGTCGATAGTTGTAGGGACAGTCATCGTGCTCCTCCTCAAGTGGTCTGTGTCAGAACTGCTTCTTGAAATTGACGCGGTGACTGTCGCGTCTGGTGGACCCTTCAGGCCCTACCGGCTCCTACACCACTTCCTGGGACTCAACTGCGACCGGAAGGCGACCACCTGGCCGTCCACCGGTGGCCACGGCCGACCAGGAGGACGGCCCAACTAGGGTCACCGAGCGCGCCCGGATGACCGGGGGGCGGGGATTGGGGGAGGAAGAGTGACTAAGGCACTGGTTCTGAGCGGCGGCGGTCCCGTCGGGATCGCTTGGCAGACCGGTCTGGTCGCCGGGCTGCGGCGCAAGGGCGTCGATCTGTCCGTTGCTGACCTGGTGGTGGGCACCCCGGCCGGCTCGGCAGTGGGGGGGCCCAGATCGCTCTCGGGCGTGACATGGAGGACGCCCTGGCCCGCTACGAGGGCGCCGTCCGCGACTCGGGGGAACCCTCCGGAGCCGGCGCTGGGGGAGCCATTGTGTCCGCCAGGGGCGGCGCTCGCCCTCTAGCCGAGGGCGCCTCGTCCGGGGCTGGTGCGCCGGGGCGGGACCGGGTGGAGCTATGGCCAAGCTCATGGAGCTGATGGCGAAGTCGGCCGCCGCCCACGCAGGAGCGCTCCAGGGGAGTCACTGGCCAGTGAGTTGGCCCTCTGGTGGACCTGATGCCATTCGGGCGCGCCGCCCGTCGGGCCTGATACCACGCCGGCCTGCCGTCCAGCTGCACCGAAGAGACCTCCGGAGTTGGTCGGCGTCATTTCCGATCCGACCCCATCACGGCAGTAGAGGACACCCCGACCACGGGATTTTGGGGCGCGTGTCAGGGGACGACTCGGTTGGGTTGCGATCAGCCGCTATGAATGGATTACTTCTTGTCTACATATCGTCTACACTGGGTCCATGGCCTCAGAGGACACCACAACGGTTCGGGTCCGCCGTCCGGACTCCGAACGTCTCCAATCGCTGGCAAAGGCGCGACGGACCTCGGTCGTCGATGTGGTGCACTCGGCCATCGACGCCCTGGAGCGGCAGGAGTTCCTACGCGGTCTGAACCAGGACTACCAGAACTTGCGTGACCACCCTGAGCGCTGGGAGCAGTATGTGGCCGAGCGTCAGGAGTGGGACCGCTTGGCGTGATCTGGCGAGGCGAGGTCTATGACGTCGACCTAGGCCAGCCCGTGGGGCATGAGCCAGCTTTCCCGCGACCGGCTGTCGTGGTCTCGGTTGATCTCCTCAACAATGGCCCCGGCGGGCTCGTTGTCGTCGTGCCCATCAGTACTGCTGCTTACGGACTCCGAAGCCATGTAGAGCTAGACCCCGGAATGAGCGGCCTAGACCACACGTCCTATGCCCGTTGTGACCAGCTTCGGGTGATCTCGACTGATCGGCTGTTCTCCCGCCGAGGGATGATCGGCCCTGAGCAGATGGCAGCCGTCGACCGCGCCTTGCGGTTCGTGCTCGACCTTTGACCTGTGGCTTGTCCCGCCGACCGAACCCTTCCCAGGCAGTCTCTCGGTGGCACCTCTGCCTGCCCCGGCCGGCCGATTGCGCGCTCCGACCCGGCGGTCGGTGGCAGGTCGTCATCCTGGGATGCTCGGGCGTTATGGGCTACCCCCATGGCGCCGCCGGGCAGCAGGAGCGCTGTATGCAGTAATTCGAGGCGCGTACCAGTGAGGCAAGATGGTCCATGCCGACGGAGGGGTGGAGCTTCTCGGTGGAGGAGGCGTTCAACATCACCGGTCGGGGAACGGGCGTCACCGGGACAATGTCCGGCGCCTTCACGAGTGCTGGCCAACCTGCTGAACTCCAGGTCGGCGGTCTCGTCAAACGCCTCGACAAGGTCTACCTGGAGGTCACCCGGCAGCCTGGTGGGGAAGAGCGGATGGCCCTCATGCTGTATGGCGCCTCGAAGGAGGAAGTCCCTCCGGGTTCGACCATCCGGGGTCCAGTCGCCTAGGGCAGCAGTGCCAATCGCGAGCGAATGCCCGCTTGCTGCCAGTGCTCGGAACTAGCGGCGGCCGGTGACCGCGGGCCGGCGCACCATCCGGCGGACTGGGCGACCCTGTCCTCGTGGAACAAGGGCTGATAGGGGACAGTCCCCGCGTCAATCGGAATCGATCCGGCGCAGCGCGGCTCGTAAGAGCTGGTTCTCGTTGCCTCGTGCCATCACAACCCGGGCGTGAAGGACGCTGGCCGCCGCCAGAGCCTCCCGCGAGAGCAGGTTGAGCCCTCGTCCGGGCCCATCTAGCTGGCTGGCCATCACGGGCGCCACGGCCCGCCAGCTCAGGATCTGCACCGTCTCCGGTAGTTCCAGGATCGAGCGTAGGGCCCGCTCTCGGCGGGGAGCGGGCAGGGAGAGAAGCGGCCCGGACAGAGAGCCTCCAGCCCCGCGCACCACGGCCTGGCAAAGGCGCAAGTACCAGTGCCCCGTGGTGAAGACCTCGTCGTCAGGCCACGGACGGTCGTCCCGCAGCAGGGCCGAGAGGGTCTGGTCGTCGATCAGGACGGTCAGGGCTCCGCCCTGCCTCTACTGGTTGGCGAGCTCGGGGTCGCCGAAGCCCTCCCGGGCTGCGTCCCAGTCTGCGGCCGCAAGCAACTCCCGGCGGAGCTCGTCAATCCCGTTGGGCACGAGCAGCACGGCGTCCCCGAGGTCGATCCAGCCGATCATTCCCCCGTCGTCCAAGCCCCACCGATGTCGGGTCTGGGCCGGGAATGCCATCTGCCCGCGTTCGCTGACCTTCACTTCGCCGGTCTGAGCCACCTCAACCTCACAATGCGCTTATAACCAGCTGCATTGTAGCCGATGGGTCGAGGTCTACAAGGACAGGTCCATGCCACACGCTGTCGACTCGAGGAGGGTGTAACTGTCCCGGCGTTGGGGGATACCCGGAGCGCCTGGTGGGCCGATGTTCGGGGACAGGTCCCCCCGCAACGTCGGAGCGATCTGACGGGCAACGTGCGTATGCGAACGACGCGGACCGTCGTAGAGAAGCCATATGGCGGCTATGAAGAGCAGGCTCCACGTGCCGGCTCCAGATGCTGGCGGAACCGGCTGCGCGCGGCAGTGCGAGGGTGTCCTACGTACGGGGATCGCTGGTAGCCGCCGGGCGGAGGCAGTCTCGCGGAGCCTGGCGCGCCTCTGCAGCTGGCAGGCGGTCAGGATGGGGTGCGCTTGATCATCCAGACCCCGACTGCGGCGAGGACCACGGCACCTACGAGGAAAAGGCACATCTCCTTCCACTGCATGGTCCAGTACCTGGAGGGGCCGATATAGGTGACGCTCTGGTGGTAGACGGAGGAGAGCCGGTCGACGCAGGCGTTGAAGACGGCCGGGCCGGCCGGTCCCGGAGTGGCCGTATTGGCGGCCCCGGGCCCCAGCGGGGCTTGGGAGATAGCCATACTCGGGCAGTTCTGCAGGAGGAATCGATGTAATGCGGGACCGCTGACCGGGTGCCCGGCCTTGTCGACGAGCTGGGCGGAGAGGACATAGGCGTTCGGGATGTGCGGAGCGTCGAGGCTGACGCTGGCGCCGCCAGGTTGCAAAGCGAACCCGAGACCGGAGGCTCCGCGAAGACTGCTGGCCGAGTGGCTTACCCCCACCAGGTGAGGGCGGAGCCCGCGCTCCACTGCGTAGCGGCTGAGCACGAACGCCACCAGGGTCGTGGCTAGAGCCGGCAGGACACGCCGGACAAGGAGGCCGATTACCACGCCGAGGGCCAAGCCGAAGGCGGCGTAGCCGACGGGGACAACGTCGCGCTGGTCGAAGTAGCGGAACTGGTCGGCTTTGGTCAGGTCGATGGAGCGGGCCGCCCAGCTCACGGCCAGACTCATGGCTCCGGTGGCGGCCACGCTGGCCAGGCCCACGACCGCCAGCCGGCTGGCCAGCCAGCGGCGCCGCCCCACGCCCTGGGTCCAGGCCAGTCGGTAGGTCCCCGACTCGAGCTCGCGGGAGACCAGTGGCGCCCCCCAGAAGACACCCACGATGCCGGGAAGGACCAGGACCAGCATGCCGAGAATCCCGTAAAGGTTGTAGTCGGCGTTAGAGAAGGGGTTAATCCCGCCCACACAGTTCTGCTGGAGTCGACATTCGGCGACCGTGGTGGCATAGAGATGGCCGAGGTGGGGCCCGGTGATGGCCGCGAGTATCGCCACCACGGCCAGCCCGGCGCCAACCACTGCGGTCTGGGACCGGGCCTGCAGCCAGGCAAAGCGAATCATGCCACCACCTCCAGACCGGCCCGGCTAGTCGAGCCCCCGGGTCGTCCTCGGCCCTTTCGCATATAGGCGAGGACCAGGTCTTCGAGGCTCAGTGGCTTGGCTGTCCAGCCCGGGTCGAGGATGGGCCCGCGGGTGCGGACGAGAACCGTGCTCTGGCGCTCGGTGTGGCTCTCTTCGATAACCGTCTGGTCCGCCGGTAGCCGGGAGGTGTCGCGGCGGGGCCCGGTGAGCATGTGGTGGCCGGCCAGGAGGTCGGCCACGTCGCCGGCCAGGACCACTTGGGAGTCGACCAGCACGACCAGGTAGTCACAGACCCGCTCTAGGTCGGAGATCAGATGCGACGAGACGACCACGCCGGTCTGATGCTCGGCCACGGTTTCCATGAGTCCCTGCAGGAACTCGCGTCGGGCCAGGGGATCCAGGCTGGCGACCGGCTCGTCCAGGACCAACAGCTCAGGCCGCTTACTCACCGCCAGCGCAAGAGCAAGCTGGGCCCGCTGCCCACCCGAGAGAGAGCCCGCCTTCTGGCCGGGATCCAGTCCGAGTCCCTCAATCCGCGACCGGGCCAGCGCCGCCTCCCACCCGGCATTTAGTCCCGCGCCCATGGCCAGGTGCTGGTCCACGGTCAGGTTGGGATAGACCGGCGTCTCCTGGGCCACGAATCCCACGCGCCCCAACTGGGCGGCATCCTCGGCGGGTCGGCGTCCCAGGACTCGGATCCACCCCGCGCTCGGCGCCCGCAGACCAACGGCCAGCTGCAACAGGGTGGTCTTACCCGCCCCGTTGGGCCCGACCAGACCGGCCACCCGCCCCGCCGGTATAGACACGGTGCACTCGGACAACGCCCGGCGCCGGCCGTAGTGTTTTGAAAGGCCTTCGGCTTCCAGCAATGGTGTCATGCCACTCCCTCGGATCCCTCGGAGAAGGTTTTGCGGACAGCAGTGCGGTAGATGGCCTCGATGTCGTCAGGGTCCAGTCCTGCGGCTCGGGCGTCGGCCAGCCACTTGACCATGGAGGCGAGGAAGCGGGCCTGGGCCTTCGGGTCGGTCGGCGGCAAAGTGGCGATGACGAAGGTGCCCCGGCCGGGTCGGGCCCGCACCAGGCCCTCCCGCTCCAGATCGCGGTAGGCCTTGAGAACCGTGTTCGGGTTGATCGCCAGTGCGGCCACCACCTGCTGGGCGGTGGGCAGCTGATCGCCTGCCCGCAGCATCCCCAGCCGGATGGCCTGGCGGACCTGGTGGACCAGCTGCAGATAGGTGGCCACGCCTGAGGTTCCGTCCAGCTGGAATTCGATCATTCCCCGCTTCCACTAGTTAGCTAGTGGAAGCGTACAGACTCACCACACGATGTCAAGACCACGCTCCCAAGATCTTGGTCGTGGCCGAGAAAGCCTCAGCCGTGGAGGCCCCACCCCGGACCTCGGGAGCTCCAGGCTTGTGCAGAAGCAACCACCGGCCCTTCGAGCGCCGCCGCTACGTCCTCAGTTGAGCGTGGCGCAATCCCCTCCGAGCCGGCGTTCTGTGACGTTCGCGGTGGAGGATCTGGCGGGGATTCTGGGGCATGGCCCGATGGGACTAGCCCGTGGATGGCGCCAAATCGGGTCCGGGCCGGCCCTTAAGTCCGGGGGGCCAGCGAGAGGAGTTCGAGGTCGTACTCCTCGGAGTAGCTGGTTCCACCATTGGTCTGCACGCTTCCCGTGTTCCGGACCAGCAAGGCCGAGCGGGTAGCCGCGAACCTAGCCACCGGGTGGCATCCTCTGCGTGTGACCATCCGCTTCTCCGAGAGCATTGAAGTCGACGGTCAGGGTCCTGTCCTTTGGCTCAAACGCTGGAATCCCGACGACATCGAAGTCCTACTGAAGTTGAGAACGGTGAGCTTCGCAGAGCTGCACGAATGGATGCCCTGGGCAGCTCAGGAGCTCACCCGAGAAGCTCAGTTGGAGTTCCTCAAGGCCTCGCAGAGTGCCTGGGAGAAAGGCGATGGCATCGACCATGCGCTGATCGTGGAGGAGAACAGGGTCGGGACCCGGGGCCTGTTCAGGTGGGAGGACGAGCCGGACGATGTCCGTGGCCAATCTCAGGTCCCCGTTTTTGGCCACGAGAAGTCCCGGCGCCTCGCAGTGATTTTCAACTCTAGGCGGGCTTGGCACCTCCCCTCTTCTGGCGTGACTCTCGGAGACGGAACGACTCTCCCGAGGTGACCACCAAGACACTGTGGTGGAGGAGCCGGTCGAGCAGGCTGACGGCCGTGGAGTGCTCGGGAAGGAACTTGCCCCAATCCTCGAACGGCCAGTGCGAGCCGATGCCAAGTGCCTTTCGCTCGTAGGCGCCGGCCACCAGCCTGAAGAAGAGCTGGGCACCGGTGTCGTCCATCGGGGCGAAGCCGATCTCGTCGATCAAGATGAGGTCGGCCCGCAGGATCGCCTCGATCACCCGGCCGACCGAGTTGTCAGCCAGACCCCGATAGAGGGTCTCGACCAAGTCGGTGGCACTGAAGTAGCGCACCCGCCTGCCGGCCTCGACGGCGTGGCGACCCAGGGCGACGAGGAGGTGGGACTTGCCCGTCCCAGCCGGGCCCACGAGGCACAGGTTCTCCTTGGCCTCCACCCACTCGAGGGAGACCAGGTAGTCGAAGGTGGCCCGGGGCACCGAGCTGGCGGCGACGTCGAACTCGTCGAGCGTCTTGGTCACGGGGAAGGCGGCGGTCTTCATGCGCCCCGCCGCGTTGGAGGCATCGCGCGAGGCGAGCTCGGCCTCGACCAGAGTGCGCAGGAACTCATCGGGGCGCCAGCGTTGGGTCTTGGCCACCACCAACAGCTCGGGCGCCATGGTGCGCATGGCACGGAGGCGCAGCCGTCGCAGGGCGGCGTCGAGGTCGGCGGCGAGGGGCGGGGGTGTCGTGCTCATGATTCGCCCCCGACGGCGTAGTCCCCGAGCGAGCCGGTGGAGACGGCCGGCAGGTCGAGGATCAGCGCGTCGCCGGGTCCCCGGGGACGGGGCACCCCGCTGCCCGCAGCCAGGATCGAGCGCACGTCGGCGGCCCGGAAGCGCCCGAACTCGAGGGCCCGGGTGAGGGCGGCAACGAGGGGCCCGGTCCCGTGGGCGGCCTCCATGGCCACCAGCTCGGCGAGGTCGGCGGCCAGGGTGGTCATCCCCCGGGCGGCTGCCCCCTTTATGAAGGCTTCGGCCACCGGCCCCAGGGCGACGAAGGCCTTCTCGGTGGCGGTCTTGGGCCGGACAGCCCGGCGGGGGGC
>Ga0307373_10016229_pt1 | contig 10008 bp, 7 predicted proteins | sample OX2MG_FD_202534 | JGI IMG/M metagenome (GOLD analysis project Ga0307373, IMG submission 202534) | Soil microbial communities from Risofladan, Vaasa, Finland - OX-2 | ecosystem: Environmental > Terrestrial > Soil > Coastal area > Acid sulfate soil | place: Finland: Risofladan, Vaasa | collected...
AGAACATCCTCAGCAAGCCGACGATTGATGCCGATCAAGTCGGCAACAACACCCGTCATAAATATTTGCACCCCTGCAATAAGGAGAATACCGCCAAAGATAATTGACTGGACATGCCCTGCACCCTGACCGATAAGAACGTAGACAAAAAATCTTCCGGTCGCGATCAGCCCAATCAGTCCGACGAGAAACCCAACCATCATAAAAATCCGCAGCGCACTATACATCGTATAGATACGCAGCATCGTGGTGCCGCTTCTTTTCATATGATCAAACATATTCTTAAAAAGCCGCGATTCACGTGTCGGGGGATTGATCATTACTTTTATCGAAGCAATACTGATCTTCTTATATTGCGCCTGAATAATGGTCTCAATCACATACGAAAAATCAGTAACGATATTCAGCTGCATAGCGGCGTTTCTTGAATACGCTCGGAATCCGGATACAGCATCCGGTACAGAAGCCCCTGATAACATCCGAACCGCGCGGGTGCCAACGCGCTGAAAACGTTTCTTAAGCCATGAAAAATGTTTGACTCTCGGAATCTGACGATCCGCTATCACCATTTCCGCTTCGTCTTTAAGAATCGGCTCGATGAGTCGGGGAATATCTTCCTGCGGATATTGATTGTCGGCATCCGTATTGACGATAATATCGGCACCATGAGTAAGTGCAAAATGAATGCCGTCCGAAAAAGAACGGGCAAGTCCCTTGTTGGTCTTATGATGAAGGATGTGTGTTACGCCATATCTTCTGGCAACTTCACACGTCCTGTCTGTAGAACCGTCATCAATAACTAAAGTCTCTATTTTATCAATGCCATCAATTTCTTTTGGAATACTTTTAAGCACCAGGGGCAAGGTTTCTTCTTCATTGAGACAAGGTATCTGGACAATTAGTTTCATATTTTTAACGATAAAAACTAGCTTACCAATTCTAAAATTATATTTTTGTTGCAAAGAAGTAAGAATGAGGTGAGAAAAGTTATTTGTTTAGCTTCCGTAACATTAATTCAAATTCTTTGTAGGTAATTTTATAAATAACAACAGGATATATTTCTTTTTCCACCCTGTCGACATAATGAAAATTTTCGTCAACTCGAAAAATGGCAATTTTATTTTTTTGTAAATTTTTATTTAAGAAGGTGGTGAAATTTGGAAAATCATCATGCATACCCATATCTTCAATAATAATCAACTGCTGATCTTGTGATACTGCATCCAAGAAAAGATACGGATAGGTATCTGAGATACTTTGGGTCGGCACCTGCAGCGCATAATAGTATGGTTCTGGATATGAAGCAATTAACAATTGACTCTTGCCATGCATATACTTTTTTACCAACGATGCTGATCTATCTTCATAGGAGGTGCGATACCATGATGAGTCTTGTGAGTATTTCATGCCCGATGCAGTCAGTAGGATTTGGAGAAAAACTAAAAGTATCAAGGGTATCAAAAGTATCGAACGTATCAAGAGCTTTGTTTTATATCTATTTTTTATCGTTTTTACTAACGTTATCAATCCGTAACTAGCCGGGATCAGAAGGAACGGGATGAGATGCGTCATATACCGCTCCATATCAGGATTAACCCGGTGATAAATAACAAATAAACAGACGATAGAAAGGAGAGAAAACAATCCAAGACTTCTTGTTCTGCTGTTATTAAATAGCAGCGTATAGCCAATGAGTGACAAGAAAGCAAACAAGAAATCGTGTATTATAAAATGCCGCAGAGCTGCGAGACTTGTAAAAAACATCCATTGGTTTGTCCCGAACAAATCCTGCAAAACGAGATAACCGCACAGAAACCATAAGAAGCCAACAAGGGCAACCCTGCCGTACAATACTAGCTTGTTCCGAACTGCCTGTTTTACCAATAAAAAACCGGCAATCGCCATAAGGAAAATAAGGAGCAGCAGCCCTTCTTTTGCTACTAAGCTGCCCAGCTGATCTTCAATTACATAAACGGTGGATGGAAGCGGATACAGCTGCCAGACAAAGAGAGCCAGAATCAGAATAAATGAACTGATCATGGTAAATAAGCGAACCAATTGTTTTTCCGTAAAAAGATATAGTGTGATAGGAAAAAGAATTATTACATATTCATACCGAGTAAGAATGGCAACGGCTAAAAGAATGCCGAAAATGATGTCTGTTCTGCTCCTGAATTTCTGTTTTGAATTACCAAAAAAACAGGCTAAAAACAGCAGAAGAAAAAAGATACCAGTAGTCTCTGTCATAATAAAACCACTCCAGACTGTATGGTTGAATGACAATGCCAGCAGTAGTGTACCGGCCAAGCCATATGAACTCGAAGAGAAAACCCGTGAAAGAAAAAAATAAGCAAGTGGTATTGCCATTACACCCAAACTCAGTGCAAGAAAAGACGCAGACCATGTCATATCATGTGTCACAGTGGAAATAAGCAATATCATTAGCGGGTATACCGGATGAGACCATGAAAAAAATTCAGGATACAGCATGCCGCCTGTACCAAGATACCCCAGCACGCTGTGATAATCTGTTATATTTTTTGCAACAAGAAGACTTTGGTATGAATCGGGATAGAGTTTGAACGGAGAGATATTGTTTAAGCGGAGAACCAGGCCAAGAAGTGTAATACCGATAAGAATTGTCCAAATGCGTACCATGAGGACATTATACAACGACAATTTTTAATTTGAAATTTCTAACAATATACAATTATAAAATAATTACATGTAACTTGTAAAAATTCAAAAAAAACTAAACGCTCACTTAACTTTTGAGGATGGCGACGGCCACGAAGCGTTTGGAATCAAAAAGACCGGTACAGGTATAGAGAGTAATTCGTCTATCCGTCGAAGGAGCAAGAATTGAAGATTCGGCAGGCGATACAACTGAAGTATATTCGATAACAAACGTTTTCTTTGTATGATCCGGATAGGTAACAATCACCGTGTCACCGACTTTGGCATTGACGAGATGACCAAAGAGACTTGTCCAATTGTGACCATAAATGACACTGTTACCGATTTTACCCGGTAATGGTGACGTTGTCAGATATGATGCACCGAGATCTGTCGTAGGCCATACATGATTGACCACTGTTGCTTGATAAATAGGTAAATTAATGCCCAAAGAAGGAATCGAAATGTTTTTCGGTGCGTTTTTCTCAGAAAAAGATACTGAAGGCTGGACATAATAATTTGAAAAGGACAGTTGAGCCGGAGCTTCGTGCAAATATAATTGATACAAACCAACGGTGAGAAAGGACAAACTTTGGAGGATAAGAAACCAAGCGATAATTTTTTTCATATGAGTCAGTCTGCAATGCAGAATTAATTAAGTCAGTTATTTACTAGACTTTCTTAATACCATCCCGACTATCAGGGATGAGACTCCCGCGAGGAAAACGATAGCGATAACCAGCCAGTTACCGGTAGATGCCAAGGTGTTATTTGCCGCAGCAGATTCAACTTTGGTTTCAGGTGTTGGAGTTGCTGTCGGTCCTGGTGTTGGTGTAGCAGTCGGCCCAGGTGTTGGCGTTGTTGTTACGGTAGGAGTAGGTGTCGGCGTACAAGACGTACATGTATAAGAAATATTTTTTGCCATATACGGTGATTGCTGCAAACCCCATTGACTTCCATCTGCAACATACATCCATCCTTGAGCTTTCAGGTAGTCAATTTCAGAACTTGAGTAACCACTTGCGTTGAGCCAATTTGTTTGATATCCCGCTCCTGAATCAGTACACAAACACTGGAGAACGTTGCCGTTTGATTCATAAATTGTATCCGTACCGTTAAAAGAATTCACATTGACAACGCCATGTTTGCCTGAATAGTTAACTTGCGTTTGTGACCACTGCGGATTAAGACAAGTACCGAAATCAGGTACTTGATTTGCAGACACAGGAAAAGCCGCACTCAGATAGAGTGTTGCAGCTATTGCGGAAATTGATAACGTCTTTTTATTCATAAATTAAACGTAAATAGACCTAATTCATAGACCTATATTATTAGCATATAGGATTTTAACATATGTATATAGTAATGTCAACAGGGAAATAAATATTCTTCTCTCTGTTTGTCAGTATTAATTTATTAGCAGATACGTAGATTTATCGACTATAGAAAGAGGACTACTTTTGATATAATAGTACCTTACGAAAAAAATTACGTTATGATACGAAAAGACTTTGGAAATTTAGGGGGTAATGCTAATCAACACGCACTTGTCCAGAGAGGAGCACAGACCGGCTTGCCTGACTTTATGCAAAGAGGAGATAGAGCAAGGGAATTGCCGGGCACACCCTTTGACAGGAGAATTAATGATCGCAGATTACCTATACCGGCACAACGCAGTGTAGTACATATCAGAGGTGGATTCGGTCCAAATGATCTTATCATTCATAACGCATCCGGAGATCTTCCGGGAATACCTCCCCAAAACAGAAGTGGAGCCGACGATTCTTCAAGATCACCTGGTGAAATGGCATCTCCTACCGACGGTGGAGGAATACAGCATCCGGGAGCTACCGAGGTTCCTCGGATAGATCTCGAAAAAATTGGTTTGGATCGGGATAGTTTGGCTAATTTCACCACACAAATGCGAGGGTTACTTAGTGCACATGTATTGCCTCTTTTAGGAAATAGAAGAGATATAGATGCTCTGTCTGTGGGTTGCGGTATGATGCTGGAAGCAGACGCTTATTTGCATGAGTTCACCGGCGGTAAATATTTTGGTTTAGATATCACCGATCATCGTAATATAGCACGAATGGCAGGAGCGATAACTGAAGCAGATGAATCTGCAGGAAGAGTAAATTTTTCCCTTGAGGACGGCGCAACCAAAGCCCCCGACAATCCTGATGCTTTTATGAACCGTCCATGGAAGCTTATTTTTGGAAGAAATATCGAATTTGCAGGGTCAGAGGTTGACAAAACGACCGCTGCGGGAATACTTGATAATTCGATTGATGCTCTTGATTCGGAAGGAGTCTTATTACTCACTAATTTTAACGAAGTAGATAGTCGTTTGGGGGAAGAATCACTGAGAATATATGAACAACAAGGAAAGATCAGAATTATTGAATCTGGATCCATACAGAATCCTGATCCTGCGCATCGGGTACCAATGCAGGATAGCTATTTCACTGTTGCAGTAAAAATATAACGTATTTTCAGAAGTTGTTGTGATAGTACTTGGTGATTACAGAGACAGCAGATCTCGGGGAACCATCTTGATTCCACAGAGCAGTTGATCCGCCTTCATTAACCCAATAATTTACTCCGAGCAAATCATTTTCCGTTGAAAGTAGCTGCAGTGATTGATCAAGCCAGTCTTTCTGTTGTGCTTCCGTCATATTCCCTTGAAGATCAGGAATAGGTGCTCCGAATTCTCCAAGCACTACTTTGCCGCCGCTTTCTGCAGCTATTGACACAACGCCGCTGAGAAGTTCTTCAGGTGTCTTTACATAATGATCGATAACTACGATACCGCCGAGTTCCTGTGTTGTCGCCTTGTCCATAATAGCTTTTGCTGCATCGGCATTCATTGAATAAAATCCGTTATTTACTTTCTTTCCTATCGTGGCAAATGCTTCATTGTCAGTATTATATTCGTTAATCAAAAAAGAACGGTACGCGGCAACTGCTTGCTGATCGCCGATATTGAGATGGATGCCATTCTCACACTCGGGGCATGATGTAAAGATATCGGTGTCTTGAAAAAGAGAACTATTGTTGAGGATAAACTGCTTGGTCATTGCTGTATGTTCTTGCTCTGTTATCGGCGCATAGTTAAACCAGCCCTCCCATCCGGAAAAATTACCCCGGAACCACACATGCAGGCCATTCGCCCGAGCCGCCTGCACCCATATTTTCATTACGGGAAGAAATTCAGCATCATATGGTGTATCGATAGCAACATAGTTGGCGCCTGTTTGAGCGATTCTGGCCATCTGTCTGTTCGCACCTAGAGCATACGAACCATCAGTCAGATCCTGTTTTGCCATATCACGGGAATATTTCATTGTATCTATGGATTCTATCGGCCAAAGATTTTTCGGTTTGTTCGCTGTTATCGTATGGGTACTACGAGGCGGCGCGAACATAAATTGCAGAGCAGCCAGCATAATTGTAAGACCGAAAAGAAACGCGGCAATGATATATAAAATCTCTACTTTGCTAAATCGTATCATAATACTATTATAATCAAATAATGATAATGCTCCAAATCATAACCAAACACGTGAAAGACGAACTAGTGCATGCTAATTGTTCAGTTCGGGATTCGGTTTGGTATGCAAATTTGGTACATATTTCGGTTTCAGCTCATAGATATCTGCAAATGGATAATGATGTACCAAAGTATAATCATTCCAAAATTCTGAATTATACCTGAGGAGATAGAATGTCTGATCATTCAAATCATTGGTACGCAGGATGATCCATCTCGCCCAGTGGGAGGGGTTCACGGTCGCAAGCGTCCAGTACTGTCCAGTTCCTTCATGAATGAAACGGCTCATATCAAGTCCTGATGAGAAAATAATCGCGTCATGGGACGCAACAGAAATAAGAACAAATCCGGGAGTATTGGCCGCGTGATTTCGAAGCCATCCGCTGACTTCGGTTACATTTTTACCACTAGCGCCGAACTGCGCGTCATCAATTGTCACCGCGTCCCGGTTGACTATCGAAAAGAAAGAAACAAATAAAATAAGAAGCACCAATATATACCTGATCGATTTGAGCCGATGAACAAGATAGCCGGTAAATACGGCAATGGTCGGGATCATCATCAGTCCATACCGCACATTAAACCACGAGTTACCATTCAAGCCCTGGATAAAGAGCACAGACTGTCCAAGGTACAGTGCAAGGATATTGAAAGCGAACGGTGCCATAAGAGCTATCGATGCCATCCGGAGACTACCACTGATTTTTTTATCAAACCATAAGAGGAACATCCCGATAGCACCCAGTATCGTCTGGAACATACCGGCGTTATAAATAATGGAATACATATACGTGATAAAAGAGAACGCCAGATTATGCTGCGTCAGCAGAAGACCAGCTGCCGCAATTTGCTTTTGCTGGGTTGCAGCCGCATAAGGACCGGTGATAAAATACAGCGGATCTTTAAAGATAACCCAATTCCAGATAATCCAGAGAATGATGCCAAATCCAGCCATCGTGCCAAAAAGAAAAAATGTGCCCTCTGCATATTTGTAACCGCGTTTACGCCACGCTTGAATGACAATAAGAATAGACGCAAAAATAAGCAGAAACCATCCGTCATACCGATTCAAGGTCGAAAGCATAATCCAAAAACTCGACTTGACCAGCCGGATCATTTTATCCTCCTTGTGCCACATAATCAGCTCATACACTCCCGCAGTCATGGTCCCAAGAAGGAGCAACTCCGTCATAGCAGTTGATTGCATATATAAAATATTCATATTGATCGCAAAGACGAGGACTCCTGCAAGCCGGCCGAGCATATTGGCGCCAAGAACTTTGAGGATCAAATATATCAGTATACCCGATGCGATATACGCGATCATCGATTGTAGTGCACCGGCAAGGCCAGAATGCCACATAAAGTTATTCCATACGGTGAGATCTGCCAGTAAATGGGGAAGCGGCAGCCAAACACTGCCGAGCTGCGCAAAGCCCGGTTTGAGATTTTCTACAACGCGCCTGGCGATATCTAAATGGGACCGGGCATCATTGTACGAAACGTCTAATTTATTCGCATAGTAATAAATGAAGGAAAAAATCGATAGCATCGTCATGAAAAAAAAGAGGATGACTTTGATATGCTTTTCCCCGAAATCCTGCAACTTTTCATGCATTTTGGCATTGATTGAAAATTGCAGGGAAAATGTCTTCAGATCAAACTTCACGCCGAACTCCCTTCGCTGTCGCTTTATAAGTTATTAGCAAAAATGCACAGACAATAACAATAAATGATGCTACATAGGTATAGTAATTCCACGCGGTCATATAATATTTAGCTTCTGTTTCAAAGACAAATGATTTGGATATGTCAGCATTCAGCACATTAATATTGCGCACGAAGGTATACGGCTGCGGAGTGTTTGTTGTTTTTGCTAGCGCAACCGCCTCGACTTTTGGTGGATTTCTGTTGGATGTGAGCGCTCCAAGGGTATTAACACCCACAGAATACGTCAGTACCGTGAAAAAGAGCAGCAAAAGAAGATTGTACCGAACAATCCGCGACAAAAGATATGCAATAAAAAGAGCTAAAACTGCATACACGGGAATCAAATACCGAGCGCCGAACGCCCATCCGCCATACGGGTCATCCCACATTGAATACAAAAGAATATCAAATCCAATAATTGCAAAAAGAAGCCAGGCATACGGCATCTTTTTTCGTACTGCAAGCCATAGGCCGATAAAACCGAAGAACATAACCGGTGTAAAATACAGCATACTCCGGTCGGGGCTTACAAAAAATTCATACATGCCGTTAAAAATATTTCGATTATTAAATGCCCCCAGTGCGCTTTTTTTCGGGAGTACCACGGGCTGTCCGGAAGCTTTAAGCCGCTGCAGTATTTCTTTACTTTCCAATTCTGGCTGTCCATTTGCTTTTACAACAAGCGACCGATCAACGGTTCCGGATAACTGGAAGGGGCTACCATTGGAAGCATAATTAAACCAAAGAAAGAACAAAAGAGGCAGGATAATACTCCCCATTGCCACTACCCGCAGAACCGGGATTTTTAATGAAATCTGGAAATGTTCTTTTGTTATCTTAAACGTTCGGCCGAGACCAGCGAGGCCAATAGGAAGCATTAGGAAGAAATTAGGATAATCAATAGAGATAGACAACCCGCATAAGATCCAGATGATAATAAGCGACCAAATGGAATCAAAACTAATCAATAAATAGATTCCCAAGAGTACCAAAAAAGTTGAGATGTGATGCTGATACAGTGTTACTGCGTATGGAAAAGCCGGAGTCGCAAAAAGGAACGTCAATCCAGCGATAAGTCCCGCAAGAGAGCGCATTCCCAATTTCACCGCAATCGCACGGATAAGCAGGACATTCAAAATAGCAAATAAAGCGATGACCGCAAAACTACCAATTTGTGAATATCCCAACATTTTCCCTACGATATAACCGGGAATAACGACAAAAGAAACACCGGGCGCGAATAGTGATACATATTTGCCATTAAGATATCCGACATCCGGAGCGGCAAACCGGGCAATATCGGGCGTAAATTGAAAAGAATGATTCTCAATGATCGAATAGGTAAGAGCAAATCTGCCCCGTTCTGGAGACAGTTCGAGCGGCCCGTTATCCGTCCATTTAAGCTGGCTGAGTTGTGATGCATTAGGATTTCCCGGCAGACCGCGAATCGAAAAAGCCATGATGATTGCACAAAAAAGGATAAAAAGTGTATACCCGATTATTTTGTATGTATTAAAGTGAAACTTTTTCATAGATATTTTCCTGCCGGACTGCGTTTGATACATTGTCTAAATCGCACAACAGATGGTGAGTACGCATTCTTAAATTCCGCAAAACTATGCGTCCTATCTACCCCGACTCTCGGCAATTTCAACGGATTACTCTCAGGAGATATGATTCCATCATCCATTGTCAGTCCTAAGTGAAACTTTGCTTTCTTTACTAAGCGTACTACGTTTTGGTTATATTTGCCACGCGGGTACGCAAAATAGGGAACAGTAAAACCGAGTCGTGACTCCAGCTCTTTTTTTGCATCTAGTATTTCTTTTGTACGTTGCTTCTCAGATACCGATGAAAGATTTGCGTGCGTCGCACTATGACAGCCAATTTCCCAGCCGGCTTTATGCAAATCTTTAATTTCTTTACTTGTCAGGAATTCTCGCTTGGTGCCGAGTTCTTTTTCGTCAAAATGACTGGAGTCGGATAAGATAAAAAGCGCCGGGGTAATCTGCTGTTTTTTGAAAAATGGGATAAGTCTTGTGATATCTTTATATCCATCATCAAAGGTA
>Ga0307373_10016231_pt1 | contig 10008 bp, 10 predicted proteins | sample OX2MG_FD_202534 | JGI IMG/M metagenome (GOLD analysis project Ga0307373, IMG submission 202534) | Soil microbial communities from Risofladan, Vaasa, Finland - OX-2 | ecosystem: Environmental > Terrestrial > Soil > Coastal area > Acid sulfate soil | place: Finland: Risofladan, Vaasa | collected...
CGGCTGGGTCTGCGCGCGTCCGAGGGTTGTAAACGCCAGCATCAGACAAAAGGTTAAGATGCAGAATAACTTTCTCATTGCCGTACTCTCCAATACCCGGTTATGGCTGCTGGCGTAATCGACCCGGATGTAGGGTTACATAACGCTATGTTTATTTGCGAGCCGTTTGGATTGCCTTGTAGGAGCAGGTTGTAATATCCCTGCGGGAACATATCGACCATCACAGGGCTGGCTGATCTTCCGGCTGAAGTCCCATTAACAGTTAATAAAGCAGTACAGGAAGTTGCCGCTACAGCCGTAGCCGGTATGCTGAAAGTGCCAGTGACAGGCCCGCCAAACGAGATAACCGGGTACTCATTCGATCCACTCCCCGACCATCTAACGTCCTTCCAGTAGAGCGCTCCACCGGTCGCGTAGTTGCCGATGGGGATGTTTACACAGTTGGTTTCCAGGCCGCAATAGAAGCTTACGTTATCGACAATCGCGACGCCTGTTGTCGAGCCTAAATTGGCATCGTAATAATAGTTTGTAGACGCGGAGGAATATTCATCGGCGATGTGAAACGTATCTCCTTGCAACGCTGTCGAAGCATCGACGAATTCAATGCCATAAAGCGGCGTGCTGGCGGCGGGAGCGTGTGTTCCGTAAATTCTGGAATTATTCAGGCTGCCGGCGACGTAAGCAAACCCCGGATAACCCTCCTGCCGGAAATTCACATACATGGAGGTATTGCCTCCTAGAATGTGCAGGGCATACCCATAGAGCGCTACAGGATAGGAGGCCGCTTGTCCGGTGTTCCAACCGTGGCCCGTAAGCGTCATATTACCGGTGCCATTAAAATATGCAAAAGGACCAAGCCCGGAGGACAATAATTCCATGTCTGTAAAGCTGTCCTGAGTTTCCGATTGCGCTCCAGTTGCCTCAGTGATAAATGCGCTGTCTTGTGCAAATGCATTCGTGCCGGATACCATAAGAGGATAGTCAGCGCTGAAGTTGTCCCGAGTAAAATAATCATCTTCCGAACCATATAGATACGCACCAAAAGAGTACGTGGTGCCGCTCGTATGCGTTACCATGTCGAACACGGAATCGATGATTTTAATCCCTTGCCCGCCGGCGTTGCTGCTGTCACGCGCCGCATAGATGCCGATCAAACTGGGGGCCGTGACGCCGCTTTGGGAAGTTACCGCAATGTCCTTAAAAATGATCCCATCCGAGCCTGTCACGTCAAACAAGATGCCGCCCGTATTCGCACAGATTAGGTCGGCAGCCCCGGACGCTACGCCGCCGTGTCCTCCTGTCGAGCCCTGAATGATGACCTTTTGTATCACCGAAGGGCTTGAAGTCATATTGATTGCGGTGCTCAAAAGATAGCAGGAAGAAGATGACGGGACCAGGACTGTACCGCCTCCGGCGCTTACAGCCGCATTATAAGCCGCTTGAAATGCCGGGCTGTCATTCGCTGTCCCGTCTCCCAGCGCTCCATAAGCCTTGACGTTGAAGACCTGACCACCCTTGTCGGTCACAGGAAAAGGAGCGCCGATCACAATCGGGACAGTGATAGAAAATAAAGTTGATGTTACGTTTGGCCCTGTAATTGCATAGGTGTAACTTCCGGGAGCTACAAAGAAATGGAAATTGCCCAGCCCATCAGCCTGAAACGGGTTGCTCTCGCTTACCGTGAGCGCCGCATTCGTGTAAATGCTCACCGTAGGAGTGCAGCCAGCAACAAGCCTCGTTGAAGTAGGAATCAGCGTTCCAGCCGATGAGCAGACGGTAATCGTCGCCCCTCCCGCCGGGATGCCGCGCGCACTCCATGAAACGTTCTGGTAGTAATAGCCTTGGGCGAAAGTCACCACAGGCCAGAGAACCAGAAGCGCGAGTGCCAGAAACAGTTTTTTAATCATCGTAGAAGTTTGTCCCATCGCCATAATCTCCAAGTCCTCGGATCATTTCGTAGAGCACGATAATTACGACTGGAACTAAGAACACGAGCAAGATTGTCATTGACTGCTCCTTAACTGTTTCAGACCCTTTAGCAAGACCGGACGCATTCCGCGCTCGATTGTGGGAGCCTTCGCAAGTCCCTTACCCAGCATAATCCTTGCGGCTGGGCTTTCACCAGCGAAAGTCAGGCCCATTCCCGCCGCCTCTCCTAACGGCCCCCCTCCGCCCGCTTCGATAGCTCGCGCTGCCATGTAGGGTAGAATGTATTTCCCCAAGCCCATGCCTCCGGTTCCTTTTGGTTTCGAGACTGTGATAAGGCTATGAATTCGGTTGTCAAGGTCATTAACCTTTGGCACGGCTTTATCGAGTTCGGAATCGACAGCGGAATAAGCGCCTCGCGCCGCCGACATAGCGGGCGCTGTTACTGGGGATGCCTTCTGGAAATTAGAAAGTGTTTTCAGCCCGCGCTTGTATTCAAGTGCCTCTCGTGCCGGAGCCTTGTCAGGAAGGCTCGAAACCTGCTCCGCCAGCGGCTCAAGATGCTTGAAGGTTGTGAGATCGTTCTGATTCGCAGCTTTTGAGATTGCCTTATCGACTTCATCTTTTGCTGGTATCAGACTGACTTCTTTTCCTGACTGTTCAAGTGCCGACTCAAGTTCTTGCGTGAGGGCAGTCGCTTTCGCTGACGCAGAGGCTCGAATAGTCGAGGGCCGGATTCCCTTGAGGCCAAGAATTTCCTCTCCCGGCTTGGCCCCATACCTGAGTTGATTGTTTGTGACGCCAGCCGCCCGCGCTGCCATGTTGCCCCCAAGAGCGTGCATCCCTTCTGAAATAGGCTCTGCCGCCGCTCCTAGAACTGCACCCGGCACAAATCCTGTGCCCTGGAGCTTACTGATGGTGCCACTGCTAATTGCCGCCGGGACTGCTTTCGCAATTCCCCTGACAATCCATGGAGCGTTAGGTATCGCTTCGCCGATCTTTGCCGCTGCCGATTCCTCAAGTCCAGCCGGGGCCACAAACTGCGCACCCTGACCCAGCAGGTTTCCGGCTTCGCCTGCTATTCCTGGTGGCGGAGTTGAAAGCTGGTGCAAGTAGTTGCTTCCCTTTTCGACTGTCTGCGGCGAAACTCCAAGATTCTCAAGTGGGGCTTTTGCCACATCAAAAAGCGTTGAAACAGGTTTGATTGCCGACGCACCCACCCCGCCCAGAGCGTTAAGCCCAGCCCTCCCAAGTTGCTTCGCATAGTACAGCGAGCCGGAGGCCGGAGGCTGCTGTGGAGTTGCGGATTCGGAGGGGGTCGGCGTTCCTGAGCTTGGCACCGCGTAAGAGGGAGGCTTCCAGCCCCCTACAGGAATGGCGTAGGAAGGCGGTTGCCAGTCGGATTGTTGAGGCTGAGCCATTACTGTCTCCTGAATCCATCCTTAACGGCCTGACTGACTTTACTAGAAGGAACCTGATAAGACTTACCGTCTCCGCCGATCATCGTAACCGATGCGCCAGCAGCAGCCGGGGCATTCCCGCCAGGTCTTGACGCCATTGCAGGCGATTGAGCCTCTCTTTGAGCGTCTTGCGCCCACTTACCCATCGCGTCAATAAATCCATTGAGCACGGGAGCCGTCATCTTGCCAACATTTGCGAGTTTGTTAAAGTCCTGCACCGATCTGATGGAATTCAAATGGAACCGGGCGGCGTTGGCCGTCAAAAATTGCATATCGGTTCTCAGAGCCTCGAATTTCTGCGCAACTTGCGGGCTTGTACCCGATCCGTAGTTGCCTGTCATAAACTGATTCCAGCGTCCCATCAGTGGGCCTAATTGTGAGGAAAGTTCGTTTATGTTTTGACGAATTCGAGGAATCTCATCAAGGGCTTTGTCAGCAAACTGTCCTGAATTCTTGGTCGTTTGCGTTGGGCCAAGAGGTGCGCTAGCTCCTAATGTGGCGCCCTCTCTCGTGTGCGCGAATCCCGGAGGCAACTGCGCCATTAACTCCGGAGGAATTTGAACTCCACTTGCCTTAATCATCGCCAAGGCAGAGGGAAGCATTGCAGGCTCGTATTTCATGGCGATGTCGAGGAATCTTATAGCCGCGTAAGTTCCCATGCCGGTGTTTGTCTTGCTTGCCTTGATCCATTCCGCATACTTAGCTGGATCGCTAGACCAAAGCTGGAAGGGGTTCATCTTTGCAGCCGCACTCGGTTTCTCGTAAAGCTTCGCGTCAGGGACTGGTTTCCCGGTAATCTCTTTAATGACTCCCAAACCTGGTTCGATATGCCCCTGAAAAACATTGCCCTGAGGATCAATATAAATTCCCTTGGTTACAGCCGCCGCCGCGACATTTGGCTCGCCAATCTGTTGATATGCGCCGCCGCCTGCGGGTTGAACCATCGTACCGCCCCGCACTGCTGAGAGCGGAAGATTAGCGGTACGAATAGCCTCAGCGTTTTTCAGTGCTGTCTCCGCCGCTGTGCGTCCGAGCGTTGCTACGTCCTGCTGACGGCCAAGGATGGCTTTCTGGGCGTTCTCTCCCGGCACTGCCTCAGCCGAAAGCGTTCCAAGCTGACGATCATAATTTCCCGGAGTCCCAGGAATCATCCGTTCGACTCCCGGCAACGCAAGCTGTCCGGCAATATCAAGGCCGCGTTTCCAGCCGTGAAGCTGTGGCGGCGCATTGGCCGCAAACTGCTGCACCCTCGCTTCTTCGGGAAGAGGCCCAGGCGAAACTCCCGGCCTTCCCAGTGTGGAGGGCACGGGGGAGGCTGGAGGCGGTGGAGTTTCTACCTGGGCCGTCGGCGGAGCAAACACGCTATCGGGGGGCGGCATGGGGGGAGTAACAGGAGGCCGTGCGATGCCGAGGGCTTTCATCAATTCCTCGTCATCAATCATTCCCGAATTGATAGGTAATTGAGCAATGCTTCCCATAATTTATGTAAGGGTCGGAAGTCCCATCAAGGAACTAAACATTCCTTTCGCAGAACTGAATGGAGAGGAATAAGGGTTCTGCTGCCCCATCATCATCTGGCTTGGCTGGGTCGATGACATATCAAGCCCCTGCTGATTGACGTACCCAGGCTTTTTGCCAAACATCTGATCCTGAGACGGAAAGCCGAATGGAGGCGTTCCTTGAGCGTCGCCGAATAGCATTTTAGAATCCCTTGCCGCCAGCTATCGGCATATTCCCTAAAATCTTTCCACCTAACGCGTCCCAGAATCCCGGCTGGCCAGCTACCTTCGCTCCGGGGTTTAGGGAATTACCAGCAACGTCAAGGCTCTGTCCCGGAAGCCCCAGCATCTTAGATGCAAGACCTGTATCCGTCCCGTACATTCCGGCGAGTCCCGAAAGTCCGGCGGATTGTTCGTTCAATCCGGCCTGCCCGATGGCTGACATCCTATCTCTTGCCGCCTGATCTTCACCGCCAACGAAGCCGGCAGGATTTCGCGTTGCTGCCGCACGTCTCGCTAGAGCGTCCTGGGCCGAAGCCGCAGACGTTCCAATCTGCTGCTGCTCACCCGACGGAAGCTGTCCAGCCGCCATAGCCTGATATCCCGGAAGGATACCAGACTCCAAGCCCTTGTTTGCATTAAGCTGCTGGTTTGCCTGCGCCTGCTGAGCGGTTGCTAGCCCTTTGGCCTGACTGGATACTCCTGTCGATGCATTCAGAATCTGCTGGTTTCCGCCTCTTGGCATTTTAACCTTCTTTCAGTTTCAGGCTGTAGGACGGCCAAAGCTGCTTTTGCCAGCCCAGTCGCATCAATCTTTTTCCAAAGGAGTTCTCAATCTCCGGCGGAAGCCATGCACAAACATCGTCAAGGCCCTTTGAGAGAGCATCCCTTTTGAGTGCCTGATGAAGCGCAAAGAACAGACGGATTCGATCTTCAGGGCTTCCATGCTCAGGATCGTGCAGCATATAAGCTTCTGAAGTCACCCTTAGAAGGAGCGCCATCGCTGGCCCATCCCCGTTTTCCGCTACCAGCTTCGATAGGAAAATATCGTCATTCACGTCAGGAAGCTCATACTCGAATCCCTGAAGCGCGTGAAACCGCTTTAGAGTCTCTAAATCCGAATTCTGGTATGGCCTGATTCTAGCGTTCAAAATAGGTAGATCGAAACCTCTGTATTCGCTACTGTAGCCTTCAGGCTGATGGTGCTTTTCGTAGTGGCCCCTGTGCCATCATAGATCGTCAAAGCCGCCGCCAGCTTCACCAGATGATAGCCTACGGGGACTCTGCCAAGCGTATGCGGAACGTCAAAGCTGGTATTCGCTGTCGGCCCGGTAGTGAATGCAACCGTGATTCCGTTAAGCGCCGTCTGGGAATTGAGCGCCTGCTGTATCTGCCGCGAAGAACTGTACTGGTTCCAGTTCGTTTTTGCAGACGCCGCATTGGTCGGAATCGTTACTGGCTTCAAAATCCCCTCACAGGAGCCATCGGATCAGGCTTCACGTTAACCGCATAACGCGCAATCCTGAACCAGTCGTTCGCCCCATTCGTACCAAACCCAAAGCACATCCGCTCCTGCCCTGGTATATTGATAATCCCGCCCTGATCGTAAGTTGCAGGATCGGAGAGCGAGAGCGAAGGCAAATTCATTGTGAAAAACTTAGAGGGAGGCCGTGCGTAAGTAAGCAGGGTTCCTGAACCTTCTATGTACATCGTGCGATAGGCAAACAACTTACGCTGCGAACCAAGTTGCATCATCTGTTCTTGATCGTTTGAGGGTAGCGGGGCCGTCCAATAATAACTGTCAATCGCTACCCCATCATCGTTAAGGTTTGCCTGGGCCTCGTTGTAGATTTTTCCGTTTCCCAGGCCGTTGCCACACCAGACTTGCACTGTCCCATCTGTCCGCTCGATCAGCGCACAGGAGTTTACCGTCATCGGCCATTGCGACCATTTCCTGGCGTTGTCCCGCGCAATCTTTCTGCCTGTGAATGAAATATGGACGGGAGGGTTGGCAGCAATCTCTTCCGCGCTATCGAGGTCGCGGAAATCAAGATAGGCAACCATATTCGGAGAAGTGGTTGGCTCTGGCGGCCAGGTTTTCGTTGCGCTCCCTGTAGGAACGCCAATTCTGATCCTGCGTTCCTGAATGTCCACCAGCGCCCAAACCGTGTTCGCATATTGCCAGTTGATGGTATCCCATAAGGGCTGAATTTCCTGCGAGATTTTCTGAGGCTCAGGCCCCCAGAAGATGTACAAGCCGTCTCGGGCAACGATGACGGCCCAATCCTCTCCAACGGCTACCCCTCTTCCGCAAGGCGTTCCCACGCGAGAAGAAACCTGATCTACTTCCCATCCCGATGGCTCGCTTGAGCCATTATCCTGCGTCACGTACAGGCCACGCTCTTTGACGAGGTAGAGCCGATTATCCCGCAACAGGAAGCCCGACCTTACCGCCAGATCGTCGCTGGGACTGACTTGAATGAACCCTGTTGTTGACATGAAGCTTTCAGGATTTCCAGCACTCGAAACCCTTACCAATGAATTATCGACCGGCTGCAAAGTAGGATAAACCTCAATATCGTCAACATAAAAGATGCCGAGGTTCGTTGGCGTTCCATCAGCATAAAGATTTAACGTAAGCGCAGAGTCAGGCGTAGCGATAGCCGAGCCGAGGGTTAAGGGAGCCGTGAATTCCTGCCACGCTGTGGTCGCTTGCGCGGCAGTTACGGCAAGCCCCGCCGCAACCCCGGTATCTCCCGTCAAGGTTATATGAAGCGTTCCCGCTGCGAGGGTCGAATTCCTCTTTACTCTTACCCTTACGGAGTATGCGACGTTGGGCTGAATAATTGGAACATTAAGCCAATCTTGGTAGGCTGACTGATAAATCTTTCCCCTAACGGCGGTTGCACCGTCGCCGGTAATCAGATAGTCGAAGCCCCATAACGCGCTTAACGAATCCTGGCTACCTCCCGCACCTGAAGTTGAGTCAAGCGTCCATCCGAGAGGGATGTTGTTTGACGAGCCGCCATCGAACGATAGGTTGACGAAGTTATCAATCTTCTGCCGCTCTCCCCACCAGAACATGCGATCTGCGTATTGGATGACGCCTGAGCATTCCCCCAGTGTGTGAAGATCGAAAAGAGCGTCAACATTGGTCCCGGCGAAGAGTATGTTATCGGTAAAGTCAACAGCGGTCGTGGTCGTCGTATTATCGTTAATGACCATCGCGCTTCCGGGTAGCGTCGTCTGCGGCGCCCCCGGAGGGATATAGAAAAAATTGCTTTGCGCAGCCCCGGTAAACAGCAAAATTCTCTGAACGACGTTTGGGGGGCCGATGGGAATTCCGGTCACATAAGCGCGATTGCCTCCCGCAGCCGTCCATGAGGCGGGTGGCGCGGGCCTTGTGAGATACCCCTGCCGGGTGACAAACAGCACGGAAACTTTATGAACTCCCGAGCCTACATTCCCCGTCGTAGTGACCGTTCCGCCTCCCGAAGCCGCTCCCCCGTAAGTTGATCCTACCAGCGTAAGGATGAGGACGCCTGAAATAATTATCTGGTCCCGGCACAGCCACGTTCCGTCGTATCCCGCAACTCCTGCTCCGGCAACGATCAGCTTATAGGGACCAGCGCCAATCGTGGTGTCGGTGGTAAAATAGGGAATGCCGCTCGTGATATTGGCCTGAAACAGCGTGCATTGTAGAGTTCCCGCCCCCGAAGCCGTGAGATTAGGCGACGAAGTATAAAAAGTGATCTGATTATAAGCTGGGATTGACGCAACAGTCCAAGTCCCGTTATAGCCTATGTTCGTAGCTCCAGCCACTTGAACGGAATCTCCAACCCTAAGCAATCCCCAAATTGCGGTTGCTACCGTGCAAGTGCAAAGATTGCCATTCTCCGTAAGGCCGTTAGGAGATGCGGCGATTGAAAGAGTGGAGTAAGAAAGCAAGCCGCTTGGAGAAGCGTCAATCGATTGGGTTATCGTCTCGTCAATCACCGTAGGGGCTGCTCCCGGCCCATCCTGGCTTACCCTATCGAAATTTGCATCATCGAATTGGCGAGGCATGTCAAGGCCAGCCTTACCATCCCCCATCGCCATCCATTCGCGGGCGTAGGCAGTAACCGAACTTGCAATGACCCCTGCCTGAAGGCCCGTATAAACAGAGACAAGCGTGCCGATAGGATTTTCTTTCCAAAGGTTCCCAAGGCTGTCCTGAGCGAGCGCCCGAAGCGTTTCGTTGATAGTAACAAAAGTTCTCAGGTAATTGACTGTTGGATTTCCGGTGATAGCGGGAAAAACTCCTGTCCCCAGGCCAGGACGAGTTCTTGGCCCCGTTTCAGAATAGATTATATTCTGGTTATCAGGTGACGCGCCTGAGGGAAGAGTGGCGGGATTCATATCCAGCACCAGCCCTCCCCACAAGTCGATACTCAAGTCTTCAGAGCCTTTGTAGGGCATTAGTAGGTGAATTTACGAAGCACGAGCGACCAAACCAGCGTGTCGGATGGGTAAGCTGCGGCATTCGCAAGCTCAGTGCCGCCCGCATCCGTGATTTTCAGGCTCCACGCCGATGCAAGCGCATTGCTTACCGGCAGAAACCTGTCAGTCCCACCTGACGCGCTCTTGATGTCAAAAGCAACGATCTTGCCCTCAAGCAGGCTTCCCAAAGTTGTGAAATCCAGAATATCGCCGCCGCTAGCCTGGGCCGTGTAAGTCCCGGTTTCAGTGATGCTGCCGATGACGTAGATAAAGTTATTCCCGGAAGCATCCACATCCCTTGAACTCAGCGGATTTCCGTCAATGTTTACCAAAGAAAGTGACATATTTCCTCCTTAGAACTGCCATGCTCCATGACCTCGGCGGGAGCTGAAGGCCCTCCGCCGTCTTACAATCCTCTGTTGCTGCCTGGTGGATGCTGCAATAAGTTTGCTCAGTGAATCGTCAGCCGCCGCGTCAAGCTGCGCCACCTGTGTCGAACCTCTTGAAAGTGCCGCCATAGCCGCGGTGGTAAAGGCAACAGACTCCTGAGAGTTCCTGATTTCGATGACTGAATTTCCGTCGGCTAAGATGGGGAGCGATTTCGAGTACCGCATTCTGACTTGAACGTCCCCAGTAGCTCCCAA
>Ga0307373_10016232_pt1 | contig 10008 bp, 11 predicted proteins | sample OX2MG_FD_202534 | JGI IMG/M metagenome (GOLD analysis project Ga0307373, IMG submission 202534) | Soil microbial communities from Risofladan, Vaasa, Finland - OX-2 | ecosystem: Environmental > Terrestrial > Soil > Coastal area > Acid sulfate soil | place: Finland: Risofladan, Vaasa | collected...
CGCGCGGTCGCGCGTTATCGTGCCAGCGCGGAGGACGACCCGCGCTCGCTGCCCGCGATGCTCCGGCGGCACAAGTACGGACTTGATCAGGCCGTGGGCCGGGCGCTGGCCGAATACTTGGGGGATACGCCGCCAATCGATGCCTCCGCGGTGGATCTGATCGTGCCGGTGCCCCTGCATCGGGGGCGGCTTCGCTGGCGCGGCTTCAACCAGGCCGCGATTCTGGGCGAGGAGCTTTCGCGGCGGCTCAAAGTTCCGTTCGATGCAACCGCGCTGGTGCGCACGCGCGCCACCGCCGCGCAGACCTCTGGCGATCATGATGCGCGCCGGCGCAACGTGCGGCGCGCCTTCGCCATTGCGCGGCCCGATCGAATCAGCTCGCGCGCGATCTTGCTGGTTGACGACGTGATGACCACCGGCGCCACCGCCGACGAGTGCGCCCGCGTCCTGCTCGAAGCTGGCGCGCGCGGGGTTGACGTGTTCACCCTGGCGCGAGTGCTGTGAACCTCGCGCCGAGCTTGTTGACGGCGCCGCGCCCGCCGTATGGCCTGCCGCCCCCGTCTTGGATAGGTTTCCGGTTATCGTTTCCCCGCGACCGGGGAGACCAGCGCTGCGGCGCAGGCGGGATTTTTCGCGCGGCCTGCGCGGGGAGATGTGCGGCAGATGGCGAAGCGGATGACCTACAAGGCGGCGGGTGTCGATATCGAACTCAAGCAGGGACTCGTGCCGAGTTTCCGCGCGATCGCGCGGCCGAGCGCGCGGGCCGGGGTGATTGGCGATATCGGCGGGTTCGGCGCGATGGTCGCGCTGGGCGCGGCGCGAAAAATGCGCACCCCGATCCTGGTCGCGGGCACCGATAGCGTCGGCACCAAGCTCAAGATCGCGTTCGCGACCGGCCGTCACGACACGGTGGGAATCGATTGCGTGGCGATGTGCGTCAACGACATCATCTGCCACGCCGCGCGCCCCATGTTCTTTCTCGATTACATCGGAATCGGAAAGCTCAAGGCGCGAATCGCGCTCGAAATCGTCCGCGGTGTCGCCCGCGGATGCGAGCTTGCCGGCGCAAGCCTGGTCGGCGGCGAGACCTGCCAGGCCGGAGATATTTATCATCCTGGCGAATATGATCTGGCCGGCTTCGCGGTCGGAATCGTCGAGCGCGCTAAGATTCCCGACCCGCGCAAGGTTCGCCCCGGCGACGCGATAATCGCGATCGCCTCGAACGGCCTCCACTCGAACGGATTCTCGCTGGCGCGGATGGTATTGCTCGAACGCGCGAAGCTCCGGCTGGGTGCGCGTATCGCGGAACTCGGCTGCACGCTTGCCGACGAACTGCTGCGCCCGACGCTGATATACGCGCGCGCGGTAATCGAACTGTTCGATCGCTTTCGGATAAAGGGGTTGGCGAATATCACCGGCGGCGGCGTGATCGAAAATCTGCCGCGGGTGATGCCGCCCGGCGTCAGCGCGGTGTTGCGGCGCGGCGCATGGCCGGTCCCGCCGATTTTCGATCTGATCCGGCGGCTCGGCAATATCTCCGGGCACGAGATGGACCGGACCTTCAACAACGGCATCGGGATGGCGGCCATCGTGGCGGCCGACGACGCCAACGGCGCAATTCGCCTGTTGCGGCGCCGCGGACACGCCGCATACATCGCCGGCGAGATTCGGCGCGGACCGCGCGGGGTGGTGTTCGCCTGACGCGCGGGTCGAGGAGAATCGCGATGTCCAATTCCGCGCCTTCGGGCGCCGCACCGCTCAAACTCGCCGTCCTGATTTCCGGATCGGGCACCAACCTGCAGGCGATAATCGACGCGATCGCACGCGGCGAGCTCAACGCCGAGATCCGGGTGGTGATCTCGAATCGCGGCGGCGCCTACGGCCTCGAACGCGCGCGCCAGGCCGGCATCATGACCCACGCGATCGAGCATCGCAAATTCCCCACCCGCGAGGATTTCGACCGCGCGATGCTGGCCGTGCTGCAACCGCTGTCGATTGAACTCGTCGCGTGCGCCGGCTTCATGCGGCTCTTCTCGCCGGTGATGCTGGACGCGTACCCCGGCCGCGTGATGAATATCCACCCGTCCCTGCTGCCCGCGTTTCCTGGTATTCACGCGCAGCGCGACGCGCTCGAACATGGCGTCCGCGTTGCAGGATGCACCGTGTTCTTCGTGACGCCGGGGGTCGATGACGGGCCGATCATCGCGCAGGCCGCGGTGCCGGTCCTGCCCGGCGACGACGAGACGCGCTTGAGCGAGCGGATCCTGGCCGAGGAGCATCGCATCTACCCGCTTGCGATTCGGCTGTTCCAGCAAGGACGGCTCGCAATCTCCGGGCGCAAGGTTTTGATTCGCGATTATGCTGGTCCGGAGTTGGCCGCGGGATCGATCATCAATCCCCGCACAGGTTAGAATAGGCTTGGACTGGACTGCGACCCGAATCGCGTGAACAATCGGTCGAGAAAGATTTGCCTAAGGAAGGAATGCCGGCCGTGGCCAAAGTCGAAATCTACACCACCACTTTCTGCCCGTTCTGCGTGCGCGCCAAGAGCCTGCTCAAAACCAAGGGCGTCGCATTCACGGAAATTGACGTGACCGACGACGACGCGCTACGCGAAAAGATGGTCGAGCTATCGGGCGGACGGCGCACGGTGCCCGAGATCTTCATCAACGGAGCGATCGTCGGCGGATACGACGAATTGCGCGCGCTCAATGATCGCGGCGAACTGGACAAGCTCCTCGCGCAACCCGCCTGAGCCTTCGCCCTGTGGAATCAATTACCCGAAAGTCCGCCGAATATCCCGGGCGATCCGGGCCGGGCCGGGGTCTTGTACCTACCGGTCAAAGCACTGCGGGCGATCCCGGATTGCTCCCGAACGGCCCGCGCGTTGCGATCAATCGCAATTAAGTTCAGTTTCCGCTCGGTGACGCCACAGTCTGTTCGTTCATTTTATGCAGCGCCTCGCGGTCAGTCGTCGAGTCGTAGGCGATAGCCTGCGCGGTAACGGTGACCTGCGCCGCGTCGTCCGAAACGACGCTGTTTTCCTTGATGATCGCGTCGATCGTATCCGGCCATTTCTTGTAGGCGATCTTCTTGAGCTTCTCCTTCATTTCGGCGGAATCGATCGCGTCCGGGCTGAAGGGCACCGTGTAGGAGATATCGCCCAGCACCGTGTACGGCTTCCCCGGCGGCGGCGTTCCGCTAGTCACCCAGATGTGCGCAAAATCGACGCGCTGGACGAACTCCTGCTTCTTGGCTTCTTGAGCCTGGCGTTGCGCCTGGATCACTCCGCAAGCCGTCAGCGTGAAGGCAAGTCCGACTGCCGTGAGTTTCAGTATTGTGGATGAACGCATCGTGTGTTCCCCGCTCCGTCCCCTTAAAGTAGGTTGATCATAATTATAGTGCCGGTAGCTTGAATGTCTAACGGTCCCAAGCACTCACCCCTGCTGTGCTCAGCTTTATTCCATTTCACGGGGTCGCTCTGCAAACCGGCGCGGTGGCCGCGACCGAAACGCCTTACGGGGGCGGCAGGCACTTTGGGATTCACGCGGACGCAGCTATGATGCGCCCGTGACCAAATTCGCCGCCTGTTTTCTTCTCGTCTTCGGCGAGCTCGCGTTCGGCGGGATGCTCTCGCTCGCGGTTCCGCCGTTCTTCAAAATCGAACGCGGCTTTTTCAAATCAAGCAGCGGCGTCTATGTCGGCGCCGGCATCGTCACGATGATCGGGCTCGCGATGCTGGCGACACGCGCAGCACATCCGGGGACGCCCGGAACCTTCGCCCTGTGGATAGCGGCGGCACTATGGCTGGTTTTTTCGATCGCGGGCGCAATCTACGTGGTGACGCTCTGGACCGGCGCCGGAGCGCTACGCGCGCGCGCATACACCGCAACCTTGGCGGCCGGACTGGCGGCGGTTATCGCCACCGTGATGCTGCTCAAGCCGGCGGATTTCGGCGCGCTCGCGGCGGTGCTCTATGCGGCGACGGCGGCCACTTCAGCCCTCATGCTGGGGTTGGTGAGCTGCGCGATGATGTTCGGCCATTGGTATTTGATCGATCCCAATCTGCCGGTCGAGTATTTGCGCTCGCTGGTGAGGATGCTCGCAATCGCCCTCGGCGCCGATCTGGCCGCCCTGCTGGCCGTGCTCGGACTGTTCGCGATAGCGGGCGGAGCGCCACACGCGGCGGTGACTGCGCTTTTCGATACGCATTCTATGCTGCTGGTCGCGCGGCTCGTTCTCGGCCCGATCGCTACGCTGGTCCTCACCTGGATGACCTGGCAAACCCTCAAGGTTCCGCAGACGATGGCCGCGACCGGGCTGCTGTATATCGCGGTGATGGCGGCGATAGTGGGCGAGATGCTCGGGCGGTTTATCCTGTTCCGCACCGCGGTGCCGCTCTAAAAAACGCAGGCGCCAGAGATCGCCGGCGTCGTCACCCTGCCAGCCTGGCGCTTTTCCCGCACTCGCGCGGATGCTACTCGATTGAGGTGGCCGACGACTTCGACAGCGAGCGCTTTCCCGGCAATTTCTATCCCGGCATGATTCTGCGGCTCGATCGCGCGCGCGGCCGCGGCGTCGTGCGCTCGCACAGCGGGCGCGAGATCGAGTTCGAGTTCCCGTTCGTGCTGGTGCTGAGCGCCAGGTTGGGCGGCACGATGCCGGGAATCGAACTGCTGCGCGAAGGCGACGTAATCGGCTTCGACGTCGGATGGACCTCGAAGGGATTGCGGGTCACCACTATCCGTCCGCGCGGCGGCGCCGAAGCTCCGCGAAAACCGTAGCCCCATCGCGGGCGAGCGGAGGGATGAATCTGCTTCCACTCGTGCACGGCATGCGGCTGCTATGGCGCGAAATAGCTGGCAAATTTGCAACTGACGCGCGTGGCAGACGAGCAATGGCGTATCGAAGCTGCTACAGCACATCGTCGCCTACTCGAACCCCGAACTGGCTCCTGTAAGAAAATCACTGTCGCGAGATTCACGCCGAGTGATTTTAGCAAACCCTACGCTACGGCGGCATCGTTGATCGTGATCAGGCTCGCGCCCTCACGGGCATACTTTGTGCTCCCTCTCGGCTTCGAGACATACCTGGGAGGTGTTGTTGCTCATGCCGCATTCGAGTTTTTTCCGCAGGCGTGATTCAGCACGCGAATTCCCGAGGCTTCCGCGCCGACAGCCTGAATCCGGTCAGGCTGTGGTCGTAGTCACCTTGGTGATGGTCGCGCTGCTGACGTTCGCAGGCTTGGCGGTCGACGTTGGATTCTTCATGAACCAGCGGCGCACCGCCCAAACCGCCGCCGACAGCGCCGCCGTCGCCGCCGCCCGTGAGCTGCAAGCCAACGACACTGCGGAGGTGGTTGCGGCCGCCGACCTCAACGCTTCGATGAACGGGTTCACCAATGGAACCAACGGCGTCACGGTGACCGTCAATCAGGGATCGGCGATAACCGATCCCAACTTCGCGAACAAGCCCGGCGTCGTCCAGGTAATCGTCCAGCGCGATGTACCGACCTACTTCTTGCGCGTGATTGGGCTGACGACCGTACCCGTCTCGGCGGCGGCGATTTCGGGACAGTCCAACGGACCCGCCTGCGTCTATGCGATGGATCAGACGGCCTCGGGCGCCTTTCAGGCCAACGGATCGCTCGATTACAATTCGGATTGTGGAATTATCGTAAATTCCTCGAGTGGGACCGCGCTGACCGTCAACGGCTCGGGCACCGTCAACACCAGCGGGATCGGAGTCGTCGGCGGAATGAAGCAAAGCTCGGCGACCTTCACCCCTGCGCCCGTGACCGGAATCTCGCATGTCGCCGATCCGCTCGCGTACCTTCAGTTTCCCCCGGTCGGCTCCTGCACTGCCGCGAACACGAATTTTACGTACAACGGCGGCGGAACCGTCATCCTGAATCCCGGAACCTACTGCGGCGGGATTTCCGTGTCGAAATCCTCGAACGTGATCCTCAATCCGGGCAACTACATAATCGACGGTGGTGGGATCACCGTTGACGGCACCTCGACCCTCAACGGCAACGGCGTCACGATCTTCAATACCGCCGATTCGACTTATCGATACGGCGGCATAACGATCAACGGTTCTAGCTCTGAGAGCCTGACCGCGCCGACCACCGGCCCCTACGCGGGAATTCTGTTCTTCCAGGATCGGGCCATCACCGGAGCCACCGCGGCCACCAATGGCAATACCTTCAACGGCTCCTCGACCCAGGTGTATCAGGGCGCGTTGTACTTTCCGACCACCGCGCTCACTTACAACGGCGCGGCATCGGCGCAATACACAATCCTGGTGGCGGACACTATCGGCATAAATGGCTCCGCCACGATCGGGGATAACTATACGTCGCTGCCGGGCGGATCGCCGATCAAAGACGCGGTGGTCTCGGAGTAAGCCATGCGCAACCTTGCTTCCGGTCACAATCTTGCCGGCTTTCGGCGCCTGATTCGCCGCCCCACGCGCGGCCAGAGCGCGATCGAACTCGCCCTGCTGGCGCCGCTGCTGGCCGTCGTCCTGCTGGCCGCGGCCGACTTCGCGCGGATGTTCTTCATGGTGGTGTCGCTCAACAACGCGGCGCGGGCGGGCGTGCAGTACGGAGCGCAGAGCGCGATCACGGCCGCCGATATGTCCGGGATGAAGACCGCGGCGCAGAACGACGATCCGTCGCTCCAGATCAGTTCGATTACCGCCTCGCAGTGGTGCGATTGCCCTCCCGGCGGCAACCCTTATGACTGCCCGAACCCGCCGCCGGCCGCGTGCGTCGCGTCTTCGGAGGTCTGGACCTATATCGAAGTGCAGACGCAGGGCACCTTCAAGACCCTGATCAACTACCCGGGAATTCCAAATTCGATGGCGCTGACCGGAACGGCGATCATGCGTTCGCAGTAACCGCTTAGGTAAATCAGCCATGCGAGAAGTGAGTAATAAGATGAGCATCGGAAATTCGCGGCGAAACTGGAGCCGCGGGCAGAGCTACGTCGAATTCGCGATGATCGGGACCGCGCTGTTCTTCTTCGTCTTCGGGATCATCAACATGGCGCAAGCCGTGTTCGCCTATAATTGGGTCGCTTACGCCGCACGGGAGGGCTCGCGATGGGCGGCGGTGCGCGGCTCCGATATCGTCAACAGCGGGACCCCAATGACCACCTCCAGCGACGTGAGCAGCTACGTCGAAGGCGAAACCCGCGGCCTCAAACTCTCGAACATGAACGTCGCCGCGAGTTGGAGCGATCCCACCGAAAAGCCCGGCAGCACCGTGCTGGTCAACGTAACCTATCAGTTCAACTTCACGGCGCCGTTTCAGAGCCTGGGGCCAATCAATATGGGCTCGACCTCTCAAATGGTGATTTCCTATTAAGGCGCCGGACGTACCGTCAGAACTCGGCTGATCGCATCACTCCATCCGGCCAGCAGCCGCTCGCGCTCGCCGGGCGTCATCCGCGGCTCGAAGGTCTTTGCGCCGCGATGGAAGACGCCGAGCTCTTCCTGCGAGGCCCACACTCCCGTCGCCAGTCCCGCCAGCATCGCGGCGCCCACCGCCGTGGTCTCCGCTATCGCGGGGCGGCGTACGGGCTTGCCCAGGAGGTCGGCCTGAAATTGCATCAGGTAAGGATTGCCCGCCGCGCCGCCATCGACGCGCAGCGCGGGCATCGGACGCGCCGTATCGGCTTCCATCGCGATAATCACGTCGCGCACCTGATAGGCGATACTGTCGAGCGCGGCGCGCACGATATCGGCGCGCGTCGTCCCGCGCGTGATTCCCACAATCGCGCCGCGCGCCGCGGGATCCCAGTACGGCGCGCCCAGCCCGACGAAGGCCGGCACCAGATAGGGCTGTGAACGGTCGCGGCTCTTGCGCGCGAGCTTCAGGCTCTCGGACGCTTTGCGGATCAGCCCCAGCCCATCGCGCAGCCATTGGATCGCCGCGCCCGCCACGAACACCGAGCCCTCGAGCGCATAGACTGGCGCGCCTTCGCGCCCCAGCGCGGCAGTCGTCAGCAGGCGGCTGTGCGATACGATTCTTTCGCCGCCGGTGTTCATGAGCAGGAACGCTCCCGTTCCGTAAGTCGCTTTCGACTCGCCGGGATTCACAGCGCCCTGGCCGAACAGCGCGGCTTGCTGATCGCCGATCACCGCCGCGATCGGAATCGCGCGCGCGCCGATCGTTCCCGCCGCGGCCTCCGCCAGCGGTCCGCGCGAACTCACCACCGCCGGCAGCATCGCGCGCGGGACTTCGAGCATCGCGAGCATCTCGGCGTCCCACTCGAGCCGCGCCAGATTCAGCATCATGGTGCGCGACGCGTTGGTGTAGTCGGTGACAAATGCCGCGCCGCGCGAGAGCCGGAAAATAAGCCACGTGTCGATCGTCCCGAAACATAGCTCGCCGCGCTCGGCGCGCGCGCGCAGTTCCGGATGCTCGTCCAACAGCCACTTGAGCTTGGTGCCGGAAAAGTAGGGATCGAGCAGCAGCCCGGTGCGCGCGGCGACCTCGCTTTCGCGCTCGCGCAGAGCGTCGCAGATCGCCGCGCTGCGCCGGCATTGCCAGACGATCGCGCGATGCACCGCCTTTCCGCTGCGCCGCTCCCAGACCACGAACGTCTCGCGCTGGTTGGTAATTCCGATCGCGTGGATATCGCCCGCGCCGGCCCGCGCCTTGGCGATCGCGGCCTTCGCCAGTGCGACCGTCGAGCGGAAGATCTCTTCCGGGTCGTGTTCGACCCATCCGGGACGCGGGTAGAACTGGCGAATCTCGCGGTAGGCGCGGCCGCGGATTTTGCCGCGCGCATCGATCACGAAGACCGTCGTGCCGGTGGTTCCCTGGTCGATCGAGAGTATGAGGTCAGCCATCGCGCGCCTCCCTTCGTCGGGCCCAGCGCCCTTGTAGCGCGCGCGCAGCCGGCCGGGCAATCGGTGGACTCGAACGCTGGCGCGGCCGAGCCGGCGCGGTGGTGCGCCGCCACAGGCCGGATCGTGGTGGGTCTGTTTTGAGAAAATCGCCGCGTTCGTCCGGCTGAAAGCCGCGGAGATGCTGGGGAATTTCACCTGAATTTGAACTTCGATACGTCGCTTTGGGGGCGCATTTTTTCGCCGCCGCCGCCGTTCATCGGACGCGCGGACCAACTCGGCAAGCGGATGGCGGAAAATTGGTGGAGGTAGTCCATGGACCCATTATCCACTCTTGAAAGAAACGCATAAGGCTGAACAGTTCAGCCCTGAACAAATCTGGCAAAAAACCTAACGAGCGTTAGAGAGACCGCCGTCCGCTCCGGAGCTGTGAATCGGCGCGGCTCCGCGGCTGGCGGCCTTAAGTAAGATCGGCCTAACCGCCACCCCTTCCCACACGGGAAGGCGTAGCGGTCAGGTCATGCCTGAACCGCGGACCAGCAACCTTCTGCTTCCTTCTCCCCCCGGGAGAAGAGCCTGTGCTGAGCCTGCCGAAGGGCGCGCGGGAATGAAACAAGGTGGCGCGATGGAGCGGGTCGGTGTCACTATCTTGTGCTGGACTCGATAGATCACCCGGAAGTCTGGAGACGCGGTTAATGAAACTTCGAGAGATCGGAATCCGGCGCTGTCAGCAAGTTTCGAGCGGCTTGATTATTATTGGCCTGCTCGTTGAAATTTTTACCCTGCTTTGGTTTAGCCCACTTTCGTTTGTGCTTTTTGTGGTTGTCGGTGTGACCCTAATAGGAGCGGGCATCCTGGTTTATCTCGTTTCGCTGGTCTTTGCTGTTTCTCCAACTGCAAATAATCGTGCATGAAATAGGAACCCTCACGCTGGCCTCAGATTCAGCGGGCCGCGAAGTGACTGGGAAGTTATGCTCGGACTAACCGGTATTCTAATCGCCTTGGTCGTACTGACGATCATTATGGCCGCAGTGTTTCTCGTGTATCCCTCCGTGACTGTGGAAGCTTCGGGCAAGATTCTCGCCTTCTTTGCGTTATGCATTCTCCCCGCATTATGCATCGGCACGGGCATGTCCGTTCAAAATGAGC
>Ga0307373_10016233_pt1 | contig 10008 bp, 5 predicted proteins | sample OX2MG_FD_202534 | JGI IMG/M metagenome (GOLD analysis project Ga0307373, IMG submission 202534) | Soil microbial communities from Risofladan, Vaasa, Finland - OX-2 | ecosystem: Environmental > Terrestrial > Soil > Coastal area > Acid sulfate soil | place: Finland: Risofladan, Vaasa | collected...
GCCGTGACGGCCGCGGCGATCGCACGCCGCACGACGGCCGCGTCGACTGGTTCGGCCGTGAAGTCCCGGACGGTCCGGCGCTCGGCCAGGACGTCGGCCGCCCCGAGCCGGAACATGTCCTCCGCAGCCGACCTGATCAGCGCGGCGGCGCCGGGCCCGTCGGCGCCTCCACCCGGGCCGCCCTCTGCGACCGGGCCGCCGTCGCCACCAGCGCCTTCGCCGTTCGGCCCGTCAGCTCGGCCGGCGCCGATGACGAGCTCACCCAGGCCGCGGACGATGGCGACCGGCACCTGGTCGGACTTTCCCTTGACCAGTTCGGCCGCCGCGGCGATCTCGTCGGCGACAGCCGCGACCGTCACCTCGAGCACGTTGCCGAAGCTGTCGGCCTCGCCGCGGTGATCACGCAGCGGTATGACCCCGGCCGCACCGATGGCCGTATCGGTCTGGCCGTTGCGCCATGGCCGGCCCATCGTGTCGGTGATGAGCACGCCGATGCTCTTGCCGGTCAGGTCCGTGATGGTCTTGCGCAGGCGCCGCGCCGACCCATCCGGGTCCTCGGGCAGCAGGACGACCGTCCCTGGCGCGGTGTTGGACCGATCGACCCCGGCGGCGGCGAGCACCAGGCCGTGCCGAGTCTGGGCGATCGTGGTCGGGCCGCGCCGGGCCACCACCCTGACGGTCTCGGCCGCGATCGCTTCCTCCCGGTCGGCGCTGATCACCCGGCCCTCAGCCTTGCTGATGATCTTGGAGGTGACCACCAGGATGTCGCCGTCGGTGAGGTCGGGCGCGGCCGCGACGATCAGCTCGGCAAGGCTGGCGCCCGGAGTGATCTCCGGCAGTCCCGGCACGCCGGTGACGGTGAGCTCGCTCATCGCGCGAGCTCCGTAGCCAGGTCGATCGCCGCCTGGGCGATCATCGCGGTGGTCGCGACGTCGGTCATGAACAGCGGCAGTGCCCGAACCTCGATCCCGGCGAGTTCGGTGGCCTCGACCGCCTGCACCGCACTGGCGTCGGACGAGTCCACCAGCCAGCCGTCGAGCAAGTCGGGACCGTAGTGCGCCGCGACCGCGGCGGCGGACGTCCTGACCCCGATCGCGGCCAGGCAGGCATCAGCCATGCCGCGGACCGGTGCCTCGCCGATCACGGGCGAGACGCCGACGACCGTCTTGGCCCGCACCGCCTCGGTGACTCCCGGGATCGCCAGGATGACGCCGATGCTGACCACCGGGTTGGACGGCGGCAGCAAGACGAAGTGGGCCTCCTCGATCGCCTGCAGGACGCCGGGCGCGGGCGCAGCTTCTTCCGCGCCTGAGGCGATAAAGCTCAGCGCCGGGACCTTGGCATGCAGCCGCACCCACCACTCCTGGAAGTGAACGGTCCGCCTGCCAGCCTCGTCGTCGATCACCACGTGAGTCTGGACGTCGTCGTCGGTCATCGGCAGCAGCCTCACCCCCGGCCGCCAGCGCTCGCAGAGCTGCCTGGTCACCACGGACAACGGCAGCCCGGCGCTGAGCATGGACGTTCGCGCGATGTGGGTGGCGAAGTCGCGGTCCCCGAGCCTGAACCAGTCGGGCCCGGCGCCGTAGGCGGTCAGCTCGGACTGCACGGTGTAGGTCTCGTCGGCACGGCCCCAGCCCTGCTCCTCGCTGATGCCGCCGCCCAGTGTGTACATAACCGTGTCCAGGTCGGGACAGACGTGCAGGCCGAACAGCGTGATGTCGTCGCCGGTGTTCCCGATGACGGTGATCTCGGCGTCAGGAGCGGCCATCCGCAGTCCGCGCAGGAAGCGGGCGCCACCCACACCGCCTGCGAGCAGCGTGATGCGCATGCGCCGAGTCTGCCAGCCCGGACCGGGCTGCTGGCGGCCGGGACGGTCCGCAACGGTCCACGAGCGCAGGCTGGGACCCCAGGATTTCCCGGCAGACTTTCCCGTCATCACGGGCAAGCGGTCGAGCTTTATCACGTATCCGCCTTGACGTTTAGCAAGACACGCGCGTGTAATTTCAACAGTGTAATTCTCTGGCGAGCTTCGCTTGGGGCGTCAGAGAGCCGACGGGGTAGCGAGGGGTGGAGGTGCCGTGTGACTGACACCATCGTCACGCTTGTGCACGACGCGTTTGGCATCGGCGCGGACGAGGCCGCTGAGCCGGCGTGGCAGGATCGGGCGCTGTGCGCCCAGACCGATCCGGAGGCGTTCTTTCCCGAGAAGGGCGGCTCGACCAGGGAGGCCAAGCGGGTCTGCCGTAGCTGCGAGGTCCGGACAGAGTGCCTGGAGTACGCGCTCGAGCACGACGAGCGGTTCGGTATCTGGGGCGGCCTGTCAGAGCGAGAGCGCAGGCGGCTCAAGCGTCAGGCCGTCTAGCATCAGCTGGCGGGGGAGTCAGCGCGCACGCGGGGCCCGGCGAGTATTGCAACGCCGGTTTTTCGGGCGTTTCACGCCTATCTGATCAGATATAGGTCGATTCTGACAACGGCACAGCGCACCCTGACCACGCCGAGCGGCGCCCTGGCAAGCTCACCGTCTGGCAGTGCCAGCCCCCGCGCTTCGCGTATCGTCACAGGAAACCCGGCCCGCCGGAGCCCCGTACAGATGCCGGCCCCGCGGGGTGAACCCCCTGACAGCAACCGGATTGCCTTGCCGCCGAACGAGTCTTATCCGCAGCACGTCGTCACCGCAGTCATCGTCGCTCATGATGGCGCCGCGTGGCTTCCGCATGTCGCCGACGCCCTGCTTGAGCAGACCCGGCCGGTGCAGCGCGTCGTCGCCGTAGACACGGGCAGCAGGGATCGCAGCGGCGCCGTTCTCGGGTCGAAGTTCGGTCAGGCGGCGGTCTTCGGGATGGACAGGTCGACGGGTTACGGCGAGGCGATCGCGCGGGCGCTCCAGCACCGGGCCGCGAACGTGCCGGTGCCCGCCCCGGCAGGCAGCCAGGCCGGGGAGCGGATCGAGTGGCTGTGGCTGCTGCACGACGACTGCGAGCCAGCTCCTGACGCCCTCGAACAGCTGCTGCGGGCCACGGTCGAGACCACGTCGGCGGCGGTACTCGGCCCCAAGCTCAGGGACTGGTCCAACCGCGAGATGATACTCGAGGCAGGCGTCACCCTGGACACGGCGACCAGGCGGGTCACCAGCGTCGAGCCCCGCGAGGTTGACCAGGGCCAGCACGACGGTGATCGCGACACGCTCGCCGTCAGCAGCGCGGGCATGCTGGTCCGCCGGGACGTCTGGGAGCAGGTCGGCGGGTTCGACACCGGCATGGCCCTGTTCATGGAGGACATCGACTTCTGCTGGCGGGTCCACGCGGCCGGCTACCGGGTCAGGGTGATCACCGACGCGATCGCCTATCACGCGCAGGGCGCGACCAAGCACAAGCGTGCGGTCTCGGTCGGCCGCAGGGCCCGGATGCTCGACCGCCGGAACGGGCTGCTGACCCTCCTCGGCAACCTGCCACTGCGGCCGATGCTGACCGCGGCGGCCGGCAACGTCCTCATCTCGCTGCTGCGGATCACCTTCTTCCTGCTCGCCAAGCGGCTGGCCGCGGCCATGGACGAGCTCACTGCCCTGGTCTCCGTGCTCTGTCATCCGATCCGGCTGATCAGGATGCGCAGCAGGCGGTCGCGCGGGCGACGCGCCGCCTACAGCCGGGTCCGGGCGGACCTGCCGCCCGGTCACTCCGCCAGGCGGCTGGCCGAGTTTGCGATATCCACGCTGTCGAAATCGCAGCCGGACGCGGCTGGAGCGCATCACGCGTCGGCCGACCCGACCGAAGACGACTCGATGCTCGTCGACAACGGCCTGGGCAAGCGGCTGCTGACCAGCCCTTCGCTGCTTACCTTCATCGTGCTGCTCGCGATCGCGCTGGCCGCCGGGCGCTCGCTGATCGGACCGGGCCCGCTGGGCGGGGGCTCCCTGGTTCCGGCCTGGGGCGGCGCGTCGGACCTGTGGAGCAGCTACCTGCAGTCGTTCCATCCGGCCGGGATCGGCTCGACGGCGGCGGCGCCGCCGTGGCTCGCCGTGCTCGCTGTCCTCGCCAGCCTGCTCGCCGGGAAGTCGTGGCTGGCCATCGACGTCATCATGATCGGCTGCGTGCCGCTGGCCGGGATGACGGCGATGCTTGCCGTCCGCAAGGTCACCAGCTCGGCGCTCGTGCGGGTGTGGGCGTCGGTGACCTACGCGCTGCTGCCGGTGGCGATGGGCGTCATCGCCTCCGGGCGGTTCGGCACCGCCATCGCGTTCATCCTGCTGCCGCTGATCGTGGCGCAGGCAGGCCGGATGGTCACCCAGTCAGGGCCGCGGGCCAGCCGCGCGGCCTGGGCGACGGGACTCCTGGTCGCCATCGCGGCCGCGTTCGTTCCGCTGATCTGGCTGCTCACGTTCGTCGCCTGCCTGCTGGCCGCGATCGTGTTCCGCACCACCCGGCGCGGCATGTTGCGCAACCTCGCCGTCGCGGCCCTGACCGCGCCGGTCTTGCTGCTGCCCTGGTCGCTGACGCTGTTCTCCCGTCCGGCCGATCTGCTGCTCGAAGTCGGCCTGCCCCAGCCGGGAACGCCGGTCAGCGGCCTGCCTGCCAGGTCCTTGATGCTGCTCAGTCCGGGCGGACCCGGGCTTCCCCCGTACTGGGTCACAGCCGGCCTGCTCGGTGTCGCGCTCGCCGCGCTGTTCGTCGGCCGGCGGCGCAGGCTGATCACCGCGGGCTGGGGCATCGCGCTGTCCGGGATGCTGACGGCGATCCTGGTCAGCCATCTGACGGTGCGGCCGGACGATGGCGGCCCGGTGGTCGTCTGGGCCGGGCTCCCGCTCGCGCTCGCCGCGCTCGGGCTGCTGCTGGCCGCTGCGGTCGGGGCTGACGCGCTCGGACGGCTCCTGGCCGGGGTGAGGGGCTTCCGCGCGATCACGGGCGGCCGCGGGCCGTGGGCCGCCCTGCTCGCGCTGGCCGGATGCTCAGCCCCGGTGCTCGCCGCGGTGGCGTGGCTCAGCACCGGCGTGAGCGGGCCAGTTCATCAGGTCAGCAACCCGGTCGTGCCCGAGCTCGTCGCGGTCGCCGACGGCCAGGCCCGCCAGGTACGGACGCTGGTGCTCCGGTCGGCCGGCGGCCAGATCTCCTACCTGCTGCTCCGCGGTCCCAGCCCGTCGCTCGCCGACACCGCGCTGACCCCGCCGCCCGACGCCCAGCGCGCGCTGAGCAGGGCCGTCTCAGCACTGACCACGCCAGACGGCGGCCTGGGCATCAACCAGGCTCAGCTGCTCGCGGACTTCGACGTCGGCTACGTGCTGGTCCAGGCACCGGTCGACAAGCAGCTCGTCAACGTGCTCGACAACGTGAGTGGTCTCCGCCCGTACAGCACGACGGCGGGCTATTCGCTGTGGCAGCTCGAGACCCCGCCTGCCAGGGTGAGCGTGACCGAGCCGGACGGCACCGTGGTCGCGATTCCGTCGGGCGCGGTGGGCGTCTCGGCAGCGTCGGCGCCGGCCGCGGGCGGAACGCTGATGCTGGCCGAGCCCGCCGCCGGCTGGAGCGCCTCGATCAACGGTCAGCCGCTCGCCGAGGTCCCCTCGCCGGCGGGAAGCTGGGCGCAGGCCTTCCGGCTGCCCAAGGGCGGCGGCAGCCTGAGCCTCAGCCACTCGGGCCTCAGCCGTGACCTGATGCTCCTCTTCGAGTTGCTGGCGTTCCTCGTGGTCGCGGCTCTTGCCCTCCCGGGCATCCACCTCGCCGAGCAGGAGGCTCAGGCCGCCGGACTGCTGCCGGGTGCGGACCTCCCGTCCGGCCAGGCCGCGGGCCGTGGCGCGCGCGGCGCGCGCGGCGCGCGTGGTGCCTTCGCCGGCAGTTCCGGGTCGCGCGCGGCCGGGTCGCATGGGGCCGGGTCGCATGGGGCCGGGTCGCGCGGGGCCGTTCCGCAGGGCGCCGGGGCGCGTCTGGCGGGGTCGGGCATGGCCGAGGACGGCGACGAAGTGGCCGCTGGCGGAGCTGCCGCGCGCCGGGCCGAGGTGGTTGCGGCCGGGCAGGGGCGATCACAGCGACTGGCGCGCGGCGCGCGGGGCAAGGCGGGCCGCGGCCGGGCGGCGCGGGAGCGGGTCGGCCGGAACAAGACCGGCCGGGGAACGGCCGGCACGGCCAAGCCCGGCACGGCCAAGCCCGGCACGGCCAAGCCCGGCACGGCCAAGCCCGGCACGGCCAAGCCCGGCACGGCTTCGGCCGGGCTCGATGACGCCGTCGAGGGGGCAGGCCTGGCGGCGGCATCCGGGTTGGCGGCGGGTTCTGGCCTGGCGGCGGGGCCGGCTCGCCGTCGCCGCGGCGAAACCGCCGGCCAGGACGAGGCGGGCCGGCGTGATGCGGGCCGGCGTGATGCGGGCCGGCGTGATGCGGGCCGGCATGATGCGGGCCGGCGGGAAACCGGGATCACCGACGCCTGGCCGTACGCGGCGGCTGACGACCGGCACCCGGCTGACGACCGGCACCCGGCTGACGACCGGCAGACGGCCGACGACCGGCCAGGCGAGTGGCGGCTACCCGATGCGTGGCCCTATGCGGCGGCCGGCGATCAGCCTGGCGGCAGGCGGCGACCTGACGCGTGGCCCTACGCGGCGGCCGACGACCAGGCTGGCCAAAGCCGGCTGCCCGACGCGTGGCCGTCTGCGGCGGCCGGCGAGGAGCGCGGGAGCGCCCGCCCCGATACGCGGCGATCCGAGCAGCGGCCGCACCCGGCGAGCGCTGACCTGACGGCCAGCGAGCCGCGCCGCGGCCGGGCGGGCGGACCGCCGGGACGGGCCTGGTCGTACTCCGACGAGCCGGAACTTGAGCCTGGGAGTCAGGACGAATTTTCCGCAACGGGACCTTCGGGGCGACCGTTCGACGCTAGCGAACGCGATCCGGGAGCCGGTCACCGGTCCCCGGCGGCGGGAAGGTCTCCGTCTGGCCGGTCGCCCGCCGGGGACTGGCCTTACCCGGACCTGGATGCCGATGCCCGCCGTGACCCTCTTCCCGCTGCGGGGCGCTCCCCGTCGGGCCGGTCGCCCGCCGGGGCGTGGACCTATTCCGGCGCGGACGAACCCGCGAGGGACCGGCTTCCGGCACCCAGCGGTCGCTCGCCGGCCGGTGGCGGACCGGCGAGCAAGCGGTCGGAGTCACCCTGGGGTTACGAGGACCTGACCCGTGACGACCAGCCCGATCACGACCGTGCTGGCCTCGACCGTGCGGACCAGGACCGTGCGGACCAGGACCGTGCGGACCAGGACCGGCTCGGCAGGGAAGGCGCGTGGCCGTACGGCGGGTCAGGCCGGACCCAGGGTGCGGCAAGTTCGCGCACGCCGGACCGGGAGGCAGCGGCAGATCCGCGCGATGCCGAGCCTGACGAGCAGCGACGCGGCCGGTGGGGATCCGGGCGCGCGGCTCGTCATGGCGCTGGCCGGCCGCGCGCTGGCCGGGCGGGCGATGACCGGCGGGCAGCTGAGCCGTCGGCGAGATGGTCCGGGGCCGACGATGACGCGCTCGAGCCGCTGCCGCCCCTCGACGGCCCGGGCCGGTCGCAGGGCCGCCGCAGCGCCTGGCGGCCGGCCGATGACGGAGCCGATGACAGTGCCCGCGAGAGTGCCCGTGACCGGGCCGATGACTGGGGAAACCTGGATGGGCCCGGCGACGACGAGAGCCCTGACCAGCGATGGTCCGCGCCGCCGCCCGGCTACGAGCCCTACGACGAACCCGAGTACGAGGGAGACAGCTGGTGAGCGCCCGCCAGGCGCGACCCGCCAGGGGCCGCCAGCTCGCGAACCGCTTCATCCTGGCCTTCGTCGTCGTGCTCGCGCTCGCGGGCCTGTACGGCGTTGCCGGGCTCAGCCACGCGATCGTGCTCACGGCGACGCCGCCGCCCGCACCGGCCGGCCGACTTGCGGTCAGTTCCGCGCTTGTCGCCTGCCCGGCGCCAGGATCGGCTGGCGTCACCGGCGGGAACCTCGCCGAGGCCAGTGCTCCGGCCAGCACTGGCAGCGGCCAGGTCGCGCTGACGGCACTCAATCCCGCCGCCAAAACCGAGCCGCCGGAACCTGTGAACACCGCCCCGCAGCCCGGTCAGCTGACGGTGAAGACCATCCGTAAGGTTCCCGTTGTCCCAAGCAAAGTGGCGACCATGCCCAGCATGGCCGGCGGTGCCGTGCCGACCAGCGTGGCCAGAGGTGGTCTCATCCTGTCGGCCACGGGATCGGATGCTCAGGGACTCGACGTCGAGCAGCTAGGCCCTGACGGGCAGCCGACCGCGCGCTGCCAGGCGCCCGGCTCGGACTTCTGGTTCGTTGGCCCCGAGGCGATCAAGCAGCACACCGAGCTGTACCTGATGAACGCGGACAGCACGCCGACGGACGCGCAGGTGAGCGTCCAGACCGACAGCGGCCCGCTGCTCGGCACCCCCGACTCGGGCATCGTCGTGCCGCCGCACGCCATGATCATTCAGAGCCTCGACAAGCTAGTGCACTCGGCCAGGGCCGCGGCATTTCACGTGACGACGAGCACGGGCCGGGTCGTCGCCGCCATCCGCGAGTCCAGCAGCGCGACCAAGCCGGGTATCTGGCTGCCGGTCGCCCAGCAGCCCGCGACCACGCAGGTGCTGACTGGCCTGCCCGCCACGACCGGAACTCGCGAGCTCTACATCACCGTGCCGGGAGGCGCGGCGGCCAGGGTCAGGGTGACGGCGGTGACTCCGCGCGGCTCCTACCAGCCCACCGGCGGAAGCGGGATCAGCCTGCTTGGCCACCTGACCACAGGAGTCTCGATCCCGTCACTGAGCGGGTTCCCTGGCTCGATCAAGATCTCCGCCAACGTCCCCGTGACGGCCGTGCTCGAGTTGTCGGGCGGCCCGCCTGGTGCGCCTGGCGCCTTCATCGCCGGTTCGGACGCCATCACCGAGAAGGGAGTCGTCGCGGCGAGCCCGACCGGCTCGGGCGGAACGACCCAGCTCGTGCTGTCGGCGCCCGGGCAGGCGGCAAGCGTCAGGATCGTGGCGGCCGCTCCCGGCTCGGCGCTGACCGGGCAGCCTGGCCAGGTGGTGCACATCGCCGCTAGGTCGGCCACCAAGGTGCGGGTCAGCCTGCCCAAGCACGATGCCAAGGCCACGCTGATGGCGATCGTGGTCACGCCGCTGCCCGGATCGGGGCCGGTCTACGCCGCCCGGCTTGCCGTAGCCGGCGGCTCCGTGCTGACCGTCCTGCCCGTCGTCTCCTCGCCGACCACGATTGAGCTGGCGAACGTGCGCCAGTCCCTGGTGAGCGTGCTCGGGTCCTGACAGCCGCCATGCAGCGTGCGGGGCGGCGCGGGCCGGATCAGTCCTCTTCCGGGTAGCCGGGATCGATCATCTGCGGATCGAGGCCGAGCAGCCTCGCGAACTCCTCGATCACCACGTCGAGCACGAGCTCGCCGAGTTCGTCCTCACCGTCGGCCCTGGCCAGCAACGGTCTGCGGTAGAGCACGATCCTGGCGGGCCTGGCCGGATGCGCGGGGTCGCCAGGACCCGGCCAGGCCGGGTCAAGGCGGGCGAGCGGGACCGGATCGGCGTCGTCGGGCATCAGGTAGTCGGCTGGCAGGTCGTCACGGGGGACTTCCTCCACCGCGAATTCCACGCCCGCCAGCTCGGACTCCCACCTCGGCTCGAGCTGGGCCACGGCCTGGAGCACGAGATCATCGAACCGCTCGGCGCGGCTCCGGTACAGGGGTGACCCGGCCGGGGCGAGCGGTCCGCGCAGGCCGCGCCCGTGCCGGTCGCGCCGCCGGATCCTCGGGGTCGCCTGAGGTCGGCTGTCAGCCGGTCGCACAACAACACAGCGTAACTCACCGGCGCCTCGCTGCGCCGCGATGCGGGACGGGCAGCCACGAACGGCAGCCCGGGCGCGGCGCTGGATCCTGGCGCTGTGAGGCCGGCCGAGCCGAGACACGATCGCGCAGAGTGCCCCGGGTGATGGCGTTACCGCCATGGGTACCGATACCGTCAGCGGGTGTGAGCGAAATATGCGGCCCCGTCCTTAGC